>Ga0193752_1003778_pt1 | contig 10227 bp, 5 predicted proteins | sample H1c1metaG_FD_144924 | JGI IMG/M metagenome (GOLD analysis project Ga0193752, IMG submission 144924) | Soil microbial communities from a riparian zone of the East river system, Colorado, United States - H1c1 | ecosystem: Environmental > Terrestrial > Soil > Riparian zone | place: USA: East River...
GGTCGATCCTCGGCGTGCTCTCACGCGATCGGTGCGTCGTGCAGGCGAGTGTGGCCGCGAACAGGATGAATGTGCCGAGCCTTCGCCCCAGGGTGCGCATGATTTGTCCGTCAGGCTGAAATTCGAATGAGCGAAATGCGAACGGTCAGTGCACCGGGTGGACATCTGGATCCCAGCGCAGAATGAGCTCTTCAACGCCCTTGAGGTGCGCCCGCATCCGCGACACGGCGAGCGCTTCGTCGCGCTTCTCGACCGCCTCGAGAATCTCCAAATGCTCGGCGTAGTCACGTTCGCGCGATGCGCCAAGGCCAAGGATCAGGCGCTGCTCGTCGCGGAACAGCTCGTGGAGGACGCCGAGCAGCTGCGCGAGCACGATGTTGCCGGAGCCGCGTGCGATCTGCTGATGGAAGCCCATGTTCGCCATGTTCAGGCGATCGTCGTCATCGAGGCTCTCACGCGCTTCCGTGAGCAACCGCCGCATCTCGTTCAGGTGCTCGGCCGTGGCGTTGTGCACTGCCTCCGACACCGACTGGATCTCGAGCGGCGTGCGTGCGTGGATCAGGTCGATGAGCAGCTTCTTGGTCAGTGTCCCGGAATAGTCCGGACTGGCGAGGACGAGCACCTCCTCGCTGCGACTGACGAACACTCCGGAGCCATGCCGAATGTCCACGACGCCCATCGCCTCCAGCTTCTTCAGCGCCTCGCGAATGGTCGGGTGTCCCACGCCGAACCGTCGCGCCATCTCCATGATGGGCGGCAGCCGGTCGCCGCGACGGAAGTCGCCACTCTGAATCGATCCACGGATCTGTCGCGCGAGACGGTCGGACAGGCTCTGACGCTCGAGCGGTGCGAACGCGTGCTTCATCAGGACGTCCTTGTCGAAGTGTTCGGCGAGCGCGAGCCCTACTCGTTACCGATCGGCCGCTGAGGCGCGGTGCGGATGACCTTGTCGAACGCCGGCTTCGGCTTTCCCTGTCGATCGAAGAGCAGTGGATGGTTCGTCCGGCGGCGCACAGGCCAGCCGTTCAGCCAGGAGTCGCCGTCGGTGACGCCCCAGAAAGTGATGCGGTCGATGACATCGCGATTCTTGACGTAGACGGCGAACAAATCCCCGTACTTCGTGGCAAGTGCCTGCTGCGTGGAATCCGGCAGGCCGTCCTTGTAGGGGTTGAGCTTTTCCTGCATCTGCGCGCGGAGCGCGACGTCGGCGGTGTTGTTCTGCGTCGCGCGCGGGAGGACGTCGATGTCGAGCTCCGTGACGGCGGCGTGGATGCCCGCGGCGCGGAAGGCGTTGAACATGGAGTCGACGAGCGCGGCGGACGGCCAGTCCAGCTTGTGGTGATCCTGCGTTCCAATGGCGGTCACGGGCACCCCTGCGGCACGGATACGCTTCACGAGGGCGATGGCGCCGTCGCGCTTGGCGGGGTTCGCGAGGTTGTAGTCGTTGTAGTACAGCTCAGCCGCCGGATCAACCTCGTGCGCCAACTGGAACGCCTTCACCACGAAGTCGTCGCCGATGATCTTGAACCACGGGGACTGACGCATCGTCCCGTCTTCGTTCAGCGCTTCATTGACGACGTCCCAGCCCTTGATGCGCCCCTTGTAGCGGCCCATCACGTTCTGGATGTGATCTTTCATGCGCGCGACCAGCGCGTCGCGCGTGAGCGGCTTGCCGGCAGAATCCTCGAACACCCAGCGCGGCACCTGGCTGTGCCACACGAGCGTGTGCCCGACGATGAACATCCCGTTGCGCTCACCGAACGCGACGTAGTGGTCGGACGGCGCAAAGTTGAACACTCCTGGCGACGGATGCACCTGCTCCCACTTCAGCACGTTCTCGGGGGTGATCGTGTTGAACTGTTGCTTGATGAGTGCAACGGCTCGCGTGTCCGTCTCGTCGAACTGTCGTGGAGCGAGGGCGGAGCCGACGAGGAACGAGCCCTTGAAGACGTCTTTGAGCGCAGGCGCCTGTTGGGCGTTCGCGCTGCAGGCGATGAGCGTGAGCAAGGCAACTGCAGAAAAGCAGGTTCCTCGACTTCGCTCGGAACGACAGCCAATGCGTCGCTCGGAACGACAGCTTTTGCGCATCATACTGGCACCGTGACGAGAGAGGGATCGGCGCGACGACGACGCTCGGCGAGGTCGTCCTGAATCTCGATGTTGAGCTTCTTGGTGATCTTGTAGAAGAAGAGGCACGCGACGACGACGGACAGGAAGATCGCGGGATAGACGCTCATCGTCAGACGAATGCCGAGCAGCGCGCGAGTAGTCTGCGCGACGTTCGCCTGATAGCCGTAGGCCGAAAGCAGCCAGCCGGTGAGTGCGCCGCCGAGGCTCAGGCCCGTCTTGAGACCGAAGAGGATCGTGGCGAAGATGACCCCGGTGATGCGGCGACTCGTCTTCCACTCGGAGTAGTCGGCGACATCGGCGAACATGGCCCAGATGAGCGGGATGGTCGGCGCGTAGCACAGCGCCCGAATCCACTCGAGCGCAAACGTCGCCCCCACGGCATCCGAGGGCAGCAGGATGAAGGCCGCGAGGAAGATCGTCGCGAGAGTAAAGCCGACGAGCGCGACCGTCCGCTTGCCGAACGTCGTCGCCAACCACACCGACGCCGCGACGCCGACGAGCGTCACGACCTTGCTCGAGATGTTGAACAGGCTGAATCCCACGGCGGACACATTGCTGCGATCGGGCGCCAGCACGAGGCCGAACGTATCAGCGAGCGAGTGCAACATGCCGCCGGACGTCGCCGTGCTGACGAGCCCATGGCTCGTCATGAACGTGTACAGCGCGTCCTTGTTCACGTAATACTGGAAATAGTAGTACGTGGTGCCGCCCTGCATCGACACGAAGATGAAGTGCGCGACCGTCAGGATGAACATCGCGATCCACGGTCCGTTCGCGAGCAGGCTCTTGAAGTCCTGCTTCGCATCGGACTTCTGCTCGACGACCGGCGAGATGCGCTCGCGCGTCGTGGCGAACGTGATGATGAAGCAGATGACGCACACGGCAGCCCACAGCGTCATCGTCAGCTGCCAACCCCGCGCGCTGTCGCCATGGCCGAACTTGGCGACGAGCGGCAGCGTGAACCCTCCGACGATGAGCTGCGCGAACATCGCCGCCACGAACCGATACGCCGAAAGTGACGTCCGCTCGATGCCGTCGCCCGTCATGACACCACTCAGCGCCGAGTAGGGCGTGTTGTTCATCGAGTACAGCGTCATGAGCAGGATGTTCGTGAGCCCCGCCCAGATGAGCTTTCCCGTGGTCGAGAAATCCGGCGTGGTATACGCGAGCACCATGACCACGCCCCACGGTATTGCCGTCCACAGGATCCATGGCCGGAACTTGCCCCACCGCGTATTCGTGCGATCGGCAATGACGCCCATCATTGGGTCGAAGAACGCGTCCCAGAGCCGGCCGACGAGCAGCATCGTGCCCGCCACGGCGGCGGTGATCCCCAGCGTGTCCGTGTAGAAGGTCAGCTGGAAGAGGATCATCGACATGAAGACGAAATTCGCCGCAGCGTCGCCGAGGCTGTATCCCGCTTTCTCGATGAAGGAAAGCTTACCGGTGTTTTGAGCCATTCGTCGTCATGAGAGGTGGTGTCGTCCCGAGCGTAGCGAGGGACCTGCTTTTCATGTAGTCACACGCAGCATCACCGAATGCAGATCCTCATCGCGCGACGACGTCCCGACCATGATCGCGAACTCGCCCGGCTCGACGACGTAGTTCATGTCGATGTCGTGGAATGCCAGTGAGTCAGTAGTGACCGGAATCTCGACCGTGATCGTCTCGCCGGCCGCGAGCCGCACCTTCACGAATCCCTTCAGCTCCTTCACCGGACGCGTCACGGAGCTCACGAGGTCGCGCACGTAGAGCTGCACGACCTCCGTCCCCATGCGCTCTCCCGCGTTCATCACGTCCACCAGCGCCATCGTCGAGCCATCGCGTGCGATCTCCGTCTCCGCGAGTCGCACGTTCGAGATGGCAAAGGTGGTATAGCTCAACCCGAAGCCAAACGGATAGAGTGGCGTGACGTCGTCGAAGAGATAGCCGCGCCGAGCAGACGGCTTGTGGCTGTAGAATGACGGCAGGTGCCCCGCCGATCGCGGCACTGAGATCGGCAACTTGCCGCCTGGATTTACGTCGCCGAACAGGACCTCCGCCACCGCATGCCCAGACTCCTGCCCGAGATACCAGCACTCCAGCATGGCCGGCACCTTCGCGCTCACGTCGGTGATCGACAGCGGTCTGCCATTGAAGAGAAGCGCGATCACGGGTTTACCAGTGGCAAGCATTGCACCGACGAGCTCACCCTGGCGTCCGATCAGGTCGAGTTTCGTGGTGTCACCCATGTGAGCGCGCGACCACGCCTCGCGCGACGTCTGCTCATTCCCGCCAATCGCCAACACGATCACCTCGGCCCTCTCGGCCACCTGCACCGCTTCGGCGATCATCCGGCGATCTTCCGCGGGATCACTCGGGGTGACCGCATCGATCATCCACGAGCCGCCGATCGTGATGCGGCAGCCTTCGCTGTAGAGCACTTCGGTGTCTCCGCCGAGTCTCGCCTTGATCCCATCGAGCACGGTGACATGATGCTTCGGCACGCCGCTGTAGCCGCCGAGCATCACGCGATCGGCGTTCGGTCCGATGACGGCGATCGTCTTCACCGACGTTGGATCGAGCGGCAGTACCGAGCCCTCGTTCTTCAAGAGAGTGATCGTGTCGCGCGCGGCCTCGAGTGCGAGCGCCTGGTTGGGCGCAGAGCCCACGAGGGCGTCGGCAACGTCGGGGTCCACGTACGGGTCGTCGAACAGTCCCATCTTGAACTTCCACAGCAGCATCGGCGCGACGAGGTCGTCCAGCTCCGATTCCTTCAGGTCGCCCGACTGCACCAGCTCGACGAGGTGCAGGTAGCAGTCCGGTTCGGGCAACTCGCTGTTCACTCCCGCCTTCACGGCGAGCACCGCCGCCTCTCGCTTGTCGGCGGCGACGTGATGTCCGTGGGTATCGGGGCGATCGCCCAGCTCCCAGATGGCGTAGTAGTCGGAGACTGTGAAGCCAGTGAAGCCCCACTCCTTGCGCAGCACGTCGCGCAGCAGCCAGCGATTCGCGTGCGAGGGTACGCCGTCCACTTCGTTGTAGGACGGCATGACACTGATGGCTCCCGCCTCCTGCACTGCCGCCTTGAAGGGTGGAAGGAAGACCTCGCGCAGCTCGCGCATGGAGACGTTCGCCGGCGCGCAATTCTGTCCACCCTCGGGCTGTCCGTGCGCGACGAAGTGCTTGAGCGTCGCCATGACGCGCGTCTTGTCCGTGAAGCTCGCGTCGCCCTGAAAGCCGCGCACCGCCGCGACTCCCATCCGGGTGCACAGATAGGTGTCCTCGCCAAAGGTTTCCTCGACGCGACCCCACCGTGGCTCGCGTGCGACGTCCACCACCGGCGTCAGTGCCTGATGCACGCCTCTCGCTCTCGCTTCGTGTGCCGTCATCGCGTACAGCCGCTCGACCAACGACGTATCGAACGTTGCGCCGAGTCCGATGGGCTGCGGAAAGCTCGTGCCGTCGATCGCCGCGTGGCCGTGAAGGCATTCGTCGTGAAAGACGACGGGAATGCCAAGCCGGCTCTCCTCGATGAAGAACTTCTGAATGGCGTTCGTAAGCTCGGCCTGCTGCCGCGCGTTACGGCCCTTTTCAGGCTCGTGCCCCGATCCGCCCGCGTCGCTCGGACGACCCACCTGACCGATGCCATTGCCGTGGGCGAACGCGCTCCGCGCCTTCCCGATATCGAAGGCGCCGTTCGCGTCGACGAGCGTTTCGGATTTCTGTTGCCACACGCACATCATCTGCGCCGCCTTCTCCTCGAGCGTCATCCGCGCGAGGAGATCCTCGACGCGACGCTCGGGGGGAAGGTCAGCAGTCCGGTAGGGCAGCATTCCGCTCCGTCGAAGCTAAGGTCGTGCTCGAAGTTCGTGCTCGAAGTGCGTGCTCCAAGAGCGCCCCAAGAGCGCGCCTTTGGAGCACGTCCCTGGCGCACGCCCCTAGAATCAGTAACCCGGGTTCTGCGGGTACTTCGGGCCTGTCACCACACCATCGATCTGCGACTGCGGAATGGGACGAAGCGCGTGCTTGACCTGGACGTTTGGCGCTGCCCGCGGGTTGTACTTCTTCACGCGATCCACGAAGTACTGCGGACCGGGGCGAACGAGATCGTACCAGCGCGTGAACTCACCGGCCAACTCACGCTCGCGCTCTTCCATGATGAAATCGAGCCCAGAAGCGAATCCGGCCGTCAGATTCGGGAACGACTGAATCTGTGCCGCGGTGACGTTGTTGTCAGCCTTGTGCGCTGGCGTCGCCGCCCGCACCCGGAGCACGTTGATCATCTGTGCAGCCTCGGCATAGTTGCCGAGGTTGACCGCTGCTTCTGCGGCGATCAGGTAGACCTCGCCGAGCCGGAGGATGGCCTGCACCTTCGCCCCTTCCTGCGCCGACAACACCGTGCGCTGGTTGTCCTGGAATTTCTTCAGCGCCGGATAGCGATCCCACCCGATGTAGCCATTGAACGACTGGTTGTTGTCGCCGCAATAGACCGACGGGTCGGCGTCGCCCGCGGGGCACACCGTGCGAATCGTGTAGGCCTTGCTCTGGCGAAAGGCGTTCGTGACCTGGTGCGTGAGGAACACACCGGTGGTGTCGCCGACGTTGACCACCGCACCGCTCGTGCACGCGGGGCAGACCGCAGGCGCAGGAGTTGTCTGCGGACCAGGATTGCGCTGGCCGCCCGCCGTTGCCGTCCATACCGTCTGGTAACTAGCGTCGAAGCGTGTGTCGATGATGTCACTGGCGCCAGGCGTGCCGGCCCACCGGTTCTTGAACACACTCAGTCCATATTGTGTCGGCGCGAGCCGGCGGAAAGGACGGCCGTTATTGAGATCGCGCGCCACGCCGACGCCGAACCCCGCGTTGTCGTATTGGCTGAGAAATACGAGGTGCAAATAGTTGTACTGATCGCCCTGACTCGCGACGTCCGTGGTCTGGCTCAAGTTGAACTGGACCGTGAAGATGAACTCGCGCTTGTTGGGGGCGTAGCCGGTGTTCTCGCAGTAGTTTGCCCGGCCTGGGTCCGCGGCGCGCGCCACACACCACAGATCCGCGTACACTGGCTCGAGCGAGTACGTCCCCGAACCGATGACGGTCTTCGCCAGGTCGCTCGACTTCTGGAAGTCGCCGGCCTCCTTGTACGACTTGTAGGCGCGCGTGAGATACACCTTCGACAGCAATGCCTGTGCGGCGCCTTTCGTGGCACGGCCGAAGTCCGTCTGCGTCACCGGCAACAAGGTGATGGCCGAGTCGAGGTCGGCGATGATCGCCTTGTACACTTCGGCTTCCGGCTGCCGCGACGCTTCGACGACGACGCCCTGCGTCTCGTGCATGACGAGTGTGACATCACCGAACGTCTGCACGAGAAGGAAGTACTCCATGCCGCGCAGGAAGTGCGCCTCACCGAGCAGTGCATTCTTCGTCACGCTCGGAATGCCGACCGTACCGGGACCGCGGTCGAGCGCAGTGTTCAGCGTCGCGATCATCTGGTACGCCGGGTTCCAGGTGTTCTGCAGCGGCGCGACCTGGCTGTTGAACCCGCCGTTGTACGCGCCGAACTCCTTGTTGTTCGATCCTGCCTGGTCGGCGTCAAGCCAGGTGTCGGTTCCGACCTGGGCAAGCGAGAGCAACTGCTCACGCCCGTAGTAATTGCGCAGCTGGCCATACGCGGAGATGAGCGCCGAGTTCAGGCCCTCGGGTGTCGCGTAGTACTGGCTGCTCACGCCGGTGATGAGCTTCTCGTCGAGGCTGATGCAGCCAGCGAACCCGGCGAGGAGTCCCAGTGTCACTGTAGCGGTCAATATGCGCTTCATGAGTTGGTCTCGATCCTTGAGGATGGGGTCTCGCCTACCAGACGATGTTCGTGCCGATCAACAGCGTGCGGACGGTGGGGGCAGCGCCGCCCACCTCGGGATCGTTACCCGCGTAGTCCGAGTGCACGTACGGCTCCTGCGCCGTGCCGTACAGGCGGATGCTGGCGGCACCGATGCGTCCAGCGAGACGCTCGCCCATGGTGTATCCAGCCGTGATGTTGCGCACACGCCAGTGTGAGCCATCGAGATAGAGGCGCGAGTCGGCATAGAGCCAGGTGGCACCGCTGTTCACGCCGTTCGGTGCCGGGTTCTTGTTGGTGGGGTTGGTCGGCGTCCAATAGTCCGTATCGGCAATGTTGCCGTAGCGGCCGTTATAGGCGCGCGGCGTGCCGTCGACGAACGTGTAATTCCATTTCGCCGTGATCAACGCGGACAGATCGAAGCCGCCGTACGTGATGCGGTTGGAGAGACTGCCCGTCCATGCGGGATACGTGGTGCCCACCCAGGTGCGATCATCCGCGTTGATCTTGCCGTCGCCATTGAAGTCCTCGACGCGCGGCTGCCCCGCCTTGAAGGTGCTGCCGCTCGCGTTGAACTTCTTCATCTCCACGGAGTCGGCGTACTGCCAGATGCCGACGTACTTGTAGTTGAAGAAGACCTGCCGCTGCGGATCATTCGGAATCTGAATCGGGTGACCGACCCACCAGTTGTTGTTCACGTCGGAAGTCGCACCGCTCTGCAGCGCCGTGATTTCGTTCGCGTTGCGCGACCAGTTGATGTCGCTCGACCACCGGATACCGTGGAAGTTCTCGACGTTCAGCGTGGAGATGCCGATGTCGATACCCGTATTCTTCGTGCTGCCCACGTTCTGGAGCGTGTTGACGAAGCCGGACGTCGCCGGCAGTGCGCGCGTCAACAGGAGGTCGCGCGTGTTCATGCGATAGCCGTCGACGCTGCCCGTCACGCGGTTGCCGAAGACGCCGAATTCGAGGCCGATGTCGGTCTGGTCGGTCTTCTCCCAGGTGAGATCAGGGTTCGGAATGCCGCCTGGACGGTAGCCACGTACCTGCGTCGTACCGAACGAATAGAGCTTCGCCGCGAGCGTACCCTGCGTGGCGTACGGATTGATCGACGTGTTGCCGGTCGTGCCGTAGCTGCCGCGCAGCTTGAGCATGTCGATGAAGCCGAAGCGCTTCATGAACGACTCGTCACCCACTTGCCAGCTCAAGCCAACGGACGGAAAGAACGCCCACTTGTGTCCGGGTGCGAGACGGCTCGATCCGTCGGAGCGGCCTGTCGCGGAAATCGTGTAGCGATCCAGGAGCGTGTAGTTCACGCGCGCCATGTACGACTGCAGCGCCCACTCCGAGATGTTGGTCTTCTGCTGTCCCTGCGTGCCGGAGCCGAGATCGTACCAGAGCTGCGTGTTGTACGGTAGCAGCGTGGCGTAGAGTGAGTCCTTGCTGAAGCGGTCCTTCTGGATGCTGTAGAGGAGCGTCGCGTCGACATGCTGCTTGGTGCCGAGGTCGCGGTTGAGCTGCAGCAGGTTGTCGAGCGTGTACGAGAAGTCGTACTGGTTGGTGAGTCCCGCCTGGGGCGGCTGTCCCTGGTTGGCGCTGTTGGCGCCGGGGTTCGAGCAGGGGCCGTGCGTCCACGGATCGTTGTAGCAGCCCAGGCTGACGTTGGTGTAGTCCGGCCCGAAGTTGCTGCGCAGCGTGAGCCCGTTCATGATCTGGAACTCGGCGTACGCCGACCCGAAGAGACGATTCGTCGTCTGCTCGCGGATCATCGACAGTGCTTCGAGCAGCGGGTTGATGTTGAGCTGATCGTCATCCGGGCGCGGATCGTACAGGCCGGCGGAATCGGGATTTGTGTAGTTGTACGGCGTACCAAACGGCGTCATCGCGGTCGCGTAGCCAAAGGCGCCCTGTCCCTCGCCCTGCTGCTGAAGCACGCGAGCCATGTTGGCACTCATGCCGATGCGGAAACGATTCTTGGAGTGATCGACGGACGCGAAGGCCGAGCTGCGATTGTAGCCCTGCCCGGGAATCATGCCGGTCTGATTGAAGTAGTTGCCCGAGAGGTTGTAGCGCGTATCGGGGCTCGAACCGGTGAGGCCACCCTGGAAGTTGCGCTGCGCTCCATCGCGAAGGACGGCGCGCTGCCAGTCCGTCTCGATGCCCTTCTGATAGGCGTAGAGACGCTTGGACGTGGTGGTGCCGGGTACGAACGAGTTGCCGGCAAGCACCTTCACGAGTGTCGTGAAGGTGCTTGCCGGCAACTCGTTCGTACCCGGCACCAC
>Ga0193752_1003780_pt1 | contig 10224 bp, 7 predicted proteins | sample H1c1metaG_FD_144924 | JGI IMG/M metagenome (GOLD analysis project Ga0193752, IMG submission 144924) | Soil microbial communities from a riparian zone of the East river system, Colorado, United States - H1c1 | ecosystem: Environmental > Terrestrial > Soil > Riparian zone | place: USA: East River...
CAAACATCTCCGGATGGTTGAAAAAGATATGCACCAGGCCGTAGCTGGCACCAGTTGTGTGCCGGCCAAGCTTCATGATTCCTTTACCCGGGACGGTATGGTGAGCAGAATTCTGGCGCCTTCCACCGGAGTAATTTCTCATCGCCCCCACCCACAGACCCCCGGTTGGCGGCTTGAGCGTGGTATCTGCGTCGATAGGATCGTCGGTATCTATCACTTCTTTGGTGAGAAGAAGACCATAATTCTTACTACGTGCTCTAAGCTCCACCCGTAAGATAAGCACGCCCCCTGTCTCATACCATCGAACGGTATAGTTGTTATCGGGGGAGGTATAACGCACGTGATTGTGCGCGGGCGTTGTTGCCTGTCTGCACCTGGGACAGTTATGATGGTCGAGGGGCGTAGTATACAACAGCGGCCTGCCCGGAGCTTCGCAGTTGCAGAAATACCATGGCATGGTGAATAATTTTATAGCGAAGAAATATTCTGTGCAATTTAGGCGCAATATCATTACGAGCAGCACCTGCGCGTAGTGTATTGCACCATGCCGAGGTTCGTATCCCTACGAACCTCGCGACGCTCTGTTGATTGGCTGTAATAGGGCCATTTGCGCTTTTTTATTGAACTTGTTTTTAGTATTGCCTACTTAATGTAACTGGTGTATACTCTGTTATTTGTATCATGTTACTGCATGTACATTAGCACAAATTATGCTTAAGATTATTAAACATCGTCTGTTTTTGTATTTTTATTACATCATTCATCTCCCAAACACCACCACATGAAGAGACTAATCACAACAATTCTGATCATGGCATCCGCCATTGGCATATGGCTGGTAGCATGTAAGAAAAGTGACGGCGATTCAGACACTCAAGCTTCCCTTGCCTACTCCCCTACCGAGTCCGTAGCCGGTAAGACAATTGCGCAGTGGACTGCCAACTGGTATCAATGGGTATATTCAGCCAACTGCACCGACAATCCTTTCACCGACAAGACCGGGGCAAAGCAAAGTCTTAATCAAAGCGGGAGTGTCTACTTCCTGGCCGGTACCCTTGGAGATACTGTTGTAAGAGCCGTCACCATTCCCGCCGGTAAGAATATATTAATACCCATAGTCAACTACATGGCCGACTACCCTTGTCCTGACACAAGCTTTCATCCGGCGGCCGGAGAAACCCTCGAACATTACCTTACGACCATGTGTAAGACAAATATTGACATAGCGGATGTTCTTTCCTTCACTGTAGATGGTGTAGTCTTCACAAACCTCAGCACTTATAGGGCGGCTTCCGGATTGTTCAACTTCACCGGAAATATATCACTCCAAACCTGTCTTGATAATTGCGTCACTGGCAGCCCTCAGCAGGCGGCCGCAGATGGGTACTGGATCATGCTAAAACCGCTGAGTGCCGGGATGCACACTGTGCATCTGATCGGCGGCATTACAAGTGCCGGCTTCAGGGTTGATGTGACCTATAATCTTACCGTTCAGTAGCTGGCGGAACGTCCGAAGACCTTAGAGCTAGGGACAAATGTTTTCAGCGGTTGTAAAAGGCGTAAACAAGGTCGCCGGGTCGAACTGGTCCTCGAATCGAATGTAATTAAGCACGGACAGATCCGCGGGGGCTTTGAGACAGCCCGGCATCGTCGGGTGCGGGCTGAAGAGCCAAATGCAATTACTCCCGGCTATGCTTGTATCGGGCACCGTTCCCCGTCCGTTAATCACTCCGTTATATTCAATCCGGTAGACCCCGCCGGGGTAGGTCTTGCCGGTGGACGGGTTGATACCGTCCCAACCCCTATAGCCATCGGTGATGGAAATGAGTTGCTTGCCGCTTGAGTCGATAAGGTTCAGGGTAAACGACTTGAAGGTCAGGCTGTCCGTACTGATCAATCGCAGCTTGTCGTTCTTCCCATCTCCGTTGGGCGTGAACCCATTGGGCAGTGCAGCGCCCGGGCCCCAGGTTTGAAAGCTGAGATACGTCGGCGTTGTAGGGCATTGCATGTTATACGGGGTCGGGGCTGGGACGTCGTCCGGCCGATTGCAATCGGCGAATACCAGCAGTGCGAGGATAGTTGTGGGAATGGCCGCTTTCATAAGCACATGACAACCGGGTTTGCGTGCCGATCTATCACTACTAACGAATATGTGTTGATTTTTGGGAGGCAGCGCTTTGGGGTTTTCCTTTGCCATGGATGTCTCGAAGCCGAAGATTTCGGAATAACAGGACGTAGGCTGGGGCCTGGGCCCAACGGGGGTGCAAACATCCAGGCCAGTATATCAGTACGACATTAACAACGAAACCTGCAACGGCACCTCGTTCTCCGAATTTTTTGCTGCACACATCACCATGCACTTGTAAGCTTTGACTATGCCCTGTCAGCTTAGCGATGCACGATCACTTGTGCTTCAAATATCTCATCGGCACAAGTCACTCGCAGCTGATAGATGCCATTGGCTACATAGCCGGCTAGCTGAACCGTACTAGTCCAGCCAGAGCCCTGCACATGTTCTTTAGATTGATAAACTTTCCGCCCCAGCATATCAAAAAGCTCCACAAACAACGTAGTGCTTCCAGCGCTATGAGCTCTGCTGCCTTCTATCATGAACTGCCCTTTACTGGGGTTAGGGAAGATGGTTAGAGGCTCCCTGATCCCAATTGGCACTGACTGAACTCCCGTAGCTTTTACAATCGTATCCTTATAGACCGCCACACAATGTTGCATGCGGGTATTTAGCACGCAGCTGCCGGCAACGAATACATTGCCCAGGGTGTCAGAGGCCACCGACAGAATATTCGACAGGACACCGATGCTCCGGAATCCTGCTCCCAACTGCGACCAGCCGCTGCCGTCCCAACGTGCCACATAGTGTTCACCCGTGCTGTTAGTAAAGGCACCTACCGCGTATAGTAGGCCATGCTTGCTGCAATTGATTTCCCAGATGATATCATTCATTCCTGAATTTCCAAGCGCCTTCCAGTTCGATCCATCCCATTTGGCCACGTATTTCTGGCCGCCTGCATTCGCAAAGCGCCCGGCCGCATATAAACTACCGGCAGTATCGGTGGCCAGGCTCAGGATATGGTCACCGGCCCACATCCGGTTATTCCCGACGACTTCAGTCCAGCTGCTGCCGTCCCATTTCGCGACATAATAGTAGCCGACTGAGTTTGTGAACATCCCGGCTGCATAGATATTCCCGGAATGATCGACAGCCAGGGTTGCTATTTCATTATTGGCGGCCAGCGCATTGGCTCCGGTACCCAGTTCCAGCCAGGTGCTGCCATTCCATTTGGCTACATACTGATATCCGGCGGCATTCGCGAATTTACCGGCGGCATACAGGTTGCCCGCCTTGTCTGTGATAATAGAGCTGATGCTGGCGCTCGCCCCCAGCTCGTTTTGCTGCCCCACTTCCACCCATCCGGTGTCTTTCCATTGGGCTACATAATACCGGGATGCGCCGCCAAGGTCATTCATAACGCCACCGGCCGCATAGACATTGCCGGCAGTGTCGGTAGCTACTGCATGGATTCCACCTGAATACGGAGGTCCCGAGATAACCCCAGGCGCCATTTGTGCCCAGGCCGTATCATTCCATTTGGCCACACTCGATCTGCCGTTCTTCTCTGTAAAGTTGCCACCTGCATACAGGTTTTGGCGGGAGTCGGTTACCAGGCAGACAATACCTGCATTGGTGTTCAGAGATCTGCTTCCATCTCCCTGCTCCTTCCATTGCATGCCATCCCACTTTGCGATGTGCACCCTGCCAAGGTCATTGGCTCTTCCTCCGGTCTGGTACACGTTTACAGAGTCCACCGCATCAATGGCCATGATAAAGCCCACATCAGCCGCCGGATTACTGGTTCCCATTTCTACCCAGGTGCTACCATTCCATTTAGCCACATATCGTTTTCCTCCGGCATTGGTAAAGGCACCTGCCGCGTACACGTTACCGTGTGCATCTACATCGACCGCGTACATAGCCGCGTTGGCCCGGAGCCGGCTGCCGGCACTGCGAAGCTCAGTCCAGCTGCCATTGCTGTAGCGTGCTACATAATAATGGCCGCTATCGTTGGTAAATGATCCTGCTGCATAGACGGTACCATCAGGAGCTGCCGCCAGGCTGCGGATCAGGCCATTGGCATTTAGTGCATCCGTGCCGCCCAGTTCAGCCCAATTGCTTCCATTCCACTTCATCACATACTCTTTGCCGGAAGCATTGGTGAAGCCTGAAGAAGCATAGACATTACCGGAATCATCGGCAGCCAGCCGGCCAACAGAAGAAAAAACGCCCAATGCTGTAGCACCCGTGCCCAGGAATGACCAACTGCTTCCATCCCATTTAACTACGTCACATCGCCCCGTCGGACCAAAGTTGCCACTCACATAGACGTTGCCGGCTTTGTCGGTCGTAATGGCGAACAGTACATGATTGGCTGGAATCGTATTAGCACCGCCCAGCTCCGTCCAGCCTCCGGCAGTCCAGCTACTTACATAAAGGTTACCGGCAGCGTTCTTAGCGCCGCTCAGGAAGTAGGTATGCCCGGCGCGATCTGCAGCAATGGGCTGCCTCGGGTACACATAGGGATTCAGGTGAGCGGCGCCGCCAAGTTCTGTCCAGTTGTTATGGTCCCACTTAAAAACACTGGCCCCCATGAAGGCATAGACATTTCCGCTGCTGTCATGCGTCATGTATCCGATGCCATTGTACATCGAGCTCGTCTGTTCTCCGAGCTCGCGCCAGCCACTTTGAGCAAGCAAGGCCGAATGGCAAAATAAGCCGGCCATAGCCATTAAGGCTACCAATCTCGAACGCATCTTAATCGCTTTGATGCCCAAATATATTATTCCGAATTCACTAATGCACCGATTGGTTAGAATGGCAGTTGAGCGTTTATCGCGCTACCTCTCAGCTTACGATATCACGTAGTGTGGGCAAATGGCTGGAGCCTACGCCTAACCTGGTCATCCAGCCTACCGTGGGGTAGGATACAGAATGCAGTTGTTCTTGAGCGCCGAACCTGTATTCAGGGCTCATAGATTAAATGTAGCCTGGCTGATCCTGACATGCAAGCCTTGGCTAAAGCCGGCACAAGAACGCCACCGCACAAAAGGGCTAGGCTGCATTGTTGCGTCAGTGATGGGAATTGCACATACAGCGCGAATGCGGGGATGAATGCCTTGCACGCGGATTAAAAAATCCTCCACCAGCTTGCGCAGGCACTATGCCGCGGATCGTAAGTACAATCGCTCCGCTGTTTTTCTATGTATCTTTCTACGCATTTGAGTAAAATGGCCATCCATGAAAAACATGTTCCTTTCTCTAATCATGTTTTGCGGCCTGATCTCCGCCAATGCTCAGACGCCGGTGCTTGTAGAAGATATTTGGCCCGGAAGCCTGAGCTCTGACCCCGGGCCGCTCGCTGTCCATAATGGCAGACTGTATTTTTACGCCAATGATACTTTAGACGGGAGGGAGCTCTTCGAGTATCTTAATTCCGGCACCGGTTCATCTGTGCTGGCGGACATGTATCCGGGGGGATACGGCGCCGGGGGGCCTGTTGCGAGAAACGATAATATGGTTTCGTTGAATGGCAAATTCTATTTTCCTGGATGTATTGCCCCCGGCGGGCCGAAGATCTTAGTTTATGATGGCCTCAATCCTCCTGCTGTAGCTCCCGGCCTCGCTGCTTATTATGGTACTGTCGTTTGGGAGTTAACTGCTTTGGGGAATAAACTTTATTTCGCAGGCGATCTTGGAACTTCCGGGTCAAGCCTGTTTAGCTATGATGGCGTGAATCCGCCTGTGTTAGTCAAGCGCTTCGCGACAAATGCATCAGGAAGCAGCTCGACGCAACGTATGGCCTATTACAAAGGCAAAGTCTATTTTTCAGCCGATTCGAGTGGATTTGGCTCAGCGCTTTTTGCTTATGATCCGGCTACCAGCGTGTGCAGCATGGTAGCAGATGTCAACCCCGGGGCAGCGAATTTATATCCGGCGACATTTTTGGCTGTGGGCGACAAGCTATATTTCAGCGGTATCGACACCAATTTCTCACGAAAACTGTTTAGCTATGATGGCAATTCCGTAAAAAGATTAACGACGGTTCAGCCAGGGTTTTTAGGAGCCGGCCCCTCGGTCGGAGGTTTTGCTCCCAAAATGACATTTTATAAAGGAGCATTTTTTTTCAGGGGCACATTAAGCTATGTGCATGATGCGCTTTTTAAGTATGATACGGCTACCGGGCTCACGTCCCTGGTATGCGACGTCAACCCGGGTGGGGATCCCAATTTAAGCGAGTTGATCTCCACGGCAAATAATGTTTATTTCTGCGGCAGAACCGCGGCATCAGGCCTTGAGTTATGGCGATACAACGGAAAGACCTGCACCATGGTTGCAGACTTAAATCCGGGGACAGCACCCGGCGTATCAATATCCAATCTTGTTGCTTATGAAGGCGGCTTATATTTCAATGGCAGCGACGGCGTGAAAGGCAACGAGCTATACCGCATTTGGGACGTTCCGGGCAGTAACGCGGGTGTCCAAAACACAAGCTGGTCCGGCTCTGTTAGCCTCCATCCCAATCCCGTTACGAGCGCAGCCAGTCTGGACATCACCCTGCAAAGCCCGCAATCCCTCCGCATATCGCTGACCGATATTAGTGGCCGGGAAGTATTCAGCACTGGTGCACATTTATTTGCTTCAGGAAAAAATGAGGTAAGGATCCCGATGCAGGGCCTCGCAAGAGGACAATATTTTTATAGAATCACCGGCAATGGGCAGCAGACGCTTGCCGGCGGAACTCTATTGAAGCCGTAATACTTCTCGTTGCGACTATTCTGCCAATGCCCACCCCTTCTCCGCTGGCGCAAGAATGCAGCCTGCCGGCTTCGTAGAAGAAGAGCATCATTGGCGTTATTCCAGCGCTTTGAACTACAGCGGCAGTAGAGGAGATGCTTTGGGAGGTCTAAAGGCAACAGGCGACACGCCCACGCCAGACACTTAGTATCTGCCCGCGCAAATGTGCGCTTTTGAAGTGGCACGATAAAATTCCCGAACAGCGAGGAGTGCGCTGCCCAACTAAAGCGCTGGTTCATATGTCTCTATTTGCAGCTCCCCCATTTATGCGACATAAGGCCCCTTGCATGCGAAACACCTTTATCTATTCAGTTCTTCGAGAAGCTCCGCGGTATCCATGTGCTTCGCGATCCTGACTTCTCCTACTACTAACATCTTTTAATACCTATACGTCCTTAAGCGTAGTGCCATTTTTTAACCACAACAAAGTCATCCACTCAAACCCATTCAACATTTACTTGCATGCAACGACTTCTATTAATCCTGTTATCCTTGTTCCTGACAGCATCCGCGGCTAGCGCTGCTACACTTAGCGGTACCGTTACCAGCGTGGCGACCTGCGCACCTGTCGCGGGACAAAAGGTGTATGCTGTAGACTCCTCCCAGTCCTGGAAGGATAGTGCTGTTACGAATAGCGCCGGCTACTATAGCATAACCATACCTGCTACTGTGTACGCAGGCAGTGCCGGGCAGATCTTTGTAACAACCTACGCCTGCGGAACTACCGTTTATTCACAATGCGGCTACAGGCCAGGCAATAATATCTACAACAACCTTGTCGTGTGCGGCACTTTACCGGCTATTGGCGGCGCGGTTATACTCGGTGCCAATGTGGGATATCCAAAGGCGGCGAAGGTCTGGCTCATTCGTAGAGATATCAATCCCAGCACCTTTGACACTACACTTACCGCTGTTGATTCCGCATTCATCACCTCAGGGCCTAACAGTTGGGACGTAAGCTGGTTCCAGTTCAGGATGGCCTGTCCTAATCCTAGTGACGTCTATTTGCTGAAGGCGGCCCTCCTGCCTTCAGACCCTAACTATGCTTCCTATCTGCCGAGCTACTTCGACAGTGGTCTTACCTGGAGTAGCCGCATGCCATTCATAGGACAAGACTTCATTACTCCCTCTGGCGGTTTCTACGTCAATTTAAAGCCAGGCTCTAATCCTGGTGGACCAGGCTTCGTAGGAGGTAGTGTATTGGTGGGTGCGAATAAGAGCACGGCTGTGGGCGATCCGCTCAGCAGCCGCATGCTGATCCTCACTACCGCAGCAGGTAAGGCAATAGGCTACACCTACTCTGATGCAGCTGGCAAGTTTAAGTTCAACAACGTGCCAGTGGGGGCCTATAAGATATTTGGTGATGCAGGCGGCAAGTGGAACCCAGAGCTGAGCTTCAGCATTACCGCAGCAAAGCCGACGGTTAACAATATTATCTTCGAAGAGAACAACGCCAAATTCGAAGGGCATCTCTCAACCACAGGTGTCGCCAGGCTGAATGCACTGCCTGGAGTAACTGTTTTCCCTAATCCCGCAACAGACTATATCCGCGTCGAGGGACTGTCTGCTATAAAAGGCATGAAGTCAATTGTGCTAAGCAGCATCACGGGACAGGCTATCAGCCGTCAGATACTTGAAGGCAACTGCAGGGTTGACATTGCAAGCCTGCCGCCAGGTATGTATACGCTGAGCATACAGACAGAAGCAGGCAACGCGACTTACAGCATCCTGAAATAATACCAATTGGACATTTAATTTAGGTATAGCGGAGGGACATGAACGAGGGCTTTACAGCGACTTTTGTCATCCCCGCAGGGGATCCTTAAGGATACTGTGAGCAAGATTCCCTTCGGGAATGACAAAAGTTTGGGAAATAGCTCCGTCCGAAAATTAGTTGTCTACTTGGTATAAGTACTGTGCCAAATACGATGAAGCAAAGCCATCCCGGCTTTGCTTCTTGGTTTTATTTCAAAGCAGGCAGTTCCTCCTGGATATTCCAGTTACGGTGTTCTTCCGGATGTGCCGTGAAGGGCTTCGCCATATCGCGAACAACGCTTGGGAAGCGGGGAGATCCGAAGGAGCGGGAGCTCGTTTGCCGGAAAGCCTCAGTCTGCAAAAACCTCTTCAAGGTCCAGCGCCAGCCCCGGCAGTATCGGCGTCGTCACGATGTCGCCTTCCGTGAGCAGGTGCGTTGGCTGGAATCTTCCCAGGTCATCGAGGATATAACGGAAAAATGTTCGCTCCTGCGGCGTCACGATCCAATACTCTTTCACCCCACTTTCCTCGTACACCTCATACTTGTTCTTCAGCTCCTTTTTATTGCTGGATGGCGACAGGATCTCGACTACTAAATCCGGCGCGCCGATGCAACCGCGCTCGTCCAGTTTTGAAGGGTCACAAACCACGCAGATATCCGGCTGTACGACGGTGATAATATCTTCATCTTTCGGGGACTTACGAGGCAGCCGCACGTCAAATGGAGCGGTATACACCTTGCAGCCCTGCCCGCGGAGTAAATTATAGATGGGGCTTGCAATACGCATGCTCAGCGTCTGATGCATCCGGTTGGGCGCCGGGCTCATCCGGAATATTTTCCCCTTGATGAGCTCCAGTCGTTCCTCGATGGTCCACTTCAGGTAGTCGGCATAGGTATAAGTACCAGCGTAGTTGAAGTCAGGCTCGTTGAGCTTTGTCTGCGGGTCCATGCATGTAAATTTAGGCCAATCGGATTTTGGCCTGACAAGCATATGGCGAGATGGGAACGCGCCTGAATCTACGCACAAGGGGCTCGGCGTCATTCTTACGCCAGCTGCGTGGCAAGGCGTACCTGTTCGGCAAGTACAATGATTGCAGAAAATATTGCGCGAGCGGCTCAGGGCCATTTACCGACAGCCTGTATCGGGACCCGGTAATACCAAACAAGATATGGTTTACCAATTTCGGAAATTTGGGCAACCTTGTGTACGGCTACCTTTCAGGATCCGGTGGACTAACTATACCCAAACAAGTATCCGGAGGTATGACCTATGAATGTCAGGGCGGTTTTTCAATCGGCCGGCATATAAATATGAGCTTTAGTTCCAGCTGCGCGATGGATATGTTTTGAATTGGGTCGTTGGTGGGGATTCCATAATTCACTGCCCGTAAATTCCTACCACGCCCTTGCCTGTCACACCCCCGCCCTGGTGCGTAACCTTACGCGCCGTGTACCCACATCTTTTGAATCAGCTTCGCAGAGCGAATACCGGTTCCCAACATATCTCTCGCTCTGTCCTTTAGATTTGCCCCGCTCCTTTTTTTATAGAAGAGCTATTACTACTACCACTTTCTTTTTTGCTTCTTTTTTCTTTTTTAAT
>Ga0193752_1003781_pt1 | contig 10223 bp, 7 predicted proteins | sample H1c1metaG_FD_144924 | JGI IMG/M metagenome (GOLD analysis project Ga0193752, IMG submission 144924) | Soil microbial communities from a riparian zone of the East river system, Colorado, United States - H1c1 | ecosystem: Environmental > Terrestrial > Soil > Riparian zone | place: USA: East River...
ACGAAGCGCACGAAGCGCACGAAGCGCTGCAGGTTGCGCGCGAAGCTGCGCACGACACACGATCGTGAGTCATCCGCGGTCGACGGGTTAACTCGGTTCCAGACCGGGTGCGTTTGTCCTGCCGCATACCAATCCACTCGGTCCAGAACAGGTGCGTTTGTTCTGCCGCGTACCAATCGGATTGCTCGCGATCGCGATCGATTCATGCCGGCGTCGCACGCGGTGCATTCGACGGTCGAACTGCGAATCGCGCGACTCAATCCACGACGGTTTGCAGCCGCGACACAACTTCGATCGCAGCCAGCCGACTTTGCACCTGTCGACAACGAAAACGAGCCCATCCGGGATCGACTCACACGTGAGGATTAATCTCGCCTCTAAACTGCCCTCGCCCCCGAACCCAGCTCGGCCAACCTGCACACCCGTCTGAACGCAACAGCAGGCCTCGATGACGAACCCCACCCGCACGAAATCCGTTCGAGCTACCTATATGCCGTCACGATGCAATCTCGCCTCGGTGCCGCTGATATTGCGCAGATCGGCCGTGAAGCCTGCGAGGCACTCTGGCACGACAGTCAGACTTGGCAGACCCGCCTCGGTACGTATGCTCCTAGGAATGAGAGCTTTGGTGTCACACCTGTTTCGCTCGCTTTTTACCGAGGCACACTCGGTTGCAGCGCAATTTTCGCTCTCCGCTGCCCGGACACGAGTGAACGTGAGCGCGATATCGGCTGGCAGCGTGGCTCCTCGCAGTGCAACGTGTGCGTGTTTGGGCGTAGCTGCAGTATGAAACACGCCGCTTGGAATTGGACCCGCCTGGTCGGGGTGGTGAATAGGCACGATCGCGCGAAAGCGCAGGGCGGCACACGCTCTCGCGCACCCGCGCTCGCCACTCTCACCGCAATTGGCTGCCTCACGGCACTCAGTGGCATCGCAGAGGCTCAGGCCGGCGCTGATACGAAGCCCAAAGCGAGCGCGTCGACCTCGACGCAGAAATCGTCGAAAGACGGTCAGCTGTTAAATGTCGTGCTGTTCTCGACCGCCGGCACGCGCGCATCGATCGGTCCGCTCGACTCGGTGATCCAGGCCGCGCTCGAGAAGCTCGCGGTCGTGAATATCGCCTCACGCCCGGGCATGGATCTCAACGCAGTGCAGCTCGCGATCGACTGCGTGAGCGAAACGCCGCAGTGTTTGCGAGCAGTCGCAACTCAGACGCAAGCCCAAGTCCTGATCGCGCCGTCACTTCAGAACACGCAATCGGAGCTGGTGTTGAGCCTGCTGCGGTTCGACACGTCCGATGGGCAAATGCGTCGGGTACTCCGTCGCCAACCGGGCACGAGCTTGAAGTCCGAGACGCTGGACAGCGTTCCGAGCATGCTTCGCGAGCTCTTCAATGTTCCTGAGCCCGAGCCGCAACCACCGGCCGTCGCGGCCGATACGACTCGCTATGAAACATCGGAGTCGTCGTTGCCTCCGATCATCGAGCCTCCGCAAGAGCCCGCGCGTTCGCGTGCGCTCCCGCTCGGGCCGTTTCTGCTCGCAGGCGGTGGCGCGCTCACGCTCGGAACGGGCGCCGTATTCGGAGCGATGTTCTTGAGCACGAACGACGACTTCAACACCAAGAGGGTGTCGACCGAGCGGGATGTCTCGGCGGTGCAGGATTTGAAGGACAAAGCGAAGGCCCAAGCGACCATCGCGAACGTCCTGTATGGCGTAGGCGGCGCGATGATGATCGCAGGCGGGATTTGGTTGGCGGTCGCGCTCAGCCAGCCCGCCGAGCGAGACGATTGGCAAACTGCAGTCGTTCCGGCAATCGCGCCGGGACAGCTCGGATTCGCGATCGTGCATCGCGGAGGTGCGTTTTGAGTGGCAGTACATCGACACGCGCCTTGAGCCGTACATCGCGAAGAGTTGCCACGCCGTCCCTGTCAGTCGGACTGCCTGCGCTTTGCGCGCTGTGGCTGCTGGCAGGCTGCACGTTCAAAGATTCGCGAACCGATCGCCGCTGCAACTCGAGCTCGCCCTGCGAGTCCGGGCAGATGTGCGACCGCGGGTTTTGTGTCTCGAAGACCGAGACCGGCCGTAGCCCCGCAACTGGCGAAATCGACAGCGGCTCACCCCGCCACGACTCTGGCCTAACAGAGTCGGGCGATGCTTCGACGCGACCGGTGCCGCCGCCCTCAGCTGCAAGCGACGCCGCCATGGCAGACGCGCAGACAGACGCGCAGACTCCGCCGCCGTCCGACACCAGCTGCGAAAACGGCTCCTCTCGCAGCTGTATGTTGCCGGGCAATAGCGCCGAACGCTGCCGCATCGGAGTACAGCAGTGTGACAACGGCGCGTTCGGCACGTGTTCAGCGACCGAGACGCCGCAGCCCGAGACTTGCGACGGCGTCGACGAGGATTGCGACGGTAAGGTCGACGAGAACATCTCGGTCGATTGCTACCCCGACGCCATGTCCGGCTGCACGATCAGCCCGAACACGCCACCCGAGTGCAAAGGTCGCTGCACGCTCGGCAAACAGAGTTGCGTGGGCGGCAAGCTGACGGCGTGCACCGGCGCGATCACGCCGGCAACCGAGGCCTGCACCACGAGCGGCGCCGCGACCGACGAAGACTGCGACGGCATGACCGACGAGATCTGCACGTGCAATCAGGGTGAGACGCGCGCTTGTTATCCGGCAGCGAGCAACACGCTGAACGTGGGCAAGTGTAAAGCCGGCATGCAGGCGTGCAGCAACGGCATGCTCGGCGCATGCACCGGTGCGGTGATGCCTACGACCGAGACGTGCGCAAACGAGGGCTCGGACGACAACTGCGATGGTATTGCCGACAACGTCTTGAATCGCGGCGTGGTGTGCACGGTCGGGAGCAACATGGGCGTATGCAAGGGCGGCACGCTGGAGTGTCGCGGGGCCGAGCTCACCTGCATCACGATTCCGCCCGCCGCAGCCGAGAGCTGCAATGGCTCGGACGACGACTGCGATGGCAAGTCGGACGAAACGTTCAACTTGCAGACAGACACCGCGAACTGCGGTGCATGCGGCACGCGCTGCGCGACCGGCGACTCGTGCTGTGCGGGTAAGTGCGTCAACCTGCAAGAAGATGAGAACAACTGCGGCGCGTGCGGCGCGGCCGCGTGCGCTGCGGGATCGACGTGCTGCAAAGGCATGTGCGTCGACACCATGCAGGACGGCACATCGTGCGGTGCGTGCGGTACGACTTGTATGTCAGAGCAGACTTGCTGCGGTGGGCAATGCGTCGACACGAAGAACGATCCGAAACATTGCGGTACGTGCACCAATGCATGCAGCATGGGCGCGCAGCCAGGCTGCTGTAGTGGAAGTTGCGTGGATTTTCTCACGCCACAAAACTGTGGTCGCTGCGGGCAGGTCTGCGGCGTGCTAGACGGCGGAGTGGTCTGTGATTGTGGAGTCACTCCGAACGGCACGATGTGCATCGCACCCCTGCTCGGAGTCTGCCTGTAACGAAGAGTCATGACCGACGCTGAACCAGCGGAGCACGATTCATTGCTCGGCACCCGTATCGACGGGCGCTACTCGGTACACCGCGAGCTCGGTCGGGGTGGAATGGGGGTGGTGTACGAAGGCGTACACGATGACCTCGGCCGGCCCGTTGCAATCAAGGTGCTCAATCTCGCGTGGGCGTCCGACCCGACAGCGGTGGCGCGCTTTCTGCGCGAGGCACGGACAGCGAGCTCTTTCTCGCACCCGAACATCGTCGATGTGACGGATCTGGGTCGGCTTCCCGATGGGCGGCCGTACCTGATCATGCCGAAGATCACGGGCACCGATCTCGCGGCGATGTTGACCGAGTCCGGCGCACAACCTGCGAAGCGCGTCGCGCAACTATTGATGGGGGTCGCGGCAGCACTCGATGTCATCCACGCGAAGGGGTTCGTGCACCGGGACATCAAGCCCGAGAACTTGATGTACGTCGTGCGCGAGGACGGCTCTGAAACGGTGATGCTGCTCGACTTCGGAATCGCAGCAGCCGTGATGTCGAACGAGCCGCGGCTGACGGGGCAAGGCGCGATCTTCGGTACGCCGCAGTTCATGCCACCCGAGGTTTGCAGTGGCGGCATGCCGGACGCTCGCGGCGACGTGTACGCACTTGCGACAGTCGCGTTCGAGCTCATCACCGGCGTGCTGCCATTCGGCGACGACAACATGATGCGGGTGCTGACGGAGAAGCTGACGACCGATCCGCCAACGCTGTCGGAATCGAGCGGCGTGCCCTTCCCGCCCGAACTGGAAGACGTAGTCACACGCGGGCTGGCGCGGGATCCGCGTGAACGGTTTGCGCACGCAAGCGAGTTCATCACCGCGCTCAAGGATGCGACTGATCACGCACCCGTCTCGTGGCGCTCGGGCGTCTTGCGGCCGAGCTTTCGGTCGGCGGCCCATCCGGTCGGCAGTCACCCCGGCGCGTATCCCGTGAGTAGTCGGCCTCCTGGCGCGGCTCCAAGCAGCGATCAGCCAGACGCCAATCCGGTCGGCGGCAGGCCCGGCAGCAATCCAGTCAGCGGCAGGCCCGGCAGCAATCCGGTCCGTGGCAGACCCGGAAGTAATCCGATCAGCGGCAGGCCCGGCAGCAATCCAGTGAGCGGACGTCCAGGAAGCAATCCGGTCAGCAATCCCGCTGGCGACCGACTCGGCAGCACTCCGGCCAGCAACTATCCATTCTCGAACGACCCGAGCTCCGTAACTCAGCGCACGCCGAGTCATCCGCATCGGCCGCACGTACCGCCGCAACCGCAAGACGACTGGTCCGGTAGGCCGAGTGCACGAGACGGCTACAGTCCGCGCCCGGACGCGCGCGACTACGAGCAACGTCCGAGTGCACGCGATTACCAGCACAGGGCGAGCGAGCAGGAACAGGAACACTGGGCTGCGCGCGCAAGCGCGGAAGATCCCTGGGGCCGGCCGACTGGTTCGCTCGGTGCAGGGCTACGCGTATCGGAGCGGTTTCGCGACCCCGCGACGTCCGAGCGCCCGAGCGGTGGAAAGCGCGTCGCCACACTTCTCGGGATCGCGGCGTTGCTGCTCGGTTTCATGTGGTACCGGCACAATCGCGATCTCGGCTACGAAGGTCGCGATGCGCTGCTGCCGCCCTCAGCTGCCGCCCCGCAAGCGCCGGGTGCAGCGCCGCCAGGCACGCAGCCGCATGCACAAGGCGCGCAAGGAGCACAAGGCGCGCAAGACGCAATCGAGGGGCAGCTGCCCTCGGGGACGCCGCTGCCGAACCCGAACTCTCAGAATGTCGCTCCGTCCGGCGAACCGCAGATGAATGTGCCGGGCGCGCAAGGTTCAGCTCCGTCGAACAACGTCGCAGCGTTGCCACCAAGCGGCGACGCGGTGGAACACGCGGCCGCGAACGAACACGCCGCGGAGTTGGCAGCACCACTGGGCGCGCAGCAGCCATCCGCTGCTGCAGCAGCGCCGGCGAATGCCGCGCCGAACGCGGTACCGGTTCCGGTTCCGGGAGCGGCGCCGCTGGCAGCTGCAAAGCCAAATCACCCGAGCGGTGCGAAGCCGCCGGCATTCGGCACACCACCGGCGCCGAAGCCGAGCGCAACGCCGAGTACAGTCGCGCCGGAGCCACCTTCTCCGCGCGGCGAGCCGGAGCCTTTCACACCGGAGGAGCCTGGCTCGCCGGTGCTGCGCGTGCAGGAAGAAGAGCCCCCGCCCGCGGAGGAAGAGCCCGATTTGCCGGTGCGCTCACCACAGTCGCAGGCCGCGCAGCTGGCGAAGGATGCGAGCACGGCGTTGCTCGCAGGTGAGGTCGGACACGCGATCGAGCTCTTGCGTGAAGCGACCCGGCTCGATCCGGATCAGTCGCTAGCGTGGCGGACGATGGGCTTAGCGTTCGAGCGAAGTGGCGACACACAGGCGGCGTTGGCTGCATATCGGCAGTACATCCGTTTGGCGCCGCACGGTCCGCAGGCAGACATGGTGCGAGAGCGCATGCGAGTGCTCGACTCGCAGTAAGCCGGCGCGACCCATACATGGCTTCGCCCCTGAACCCCGCTGCAGGGCCAAGGGCAAGACGGGCGAAGTTGCTGGCTCAGCCCGCGGTCTGCAAGAGCGACGGTCGTGCCACGCGGGTCGTCTTGCTCCGGCGGATCGCGATGAAGGCGCACGCGGCGCCGACAGCGAATGGCACCACGCCACCCGAAACTCCGCCGATCATCACACTCAACACCGTCGCGCCGATCATGATCGGAACGAGCAGCGCTGCCGCGAGCGGCGTGAGGCCGGGCCGGATCCGAAGTGCAGCCGGCAGAATCAGGCCGAGGCCACCGAGGACCTCACACACGCCGATGAAGTGAAGAAACCAGCCGGGGAGCGCGATCTGCTTCGTCATCTCTTCGATCGGCATCACGAACTTCATCGAGCCGGCGAACAGAAACAGGCCGGCGAGCAGAATTTGAAGGGCCCAGAGGCCGACGTTTCCCCAAACATTGCGGGCACTTCGCGAGGTAGTGGCGAATGAGTTGCTCATGGTTCGTCTCCGGTGTTGGTCGAGGGTTCACAGAGGCGACGAACTGGCTCCCCGAGAATCGACACGGTAGGACCGAGGATCGAACTTTTTTTCGAGGGGCCGAAAATCCGCCGGATGCGCACACTCGGGCACGTCGGTTCGGCGCAGTGTGCGGCGGCAGCTACCGGCGAATCACTGCGAGCCGGAGCCGGTGCAGTTCACGCCGTTGCCCATGAACCCGCTCTTGCACGTGCAGGTGAAACTTCCGCGCGTGTTCATGCAGTCTGCGTTCGAGCTGCAGTTCGCCATGTGCTCGTAACACTCGTCCGTGTCGTTGCAGCCCTCGCTGCCCGTCGCGCGGCCCGTGTAACCCTTCGGACATTTGCACATGAAACCGCCTTGCGTATTCACACACGCATTCGGCCGGTTCGTGCAGTCGTCCGTGTTGGCGGCGCATTCGTCGATGTCCACGCAGGCATCCGCAGTTCGCAGATAACCCGCGTCGCACGTGCACTCGAACGTACCTTCGGTGTTCACGCACTTGCCGTGTACCCCGCAACGATCCGGCTGCAGCGCGCACTCGTCGATGTCCGTGCAGCGACCGCCATCGCCCTCGAACCCTGCGCCGCACGTACACATCTTCTTCCCCTTCATCGCGGTGCAGGTCGCGCGCAGATCACACACGGTCGCGTCGTCGAAGCACGGCACGTTGACCGAACACTCCTTGCCGTTTCCGTGAAAGCCCTTCTCACACTTACACTCGAAACCGCCCGGCAGGTTCGTGCACTTCGCGTGCGACACATCGCAGCCGCCGTTGTTCGTCTCACACTCGTCGATGTCCGTGCAGCGCGTGCCATTGGCATTGTCATCGGCGAAGCCGTTCGGACACTGGCCACACGCGACGATGAAGCCCAGGGACTCACACGTCACGAGTGGGTCGCAGCCTCCGTTATTGGTGAGACACAGATCGACGCTCGCATCAATCGCAGCATCACCGGCATCGACACCCGCATCGAGCGCGGCATCCGCAGCCGCGTCGACCGCAGCGTCGAGCCCACTGGCATCCGCGCCTGCATCGGGCGGCGCATCACGATCCCGCGGGCGCAGCCTCCCGGGCACGTACGGCAAGTCTGCAGCATCGAGCCAGGCGCTCTGACACGCGCCGGCGCTGCACGTCTCGCCGCTCTGACAGGCAATGCCGACACACGCAGCTTCCAGGCGCGCGCTCACGTAACGCGCTTCGTGCTTCACGTAGCCCGTGATCACGCGCGCTCGCGCCACCATCGCGCCGTCCGCGCTTCGGGTCGTCACTAACAACTCGAACACGCGGTCGGGATCTCCGTTGCGCGGCTCGAACACCAGCCGGATCGGCCACATGCCGGCCTCGAGCGTGTCGCCGCGCGCCGGCAAAGTGCGCGTCAACACGCGTTCGCGTTCGCCGAGCTGATCGCGATGTTCAGCAGACCAAACATCGAGCTGGAGCTTCTCGGTGCGGCTGCGCACGACCGAATCCGCATGCACGTCCACGACGATCTGCGTGGTCGGAATCGCCTTCGTTTCCAGATTGCATCCGACAGTGCACAAGACTGTCACGACTGCGAAGGCACGAGTGCCGATACGCCCGAATACTGACGGGCACGACGTAAGGCTGAGCTCGAGACTGCGGGTAAACTGCAACATACCCCCGTGTCTTCGAATACTGCATGCAACCAACAGCAGCAAGCGGAGCGCCACTGCAATGGGCGCCGAGAGGAGCAAAGACGACTATCCCGCGAACGGCGCATAACAGCAGCAAGCGGAGCGCCGCTGCTACATTCGCTGGTACCGAATCGCCGCGCGCTCTTTCGCCTTCACAGCTTCGTCCTCGCGGTTGCGAGGCGGCGCCTGCGTCACGAGCGAATCGACGAGCGTTCTCGCAATCGCGGACACATCGTTCACCGCGAGGTCGAACGCTGCTTGGTTCGCCTTCGAAGGGGCAGTGAAACCACTCAGCTTTCGAACGAATTGGACTGCCGCCGCGCGAACCTCGTCATCCGTGGCAGGCGGCTCGAAGTTGAACAGAGTCTTGATATTGCGGCACATCGCGCGAGCTCCTCGAAAAAGACCGCTGAAATGTTAGCAGCCGTCGCGGGCCAAGGCTCGGACGACCCGAGCGGGCCACGCCTGGGACCACGACTCGGGCCAAGGCCTGTGGCAAACTTCTGGGCGTGGGCGAACGGCGCAAAAAAAGCGACCGAGAAGGCGCACCGCGGTCGCCGATCGCGTTCGTGCCGTGCAGCAACGGCGAGTACTCCCCCGCTGCCCCAACCCCGCGCGACCTGCGCGCGCACGAGCGATTCCTGCAAATCGTGGAGGAAAAGCATCGCCGGCTGGGCCTGTCGCGCCGCGAGTTTGCGCAGAGCGCATGCGGAGTCGCGTCCGCGCTCCTCGTGATCAACGAGCTGTACGGCTGCAAGTCCGACCGCGGAAAGCCGGCGGCGAAAACGGACGCGGGCTACGACGTCACGCCCGACATGACCGAGGACGCGGGGCTCGCCTGCGAACGCTTGAAGCGCAACACGTTCGTGTTCGACGTGCAGCTGCATCCACCGAACCCACTGATGCCGTGGACGGATCGCAACCTGCCGATGGACGCCGACACGTTTCTGCGCGCGGCGTTCGTCGACAGTGAGACGAGCGTCGGAGTTTTGTCCGGCATACCTGACACTCGAAACTTGGCGCTGCCGAACCTGACCGCAAACCGCATGCTGCAAGAGCTCGTCGATCGGCACGCGGGCGCGCGCTTGTTCTGTCACGCCAATCTCGATCCGAGTCGCGGTCCGTCCGAGCTCGACTACATGCAAGACGTTCACGAGCGCTATCCGCTCGCGGCTTGGAAAGTCTATCCACACGTCAACCCGTGGCGCCTCGACAGCGAAGAAGTCGGTTTGCCGTTCTTGCAACGTTCGCGCGAGCTCGGAGTGTTTCGCGTTGCCGCTCACCGCGGCATCGCCGACGACGTGGGCGACTACGCCGCGGCGTCGTCGCCGGTCGATCTCGTTCGAGCCGCGCGCGCGTTCCCCGACATTCAGTTTTTGACTTATCACTCCGGTTGGCAGGGCAACGTCGACGAGGACCATCCGTTCGATCCAACTCAGGCCAATCCCGGCGGGGTCGATCGTTTGATCAAAGCGTTCCTCGACCACGACATCGGCGACGCGGGCAACGTCTACGCCGAGCTCGGCTCGACGTGGCGCAACCTGATGACGCAGCCGCAAGCGGCAGCCCACGTGATCGGAAAATTGCTGCGCTACCTCGGCGAGGATCGCGTGCTCTGGGGTACCGACGCGGTGTTCACCGGCTCGCCGCAAGAACAGATTCTGGCGTTCCGCGCGTTTCAAATCCCCGAGTCGATGCGCGAAGCGTACGGCTACCCCGAGCTGACCGATCGCGTTCGCGTGAAGATCTTCGGAAGCAACGCGGCCCGCGTGTATGGCCTCGACCCTGACGCCGTCCGCTGCGAGCTCGAAGCCGACGCAATCTCGCGCGAACGCAGCGCGCGGCTGATCGACCCGCGCGAAGCACCGGTGCCTCACGAGCGATCCTACGGACCACGCACGCGCCGTGAGTTTCTGGCGTTCATGCGTTTCGAACGCCGGCTTCACGAGACCTGAACGTTCGGGTTGTGACCTCGCGAGACGTGTTGGCCGTCCCCGCGATGCTCCGGGCTGCAGGTGCAC
>Ga0193752_1003782_pt1 | contig 10222 bp, 9 predicted proteins | sample H1c1metaG_FD_144924 | JGI IMG/M metagenome (GOLD analysis project Ga0193752, IMG submission 144924) | Soil microbial communities from a riparian zone of the East river system, Colorado, United States - H1c1 | ecosystem: Environmental > Terrestrial > Soil > Riparian zone | place: USA: East River...
CGGTGCCGTTGAGCGTCGATAGATCACGGTCGCCGAGATATTCCTTGAGGCCTTCCGGATTTTTTAGATCGACGCCGATGATGTGCACCACGCCATTGGTCTCGGGATATTGCGCGCCGTTGTACATCCACAGGCCGGGGAAATTAAACGGCGGCCGAAAGCCCTCGGTGAAACCCATGATGTTGGTGTAAAACCGGCGCGAGGCCTCAATGTCCAGCGTGCGGATGGAAAAGTGATCGAGTTTACCGATGGGCATGGGGGATCCTGATAGATGCGGATGAGCGCAGGAATTTTAGCACTCAAAGCGGCGGGTGCTGCGCGCGGTTGCGACGCTTCACAAACTGGTCTATCGTCGGCGGTGCGGAGGAGGATTCACATGCGCGGATTCGTGTCCCGGGTGGTCGGCATCGCGGCTGTGTGTGCGGCAGGGGATAGCAGCGTGGTCGCGGCGCAGGGTACCGACGGCAAATATCCCAGCAAGCCCATACGCTTTATCATTGCCAACACCACCGGCACCTCGGTGGATACGCTGGCGCGCATCGTCGGTGCAAAAATGAGCGAGCTGCTGGGCCAGCAGATGGTGGCCGATAATCGTGGCGGCGCGGGCGGCCTGATCGGCGCGGAAATTGCCGCGCACGCCGCGCCCGATGGCCATACGCTGTTGATCAGTTCAACGGGGATGCAGGTGATTACGCCGCAGATTTATCGCAAGCTGAATTACCATCCCATCAACGATTTTGCCGCAGTGTCGTTGTTTGCGGTGACGCAGAACATACTGGTGACGCATCCCTCGCTGGCGGTAGGCAACGTCAGGGATCTCATCACGCATGCCAAAGCGAATCCCGGCAAACTCAATATGGCCAACGCGGGCGCCGGTTTTCAGAGTCACCTAGCGGGCGTTTTGTTCACGCATAGGGCGGGCGTGGATGTGCATCATGTGCCGTACAAAGGCGGCGCGTCGCTGATCGCGGTGATGGGTAATGAGGCGCAGTTGCAGATTGCACCAGCGCCCTCGCTGATGAATCATGTGCGCAGCGGCCGCTTGCGTGCGCTGGCGAGCGGCGGTGAAAAACGTTCGCCGCTGATGCCGGAGCTGCCGACCATCGCCGAATCCGGCGTGCCGGGTTATTTGTCCACCGGCTGGGTGGGATTGATGGCGCCGAAAAATACACCTCGGCCGATCATCGCCAAGCTGCATATCACACTCTCGCAGGCGGTGGCCGATGTGGCCACGCGCGAGCTCATGGGCCGGCAGGGCGCCGAAGCGGTGACGGGCAGCGGCGCGGAGATGATCCAGTTCATAAACGAGGAATACCGCCGCTTCGGCGAAGCGATCAAGCTCGCAAAACTGAAAGTGGAATAATCATGCGTGCGATTCAAGGGGTGTTGCTTGCAGTATCGATTGCTGCGTTTCCGTTATCAGCGGTTGCGCAGTCGTACCCCGCCAGGCCGATTCGCGTGCTGGTGCCATTCCCGCCCGGCGGTACGCCCGACATTCAGATGCGCATGCTTTCGGAGAAACTGACGCCGCGCCTCGGGCAACAAATCGTGATCGACAATCGCCCGGGCGCCAGCGGCAATGTCGGCATGGACATCGTCGCGCGCGCGCCGGCTGACGGTTATACGCTGCTCATCGGCACAGTCGGCAACTGGGCAGTGAATCCGCATCTGCACAAGCAGCCGTTCGATGTGTTGAAAGATTTCGCGCCGATTATTCACATTTCCACCGGACCTGCGGTGCTGGTGGTGCATCCTTCGGTGCCGGTGACGAGCGTAAAGGAGTTGATCGCACTCGCCGCGCGACGGCCGGGCGAACTCAATTATGGGGGGTCGGGCGTAGGTGGGTTCGGCCACATCTGCGCGGAATTATTTGCATCGATGACTAAAACCAAGTTGACTCATGTGCCCTACAAAGGCGTCGCCTTCGCCATGACCGAGTTGATCGGCGGGCAGATACAGTTGATGTTCAACAGCGCAGTGCCGACGATGCCGCATATCAAGGCCGGGCGCGTGCGTGCGCTCGCCACCACCGGTGCGACGCGTTTTGCTGCGATGGCGGAACTGCCGACGATTGCCGAAGCTGGCGTGCCGGGCTACGAAAACGCAACATGGTCGATCATAGGCGCGCCGGCGCGCACGCAACTCGCAATCGTCGAACGACTCAACCGCGAGATCGATACCGTGCTGCAAATGCCGGATATCAAAGAGCGCTTTGCCGCGGCCGGTTCAACGGTGACGGGTGGATCGGCGAAGCTTGCGCAGGATATTTTGAAGTCGGAGTTGGCCAAATACGGCAAACTGGTGGTGGACGCGGGCATTCCCCCGGTCACGGGACAATAGGATATTCCACGATGGCAATGACGCAGGACAAGCGCGCCTATTGGGTGCTGGTACTGTGCGCCTCGGCGATTCTCATGATCACCATGGGCGTGCGGCAATCGCTGGGGCTTTTTGTGTCGCCGCTGAATACCGCCACAGGCTTGGGCATCGTCACGGTCAGCTTTGCGCTGGCCGTGGGGCAATTCGTGTGGGGCGCGGCGCAGCCGATATTCGGCGCACTGCTGGACCGCACGGGCACGGTGCGCATTATCGTCATCGGTGCATTGATGATGGCGGTGGGACTGGCAGCGACACCGTTCATGGCCAGCGGTTTCGGATTGGTGCTGATGCTTGGCATACTGACGGCGGCGGGTGCCGGCGCGGGCAGTTTTTCCATACTCATCGGTTCCGCGGCGCAGCGCCTGCCGGTGGAACGCCGCTCATTTGCATCGGGATTTATCAATGCCGGTGGCTCATTTGGGCAGTTTGTTTTTGCACCGCTGTCGCAGGCGGTGATCGCTGCGTTCGGTTGGATCGCAGCGTTGTGGACACTGGCGGCGGCGTGTCTGGCGACGATTCCGCTGGCATTCAAACTTGGCAACAAACCGAAGGCCGTGCCGGTTGCGGGTGCGCCGCAGGAAATCACGCTCAAGACACAAATCGCAGTCGCGTTTCAGGATCGCAGCTACTGGTGTTTGCACGCGGGATTTTTCACCTGCGGTTTTCATATTGCGTTTTTGGTGACGCACCTGCCGGGCGAAGTCGGCTTGTGCGGCTTGCCGGCGACGGTATCCGCGGTATCGCTGGCGATCATCGGCATCGCGAATATTGCGGGCAGCCTGAGCGTGGGCTGGCTCGCGCAAACGCATCGCATGAAAATGTTGTTGTTCTGGGTGTACGGCGCGCGTGCCGTGGCTGTCGCGGTTTTCCTGATCGCGCCCAAAACCGCGCTGACGTTTTACATTTTCGGCGCGGTGTTGGGCGTGACGTGGCTGGCAACGGTGCCGCCCACGGCAGGCCTGGTCGGCAAACTTTTCGGTGCACGTTATCTCGCGACGCTGTTTGGCTTCACGCTGTTGTCCCATCAGATCGGTGGATTTTTCGGCGCGTGGCTGGGGGGTATCGCTGTGGACCGCACCGGTAACTATCAGTGGATGTGGTATGCCGATATCGCGTTGGCGTGTGTGGCGGCGCTGGTGAATCTGCCGATACGCGAGGCGCATCCAAAGATGGCTGTTGCGACGTAGCCTGGATGTATTATTATAAGTATTTGTTTTTAAAGGATATTTTTTATCTCCTTCATCGTGCGGAGAGGTGTCACGTGATTCTCATAGAGCGCGCATAAACTCGTCACCGGTAAATTTACTGCAAGGAGCATTTAATGTTGTCCCGATTTCGCAAGCGATTAAATCTCGACGACTTCGCCACGATCAACCGCCGCCGCGTGTTGCGCAGTCTCGGTGCGTCGGCCCTGCTCACCGCAACCGGCGGATTGTTTTCGCGTTCAGTGTGGAGCCAGCCGGTTTTTACATCCAACCCGTTTACGCTGGGCGTCGCATCCGGCGATCCCGCAGCTGACGGCTTTGTGATCTGGACCAAAATCGCGCCCAAACCGCTGGAGCGCGGCGCGGGCATGCCCAATAAGCCGGTTGAAGTGGAATGGACGGTGGCCGGCGACGAGGGCATGAAGCAGGTGGTGCAAAAGGGCAAGGCGATCGCGCATCCTGAACTCGGACACGCGGTGCATGTGGAAGTAGCGGGACTTGCGCCGGTGCGTGATTATTTTTATCAGTTCGCGGTGGGCGGCGAACGCAGCCCGGTGGGGCGCTCGCGCACGTTCCCGCAGGCGGGCGCGGCGGTGGCGCAATTGCGATTCGGCGTGGCCGGTTGCCAGCGTTATGAGGCGGGGTTTTATACCGCGTACCGGCGCATCGCCGCGGAACGTCTGGATTTTTTGTTTCACTATGGTGACTACATTTACGAATATCCCACGGTGAAGCCGGGCGCGCTGCCGTATCCGGTGGTGCGGGTGATGCCCGGCGAACCCGGCGAAACCTTCACGCTGGAGGATTACCGGCATCGTTACAGCCTGCATCAGCTCGATGCTGATTTGCAGGCAGCGCATGCGTCGACGCCGTTCATCATGAGCTTTGACGATCACGAGGTAGCCAACAACTGGGCCGCTGATATGCCCGCGAAACCGGTGTCACGCGAGGCGTTCCTGCTGCGGCGCGCAGCGGCGTTTCAAGCGTGGTACGAACACATGCCGCTGCGCCGCGCGCAAATGCCCAAGGGGCCGGACATTCTTGCATATCGCCGCCTGATGATCGGCGATTTGCTGGCGATGAATGTGCTGGATACGCGGCAGTACCGCTCCGATCAGCCGTGCGGTGACGGCGTCAAGCCCGATTGCGCTGAAGCGCTGGAACCCAATCGCACCATGCTCGGCGACAAACAGGAACAATGGCTCTACGACAGCTTTCGCGCGCCCAATGTGAACGCGTCGCGCTGGACGCTGCTGGCGCAGCAGGTGCCCATCATGCGCGGTGACCGCAACCCCGATCCCAGTATCTTCGCGCCCAGTCTGGACAAGTGGGACGGCGCGGTAGCAGCGCGTGATCGATTGCTGGCCGCTGTGGAGAATGCCAAACTGCGCAATCTGGTGGTGGTCGATGGCGATGTGCATTTCAACAGCGCGGGAGAACTCAAAAAGAATTTCGCCGACGAAAAATCGGCCACGCTCGGCGTGGAATTCGTGGCCACTTCTATTTCATCGCTGGGCGATGGTTACGATACCAACAAGCGCCACGCGGCGCTAATGCAGCAGGACCCGCACATCAAGTTCTACAACGCCCAGCGCGGCTATGTGCGGCACGTGGTAACGCCGGAACGCTGGCAGGCGGATTATCGGGTACTCGACAAGGTGACGGTGCCCGATGGGAACATGACCACGCGCAAAAGTTTTTTGGTTGAAAATGGCAACAGCAGGTTGGTGGATGCTTGATGGGCAGACGGGTAGGGTGGGCAAAGCGCAGCGTGCCCACGAGCTACGGTGGCCGTTGTCTGGTTGTCCGCGTGGGCACAAAAGACGTGCCCACCCTACGCTTGCTAATGCAGCAGGACCCGCACATCAAGTTCTACAACGCCCAGCGCGGCTATGTGCGGCACGTGGTAACGCCGGAACGTTGGCAGGCAGACTATCAGGTGCTCGACAAGGTAACTGTGCCCGATGGACGCACGACCACGCGTAAAAGCTTTGTGGTTGAAAACGGGAATAGCAGGTTGGTGGATGCCTGAAGGTTAGGGTGGGCAAAGCGTAGCGTGCCCACGCGCTGCCTAGCCGTTGTCCGCGTGGGCACGAAAGATGTGCCCACCCTACGCTTGCTGTTAGGTGTCGTCGGTTGTTAATTTGTGCTTATCAATGCGGTCATAAAAGTGGCGCGAACCAAAGAAGTCGTGACACAAGATCTCGAATCCATCTCTGTTGAGCTTTATATTATCTTTGGATAGACGCTTCTTCAAAAAACGGCGCATCACTTCGCTCCCGCGTTGGCAGGCCTCGGTATCGCTATTGTCGAAAGCTTCAGGATGTTTATCCTCAAGTTCGTCATACAGCTTCGAGCGGTAAAAATCTGAAAGCCTGATAAGGTCTCGCGCCGAGTTCATTCCTGTGCGGACGTAATAGGCGTCTGCGCAAGCTCGGCAAAAGTGTCTGCTTTTGCGGCGTCGCTGGCTTGGTGTTGACCCGGTTGATATATGAACCAATGCCTCTTTAGGCTTGCATGTTTGGCAAAGCATTTGGATAGTTTCCCCTATTAACCGGCGTCGCATCCTGACGCCTAAATAGTTTTATTCAGCAAAACTGCCGTATAACATCCCAGCACGCTTGTTAACATTCCAAGCGAAGCTTGAAGTTATTCCAAAATTCAAACAACGCATTACAAGAATTTCTGAATTTTTATTGGTGTTAAAAGTAGCACGAAAAGCAGCGCGCCGCTATTAGCAGACGCGAAGCATGAGCGCTGCTGGCGTCGTGGATGGGATAGTTCTCAGCGCTTCGGAATGATGGGCAGCAACACAAACGCTACACGCTCCGCGCCAAAATGCAGCGTGTTTTTGCCGCTAAATGTCGCCGCTGGCCGATCGCGCGGATCGTCATGCAAAAACGGTCCGCACCCTCTTAATTCGTTTTTGAAATTCGACAGCCACGCGCCGGTGGATTTGGCGAATTCATAATCGCGTCCACGCATGGAGAGGGCGATGCGATGGCCTGCGGGTACCACGATGGAGGTGGGCCACAGTTCGATATCGAGTTGCACCACCTCGCCGGGTTTTAAGGGTTGAGCTTCGTCGTGCGCGTGGTACGGGCGATAGGATAAAGTCAGCTTTTCGTCTAGCTTGCGATGCGATGCACGCAGCCACCCCTGCGCAATCGGCGTGTGCGGATCGATGGCGCCCATGAAGATGACTTCACGCAGATCAGGCGTGTAGACGCGGAAGATCAGGAAGAAATCCGCATCGCAGGTGGAGGACGACACAAACAGCCGCGCCGCAATCGGCCCCGTGATTTCAGTTTCCGCTTCGAGCGGCGCGGAGAGGAAGGTGACACCTTCGCCCATGGCGTCGTACGTTATCGCGGCATCATCTGATACGGCCTCGCACCGCAGGCTGTGATCCGTGGGGTGTAAATGAAACTTGGTCCACTGGGTGCGTGCTATGGGCCATTCGTTTTCGTGGCGTTCAACGAAGTGGTCGACATGCCTCACCTGCAATTGTACTTTGGGATGCTGGCCCCAGCCGTTTGGCTCGCCCTTGAGATAAAAATCGAAAAAGCGTTTTTGCAGTTCGCGGCCGTAGTCGGTGTAAAAGTGCGTCCAGTGTTCGATGCCGTGCACTTCCAGCCACTTTTCCTTGGAGGCGGCACGCAAAAAACCCTCGAAATTGCCGCGCGGATGCAGACCCTGGCCACCCCAGTTCGCCGCTGACAAAAACGGCACGGTAATGTTTTCCCATACTGGCGAACGCGCTCGGTGATAATCGTCATCGAGCGAGTGCGCAAGAATTTCATCGCCGAATTCCACACGCGCCGCCTGCAATGCTTTGTCCGACAGCGTCACGTCGCCACACACCAGCGTGCCATTGGCGCGGCTGCGTGGCCCACGTTCGCCCAGGCCGTATTGCACCGTTTTCACCTGCATGTCGTACCAATTTGCCCAGAATGTAGAGAGCATGCCACCGTGGTGTGTCATGTCGCGATACCAGTCGGCAGCACCTTCCCAAATGCACATCGCAGTGAGATGCGGCGGTTTGAGCGAGGCGACCTGCCACTGGTTAATGCCGTAGTAGGAAATGCCGTTGAGGCCTACTTTGCCGCTAGACCACGGCTGCGTACCTGCCCATTCGATACATTGATAAAAATCCTGTGTCTCGCGCGGCGAAAACGGGTCTATGAACCCCGGCGAGCGGCCCGCGCCGCGTGAATCCACGCGCACGCAGGCGTAGCCGTGCGGCACCCACTTCTCGGGATCGACCACTTCCCAACTTTGATAGAGATTGCTGGAGCCGTAAGCCACATCGGGATGTTCAGCCACCATGCGGTTCCACGCACTGGAATAGCCATCCTGAAACGCGAGGCCTTTGGCATACGGACCGTAACTCAAAATGACCGGATGGCGTTCATCGTCAATGGGCCGAAACACATCGGCGCGCAGCACGAGGCCATCGTCCATCGTGATGGGCACATCCCAGTCGATGTGCATGTGATCGCTCGCATTTTCGTGTGTCGCGCTGGCGGGAAGTTTCATGGCGGCAGTTTCAATATGTGTCGCGGCATTGTAGCGACGAAGGCGTGCTGTTGCGACCCGCTGCAGGATCGTCTACGATCCAAGCGCTGTGACACTCCCCAATTACGAAATCTATTGCGTCAAATACGCCGAGCGACCGGGCCGGCGCCCCGCGCATTTTATCGGCGGCGATCCGCATGATGCGCCGATGCCGATGGATTATTACGTGTGGCTAATCCAAAATCAGGAACGCAGGGTGCTGGTCGATACCGGCTTCGATGCCAGCATGGCGATCAACGGCCGCGTGCTTTTGCGCAAACCCGTGGAAGGGTTGGCGCTGATTGGCGTCAAGGGCGAGGACATCAAGGAAGCGGTGATCACCCACCTGCACAACGATCACGTCGGCACGTTCTACGATTTCCCCAACACGCGTTTCCATCTGCAGGACAAGGAGATGCAGTACGTGACCGGCCGCCACATGCGCCACCACATTTTTCGCCGGCCGTATGAGATAGATCATGTCGCGGGCATGATCCGGCTGGTGTACCAAAACAGAGTGGTGTTTCACAACGGTGAGAGTGAAATCGCGCCGGGAATCAGCGTGCACCATATCGGCGGGCATACCATGGGTCTGCAATCGGTGCGCGTGCACACAGCGCGCGGCTGGGTGGTGCTGGCCTCCGATGCGAGCCATTACTACGAACACTTCGAGAACGACCGCTGTTTTCCATTGGTGTATCACGTGGGCGAGATGATCGAAGGCTTCGCCACGTTAAAGCGCCTCGCCGATTCGCTGCAACACATTGTACCGGGGCACGATCCGCTGGTGTTGCAGCGTTATCCCGCGGTGTCGCCTGAATTGAAGGGCATTGCGGCGCGGCTGGATTTTGCGCCGAGTTATTAGTGAGGATTGCGTAATCTTGTGACGTCAGTAACTACTTTGCTTTCCTCCCTCACCCTCGGTCCCTCTCCCGGAGGGAGAGGGATGAAAAGCCCCTCGCCCTCCGGGAGAGGGGTTGGGGTGAGGGAAAAAGCTATCACGAAGAATTGTAATATTGATCAGATTTTTGAGAAGGATAAAACATGCGTTGTATGGCGGCACTGATTGCCGGTTTGTCGTTGACTTTGCCGGTGTGTGCACAGCAATATCCCGCGAAGCCCATCCGTCTGATCGTGGGGTTTCCCCCTGGGGGCTCGAATGACATCGTCGCGCGTAATCTCGCGCCCAAGCTCGGTGAGATCCTCGGTGTGCAGGTGGTGGTCGAAAACCGCGCGGGTGCCAACGCTACCATCGCCGCGGATTTGGTCTCCAAATCCGTGCCCGATGGCTACACGCTGTTTTTGGGCAGCACCAGTTCACTGGTCATCAGTCCGCATACCTATTCGAAGCTTTCGTATGACACGATGCGCGACTTCGCAGCGGTGACCACGGTGGCAATGACGCCTGAAGCCATCGCGGTGCATCCGTCGCTGCCGGTGCGTGATTTGAAGTCGCTGATCGCGCTCGCAAAAACCAATCCGGGCAAACTCGATTTTGCATCGTCGGGCAGCGGCGGCCTGCCGCATCTGGCGATCGAGCTTTTCAAAACACAGGCGAACATCAATCTGCAGCACGTGCCGTTCAAGGGCGCGGCGCCGGCGGTGACCGATCTGATGGGCGGTCATGTGCAGGGCATGATCATGGATTTCCCGGCAATTTATCCGCAAATGAAAAGCGGCAAAATAAAAGGCATTGCGCTGGCCGCTCAAAAGCGTATTGCGCAAATGCCGGAGCTGCCGACGACCGGTGAACAAGGCATACCCGCCTTGCTCGCAGTTAACTGGTTTGCCGTCGTTGCTCCCGCCAAGACGCCCGCAGCCATCGTCACCCGCCTGCATACGTCGCTGCTAAAAGCTATCAGCGGATCGGACCTCAAAGAAAAGCTTGCGGCGGTGGGCGTCGAGACATTCGCGCAGCCTACACCCGAGGCGTTCGCGGCCTATCTGAAAGACGAGCTGGTGCGGTGGGGCAAGGTGGCGAAGGCTTCGGGCGCACGGGCGGATTGACCGATTAGTTCTGAATGCTGCTCGCTCAACCCGGCCGTATAGGTCCGCTCAAGCTGCGCAACCGCGTGGTGATG
>Ga0193752_1003783_pt1 | contig 10220 bp, 8 predicted proteins | sample H1c1metaG_FD_144924 | JGI IMG/M metagenome (GOLD analysis project Ga0193752, IMG submission 144924) | Soil microbial communities from a riparian zone of the East river system, Colorado, United States - H1c1 | ecosystem: Environmental > Terrestrial > Soil > Riparian zone | place: USA: East River...
AGCCCAAGCCGATGAAGCAGCATCTCGTAGACGTTCTTGCCTCGGCGGTCCCAATCGTAAACCTGGTTCATGACCTCGTAGTCGCCGGGATAGCCGAGCGGTTTCGCGTAGCTCCGATCCCAGATCGCCCCCCGGCGCATGACCGGCGTGACTACGACTTCGGTGAACGCTTTGGTCGCTTCCACCACCTCGCGATTGTCGCTGACGCTCCGGACGAGATCGTTACCGGTCCGCCACAGGGATCGCCAATGCTGTACGAGTCGCGCCTCGCAGGCCTCGAACGCGCCGTCCAGATCGAAATCGCGTTGGAACTGCCGGGCAAGATTCATATTCTCGTCCAGCAGGTCACGATACGACCCCAGCACCCTCAGCAAGTCCGCGCAAAACACACGGTAGTCGCGCGGCACGAGCTGCGTCGCCTCACCGGTGAAGAGCGCGGATTGCAGCGCGATCTGCGCCTGCACGTTCCTCGACAACAACTTCTCGAATTCGACGAAGCCGTTGACAAAGGTGAACGCCACTTTGGATCCGAAGACGGTGTTCTCGCGCCGGCAAACGCGCGCATTGACCTCGAAGATCGTAAAACCGGATTGCTGGAGGGTGATCGGGACAACCTCACCGACGTCCGGGATGTCCTCCGAGGCTTGGTTGCACACGACCGCGATGCCGCCAAGACTGATGTCGTGAAGCTTGTGGAGCGTCGACTTCACCCCAACGCGAGGCGGAAGGTGCGGAAACAGTTTTCGCGCTTCATAGCGCGGGGCGCGGAACCAGACCTCGCGGCCACCCGCTCCCTTCAGCTCTTCATACGCGAGCATGCCACCCCTCTGCCCCAAGCCCGTAAGAACCGTCGCGTGCGGCAGCACGACGCTTCTAGAGCCCCCCGAACTCCACCGCGCGCTCTCCCCTGGGATTGGCCGCGCCGGCGGCATAAGTCTCTGCTAACACTAAGTTAGTCCCATGCGGTCGTCGGACAAGTCAAGTCGCCGACGCCGCGCTTTCAGGTATCGCTGGATATTTGCACTTATCGACTCCGCAACGCAAAGGATTCCAACGTCCAGCGCAAGGATTGGCGTCGCGATAGTTAATTCCGCCCGGCAGAGAACAAAACGGAATCGATTCTACACAGTGTTCAACCGGCGCTCCCATTCATACGCCGTGGCGATGATCCCATGCAGATCGTCGTGCTTCGGCCGCCAGCCGAAGTCGGTCTTCAGCCGTGTCGCATCAGCGATGAGCGCGGGGGGATCGCCCGGACGGCGGGGCGATTCCACGAACGGCACCTCGCGGCCGACGACGCGCGACACAGCCTTGATGACCTCGCGTACGCTGGCGCCGCGGCCGTATCCGCAATTCAGAGCGAGCGAGTCACCGCCCTTCGCCAGGTGATCGAGCGCCAGAAGATGCGCATTCACAAGATCGCTGACATGGATGTAATCGCGCACGCCGGTGCCATCCGGCGTCGGATAGTCTGTGCCGAAAACGTCCAGGTGAGGTACGCGCCCGAGTGCCGCCTGGCAGGCGCGCTTGATCAGATGCGTCGCGCGCGGGCTCGATTGTCCCGTGCGCCCCTCCGGGTCTGCGCCGGCGACGTTGAAGTAGCGTAGCGCCACAAATCGGAAGTCGTGTGCACGCGCCACGTCCTCGAGCATCCACTCCGTCATCAGCTTTGAACGTCCGTAAGGATTTTCCGGCTGCTTGGCCGTCGTTTCGGGCATCGCGCCGAGAAGCGGCGGACCATAGATCAGGGCCGACGAGGAAAAGACGAACTGCTTCACGCCTTCGGCGATGCAGGATTCGATCAGCGTACGCGACGCGACGGTATTGTTGCCGTAATACGCCAAAGGGTCCTTGACCGAGTCGGGCGCTACGATGGACCCGGCAAAGTGAATGACGGCCGTGATGGAGTAATAATTGAGCAGGCGGCGAATGAAGGTCTGGTCTCCGACCTGCCCTTGGTGAAAATGCGCGCCGTCGGCGACCAAAGCCCGCATGCCCGTCGAGAGATTGTCCAGCACGACCACATCGAGACCGCGCTCGAGCGCGGCAATGACCATGTGGCTGCCGATATAGCCGGCTCCGCCGGTGATCAGAATGGACATCACGATTCCTTCTAGCTCAGGCTAGACAGAGGGAGAAAAAACACCAAGCCTCGGGTACAGGTTCCCAGCGCGCCCCAAACCACCGTTGTGCGTCAAGAATGTAGAAATTGAATGTCAGCGCCATGAAACCTCGCCGCCGTTAGACGCCCGGTCATGTAGGCACCCGTGTCGACGCCGACCCGAAAGCCGAGATTTTCAGGATCGCGTTTGGGGGTGTGGCCGTGAACGATGACGCGTCCGCCAAAGACGTCGCCGGCGGTCAAAAATTCGTCGCGGATCCACAACTGGTCCTCTTCGGTCTGAAGGTGCAGCGGTACACCGGGCCGCACGCCCGCGTGCACGAAATGATAGTCGCCGCAGTTATAGCTCAGCGAAAGCGAACGCAGAAAGTCATGATGCGCCTGGGGTAACAAAGTGAGGAAGGCGTCGCGAATCGTTGCAGGCGCAACGCCTGGCGCGACGATCAGATCACGCTCCACGCCATAGCTCACCAGCGTTTCTGATCCTCCCAGGCGTCGATAGACGTCCCAGAACTCGGGATCCGACAGGAAGTCGAGCAGCATCTGCTCATGATTGCCCTTCAGAGCAACCGTTTCAAACGTCGGAGAACCGGCAACCACACGATCCACAACGGCTCGCGAGCCTGGTCCGCGGTCGACATAATCACCGACAAACACCAGGATACGACGGTCACAATCCTGCAACCCGGCATCCTTATGAATGTTCGCGAGCAGGCTCGTCAGCAGATGGTCTTGGCCGTGAATATCGCCGATTGCATAGACGACCGTGCCGTCGGGCACGCCGGCCCTGCGCTGAGCAGCCTGCGCTGCGGTGCGCTTTAATCCGAAAAGGTTTCGCCACATGGAAAGCCATGATGCCCGAGACCGCGGGATCGCGCTATCCTTAACCAAGCAACGAGCAACCCCGCTCGCCCTGGCGGAGAAACTGGATATTGTCTAGAACCGTGCCCGCGGCGATCCACGGCAATGGGGGATGAGTTTGGCATCAGTTGGAGGTCCCGCACTAGCGACTTCACGAAAAACCGCCCTTATCACGGGCGTCACCGGGCAGGACGGCAGCTACCTCGCGGAGTTACTCATAGCGCAAGGGTATGTCGTGCACGGCGTCAAACGGCGTGCATCGTCCTTCAACACCGAGCGCATCGATCATCTTTATGTCGATCCGCATGAGGGTGCCCCCCCATTCGTCCTGCATTATGGCGATATGACCGATGCGACGAACATCATCCGCATCGTTCAGGAGACGCAGCCGAACGAGATCTACAATCTCGCCGCCCAGAGCCATGTGCAGGTGAGTTTCGAGACGCCGGAATATACCGCCAATGCCGACGCGTTGGGTACGCTGAGGCTGCTCGAGGCCATTCGCATACTCAACCTGGGCGGGCGCACCAAGTTCTATCAGGCGTCGACGTCCGAGCTCTACGGCGCGGTGGCCGAGACACCGCAACGCGAGACCACCCCCTTCAGGCCGCGCAGTCCCTATGCTGCAGCCAAACTCTATGCCTACTGGATCACCGCCAATTATCGCGACGCTTATGGGTTTCACGCGTCCAATGGAATCTTGTTCAACCACGAAGGACCCAGGCGCGGCGAAACTTTCGTGACACGCAAGATCACGCGCGCGGTGGCGGCCATTGCAAAGGGCAAGCAGACTCACCTCTATCTCGGTAACCTGGATGCCACGCGCGACTGGGGCCATGCCAAAGATTACGCACGCGGCATGTGGATGATCCTTCAGCAACCCGAGCCGGATGATTACGTTCTCGCCACCGGAGAGGCACACTCTGTGCGCGAGTTCGTTGAACGCGCCTTCGCCCATGTGAACCGCAGGGTGGAATGGCGCGGCCGCGGCGTAGACGAAGTCGGAATCGACGCCGAGACGGGGAAGGTCATGGTCAAGATCGATCCCCGCTATTTCCGACCGACCGAAGTCGAATCGCTCTGCGGCGATGCAAGCAAGGCGCATCAGCGTCTCGGCTGGCGGCCCACGATCACATTCGCCGAGCTGGTGCGCGAGATGGTCGAGCAAGATTTGGCGGCCGTCGAGAACACAAAAAGCTTTCGCTATGAATGAGAAGCGCCCGCTCTACTCTCTCAAGGGAAAGCGGGTCTGGGTTGCGGGCCACACCGGTATGGTCGGGTCGGCGCTGATGCGGCGGCTTGCCCGTGAGGGCTGCGTGCTCCAAACGGCGGCCCATCACGATTACGAGCTGCGGCGCCAGACCGACGTCGAATCGTTCGTCGGCAAAACGCGTCCCGAGGTGATCTTCCTGGCGGCGGCGCGCGTAGGGGGCATCGTCGCCAACGACAGCAGGCCGGCAAGTTTCATTTATGACAACCTTACGATCGCCTCCAACGTGATCGAAGCCGCGCGCGCCTTCGGCGTCGAAAAGCTGGTCAATCTCGGATCGACCTGCATCTACCCGAAATTCGCGGCACAGCCGATAAGCGAGGACGAGCTTCTGACCGGACCGCTCGAGCCGACCAATCAGTGGTATGCGGTCGCCAAGATCGCCGCGATCAAACTCTGCGATGCGTATCGCCGCCAATATGGCTGCGATTTCATTTCGGCCATGCCGACCAATCTTTATGGTCCCAACGACAATTTCGATCTCGAATCCTCCCACGTGATCCCTGCGCTGATCGCCAAGATGGCAAAGGCGAAGGAAACCGGCTCGACCGAGGTCGCGGCGTGGGGAACCGGTACTCCGCGCCGGGAGTTCCTGCATGTCGATGATTGCGCAGACGCACTTGTTTACCTCGTGCATCATTTTTCCGGTGAAGGACCGGTGAATGTCGGCACCGGCGAAGATTTGACGATCGCTGAGCTTGCCGCATTGATTGCCCGTGTCGTCAAATTCACCGGGCGGATCGTCTTCGACCGCTCGCGACCCGACGGCAGCCCGCGGAAGCTCGTCGATGTCTCGCGGCTCAAGGCGCTTGGCTGGACGGCGCGCATTCCGCTCGAAGACGGCCTCCTGAGCACCTATGGGTGGTATCGCGAGCATGCCGCCAACGCGAGAACCGTCGCACTCTGATGATGTCTGGAGCAAAAGGTCTTATTACCCCGGTGCTGCTGAGCGGCGGCTCCGGCACGCGTCTTTGGCCCGTCTCGCGCGCATTGCATCCGAAACAGCTTCAGGCCCTCGTCGGCGAACGGACGATGCTGCAGGAGACCGCACTGCGTCTCGCGGGACCGGAATTCGCTGCCCCAATGGTCGTTTGCAATGGCGATCACCGTTTCACCATAGCTGCACAACTCCAGTCCGTCGGCCTGACACCGCAATCGATCGTGCTGGAGCCGCAGGGACGCAACACCGCGCCCGCTGCTGCGGTCGCCGCGTTGACGTTGCGACAGCAGTCACCCGATGCCTTGATGCTTCTTGCCGCCTCCGACCATGTCATCGAGGATGTCGGGGCATTCCACGAAGCGGTGCGCATCGCCGCCGACGCCGCGCGCCAGGGATACCTGGTCTCGATCGGAGTAATGCCCACCCGCCCGGAAACCGGCTACGGCTATATCGATCGGGGCCCGGACCTGCCCTCAGTGCGAGGTGCATTCGCGGTCAAACGGTTTGTCGAGAAGCCGGACCGGGCCACCGCCGAACGCTTCGTATCGAGCGGTACGTTTTTGTGGAATGCGTCCATCTTCCTGTTCCGTGCGAGCACGTATCTCGAGGAGCTCGAGAAATATGCGCCGGATATCCGTACCCAAGCGGAAATTGCGCTAAAGCTCGGCACGCGGGACCTCGATTTCCTGCGCCTCGATCCCGCTGCTTTTGCCAAGTGCCCCTCGATATCCATCGACTACGCGGTGATGGAGCGGACCGGCCGGGCGGCGGTTGTCCCCGCCGATATCGGTTGGAGCGACGTGGGATCGTGGTCGATGTTGTGGGAACGCGGCGCCAAGGATGCGGACGGCAACGTCAAGACGGGCGACGTCCTCATCGAGGACGGCAAAGGAAACTTCATCCGGAGCGATTCGCGTCTGGTCGCGGCATTGGGCGTCGAGAACCTCGTGATCATCGCGACCAACGACGCCGTGCTTGTCGCTGCGCGTGACCGTGACCAGGACGTCAAGCGCGTCGTGGACCGGCTGATCAAGGCGGGGCGCACCGAAGCCTCGCAGCCTGCGCGCGTCTATCGCCCGTGGGGAAGCTTCGAAACATTACACCTTGCGGCCGGAAGCCAGGTGAAGCTGATCGAGGTCAATCCAGGGGCCGCCCTGTCATTGCAGTATCATCACAAGCGGGCCGAACATTGGGTGGTCGTCGTCGGCGAAGCCTGGATCACGCGCGGAGACACCGCGTTTGCGCTCAAGGCGAATGAATCCACATTCATTCCGATCGGAATGCCGCATCGCCTGGAAAACCGGACGGATGAACCGCTCCGGATCATCGAGGTGCAGGTCGGGTCCTATCTCGGCGAAGACGACATCGTCCGCCTCGAAGACCGCTACCGCCGCACCCCAAACGAGCAGGCCTGAGCTCAGCGGTCCTCGGGCATTTCGGCCAGGGTGGCGTCGAAATAGGCAATCGTCTTCTTGAGGCCTTCGTCGACCTGGACCTTCGGCGCCCACTTAAGTGCGGAACGCGCGAGCGATATATCGGGCTGGCGCTGTTTCGGATCGTCGGTCGGCAGGGGCCGCAATTCGATCTTCGAGCGCGAGCCCGTAAGCGCGATGACCTTTTCGGCAAGCTGGCGAATGGTGAACTCGTTGGGATTGCCGAGATTGACCGGCCCCGTCAGATCATCGCCGCTATCCATCAGACGGATCAGCCCATCGACGAGGTCGTCCACGTAGCAGAATGACCGCGTCTGATTGCCGTCCCCGAACAGCGTGATCGGCTTATTCCTCAGCGCCTGCACGATGAAATTCGACACCACCCGTCCATCGTTGGGATGCATGCGCGGGCCGTAGGTGTTGAATATCCGCGCCACCTTAATCCGCAGGCGGTGCTGGCGATAGTAGTCGAAGAACAGCGTCTCCGCGCACCGCTTGCCTTCGTCGTAGCAGGCGCGCGGGCCGACCGGGTTGACGTTCCCCCAATAGGTTTCCGTTTGCGGATGCACCGACGGATCGCCGTACACCTCGCTGGTGGAAGCCTGCAATATCCTAGCCTTGAGCCGTTTGGCGAGCCCCAGCATGTTGATCGCGCCGTGCACGGAGGTCTTCGTGGTCTGCACCGGATCGCGCTGATAGTGGATCGGCGACGCAGGGCACGCCAGATTATAAATCTCGTCGACTTCGACATAGAGCGGAAACGTCACGTCGTGGCGGATAAGCTCGAACCGCTGCTGCCCGATCAGATTCTCGATGTTGCCGCGCGTGCCGGTGAAGAAATTGTCGGCACAGAGGACCTCATCACCGCGAGCGAGAAGGGTCTCGCAGAGAAAGGAACCGATGAATCCGGCTCCACCAGTGACAAGAACGCGTCGACGAAGATGCATTGGATCGCTTCCCATATAGCCGCAAACGCATCGATGGCTTGCGCGTAGAAGGACAATAGTGACGCGGCCACGGGCGGGCAACCGCAGCGGCACGAAATACCCGACTTATCACAAATCGCTTCGGTAATAGCTTAACGGCCCGCAACCCAGCACCGTCAATCAATGCTCTTGCCCGCCCGGCGCGCGATCGAGGCGATCAGGGCATCGACGATCGGAGTATTATTGGCCTCGAGATAGGCCCAGCCCTCCCGGTATTGCGGCGGAATGCTGCCGCTGATCTGGAATGTCCCGTTGAGCTCGAACACAATGATTACGCCGGTATCCGACACGGCGAAATCGATCACGCCGAAATCGAGCCCAACGATCCGAAACAGCTCGGCCACGCGCTCGTCCAGGCCATCGCCCGACGAGGCCAGAAAGTCTTTCTCGGCGGTAATGGTTTTAGGGCGTTCCGCCATAGCCGTGCGAGACATTCCCGTAACGTTCCAGTCGAGACCGGCGATGATATGGCGGCGAAAGATCCTGCCGTCTATCCAGATCATACGGTATTTCCGGTAGAGCCCATCGTCCGAGCGGAAATCGACGAAATCGCTGACCAGAACATCGGACGGGATGATCCCGACCGCGCGCAATTGCGATGCGCTGTCGACCTTCTCGAGACCGCGGCTGCCGTGCGTCCCGGCGGGTCGGAGAAGAATGGGCCAACGATGTCCCGCCGACTCGATATGGCTCAGCAACCCATCCCGCGCTCCCGCAAACCGGGTCGTCAGCGGCACGCGAACGCGGTCAGCGTTGCCAGCGCGAATGACGTGCGGCAATACCGTGCGCGCCGAGCGTCGGACGGCCTCGACTGCATTCACCATCGGCACAGCTTGCACGCGAACGATGCTCTCAAGCCGGTCGAGCGCCCGCCGGCAGACCAATGGCTCCGTGATCAGGTTGACCACCACATCAGGAACGCGCAGGCGCTGCGGCGTCGGCTTGCCGACGGAGAGCGTGTCGACTTCCCAGCCCTTGTTGCGGCAAGCAGGCTCGAGATCCTGGCTGATCCACGAGAAGAAATAGTAGGGCGGTTTCCTGGTCAGCCCTTCCGCGAACGTTGCCTCCGCTTCGCGGTCGATCCGGCCTTTCGCCAATGCGATGCGCATCAACTCTGCTCCGTGCCCCGGGCGACCTCGACGCGGCCCCCCCTCGTGTCGCGGATCGCACGCCGGGTGAGGATCTTGGCTGCGTTTCGGCTCGCCGCATCGAGCGCGCGCGGCGGGGGCAAAGCAATGACGGCCACCGTCACACCGAACGCTTGCCAGGACCAGATACTCTTGTAGGGGGCGACGGGGCCCAACCCCATCGCCGCGTATTTGCGTGCGAATGGGGGATACTCCTTGCGCTCGACCCCGGCGCACATCTTGGACCGGCCGCGAGCGAGGATGTCCTGGCAGGACGCAGCCGCGAGGTTCCACTGCAGGCCCAACCCGCGGAATTCCGGCTGCACCCAGGAATTGTAGACATGTACGTGTTCTTCAGGCGGGCGAATGTCACAGCCGATCCAGTCAATGAACCGAGGCTGCTCGCTGCACCACATTTGTGCGGCCATGGCACCCGACGTGACGGCAACAAGACAGGTGTCGCCATCCACGAGACGCTTAGCTGCCAGCGCGCGCGAAACCGGTCCTTCGTCGAACAAGTGCGGCGGAGCCGTACCTGTGAACCGCTCTATTGCGATGCTGGCGGGATTGGGTGGCACCGGCGGCGCGCTGTGAACGAACCAGGGCGAGGCCGCGAGGTCTCCGGCCACAAGCACCAATTCGCGAATCATTCAGATGCTGCCGGCAGGAAAGAGGCGCGCCGGAGCGCTTTGGCCTCGGCGAGCAAAGAAGGAATCTTGTCGGCCGTCTCGGGATGGCGCCGTGCAAGCTCGCGCAGTGGGCCGTCAAACCCCCAATCGACCGACCGATACGAGGCATCAAATGCCGATAAGAGCCGGCGGTTGACCGCGTGCCACTGGGCCCCTTCCAAGCGCAACCAGTCTCCGAGCAAAGTGTCGAGCCTGCAGTGGCGCGCTTCGTCGCGCGCGTGCGTGACGAAGCCCTCTCGAAACAATCGGTCGACACCCTCGTCGCGATGAAAGCTTTGGCCGAGCTTGATCGTGTATTGCTCGAAGGCCTCGCTCGCCGAAGCCCAAAATGACAGTTGCACAGGAAACCGAGCGCACATCGCCATCATTGCGCGGATCACGAACGGCGGTCTGTGCACCGCCTCGAGGGCCGGCCGATCCGCGGCGGTCGCCAGCCTCCCTAAGTGAGAAAAGAAATCCATATGGTGTCGTTCGTCCGAAACGAAGGATTCCAGCACGGCCGATTGGTCCGGATCGAGCCGGCGCGATCGGCGGATACGCTCAAGGGGGGCAACGATCACGAATCTCTCTGCCCAGACGAACTCGGCGAGGAGTTGGCGGGCATAGGCATGGTTGTAGCAAAGCCTCTGCGGCGCGGTCAGACGCTCGAACCCTTCGCCGCCATACAGCGGCAACAGGCGGTGGGGGATCCACGGCCGCGTGACGTCGACCGCCGGCGCGTCGGCAAACAAAGCCTTCGTGAGCTTCGCGGGACGCACCAGAGCGGCTTCCCGAGCCCAGTCCGTCCGCTCG
>Ga0193752_1003785_pt1 | contig 10209 bp, 10 predicted proteins | sample H1c1metaG_FD_144924 | JGI IMG/M metagenome (GOLD analysis project Ga0193752, IMG submission 144924) | Soil microbial communities from a riparian zone of the East river system, Colorado, United States - H1c1 | ecosystem: Environmental > Terrestrial > Soil > Riparian zone | place: USA: East River...
AGATCGCGGCACGTTCGACCGCCTGTTCGACGAGCCACGATCGGCCGCTGTCTTCACTGATACTGGCAGCTTCGATCTGTCGGGACTCGGTCCGTTCGTCGGCGCCGATACGTTCGAGGTCAGGCGCTATCAGCTGGCGCCACGCACCAACCTCCGCGTCGAGGCAGGCGTTCGTGTGCGCGATCTCTGGATCACCGGTGGCATCATGCGCCGCGGGCCGACGACCTTGCTCGCGGCGGCCGAATTCGACACGGCCTACCAGAGGACGCCAGCGATTCGGTTCGAAAAAGGTGACGCGACGGCACGCACGGCGAGCATTCGCGGTCGGCTGTGGAAGGCGGTGTACGCGGACGTGTGGGGACTCGCGTGGGACGATACGGCGGGCTTCTATCGCCCGCAGTATCAGACGCGGAGCGAGCTGTACATCCAGACGAATCTCCTTGACAAGTTTCCACGCGGCAATTTCGGAATTCTGGCGTCGCTGTCGCACGAGTACCGGTCGGACTCGCGCTTTCCGGTCAACGCGGATTCCGTCGCCGTAGCACCTGGCTTCCGAGTTCTCGCCTTCAAGCTCGAGCTTCGGATCGCGACGGCGGTGGTGACGTATCAGTTCCGGAATCTGCTGCAGGAGCAGTACGCCATGGTACCGGGCTTCAACATGCCGCGTCAGACGCAGTTCTATGGTGTGCGGTGGGATTTCTGGAATTGACAATGTTGTTGTCGCGCCGTAACTTACGCGGCTTGATATGATACGTAGCATGACGGGTTTCGGCGCAGCCGACGGCGAGGTGGGCGGTGGTCGCGTGAGCGTGGAAGTGCGCTCGGTGAACCACCGCTTCTTCAGTCCGTCCATCAAGCTCCCTGGCGCGCTTCAGCGCTGGGAGGGCGACGTGCGCGACGCCATGCGCCGCAGCGTCACGCGGGGGCATGTGACGCTCTCAGCGCGCTTCGAACGCGATGAAACGGACACCGGCATGCTGCCCATCGACGAAGTGCGATTCGCGGCGTACGTCGCGCAGTTGCGCGCGCTGCAGTTGCACAACGGGCTCGTCGACAACATCGACGTCGCGACCATTCTGCGGCTGCCCGATGTGTTCGTCACCGGAGCTCGCGAGGAGCTGTCCGACGAAGCAGCACCTCAACTGGTCGCCATCGTCGAGCGTGCAGTGCAGGCGCTGCTGGAAATGCGTGCGGCCGAAGGTGCTCGCCTGGTCACGTATCTCGACGAGCGGCTGGCGAACATCGAGCTCGCGCTGGGTCGCGTGGCGGTCCGCGCTCCGGAGCGCGTCATCGAGCAGCGCGACCGGCTTCGCAACGCGGTGAAGGAGCTGACGGACGGGCTGGCGGTGGACGAGACGCGACTGGCGCAGGAGATTGCGCTCCTGGCCGACCGCCTCGACGTGCAGGAAGAGCTGTCGCGCTTTCGCGCCCACATCGACGCGTTCCGTGCAGCTCTCGCCTCCGCACAGCCAGATGGCGTTGGCAAGCGTCTCGGATTCCTGCTTCAGGAAATGCTTCGCGAAGCGAACACGACGGGCAGCAAGGGCAACGACGCGGCGATCGTCGCCGACGTCCTGTTGGTGAAGGAAGAGCTCGAGCGGATCCGCGAGCAGGTGGAGAACCTCGAATGAGCCTCATTGGCGGGTTTCCGGTCATCCTGAGCGCCCCAAGTGGCGGCGGGAAGACCACGATCGCCAAGGCATTGCTCGCCCGGCGCCCCGACCTGGGCTATTCAGTCTCTTGCACGACCCGCGCGCCCCGACCGGGCGAGATCGAGGGAAGAGATTATTATTTCATCTCCCGCGCGGACTTCATCGCGGAGCGGGAACGGGGCGCCTTCGCCGAGTCGGCGGTGGTGCACGGGAATCTGTACGGCACGCTCCGGCGTGAGGTGGAACGGGTCATCGCGGAGGGAAAGCACGTCGTGATGGATATCGACGTGCAGGGCGCCAGTCAGTTCGTGAAGGCGTTTCCCACTTCGGTGACTATCTTCATCCTCCCGCCGTCGGCAGAGGTATTGCTCGACCGCCTGCGGGCGCGGAAGACCGAAAGCCCGGCGCAGCTGGCGGCGCGGCTGCAGTCGGCGTTGCAGGAGCTACAGCAAGTGGACGAGTACGAGTACGTCGTGGTGAACGACAACCTGGAGCGCGCCGTGGCGAGCGTCGGGTCGATCATCGACGCGGAGACCGTGAGCCGCGAGCGGGTCAAGAATCTTCAGAAGCAAGTCGGGTTGCTCATTGAGCGGCTCGAGATGGAAATCGAGAACAACACACCCTGATCACCGAGTCCATGCGAGTTTTCACACCGTTAGAGATCGCCCAGCACGCCGCGAACAAGTATCTCGGCGTCCTCGTTGCGGCGAAGTACGCGCGTGCCCTGAACGAGTTTCCGGGCGGCTCCGGGTCGCGCGACAAGAAGCTCACGACGCGCTCGCTCGAGGAACTCTCGCGCGGCGACATCAACTATCGCGTCATTCCCCGCCGTCGCTCGGCGGAGTAAGTACGCAGGATGAAAAGCAGGTCCCTCGCCTGCGGCTCGGGACGACAAAATTGGATGTCGTCCCGACCGGAGCCCTCAGGGCGACCGAGGGACCTGCTTTTAGTCCTATGACAGACGCCGGCCTTCGTCCGTACGCGGGGCGGCGCGTGCTGCTCGGCGTTTCCGGCGGTATCGCGAGCTACAAGAGCGCGTGGCTCGCTCGGCTGCTCATGAAGGCGGGCGCCGAAGTGGACGTCGTGCTCACGCGCGCGGCCACCGAGTTCGTTGGCGCTATCACATTCGAAGCGCTCACCGGCCGGCCTGTACACACCGGCCTGTTCGATCCCGGCCACGCACTCGACCACATCAAGCTGGCCAAGGCCGCGGATGCGATCGTCATCGCTCCGGCGACAGCCGACCTCATGGCGCGAGCCGCGACAGGCCAGGCCGACGACCTGCTCACGGCGTGTCTACTTGCCGCCGAAGCGCCCGTGCTGCTGGTTCCCGCGATGAACGACCGCATGTGGGCCCACGCACAGACCCAGGCGAACGCGGAGCATCTGCGCACGCTGGGCTACGCGTTGCTCGCTCCCGACGATGGCGTGCTTGCCGTGGGCGAAGGGAGCGGGCCAGGGCGGATGCCGGAGCCCGAGACGATCTTCGCGCACGTCGGGCGCCTGCTGGAGCGTGAAGGATCGCTGAAGGGACGCATGGTGCTCGTCACGGCCGGTCCGACGCGCGAGCCACTCGACCCCGTCCGATTCCTCTCCAACTACAGCAGCGGAAAGATGGGCACGGCCATCGCGGCTGCCGCGTGGCGGCGAGGTGCTGACGTTACGCTCGTGGCGGGGCCACTCGCTGTTCCGGTTCCTGTCGGCGTGACGCACGTTCCAGTGCAGTCCACCACCGAGATGCGCGACGCCGTGGCGGCGCGAATCGGTGCGGCGGACCTCGTCGTCATGAGCGCGGCGCCAGCGGACTATCAGCCGGCGACGCTGGCGCCAGGAAAGTTGAAGAAGACCGGTGGTGATCGCACGCTCGAGCTGCGCGAGACGCCGGACATCCTCGCGAGCACGCGCGACGCTCGCAAGCCGGGCGCGGTCGTGGTCGGCTTTGCGCTCGAGACGGACGACCTCCTCGCCAATGCACGGCGGAAGCTCGAGGGCAAAGGGCTCGACATGGTCGTGCTCAATGCGGCGAACGAGCCGGGTGCTGGATTTGGCGTGGACACCAACCGCGTGACGATCGTCCGGAGTGGCAGTGAGCCGGAGCAGTTGTCGTTGATGAGCAAGCGAGAAGTGGCCGAAGAGATCCTCGACCGGGTGGAGGCGTTGATCGGTGGACGCTAATGACGCGCTGCGGCGCTACCTCGAGCAGCGGCGGGAGCTCGGTGAGAGTGAGCTGGTGCTCGACTCACTGAGCGTCGAGGAGGCCATGAAGCTTCTTGGCGCGGCGAAGGGCGGGTCCAGGAAGAAGCCTGCTTCGGCACCCGCCTCGACACCTGCCGCGGCGCCTGTCGCGACGGACTGGCGTGCCGCCGTGCGCGCTGCGGGTGGCGCTCCGGAGGCTCGTCCGTCAATCGGGACGCCAGCGCCGCGAGAGGCCGTCGAAGACGAGCCCGCCGCGCCTGCCGCAGCGCCTTTCGCGGCCGCCGTACACGTGCCGTCGACACAGACGCCGGTGGTACCCATGATCGCGCTGAAGGACGTCCCCACGGGGCTGGTCGTCGGCGGTGCGAGCCGGGCGCTGGCAGACGACATGGCAGCGAAGCTGGCGTCGGTCAGTGAGATTGCCGATTCCGTTGCCAAATGCCGACGCTGCTCGCTCTACGCCACGGCCAAGAATCCGGTGCCTGGAACGGGCAATCCGAATGCGGATTTCATGATCGTCGGGGAGGCGCCAGGCGCCAACGAGGACGAGCAGGGCGTGCCGTTCGTGGGGCAGGCAGGTCAGCTCCTGACGAAGATCATCGGGGCGATCAATTTGACCCGTGACGATGTCTTCATTGCGAACGTCCTCAAGCACCGGCCACCCGGTAACCGGAATCCGTTGCCGGAAGAAGTACAGGCCTGTTCGCCGTACCTCGTTCGCCAGATCGAGCTCGTCCGTCCCAAGGTCATACTCGCGCTGGGCACCTTTGCCGCCCAGACTTTGCTGGAAACGAAAAACACGATCGGGAAGCTGCGTGGCCAGATCCATCGCTACTACGGCGTCCCGCTCATCGTGACCTACCATCCTGCCGCGCTCCTCCGGAACCCGGCCTGGAAACGCCCCACCTGGGAAGATGTCCAGCTCGCCCGTCGAATACTCGATCAATAGCGCCCCCTCGGCGCGCGACCCGTACCGCGATCGTCGTCCTCCCTACTCGGAAGACGCCGAGCAGGCGGTGCTGGCAGCGATGCTGATCGATCAGGATGCGGTGATGCGCGCAGTGGAGGTCGTGGACGACACGATGTTCTACGCGGAGCGCCACCGCCGCCTGTTCCGTGCGATGATGTCGATCACGGAGCGTGGCAGCGTCGTCGACCCGCTCACGCTGGCCGACGAGTTGTCGCGCAAGGCGGAGCTCGAGAGCGCGGGGGGCAAGGATTACATCGGCTTCCTCGTCGACGCAGTGCCGACGGCGGCGAACGTCGAGTATCACGCGAAGATCGTGAAGGAGAAGGCGTTGCTGCGCCGCCTTATCGAGGTCTCCACGGAGATCGTCGGTGAAGCGTTCAGCGGTGGCCAGACGGCCGACGAGCTACTCGACTTCGCCGAGCAGAAGATCTTTCAAGTTGCGCAACAACGGACGTCGGAGGGCTTCTCGCGCATCAAGGAGCTTCTCTGGCCGACGATGGAGCGCATCGAGGCCATTCACGCCGGTGGCGAAGCGATCACCGGTGTGGCCAGCGGCTTCGGCGATCTGGACGACATGACGTCCGGTTTCCAGCCGTCGGACTTGATCATCATCGCGGCGCGTCCGTCGATGGGAAAGACGGCGTTCGTCCTCAACATGGCGCAGCACGCCGCCATCGAGAAGGACAAGAAGGTCGCGTTCTTCTCGCTCGAGATGAGCAAGGAGTCGCTCGTACAGCGCATGCTCACGAGCGAAGCGCGCATCGACGCACAGAAGCTTCGGAAAGGCATGCTGCGAGACGACGACTTCCCGCGCCTCGCGCGAGCCGCTGGCATTCTGACGCATGCTCCGATCTGGATCGACGATACGGCGGGCATCACGCTGCTCGAAATGCGGTCGAAGGCGCGTCGTCTCAAAGCCGATCAAGGGCTCGACATGATCGTCGTGGACTATCTGCAGCTGATGCAGGGTCCGGCGAACAGCGAGAGTCGCCAACAGGAAGTGTCGCAGATCTCGCGCGGCTTGAAAGCACTGGCGAAAGAGCTGCGCGTGCCGGTGCTCGCGCTCTCGCAGCTGTCGCGTGCACCGGAGCAGCGCGCGGGCGACAGCAAGCGTCCGCAGCTCTCGGATCTGCGTGAGTCGGGCGCCATCGAGCAGGACGCCGACCTGATCATGTTCATCTACCGGCCCGAGGTCTATGACGGTCCGGTGGACAAGGATGGCAACTCACTCGAAGGGCGCGCCGAGATCATCATCGGCAAGCAGCGCAATGGTCCGATCGGGTTCGTGAACCTGTTCTTCCACAAGAACTACACGCGCTTCGAGAGTTTCTCGCAGCGGGCGCCTGGTCCGACGGGCGGTGGGCAAGAGGCAGGGCGGATCGGACCTGGTGGGCAGGAGAGGCGGGTCGGATAGTTGGAAGTTGTCGTCCCGACAGGAGCGCGCCGCGCGACCGAGGGACCTGCTTTCAGGTAGTTCGACAGAGCCGGGAAAGGCGCTGGAAGGAAGAGACGGCAAAACTTCGAAAGGGCAGGATCAGGCCAATGCTTGATCCTGCCCTCTCTGTTGGTTTCCGCACATTCCCTAGCCCGCTTTCCTCCCCGCCGCGCAACTGGCTCCGCGTCGGCGCATCGAAAGAAACCGAGGGGAGCGGATTTCACGGATGTGACGGATAACTGCCGGATACTACTCGCTCTGTTTGGCGAGAGAGTGTCGGCTCAGCAACTCAACAAGAACATTCTTTTCGCGAGCGCATTGAAGCCTCGATGCGCGTTGAACAGATCCGGCATTTATCCGTTCAATCCGTGAAATCCGTTCCCTGCGGTTCGTGCTCCGGCGCGAGGATCCCGTTGTGACCGAGGCCCGGCACAAAATCGGTACGCCACGCACTCGAAGGACGTCCAACGCCTCCGACCACGCACTAACTTCCATGCGGATGCCACTCTCTTCGCATGAGCGCTAAAGCCAGGACCGTCTACCGCTGCACCGAATGCGGTGCCGACCACCCGAAGTGGGCTGGGCGCTGCGACGTGTGCGGTGCGTGGAACTCGCTCGTCGAAGAGATGGCCTCGCGAGCCGCACCCACCGGAGGCGCCAGTCGCCGAGCGGGAGGTGCGCGCACGTTGGCGGAAGGTGGCAGTGTCGCGGTCACACCAAAGCTGCGCGACGTCAGTGGATCCGAGGCACGTCGTTGGAAGACGGGCATCGACGAATTCGACTTCGTGCTCGGCGGTGGCATCGTGCCGGGCTCCATGATCCTCATCGGTGGCGAGCCGGGAATCGGAAAGTCCACGCTGCTGCTGCAGGTTGCTGCCAGGCTTCAGGGTGCGGGACACTCCACGCTCTATGCCTCCGGAGAAGAGAGCGCGCTTCAGATCAAGCTGCGTGCGGATCGCCTGAGCGAAGACGCCGGCGACGTCAGCATGTTGAGCGAGACGAACCTCGAGACGGTGCTGACGACAGCCGCTGCCGTCGCACCGTCGGTGCTCATCGTCGACTCCATTCAGACCGTCTTCACCAACGATCTCGAGGGCGCGCCAGGCAATGTCGGTCAGGTTCGCGAATGCGCCGCACGACTGATGCGCTTCGCGAAGGAGAGCGGCACGGCGGTCTTCGTCGTCGGACACGTGACGAAGGGTGGCGGCATTGCCGGCCCGAAGACGCTCGAGCACATCGTCGACACGGTGCTGTACTTCGAGGGCGAAAACTATCTCGACCACCGCGTGTTGCGCGCGACGAAGAACCGGTTCGGCAGCGTCGACGAGATCGGCGTGTTCCGCATGGCGCAGGACGGCCTCATCCCTGTCGCCAATCCATCCGAACTATTCCTCGGCGACCGGTCCATGCATGCGTCCGGCAGCGCCGTGACCGCGCTGCTCGAGGGCACTCGGCCGATCCTCATCGAGATTCAGGCACTAGCGGCAAAGGCAGGATTCGGTACGCCGCAGCGTGTCGCGACGGGCTACGATGGGCGACGACTTGCGCTGCTGCTCGCGGTGCTCGACAAGCGCGCCGGACTCTCGTTCGCGCAGCTCGACGTCTTCCTCAACGTCGTCGGCGGCGTGCGACTGCAGGAACCCGCCGGTGATCTCGCTGTCGCGGCCGCGCTCGCGTCGAGCGTGTACGATCGCTCACTCGCGCACGAGGCAGTCTTCGTCGGCGAGGTGGGATTGGGCGGGGAGATTCGTCCGGTGTCGCAGGCAGAACGACGTCTGGCCGAAGCGGCGAACATGGGAATGACGACGGCGTACCTTGCCGAACGTGCCGTGCCGAAGCGCGTACCGAAGGGACTCAAGGCCATCGGTGTCCGTACGATCGGCGATCTGTTCGAGCGGGTGTTCGCGTGAGTAAGCACAACGAGCCGAAAAGCAGGTCCCTCGCTGCGCTCGGGACGACACCTACCAGGGACGTCGGTGTAATCATCGTCGCAGGCGGAAGTGGTTCGCGCATGGGCGGTGAGGAGCTCAAGCAGTTCCGCTGGGTCGCCGGCAAGCCGATGCTGCTGCACAGCGTGCAAACGTTCATGGCGCGGCCGGACGTCGGCATGGTTGTGTGCGTGTTGCCGCAGCGCTACGCCGGCGATCCGCCGCCCTGGCTGTTCCAGTGCGACGTCGATCGCCTCCTCGTGTCGGTGGGCGGACGCACGCGTAGCGAGAGCGTGGCCAACGGACTCGACGATCTTCCCGACGAAGCCGAGATCGTGCTCGTGCACGACGCCGCACGTCCCTTGGTAGACATGGCGACGATCGACCGCGTCGTCGACGCAGTGCGCGGAGGAACGAGTGCCATCGCCGCGCTGCCGGTGGTGGACACGCTCAAATCCGTCGACGAAAACGGCGTCATCAACCACACAGTCGATCGTGAGGGGCTGTGGCGTGCGCAGACGCCGCAGGGCTTTCCACGTCGCGTGCTCGTCGATGCGCACCGGCGCGGGAGCACCGAACACATTGCGACGTCCGACGACGCAGCACTGCTGGAGCGGCTCGGCATTCCGGTGACGATCGTCCGCGGCAGCGAGCGCGCCATGAAGGTGACCGAGCCCGGTGACTTCGCGCGCGTCGAGTCCCTGTTCGGACTTCCAGAATGAACGGCGCTCCTCACGCAATTCCCTTCTGGTCCGACGCCGAGGTTGCGGCGGCGATTCGTCCGGCGCTGGAGCAGATGGAGCTGCGTCGCGTGCTCGCGTATCCCACCGAGACGGTGTACGGCTTCGGCGGAGCAATCGATCGCGATTCCGTCGAGGCGCTGGTGGAGATGAAGGGTCGTCCGAAGGGCAAGCCGTTCCTGCTGCTGATCGCCGGCAGCGAGATGCTCGCCAAGCTCGACCTCCAGCTCCCGAGCTTCGCGGTGAATCTCGCGGCGAAGTTCTGGCCCGGACCACTCACCCTCGTGTTGCCTGGTGGAGAAAAGCGTGTGCCGGAAGCGCTGCGCGGTCCCGAGGGCGGCATCGCGGTGCGGTGGACGTCGCACGGCGCGCTGCAGCACCTCATCCGTGCGCATGGCGACGCAATCACGTCCACCAGCGCGAACCGCCCCGGGGTTCCCCCCGCCACTTCCACGCGCGAGATTCGAGAGCAGTGGGCGCAGGTGATTGCGCGCGAAACGTTGCGTGTCCTGGACGGCGGAACGCTGCGTCCCTCATCGCCATCCACGGTGGTCGATTGCACCGGCCGAGCCCCGCGCGTCATTCGGCCCGGCGCGATCCCCGCAGTGCTGCTGCGCGAGACAGCGCCGAGCCTCCTTGGAGATGCGTAGTTCATGAAGCTGCTCTTCATCTGCACCGGCAACACCTGCCGAAGCCCAATGGCCGAGGCAATCGCGCGGAAGTATCTCATCGAGCGCGGGCTCTCCGACATCGACGTCGCGAGTGCGGGCACCAGTTCCTGGGACGGCGCCGCGGCGTCTGACGGAGCGCTGCTCGTCGGGCTCGAACGACGCCTCGACCTGAGTACGCACCGCTCGCAGCAGATCACGCGCGCGCTCGTCGAAGAGAGTGACCTCATCTTCACGATGGGTCCACACCATCTCGAGCGGGTAGATGCACTGGGTGGCGCGGGAAAGAGCTACATGCTCACTGCCTATCCGACACGAGGCACGTCAGGGAGGGCGATCAGCGACCCGATGGGCGGCGATCTCGACGTCTACCGCGCGACGGCCGATGAGCTCGACGTGGAGATTCGCCGAGTGTTGGATCGAATTGCCTCGGAGCGGGTGCCCGGCCAGCCGTGATCGACTCGCCACCGCGACTCGTCCTACTCGGCCACCCCGTCTCGCACAGCATCTCGCCTCGCTTTCAGAACGCCGCGCTTCGCGCAGCGAATATTCCGTTGGTGTACGAGACGCTCGATGTCGCTCCCGAGGCGCTCGATGAGACCCTGGCCATGCTGGCGGGT
>Ga0193752_1003786_pt1 | contig 10205 bp, 6 predicted proteins | sample H1c1metaG_FD_144924 | JGI IMG/M metagenome (GOLD analysis project Ga0193752, IMG submission 144924) | Soil microbial communities from a riparian zone of the East river system, Colorado, United States - H1c1 | ecosystem: Environmental > Terrestrial > Soil > Riparian zone | place: USA: East River...
CGAGATCACGAGGCGCAGGTTGGCCTCGATCATCTCCTTCTTCGCCCGCATCATCTCGCGCTCGCCGTCCTGCACGGTCTTGCACATGCGGCGGAACTCGAAGATCGGCGCGCCGGCGTGGTCGGAGATTTCTCTGATCTCCTCGCGCAGCTTCTCGATGTCCGGACCGCGCTTCTTGGCAAAATCCTTCCAGCCCTTGCCCGACATCTTGCCGACCTTCTCCAGCCAGGTCGGATCGATTTCGTAGGTCAGGTAGTTGTCGAGGAAGTCCTGGCGCGGGATCTTGAAGCCCTCTGCCATGCGCAGCAGGCGGCCTTCCTGGGCCATCAGGCGGCGGTTGAGATCGTAGAGCGCGAGCTTGAGCTGCTCGATGCGGGCGGCGTTGATGTGCACCGTGCGCACCAGCTCGACGATCTTCTTGCGGTGCTTCTCGTAGCTTTTCTCGAACTCGGCGCTGGGCTTCTGGCCGCGCGCCAGGGTCGAGAGCCGGCGGTTCTGCACCTTCGACATCTCGAGATAGACTTTGAATATCTTGGTCAGGGTGCGCAGGACCTCGGGCTTGAGCTTCTCCTCAAGCGCCGACAGCGACAGCGCATTCTCCTCGTCGTCTTCCGCACCGTCGGCATTGGCCTCGGCGCCGTCCGGGCTGCCCGGCGGCGGGGCGGCCGGACGGATGACGGGACGGGGCAGCAGCGGACGCGGCATCGCTGCCTGCGGCATGGGGGCAGGGGCCGGCGCAGCGCCCTGGGCGTTCACGCCCTTGCCTTCGCCCGGAGGGGCACCGCCGCCTTGCGTGGCTTCGAGGTCGATCACGTCGCGCAGCAGGATGCGGCCCTCGTTGATTGCGTCGCGCCAGTGCAGCAGCGCCGTGATCGTCATCGGGCTCTCGCAGATGCCGCCGATCATCTTGTCCTGGCCGGCCTCGATGCGCTTGGCGATCTCGATTTCGCCCTCGCGGCTCAGCAGCTCGACGCTGCCCATCTCGCGCAGATACATGCGCACCGGGTCGTCGGTGCGGCCAAGCTCCTCGTCCTCGCCGGTGGCCTCGGCCGCGACCACGGCGGTCTTGGCGGGCTCGGTGGTCGTGGCGGCGGCAGGCTCTTCCTGCTCCTCGGCTTCGACGACATTGACGCCGGCCTCGGACAGCATCGCCATCGTGTCCTCGATCTGCTCGGAGGACACTTCATCGGGCGGCAGGGCGGCGTTCAGCTCGTCATAGGTGACGTAGCCGCGCTCCTTGCCCTTTTGGACGAGCTTCTTGAGCTCGGCGCCAAGGGTGTCGAGCAACGGCGCGTCGGGGCCCTCCTCGCGGGCTTCGGCGTTTTCGGGCTGGGTCACGGTTGCGGTCTTGGTCGCCATTCTTGTTCCTTAGGGTGCGACAAAAATGTCCAACGGCAAAAGAGCCGCCTGGAGGGAGATTGCACAGATGGGAAAGCGGATGGGCGGACCCGCCGCTATTCCCTTCTACTATATGGGGCTTCGGATCAAGGGGCGATAGGGCAAGTCGTCCGCTTTTAGTGTAAATCTGCTACCCGGTTGCCGATTCGACATGCCCACGGTGGATGCGGTCGAGGACCGCATGGAGCCACCGCAGATTTTCCTCGGTCAGGGATTCGGCACACGCCTCCTCGGCCCGTCTCAACTCCTCCTGATCAGAAGCCATTTGCCCGATATGGTGGGCGGCCCGGCGCCATTGTCCGACCCAGCCTTCGGCATCGACCTGATTGTCCCGGAAGATCTCCCGCGCCTTGACGCGGGCAGCGTCCGCGATCCGGGCGAGGCCGATGCGGGTCAGATGTTGCTCGATGAGCTGTGCTTCAAGGGGTTGATCGTCGTCCAATGCAGATTCTGCCGCCGGATCGATTCCTGACGGCATCAGGGACAGGGCATCCAGGAGAGCCACACGCAGCCGATCCAGCTCGGGATGGGTGATCGGCAGATGGGCCAGTTCCTCGGTCAGCAAATGGAGGAGGGCGGGGCGCTCGATCATCGCCCCCAGAAGCGCCCGCTCCTGGCGCGAGGCGTAGAGATCGGCGCTGGCCCGGCGCGCGCCGGTGCCGGCGGCAAAGGGCCCTCCCTCGGGCGGGGCGTTGGGTCCACGGAAGGGCCGGCCGCCGCCCGGCTTCCAGTCCTTGCGCCATTCCGCCCGCTGCGGACGGCGCGACTGGAACAGCCGATTGCGCATTTCTGTCTTGTAGTAGTCGCGGACCGTCGGGTCGGCGATCTCGCCTATCCGGCGCTCGACGGCCTGCTGGATGCTGGCGCGGCGCTCCGGCGTGTCAGCGGCCTTGCCCTCGGTATCCATGTCCCACACGACATCCGCCAGGGGACGGGCCTGGTCGAGCAGCCGGCTGACCGCACCGGCGCCATGAACCCGGATGAGGCTATCGGGGTCGTCGCCCGCCGGCAGCGCCACGAAACGCAAGCTCTTGCCGGGTCTCAGCAGGGGCAGCGCCCGCTCGGCGGCGCGCTGGGCAGCGCGCCGGCCGGCATTGTCGCCGTCGAAGCAGAGATAGGGCTCGTCGGCGAGCTTCCACAATTCGCCGAGCTGGCTTTCGGTCAGTGCCGTGCCGAGTGGCGCCACCGCGCCGGTGAAGCCCGCGCCCTGTAGCGCAATCACGTCCATATAGCCTTCCGCCACCAGAACCGGCTGATCCTTGGTCGCGGCCACGCGGGCGCGATCGAGGCAATAGAGGTTGGCGCCTTTGTGGAAGAGCGGCGTCTCGGGCGAGTTGAGGTATTTCGGCTCGCCCACCCCCATGACGCGTCCGCCGAAGGCGATGACCCGGCCGCGCCGGTCGTTGATCGGAAAGATCACCCGGCCACGGAAGCGGTCATAGGCCTCGCGGCCATCGTCGGGCTGGATGGCAAGGCCGCCCTCGATGATCTTGTCGATCGGCACGCCCTCGCGCTTCAGGGACGCCACCAGCCCGTCGCGTGTGTCGGGGGCGAAGCCCAGGCGGAAATCGTCGATCGTCGGTTCGTCGAGGCCGCGCCCGCGCAGATAATCCAGGCCGAAGCGGCCGGCCGGCAGGCGCAGCTGCTTCTGGAACCAGCGCGCCGCCTCCTCGACGACCTGCTGCAGGGTCGAGGCACGTTCGGCGCGGTCACGCTCGGCCGGGGTGGCGCGAGGCACCGGCAGGCCGACCTCGCGCGCCAGCTTCTCGACCGACTCGGGGAAGGAGAGCCCCTCGGTCTTCATCACGAAGCCCACGGCATCGCCATGCTCGCCGCAGCCGAAGCAGTGGAAGAAGCCCTTCTTGTCGTTGACCGTGAAAGACGGTGTCTTCTCGTTGTGGAACGGACAGAGTCCCGCGTATTCGCTGCCGGAGCGACGCTTCAGCGACACCTTCCGGCCGACCACGTCGGACAGGCTGAGGCGTGCACGCAATTCATCGAGGAAGCCCGGGGGAAAGGCCATCCGTCTAAAATGACGATGCAATCGGCGCTGCGCCAGAGGGAGCAGAGAAGGATAGCGGGGAAGAGTCGCCCGTTAAACAAACGGAAAAATAACGTGAGGCTTTTGCCAAGCCCTTGAAACGACCTGCAAATCAGGGTCTTCCATTTCCGGAAAACGGGAAAGCAAGGGAAAAGCGTGGGAAAACGGCCGGAAGCGAGCGAAGGGAGCGGGGCGATGCGGAGCATCATATTCCGACCGTTGCTCATCAACGATTCTGGTCCTTGCTTGGGCGATTAGTGCATTCCTCTCAAATTTCTCCTCCTTTGCGAGGGAGAAAATTTCAGCCTGCCAGGGCCTTTTTCACCGCGGCCGAGGCCTTGGCGAAGTCCATCTGGCCGGCGTACTGCGCCTTCAATGCCGCCATCACGGCGCCCATGTCCTTGACGCTCTTGGCGCCCGACTCGGTCACCGCCGCCCGCACGGCGGCCTCGACGGCGGCTTCGTCCATTTGCTGGGGCAGGAAGCGCTCGATCACGGCGATCTCGGCCTTTTCCTTGTCGGCCAGTTCGGGGCGATTGCCCTTGGTGTAGAGGGCGATCGACTCGTTGCGTTGCTTGATCATGCCCTGCAGGATCGACAGGATGCGGTCCTCAGGAACCCCTTCGCGACTGGTTTCGGTGCGCGCGGCGATGTCGGCTTCCTTGACCTTGGCCAGGATCAGCCGGATGGTGCCGAGGCCCACCGTATCGCGGGCGCGCATGGCGTCTTTCATGGCGTCGCTCAGCTTTTCGCGCAGCATGATTTCGGTCCTCATCGATTCGCAGCGGAAACTAATCGCGCGCCGGCTTGTTGGCAAAGCAAATAAGCTATTGAAATCCCTCGCGATTTGACCGCCGCGCGTGCCTTGACGTCATGCTACCGGTTGATTACAAACCGCCCGGTTCACGGGACGCCTCCTCGGGCGGAGCCGGACGGGCCGGACCAACGGACGCTTAATCACCATGACGACAACCAAGATCGCTGGCGGCGCGCATGACGCCGCGCCGCGTTGGGCGACGGCCGCGCTCGTGCTGGCCGATGGCACCGTGTTCTGGGGCCGCGGCGTCGGCGCGGCGGGCCACGCCGTGGGCGAAGTGTGCTTCAACACCTCGATGACGGGCTATCAGGAAATCATCACCGATCCCTCTTATGCCGGTCAGATCATCACCTTCACCTTCCCGCACATCGGCAATGTCGGCACCAATCTCGAGGACATCGAGAGCATCACGCCGGTGGCGCGCGGCGTCGTGCTGCGCGGCGACATCACCGAGCCCGCCAACTGGCGCGCCGCCAAGCCGCTCGACGACTGGTTGAAGAGCCACAATCTCCCCGGCATCTGCGGCATCGATACGCGCGAACTGACGCGACGCATCCGCGATGGCGGTGCGCCCAACGGCGTCGTGGTTCATGCGCCCGATGGCAAGTTCGACATTCCCAAATTGCGCAAGGTCGCCGTCGATTGGCCCGGCCTCGACGGCATGGATCTCGCAATCGAGGTTACGACCAAGCAGAGCTACGCGTGGGACGAGAGCACATGGCGCCTGGGCGCGGGCTATGCGAAGCCCGGCAAGCCAAAGTATCACGTCGTGGCCGTCGACTACGGCGCCAAGCGCAACATCCTGCGTTGCCTGGCGGCGGCCGGCTGCCGCGTGACCGTGGTGCCGGCGACGGCGACGGGCGAGGATATCCTGCGCCACAAGCCCGATGGCGTCTTCCTGTCCAACGGCCCCGGCGATCCGGCGGCGACGGTGGGGTACACCGTGCCGGCGATCAAGGCGGTGCTCGACAAGGGCGTGCCGCTGTTCGGCATCTGCCTCGGCCATCAGTTGCTGGCGCTGACCCTGGGCGGCAAGACGCGCAAGATGGAGCGCGGCCATCGCGGCGCCAATCAGCCGGTCAAGGATCTCACCACCGGCAAGGTCGAGATCACCTCGCAGAATCACGGCTTCTGCGTGATCCCCGAATCGCTGCCGAAGAGCGTCGAGGTCACGCACGTCTCGCTGTTCGACGGCATCAACGAAGGCATCCGCTGCACCGACATGCCGGCCTTCTCGGTGCAGTATCACCCCGAGGCCTCGCCCGGCCCGACCGACAGTCACTATCTCTTCAAGCGGTTCGTCGAGATGATCGACAAGAGCAAGGGCAAGTGACAGTGCGCACCGAAACCCAAAAGAAAGAGCTGCATTGTCATCCTGAGCGTAGCGAAGGATCTAGCGCCAGCCGCGGAAACCTTCTTTTGAGCGGGCGCGAGGTCCTTCGTTGCGCTCAGGACGACAGGTAGACCATGCCCAAGCGCACAGACATCAAGAGCATCCTCGTCATCGGCGCCGGTCCGATCGTCATCGGCCAAGCCTGCGAGTTCGACTATTCCGGCGTCCAGGCCTGCAAGGCGCTGAAGGACGAAGGCTATCGCGTCATCCTGGTGAACTCCAACCCGGCCACGATCATGACCGATCCGGGCCTGGCCGACGCCACCTACATCGAGCCGATCACGCCCGACTTCGTGGCGCGCATCATCGAGAAGGAGAAGCCCGACGCCGTGCTGCCGACCATGGGCGGCCAGACGGCGCTCAACATCGCGATGGCGCTGCATCGCGACGGACGTCTCGAGAAATTCGGCGTCGAGCTGATCGGTGCCAACGCCGAGTCGATCGACAAGGCCGAGGACCGGCTGCTGTTCCGCGACGCCATGATCAAGATCGGCCTGGAGTGCCCCAAGAGCGAGGTCGTGCACAACCGCGAGGAAGCAGCGGCGGCGATCGACATCGTGGGCCTGCCGGCGATCATCCGGCCGTCCTTCACGCTCGGCGGCACCGGCGGCGGCATCGCCTACAACCGCGACGAGTTCTTCGACATCGTGACCGGTGGCCTCGAAGCCTCGCCCGTCACCGAGGTCCTGGTCGAGGAATCGGTGCTCGGCTGGAAAGAATACGAGATGGAGGTCGTTCGCGACAGGAACGACAACTGCATCATCATCTGCTCGATCGAGAACATCGATCCGATGGGCATCCACACCGGCGATTCGGTGACGGTGGCGCCGGCGCTGACGCTCACCGACAAGGAATACCAGATCATGCGCGACGCCTCGATCGCGTGCCTGCGCGAGATCGGCGTCGACACCGGCGGCTCGAATGTGCAGTTCGCGGTCGATCCGGACAGCGGCCGCATGGTCGTGATCGAGATGAACCCGCGCGTGTCGCGCTCCTCGGCGCTGGCCTCGAAAGCCACCGGCTTCCCGATCGCCAAGGTCGCGGCGCGCCTGGCGGTGGGCTACACGCTCGACGAGCTGCTGAACGACATCACCGGCACCACCCCGGCGTCGTTCGAGCCGACGATCGACTACGTCGTCACCAAGATGCCGCGCTTTGCCTTCGAGAAATTCCCCGGTGCGGAGGCCACGCTCACCACTTCGATGAAGAGCGTGGGCGAGGCAATGTCGATCGGGCGCACCTTCCAGGAATCCCTGCAGAAAGCGCTGCGCTCGATGGAGACCGGCCTCACCGGCCTGAACGAGATCGAGATCGTGGGCGCGCCGGACAAGTCGGCGATCGTGGGCGCGCTGGCAAAACCCACGCCCGACCGCATCCTGGTCATCGCCCAGGCCTTCCGGCACGGCCTCACGGTCGAGGAAATCGCCCAGGCCTGCAAATACGAGCCTTGGTTCCTGCGCCAGATCGAGCAGCTGGTGAAGGTCGAGGCACGGCTGCGCGCCGGCGGGCTGCCCAAGGATGCCAAGGGCCTGCTCGACCTCAAGAAGATGGGCTTCTCCGACGATCGGCTGGGCGAGCTGACCGGCCACGCCGCCGCCGAGGTGGCGAGCCGCCGCCGCGCCCAGGGCGTGCGCCCCGTCTTCAAGCGCATCGACACCTGCGCCGCCGAATTCGCGTCCCACACGCCCTATTTCTACTCCTGCTACGAGGGCGACGGCGTGCGGCCGGCGCAGTGCGAGGCCGAGCCCACCGACAAGCGCAAGGTCATCATCCTGGGCGGCGGTCCCAACCGCATCGGCCAGGGCATCGAATTCGACTATTGCTGCGTCCATGCCGTCTATGCGCTGCGCGACGCCGGCTATGAGACCATCATGGTCAACTGCAATCCGGAAACCGTGTCGACCGACTACGACACCGCCGACCGCCTCTATTTCGAACCGCTGACCGCCGAGGATGTGATCGAGCTGGTTGAGGTCGAGCGGCGCAACGGCGAGCTGATGGGGCTGATCGTGCAGTTCGGCGGCCAGACGCCGCTCAAGCTCGCCAAGCCGCTCGAGGCCGCCGGCATTCCCATTCTCGGCACGTCGCCCGACGCGATCGATCTGGCCGAAGACCGCGAGCGTTTCCAGAAGCTCATCCACAAGCTCAAGCTGCGCCAGCCCGCCAATGGCATCGCCACTTCCGAGAAGCAGGCGGTCGCGGTGGTCGATCGCATCGGCTATCCGGTGGTGATCCGGCCGTCCTATGTGCTGGGCGGGCGGGCCATGCAGATCGTCTACGATCATGACGGCCTGCACCGCTACATGCGCGACGCGGTCAAGGTCTCCGGCACCAATCCGGTGCTGATCGATTCCTACCTGCGCGATGCCATCGAGGTCGATGTCGATGCGCTGGCCGACAGCCAGCGGAACGTCTTCGTCGCCGGCATCATGGAGCATATCGAGGAGGCCGGGATCCATTCCGGCGATTCGGCCTGTTCGCTGCCGCCTTATTCCCTGCCGGCCAAGATCATCGCCGAGATCGAGCGCCAGACCGAAGCGATGGCCCAGGCGCTCCAGGTCGTCGGCCTGATGAACGTGCAGTATGCCGTCAAGGACGGCGACGTCTATGTGCTCGAGGTCAATCCGCGGGCCAGCCGCACGGTGCCGTTCGTCGCCAAGGCGACGGGCCTCGCCATCGCCAAGCTCGCCGCCCGCCTGATGGCCGGCGAGCTTCTGAAGGACCTCGGCATCAAGAAATCGCGCGGCAAGCACATAGCCGTGAAAGAAGCGGTCTTTCCCTTCGCGCGTTTTCCCGGCGTCGACATCATCCTCGGCCCCGAGATGCGCTCGACCGGCGAGGCCATGGGACTCGATTCGAACTTCGGCCGCGCCTTCGCCAAATCCCAGCTCGGCGCCGGCAGCGCGATGCCGGTCGACGGCGTGGTGTTCGTATCGGTGAAGGATTCGGACAAGGCGGCCTTGGTCAAGCCGGTCAAGCGGCTGATCGAGTTCGGCTTCAGCGTGGTCGCCACCGGCGGCACGGCGGACTTCCTGCGCAAGCATGGAATCGAGGCCCAGCGCGTCAACAAGGTTCTTGAAGGCCGGCCGCATATTGTCGACCTGATGAAGGACGGCAAGGTGCAACTCGTGTTCAACACGGTCGACGGCGCCGGCGCCCTTACCGACAGCTTCAACCTGCGCCGTACCGCGCTGATGAACAAAATCGCCTACTATACGACCGTGGCCGGCGCCAAAGCATCGGTCGAGGGGATCGCCGCGCTACGCGAAGGGCCGTTGGACGTGGCGCCGCTGCAATCCTACTTCAAGAGCCTTTTCTAGGGCAAATGGGCGTTGTCCGGTTGCGGCCATCGCAACCGGGCGCGTTGTTGGGCGTTGACGACGCTCACGCTTCGAAGGACGATCCGACCATGGAAAAAGTGCCAATGACCGCCCCGGGGCTGAAGACCCTTGAGGACGAGTTGAAACAGCTGAAGAGCGTCGAGCGCCCGTCGATCATCAAGGCGATCGCCGCCGCGCGCGAACACGGCGACCTGTCGGAGAACGCCGAATATACCTCCGCGCGCGAACGGCAGAGCTTCATCGAGGGCCGCATCGCCGAGCTCGAGGACATCATCTCGCGCGCCGACGTGATCGATCTCAGCAAGCTCTCCGGCAAGGTCGTGAAGTTCGGCGCCACGGTGCAGCTCGCCGACGAGGACACCGACGAGAAGATGAAATACCAGATCGTCGGCCCTTACGAGGCCGACCTTGCCAAGCGGCGCATCTCGGTCACCTCGCCGATCGGCCGGGCGCTGATCGGCAAGACGGTGGGCGACCGGGTCGAGGTCCAGACCCCGCGCGGCGCGCGCTCCTACGAAGTGGTCACCGTTCAGTTCAAATAGGTCCAGTTCGAGTAGGCCAATTCAGACAGTCGCCTGGGCGCGCCGACGCCGGCGGCGGATGCCGATCAGGCGCATGGTGGCGTACTGGATCAGGAACATTGCGATCTTGCTCGCCATGCCCCAGATCGACATGACGATCGCCCAGGTCGCGGCGTCGAGGGTGAGGGCCAGGATCAGGTTCAGGGCGGCCGAGGCGAACATCAGTCCCGCCCACACGAAACCGAAGATGAAGGCGATGTCCGGCACCACTTCGATGGCGATGGGCGGCAGGTAACGGTTCATCCAGCCGGGCTTCAGCATGACGACGCCGACGATGACGTAGATCACGCTGGGCTTTACCATGACGAAGCGCGGGTCGTTGGTGAGCAGCGTCGTCGCGCCCGAGGCCAGCACCAGGAACAGGCTCAGCCACTGCATGGTGTCGACCGGTTTCCTGCGCGCGAATTGCAGGACGATCTGGACGATGCCGAGCGCCATGCCCAGCGCCACGGACAGGATGAGGTTCTTCGTCAGCAAAAAAAGGACGAGGAAAAACAGCGTCGAGGCAAGATCCGACAGCAGAGCCTTCGCGGAGCCCAGGAGGTCCTTCATCAGGCGTCAGTCTGCGGCCGGCATGTCGAACACCACGTCCGTGATCCGGGCTTTCGCTCAGTCCACCGAGATCGGCACCCCG
>Ga0193752_1003787_pt1 | contig 10204 bp, 5 predicted proteins | sample H1c1metaG_FD_144924 | JGI IMG/M metagenome (GOLD analysis project Ga0193752, IMG submission 144924) | Soil microbial communities from a riparian zone of the East river system, Colorado, United States - H1c1 | ecosystem: Environmental > Terrestrial > Soil > Riparian zone | place: USA: East River...
GCGTCGTTGACGATCTCGATGCCGGCCTCCGAGAAATCCACCATCTGCGCAGCGCCGCTCAGCAGCACCGTCGGGTAGACGTAGAAGCAATCGAAGTCGGGATTTTCAGCGCGCGTATGCATCTCGACGACGCGCGTGCCATCGGGCTCCATGCGCGTCGAGCTGAGATCTTGGTTGCACTGGTTGGGCTCCATGTCGGGCCGGCAAGCCCACATGCCGGCATTGCTGTAATCGAGCCGTCCGGTCACGCCGACATCGGTAAGGCTGGTCCGATCCACTTGTTGGATCGCGCCTTCGCCGCCCGCGCCCGCTTGAGCGCCGCCTGCGCCTTCGCCGCCGGCACCCGCGCTGGTCCCTGCGGTGCCGGAAGCGCCGTCGCCACCGTTTTGCACAGGATTGTCGTTCTGGCCTTCGTCGTCCGAGCTCTTACAGCCGAGCCCCCAGGCGATGATCAGGGCCGCGATGATGGCGATGCGCGCATGGTTCATGGCGCGAGACCGTATTCAGGGCCCAGCCACCCAATCCTTTCCCAATCCCAACGCGAGCGCTAACGATGCCGTTGAGTCGTTAGCCGTTGCGCTCGCAGCTACAGCGCGATGTCCAAGCCGACGTGGCTATAGGGTGCGCCGAGCGACAGGGTCAGCGACATCTCGGGAGCGAAGTGCCACTTGCCGCCGACGGCCGCGGCGAGCCATGCGCCCGGGACCTTGTGCGGGCCCGGCACGTGGCCGCCATCGCCGATCCAGCCGGAGTGAACGTAGATGTTCGGCCCGACCTCGCCGTATGCAGACCAGCGTGGCGTGAAGTTGAACTGCCAGCGGCCGGTGATCGGGATCGCGAGCGCAGCACCGTAGTCGTCGTCGCGCCGGCCGCAGCCGCCATAGCAACGCTCGAACATCAGGTCGCCACCGACCGTGATGTAGATGGCGTTGTCGATGCTGCTGATGAAGCCGTTGTCGACGATCGGAATGGCGACGCGGACGCCGGCGGCGAGGCCCGGGCCGTGATGCGAGAAGCCGGCGTGCAGGTTGAGCTCGGTGCGCCGCGAGCCGCCGAACGGGCGCTTGATGCTGACGCCGTCGTGCTGCGCTTCGGCTACGCCGGTCGCAGTGACGAGACACAACACTGCACCAAGCAGCTGGATGAACGCTCCGAGCTTCGCCATGCGCGCAGATTGGCATGGGCCGTTGGCTGTAGCGAGATTTGAGGGCCTGAGCTACTTGGCTTCGTTCTTAGTGTCCTCGCAGCTGAGCGTGCGGCAGCCGGCGTAGCAGCCGTCTTGCCGCTTGTAGTCCTGCGAGCACTCAGCCATGCAGTCGTCGATCCGCTCGCGGCAATCGAGCTCACGCCGCGGCTTCTGCGCGCACGCGAGCAGGGATGTAGCTACTGCGACCACGATCATAAAGGTCAGGCGGGTCGTCATGAGGGACGTAGATGTGCCAGAAGGTTTGGTTCTCAGCCAATCCCCCATAGAATCGTGGGCGCGCGGATCGTTTCGCGCTGGGGGCTCGCGTGGGTGCACAAGAGCGTCGTGCTCAGCACGGCCGCAAAGACGATCTCGACTTCCAGCCCAGCGACGCGAGCCGGCTGAGGGTCGTTCGCCGCTTGGGCGCGGGCGGGATGGGCGTCGTGTACGAGGCGCTCGATCTCGACCGCAACGTGCGCGTCGCGCTCAAGACGCTGCCCGAGACGAACCCGCAGACGCTGTATCGCTTCAAGCACGAGTTCCGTGCGCTCGCGCAGATCATTCACCCGCGCCTCGTGCCCCTGTACGAGCTGGTCGCCGACAAAGAGGCGCACGGTGAAGCGCGTTGGTTCTTCACCATGGAGCTGATCGAGGACGGCGTAAATCTGCTGTCTTGGATCCGAGGCGTGGCGGCCCGGTCGAGCAGCGAGCTGATCGCCAAGACTACGCGCACTAAAGCGGTCGAGGATGTCCCGCCGCTCGACGCGCAAACGACCGTGCCGGCGCGCTACCTGAGCGATCTGCAGCGCGCCTCCGGTGTGCGGCCGATCGAAGACGTGCAAGCGGGCGCGAGCGCTCCGCCGGATTACTCGCGGCTGCGCGCCGGGTTCGCGCAGGTCGCCGAGGGCGTGCATGCGCTGCACGGTGCCGGCCGCCTGCACCGCGATCTCAAGCCCGAGAACGTGTTCGTGCGCAGCGGCTCGGGCGAGATCGTGCTGCTCGACTTCGGCCTGGTCGCAGCGCTCGAAGCGCCGCGCACCGGCGCCGGCATAATTTCGTCACCGCCCGATCCGCGCGCGTTCAGCGGGCTCGCCGTGCAAGCCGGCCAAGGTCGCAGCCAAAACGCCGACCTCTCCACGCAAGCCGGCTCGATCGCCGGCACGGTCGCGTACATGGCGCCGGAGCAAGCGCTCGGCCGCACGCTGAGCACGGCGAGCGATTGGTACGCCGTCGGCGTGATGCTCTACCAAGCGTTGACCGGCCGGCTGCCGATCGAAGGCGAGGACGTCGAGATCATCCTCGGCAAGCAGTTCTCGACGCCGGTGCCGCCGAGCGCGCGCGTCCCCGAGACGCCCGCCGATCTCGACGCGTTGTGCATGGAGCTGCTGCGCACCCATCCGCTCGATCGGCCGGAAGGTCCAGATATCGTGCGGCGGTTGGGCGGCGTAGTCGACGAAGCGATCGTGAACGAGGTCAGCGCGTCGTCGGTGTTCGTGGGCCGCACCGAGCAAGTTGCGGCGCTGCAGCGCGCGTTCGAGCTCTCGATCGGCGGTACGGTGATCGCGCGCGTGCACGGCCGTTCGGGTGCGGGCAAGAGCGCGCTGCTCAGCAGCTTTCTCGAGCACGTCGCCGCGCGGCCCGACACGTTGGTCTTGGCTGGTCGTTGCTACGAGCAGGAATTCATCCCGTTCAAAGCAGTCGACAGCTTGATGGATGCGCTCACGCACTATCTGGTGCAGTGCCCGAAGGACACGCTCGCCGCGCTCTTACCGCAGGACGCGCCGCTCTTGGCGCGCGTGTTTCCGGTGCTCGGGCGGGTGATCCGCGCCGACGAAGCGGTCGCCGACGCGGACGATCTGAAAGCGGCGCGAACGCGTGCCTTCGTCGCCATGCGCGAGCTGCTGTCGCGGTTGTCGCGACGGTTGCGGGTGGTGCTGTTCATCGATGATCTGCAGTGGGGTGATCTCGATAGCATCGCGCTGCTCGGCGGGCTGACCCGCGGGCCCGACGGGCCGCCGCTCTTGCTCGTGGTCACGCATCGCAGCGAAGCCAGCGACAGCAACGCCTGCCTGCGCGCGATGAACGATGTCGCCAAGCTCGCCTGCCCGCCCGAGCGCCGGATCGAGCTGGACGTGGCCGCGCTCGGGCAAGACGACGCGCACGACCTCGCTCGCATGTTGCTCGGCGAGAGCTGCACGCCGGAAGCGCTCGAGTGGGTGACGCAGCAGGCCGCCGGTAGCGCGTTTCTGATCCACGAGCTGGTGCGGCGCGTGAGCAAAGGCGCAGCGCCAGCAGCGAGCGCGCGCTTGGAACTGGACGAGATCCTCTGGCAGCGCGTGCTCGGCTTGCCCGAACCGGCGCGCAAGCTGCTGACGATGGTCGCGGTCGCCGGCCGGCCGGTGCGGCTGCCGTTCGCGCAGCGCGCCGCGGATCTCTCTCAGCTCGACCCACGCGTGGTTTCCGCGTTGCGCGCCGAGCGGCTCGCCCGTACCGATGGCGCCGGCATCGCGACGCAGATCGAGACGTTTCATGATCGCGTGCGCGAGAGCATCCTCGCGCACACACCGCGCGCGGACATCGCGCGCTACTCGGGCGCGCTCGCGCACGAGCTCGAGACCAGCCGCGATGCCGACGCCGAGACGCTGGCGGTGTTGTTCGAGCAAGCCGGCGAGCTGGGCCGCGCCAGCTCTTGCTACGCCGCGGCCGTGTCGCGCGCGGTCGCGGTGTTCGCGTTCGAGCGCGCCGAGCTGCTCGCGCAAAAAGCGATCGAGCTGGCGCGTAGCGATGAGGAGATCGCGCTCGCGTATGAAGCGGCGATCCACTTCCACACCGACATGGCGCGTTTCGGTGACGCGTACGCGATCACCCGCCAGGGCGCTTCCGCACTGGGCATCGAGCTGCCGGCGAGGTTCGTGCCGCCGGCGTTCATCGCAGACTTCGTCGCCTCGCAGGTGAAGCTGATCGGCCGGCCGATCGCGAGCTTGCTCGATCTCCCAGTGATGCCCGCAGGCCGGATGCGCCTGGGCGTGCGGCTCGCCAACGCCGGTGCCAAGGCCGCGTTTCAGATCCGACCGGAGCTGTGCGTCGCCGTATGCACGAAGATTGTTTTGCTATGCCTCGAGCACGGCAACAGCCCGGACTGCGCGATCGGCTACATGGTATTCGGCGCGATCTTTCAAGGCGGCATCATGGGTCGCTACGCCGTCGGCTATGAGCTGGGCAAGCTCGCGCTCGCGCTGGTCGACAAGTATCAGAACGAGCGGCAGCGCGCCGAGGTCTCGTTCGTCGTCGGGTACTTCGGCACGTCGTGGCTGCGGCCAGTGTCGGAAGCGGAAGCGCTGTGGCGCACCGCCTTTAAAGCAGGGCAAGCGACCGGCGACCTGTTTCACATGGGCTGCGCCGCGGCCGGCCGGATGATGAGCTGGCAGATGCGAGGCGCCCCGCTCGCCGTGATCGAGCGCGAGGCCGAGGAGCTGTCCGAGCTGCTCGCGCAAAACGGCCAGCGCGAGAGCTTGGCGGTCGTCGCGGCGGTGCGGCAGGCGGCGCGCGATCTGCGCGGCGCGACGCAGGCGCGCGGCAGCTGGCAGGACGAGCGCTATGACGAAGGCGCGGCGATGCAAGCGTGGTCGTCGTTCGGCGCACGCCACTTCGCGCACTACTGCTACCTCGCGCGGGCCCAATCGCTGTACTGGGCGGGCCGGCTGGACGAGGCGTCGGCGACGCTGCGTTCAGCCAAGCAGCTCGCGGACGAGTCGAAGGGCATGCTGCACTCCGCGGAGCAGCTGTTTCTCGAGGTGCTGGTCGGCGCGGCGAGCGAGCGCGGCGGGCGGCTCGATCGCCTGCGAGCTCGCGTCACGCTCACGCCGGCCGTGCTCAAGCTGGAGTCTTGGGCGAAGCGTTGTCCGCAGAACTTCCGGCACAAGGCGCAGCTCGCGCGCGCCCAGCTGCACCACATCTCGGGCCAGCAGCGCGAGGCGATCGCCGGTTATCGCGCGGCAGCCAAGAGCGCAGACGAGCACGGCTACGCGCAAGTTGCGGCGCTTGCGCATCTGCTCGCCGCCCGCGCGCATGCGCAGCAAGCGAATGCCGTCGAGCGCGACGCCAGCTTACAGCGCGCGCGCGACGGCTTTCAGCGCTGGGGTGCCAGCGCGCTCGCCGACGAATCCAATCTGCTCGAGCTGAACCTTTAGGAGAACGCGTTAATGAAAAAGACTCGGAGCAAGTGGCTCGCAGTTTCGTGCTGCACCGCTCTCGTGCTCGCGATGTTTGCGTCGTGCAGGTCCGCGCCACCGGTGGCAGAGCCTGCGCCGCCACCTCCGCCGCCAGTCCCGGTCGAGCCTGCGCCGCCGCCGTTCGATCCTACCGCTCAGGCCTGTGCCTCTCATATCGCTCCGGTTCCGGGCCCGGATTACCCGACCTATAAATACAACTGTGAGATGCCGGCGCCGCCGACCGGCTATCCGATGCCGCGCCCGATGGATCAGCGCCCGTGGCAGGGCAAGCACGCCGCCGTCGGGCCGCTCGACGTCAAGCGGCCGAAGAACATCGCCAAGCTGGTCGAGGCGCTCAAGCAGTACGTCGCGCGGGTGTTCAATCCGTACATCGCCGACCCGACGAACGACGCGAAGCGGCCCGACAAAGCGGGCTGGCGGATGATGCCGTGGCTCGGCAATGTCGACTGCGATGTCGGTTGGGATAGCGGTCGTGACTCGTCCGTCGGCACGAGCACTGGGCAGTTGATCCCTGCCGGCACGCTACCCGGCCAGCGCACCGACGCGACGGGCACGCTGCAGAACCACAGCATCACTTGGTACGACCCGTGGGGCTCGTTCGCGCTGAGCTCCGTGTTCGGCGCGCCGTCGCCGGGCGTGGGCGATTCGACCAAGCAGCAGATGGTCGATGGCAGCGTGCTCGTGAAGATGGCGGTGCTCACGCCGTACGCCGATGGCACGAGCTGGCCGACGGTCGAGACCGCGCCGGCATGGCCCGTGTATCGCCCGCCGGTGGGCGTCAGCACCGACTATTGCAAGAACCCCGATCCAGCCGCATTCAAGCTGCTCTCAACGCGGCTGATCCAATTCGATATTATTTTGAAGTCTTCTTATTACGCGCCGAAGAGCGAGTGGGTATTTGCGACCTGGCTGTTCGATCCGGACGCCAAGGGCGCTCAACCGCTCGACAAGTTTACGCTGCTCGGCGTGATGTGGGGCAACGACCCGGGCATCGCGCAGAAAGACTTGTGTACGCCGGTCAGGCCGCTTCAGGAAAACTGGATCAACCCCGGCACGCCCGAGTACGGCTACCAGCAGCTCGGTTGGGGCTGCCGCCTCGCCGGGCCGATCGACATCGCGCGCCGCACCGCGACGTTCAGCGACGGCACGACGTGCACCACCGCGCGCGTCTCGTCGTGCATGAGCTGCCACGGCAGCTCGGAGTACTCCACCAACTCCAACTTGACCGCGGCGACCTTATATCCATTGTTGAAGGGTTATCCGACGCCGGAGGATCCGCGGTTCTTGGTAGCCGATCCCGGCTCCGCGCAATGGAACAATTGGTACCAGTCGCGCGACCCGCGCGATCCGCAAGGCGATCAAATGGGCAACAACAAGCCCGACTACATCGCCTTCGACTACGACATGGTCTTCATCACGTCGCTGCCGGTCTCACAGGCTGCCTCGGGCGACGACAAGCTCGAGGCGATGGCGGCGCGGTATTTGCAAAACATCACGCATTCGCGAAAGCAGGAGCCTGTGCTCGTGGCCTCGCCGCCATCCGCCAAGACCTCGCCGTCTGCGGGCTGCGACTGCAGCTGCTTACCCAAGGCGAAAGCCGGCAAAAAGCGTTAGGCTGCGGCCTGAATGAGCGCGCCTCGGATAGCGGATGTACCGTCGAAGCAACCGGCGGAGCAACCTGCGTCCGGGGCGAGCGCGACCTCGGTCTGGACCAGCAAGCTGCTCACGCCGCGCGGCGTGATGATCGCGATCCCGCTGTTGGTCGGCCTGCTCGGCGTGTTTCTTACGCTGGTGGGTCAAGAGGCGCTGCGGGCGAGCAACGTCGCGGCCGCAGACGCGCGACTGGCGGAGCAGGCGCAGCTCGTCGCCGGCTCGATCGGCGATGCGCTGGCGCAGGCCGATCCGTTGCTCGACCGCCTGGAAGCGATCGGTCGAGAGCAAGATTCGTCGCAGCCCTTCGATCGGCTGGCACACTCGCTCGTCGATTTGATGCGTGGCCGACCGGGCGTCACCTACGTGAGCCTGAGCTTCCCCGACGGAACGTTTCAGGGCGCCTATGTCGATGACGACGGCGTTCTTAGGTTTCAGGATAGCCGCATTCATGACGGCGCCTCGACCCACGTGCGGCGCTACGACTTGGTGGGACGCGATCAAATCGCGCTGCAGCGTGAAGAGCGCTCGACGTATGACCCGCGCACGCGGCTCTTCTACAAGATGGTTGCAGGCACCGAGCAGCGATCGTGGACGCCGCCGTACGCGTTCTTTCGCACGCTTCAAACGGGTGTGTCGCGGGCCGCGCCGCTGTTCAGAGGCCAGGGCTTGGAACGAAAGCTGCACGCGGTGGCCACCGTCGACTTCGATGTGCGCGGGCTTTCATCGGAGCTCAAACAGCGCGATGTCCGAGGCGCACGGTCGCTGTTATTCACACAGAGCGGCACGATCTTGGCGTACGCAGGCGAAGGCGCCGGTGCGATGCCGACGCTGCGCGACGATGACCACCTGCTTACGCATCAAGATCTACGCGACCCGGTGATCAGCGCGCTGTTCTCCGGCCCGGCGAGCGAGCGCGCTGCGCGCACCTCGACCAAGGCGGGCGCGATCCACGCCCAGGTTCAGGTGGCTGGCGAGCGCTATCGCGTGGCGATCGCGCCGGTGTCACGCGACGCGTCGCTGCCGTGGTCGATGGCGTATTTCATGAGCGAGGAGCACGTGCTGCGCGATCTCGCGAAGTACAAGCGCTACAGCGCGCTCGTCGCGGCGCTCGCGATGCTCGTCTCGGTGGTGATCGCATACATGTTGGCGCGCGCGATCACGCGGGCGCGCAACGAAGTGGCGCAAGCGCGCGCAGACGCGGAGCAAGCACGCGAGCAAGCCAAGGAGCTCGGCAGCTACCGGTTGGTCGAGCAGCTCGGCCATGGCGCGATGGGCGCGGTGTGGCGCGCCGAGCACCGGCTGCTCGCGCGCCAAGCCGCGATCAAGCTGATCAATCCCGAGCTGCTGCGCGGCGCTTCGATCCAAGAAGTGCGCGAGCGTTTCCGGCGCGAGGCCGAAGCGCTCGCAGCGCTGCGCTCGCGCAACACGATCGAGCTGTTCGACTACGGCGTCTCGGCCGACGGCACCTTCTTCTACGTGATGGAGCTGCTCGACGGCATGGATCTCGACACGCTGATCGAGAAACACGGCGCGCAGCCGTACGAACGCGTGCTGTTCATCCTGATCCAAGCGTGCAATTCGCTGTCAGAGGCGCACGACAACGGCCTCGTGCACCGCGATATCAAGCCCGCGAATATCTATATCTGCCGCGCCGCGGACGAGATGGACGTGGTGAAGGTGCTCGACTTCGGCTTGGTGCTCAGCGATCAAGCGCCCGAAGAGGTCGTCGCCGCGCTGCGCACCACGCTTACGAGCGAGCCGCCACCGGAGCCGTCCGTCTCCAGCAAACCGCCGAGCACGCCGCCGGAAGCCAAGCTCACGCAGCCGGGAGGCTTGCTCGGTACGCCGGCGTTCATGCCGCCCGAGCAGATCATGAGCAAACCGATCGACGGCCGCGCCGACTTGTACGCGCTCGCCTGCGTCGCGGTCTGGCTGCTCTCGGGCAAGCTGCTCTACCCCTATACACAGACCACGCGCATTCTCTTGGCTCATATGAGAGAGCCGGTGCCCGACCTGCGTACCATCGTGCCGGCGGCCGTGCCCGATGAGCTGATCGCCCTGCTCACGCGCTGCTTGCACAAGGATCCGGCGCACCGTTTGGGCAGCGTGCGCGAGCTGGCGCGGCGCTTGCGCGAGATCGTGCCGGCCGAGCCGTGGACCGAGCAGCGCGCACACGCCTGGTGGCGCGAGCATGGAGCTGCGACGGCGCGCCGCTCGACCTTCACGGTTGACACCGCACGTGCGCCGACGTTGATGTCGATCGATACGTGAGCTACGGCGTCGCGCAGGCGCTGTGGGCGTCGAGCGGGCCGCCAATCTTGCCCTGGCCGGCCCTCGGGCGGATGAGCCAGCGCACACCGCAAACCGACCCGGGTTGAGGCTCAACCGCGCAATTCCAGGGGTTTTCGGGCTTGAAAAGCGAGGCTTCTTTGAGCAACGAAACGAAGCCGAAACATTTCGATCATCAAATCGCAAATCTGACGCGGTACTGCACATGGTCGGATTTCGGCCCTCCGAACCGCGACGGGATTCACCAAGAAAGAAGCGAGTGATCATGGCAACTACGACACGAAGCGCTGCGGTCTCAGCAGCGATCAACTCGACGTACAGCTCGGTCGGTGACTTTACGACCTCGGCCGAGAAGATCTTTGGACAGAACGTGTTCGGCAGCGCGGCGATGAAGGCGCACTTGCCGAAGGACGTGTTCAAGTCGCTCAAGCAGACGATCGATACCGGCAAGGCGCTCGACCCCAAGCTCGCGGACACGGTCGCTTCGGCGATGAAAGACTGGGCGATGAGCAAAGGCGCGTCGCACTACGCGCACGTGTTCTACCCGCTCACCGGCCTCAGCGCGGAGAAGCACGACAGCTTTCTCTCGCCCGATGGTGACGGCGGCGCGCTCAGTGAGCTGTCCGGCAAGCTCTTGATTCAAGGTGAGCCAGACGCGTCGAGCTTCCCGAACGGCGGCATCCGCGCCACGTTCGAAGCGCGCGGCTACACCGCGTGGGATGTGACGAGCCCCGCGTATCTGCTCGAAGGCCCGAACGGCAAGACCTTGTGCATCCCGACCGCGTTCGTGTCATGGACCGGCGAAGCGCTCGACACCAAGACGCCGCTCCTGCGCTCCAACGCC
>Ga0193752_1003788_pt1 | contig 10203 bp, 9 predicted proteins | sample H1c1metaG_FD_144924 | JGI IMG/M metagenome (GOLD analysis project Ga0193752, IMG submission 144924) | Soil microbial communities from a riparian zone of the East river system, Colorado, United States - H1c1 | ecosystem: Environmental > Terrestrial > Soil > Riparian zone | place: USA: East River...
GTCCTGCGGCGTGCCGACGCGGCCGAGCGTCACCGCCTTGCGCATGGCTTCCATGCGTTCCGGCGGTGTCGCGTCGTGGAACGGCGTGGCGATCACGCCCGGCGACACCGTGTTCACGCGGATGCCGCGCGCGCCGAGATCGCGCGCCAGGTGGCGCGTGAGGTTGTGGATGAACGCCTTTGCGGAAGCGTAAACCGCCGAGCCGGGGCCGCCGCCGTCGAGCCCCGCGATGGAGCCCACGTTGATCACCGCCGGCGCGGTGCTTTTCTCGAGGAACGGCAGCGCGGCGCGCACCGCGTGGATCACCGCGCGCACGTTCAAGTCGAATACCGAGTCGATCAGCGCGTCGTCGATGTCCGCGAACGGCCGTCGCTCGATCAGCGAGCCGGCATTGTTGACGAGAATGTCGAGACCACCCAGTGCCTGGGCCGCCTCGGCCACCAGGCGTTGTGCGGCACCGCGGTCGTTGAGATCCGCGCGCAGCAGCGAGACTTTCGCCCCGTGTGCTTCGGCCTGCGCCGCCACGGCCCGCGCTTCGGATTCATGCCCGCGGTAGTGGATCGCAACGGCGCAGCCCTGCGTGGCGAAGGCCACGGCGGCGGCGGCTCCGATTCCCGTGCTCGCGCCCGTGATCAACACACGCTTGCCGGCCAGGTCTTCGATCTTCAATGGCGCCCCCTCGAGAGTGAAATCAATCGATGAATGGTTCGACGTTCTCGCGCCCGCCGACCAGGAACGCATCGGCCACCAGTTGCATCGGCCGCCAGTCGACCTCCGACGCACCGCCCGCGCACAGATCCGCGAAACGCGCATAGAGCCGCGCGTACTCGCCGCGCAGGTCGCCCGGCTCCTGTTTCGCCCCATCGATGGAGAACTGGCTGCCGCCCATCGAAAGCTTGAGTGTGCCCTGATCGGTTTCGAGATCGATGTCCCAGGTCTGCACGCCGGTATGGCGGAAATCGAACTCGGCGTCGATGGCGACACCATCCTCGGTGCGCATTTTCAGGTCTACGGCAATAGGCGCCTGTTTGTTCGCCGGAAACTTGAGGTGCGCGGAGGTCACCAGCACTTCCGCCGACAGGATTTCGGTCAACATCGACAACGCATTGATGCCGGGATCGAACACGCCGTAGCCGCCCGCTTCCCAGATCCACTGCTGGCCTGGATGCCAGACGCGCACATCCTCCTTCCACACGATGCGGCCGCGCTTGAGCGTGCGCTTGCGCAGCCAGTCGCGCGCCGGCGCGACCCCGGCGGCGAAGCGCGAATGCCAGGTCTGGAACAGGGTCGGGCCGAGACGGGCGGCCTGCGCGGCCAGCAACGCGATCTCGCGAGTGGTCGTGGCGGGCGGTTTCTCGAGCAACACGTGTTTGCCCGCCTCGAGCGCCAGCGCCGCGGCGGAGAAATGCGCCTGGGGCGGCGTGCAGATGGCGATGCAGTCGATGTCCGGCCGGCCCGACAGCATCGTGGGCAGGTCCGCGAAATTCGCGACGCCGTCGACCTGCGCATTGCGGCTGGCGCACGCCACCAGCTCGAAGCGCTCGCTCGCCTGCAGCACCGGGATGTGCTGATCCCGCGCGATTTTTCCGACGCCAAGCAGACCCACGCGCAGCCGTCGCATATCCCCTTCCCCTCTATGGTGCTATTTATACTATCAAAGGTGGCCACGGTCGGCCGACGCGGAAATCTACCCGCGTGTGCGGAGATTGGACAGTGGCAGGACAGGGCAAGTGGGACTAGGCGCGTGCGTTCCAAGTAGGCAACATGCCGCAGCGGCGCGCGCCGCTTCGCGAGGGACAAAGATGGGCACGAATTTTCCGGCACGAGACGGCGGCCATTGATGGCGCACGCGGCCTTCATCGCGGGCGACTGGGGCACGAGCCAGCTGCGCCTGTACCTGTGCGACGCCGCTAACAATGTGCTCGAGACCCGCGTCGCCCGGGGCGCGGCGGCCGCGCGCGGCGAACACGAGAAGGTGCTCGACGGCGAGATCGCCGCCTGGGAAAACTCCTGCGGCGCCCTGCACGTCGTGTTGTGCGGCATGATCGGTTCGAGTATCGGCTGGGTGCAGGCACCCTATCTACCGGCGCCGGCCGATCCGCGCGGCCTGGCCGCCGCGTGCGTCAGCTTGCGCGCCGGACGCGTGCGCATCGTGCCGGGCGTGAGCTGCCGCAACCGGCTGGCCGCGCCCGACGTCATGCGTGGCGAGGAGACGCAGATCCTCGGCGCGCTGGTGCTCGATCCGCGCCTGTGCGTGGGTCGGCATCTTTTCTGCATGCCCGGCACCCACACGAAGTGGGTCGTGGTGCGCGACGGCGCGATCACCGAATTCCTGACCGCGCCCACCGGCGAGATTTTCGATCTGCTGAGCAAACACAGCGTGATGGTGCGCGACGGCGCCGACGAGCGCGCCATGAACGACATGGCCTTTGACGCCGCGTTGCAACGCGTGAGCACGCAGCCGGGCGTGGAACTGCTGCACCGGATCTTCGAAGTCCGCAGCCGCCGGCTGCTGTCGGAGTTGCCGGCCGACGATGCCGCCAGCTACATGTCCGGGCTGCTGATCGGCAGCGACGTCGCCGGCGCCGCGCGGCTCTTCGCGGACGAAACGCGCGGCAATACGGTTCATCTGATCGCCGCTCCCGGCCTCGTGCACGCATATTCCAAGGCGCTGCGCGCGTTCGGGCTCACGCCCGGCGTCATCGACGGCGGGTCGGCGTCGATCGCGGGCCTCGGCGAAATCTTCCGCCTGTCGCAGACCGCAGGAGCGCAACGTGCCGCCGGTTGAGTCAGCAACCCGGAATACGCCCATCGTCGCGATCCTGCGCGGCCTCACGCCCGATCGCGCCTCATCCGTGGGCGCCGCCTTGCGCGGCGCCGGCATCCGCATTCTCGAGGTGCCGCTCAATTCGCCCGAACCTTACCGGAGCATCGAAATACTGGCGGCCGAATCCGGCCAGGACTGCCTGGTGGGCGCCGGCACCGTGCTGAGCGTCGAGCAGGTCGAACGCACGGTTGCGGCCGGCGGCCGGCTCATGGTGTCGCCCAACACCAATCCGCTCGTCATTCGCGCCGCGCTCGCGCGCGGCATGCAGGTGATGCCGGGATTCGCCACCGCCAGCGAAGCATTCGCGGCGGTCGACGCCGGCGCGCAGATCCTCAAGCTGTTTCCGGCCGCCACCTATGGGCCGAAGCACCTGCGCGCCTTGCGCGAAGTGCTGCCGGCGGGCACGCAGATCTATCCGGTGGGTGGCATCGGTGCTGCGGATGTCGAGCCGTGGCTCGAAGCGGGCGCCGGCGGATTCGGTTTTGGTTCGGAACTGTTCAAGCCTCAATTCACGCTAGAAGAAATCACGGCGCGAGCCGCGCGGGTCGTCCAGGCCCTCGCGACGCGACCGTCCTGACATTCAAGTTCGCTTCATCAAGTTTCCTGGGGGTTTACGATGGCTCTATCCACTTTAGATATCGCGATCGTCGCGATCTATGCGGTTTTCATCTTCGTGCTGGCGCAATGGGTGTCGCGCGAGAAAGGCGACCATGAAAAAAGCGCGCAGGACTACTTCCTCGCCTCGCGTGCGCTGCCCTGGTGGGCCATCGGGACGTCGCTGATCGCCGCCAACATCTCCGCCGAGCAGATCGTCGGAATGTCCGGTTCCGGCTACGTGATGGGCATGGCGATCGCATCCTACGAGTGGATGTCGGCACTCACGTTGATCCTCGTCGGCAAGTGGATCCTGCCGGTGTTCCTCAAGAACGGCATCTACACGATGCCGGAATTCCTCGAGAAGCGTTACAGCCCGGCCGTGCGCAACGTCATGGCGGTCTTCTGGCTCGTGCTGTACATCTTCGTGAACCTGACCTCCATCCTGTGGCTGGGTTCGCTGGCGGTGAATGCGATCGCGGGAGTCGACCTGCAGATCGCCATCACCGGTCTCGCGCTGTTCGCACTGGCTTATGCGCTGTACGGCGGTCTCAAGGCGGTGGCGTTGACCGACATCGTGCAGGTATCGCTGCTCGTGCTCGGCGGCATCATCATCACGTATATCTCGCTCGACAAGGTCGGCGACGGCGCGGGTGTCCTCGCGGGCTTCCAGACGCTGACGACGAAATTCCCCGACAAGTTCGACATGATCCTGTCGCCCGACAGTCCGCACTACAAGGACCTGCCGGGCCTCGCCGTGTTGTTAGGCGGCATGTGGATGATGAACGTCAGTTACTGGGGCTTCAACCAGTACATCATCCAGCGCGGTCTCGCGGCCAAGAGCGTCAACGAAGCGCAGAAAGGCATCGTGCTCGCGGCGTTTCTGAAGCTGATCATGCCCGCCATCATCGTGGTGCCCGGGATCGCCGCCCTCGTGCTCGTGCCCGGACTCGAGCGCACCGACCAGGCCTATCCGAGCCTGATGGCGATGCTGCCGACCGGCATCAAGGGCATCGTGTTCGCCGCACTGGTGGCGGCGATCGTCGCGTCGACCGGCTCGAAGATCAATTCGATCGCGACCATATTCACGATGGACCTGTGGCGCGCCGCAAAACCGAACACCGACCAGAAAACGCTCGTGAAGGTCGGCCGCATCGTCGCGGTGATCTCCGTGATCATTGCGGTTTTCATCACGAAGCCGTTCCTCAGCAATTTCGGACAGGGCTTCCAGTACATCCAGAACTTCACCGGCTTCGTCACGCCGGGCATCTGCGTGATCTTCCTGCTGGGGCTGTTCTGGGCGCGCACCACGGCAACCGCGGCGATGGTCTCGATGCTCTCGACCGTCGTGCTGTCCTGGGTGTTCTACAAGTATCTGCCGGACTACCCGTTCATGAACCGCGTGGGCTGGTGCTTCGTCGCGGGCATCGTGATCGCCGTGGTGATTTCGTTGATGACACCGAAGAGCACGGCCGCCTTGCGTGTGGACATCGACAACGTCGACTTCAAGACCGGCACGTTCTTCAACGTCGCCGCACTTCTCATCGTCGGCGTCCTGGCCGTGTTGTACGCAGTCTGGTGGTGAGCGTGCGCGCCGCCGTTGCATTGTTGGCCGGCCTGCTGTTCCTGCAGCAGGCCGGCGCCGCGGATTCCACGGTCCAGACGTTGTTGTTGTGGCCCGCCGGCGCGCCGGGCGCGCCGGCCAGCGGCGGCGATGAAGCCGTTCGCATCACGGAGCAGGGCGAACACGTCGTCTCGAACGTGCATCGCCCCAGCCTCGCGATCTATCTACCCACGAAGAAGATTGCGACCGGCATAGCCGTCGTGGTCGTACCGGGTGGCGGGCACCGCGAGCTGTGGATGGATCACGAGGGGTACAACATCGCGAAGTTCCTCAATACGCAGGGCATCGCGGCGTTCGTACTGAAATATCGGCTGGCGCGCGCGCCAGGCTCCACGTACACGATCGAGGGCGATGCGCTGGCTGATCTGAAGCGCGCCTTGCGCACCGTGCGCGCACGCGCCGCCGACTGGTCGGTCGATCCGCGCAAGGTGGGGGTCATCGGCTTTTCCGCCGGCGGGCAACTGGCGGTGCTCGCCGCCACGCGTTTCGACGCGGGCGATGCGAACGCGGCCGACGCGATCGAGAAACAGGGTTCGCGCCCGGACTTCGCCGCCCTCGTCTATCCCGGCACGTGGCCCGATCTCAAATTCGCGGCCGACACGCCGCCGATGTTCCTGCTGTGCGGCGGTGACGACCGGCCCGAGGTGATCGCCGGCATCACGCGCACCTATCTATCGTTGCACGAGCTCAAGGTGGCCGCGGAACTGCACCTGTACGATCGTGTCGCGCATGGTTTCGGCCTGCGCGCGGGCAACAAGGGGCCGATCGCGGCCTGGCCCCGACAGTTCGTCGACTGGATCGGACCGACGGTGGCCGCGCACTGAGCGCGGCCCGCCAGGCGTTTTTCAGGGCGCGCGGATCGCGCGCAGGAAGGACGCCGCGGGAGTGAGCTCGTTCTTCCGGGTGAAGTCGAACAGCGTGGCGTTTTCCCAGTGCGAGCCCGTGCCCCAGCGCGTACTGCACTTGCTCGATACCCAGGCCGGCTCCCAGTAGACCACGCCGACGCCGCCCGCCTGCCGCGTCATCCTGACCACGTCGTTCATGAAGCGGTCCTGCCCCTTCAAGGTGGCCGGATAACCCTCGAGCAGCGAATCGGCACCTAACAGGTTGGCGGCAGAATCGCCCGCGTCGCGCAGCGTGAAGGGGTACGACACTTCCACGATGATGAAGTCCGTGTCGAAACGTTTGCGCACGCGTTCCAGCGCCGCCTGCGCCTGGATCATGTTCAGCTTGGACCACTTGGGGTAGTAGCTCACGCCGATGTAGTCGGCGCGCTTCACGCCCGCCATGGCGGCCGCCGCGAACCACGGCTCGACATTCTCGGGTTGCGCGACGTGCAGCATCACCTTGGGCGACGAACCATCCTTGGCGTGCGCTTCGCGCACGGCCGCGATGCCTGCATTGAGGATCTTCGCGTTGCGCGCCCAGTCGATCGGCAGCCCCGTGGTCTTGTCGGCGCGCAACATCTGCGTGTTGATCTCGTTCCCCACCTGGACCATGTAGGGCAGCAGGCCGCGTTCATTGAGCCGGGCGAGTACGTCGCGCGTGTACTCGTACACGCGCTGCGCGAGTTTGTCCGCATCGTCGATGTCGGCCGCCCAGGCCGCCGGTATCCGCTGTTGCTGCGGATCGGCCCAGTCGTCGGAGTAGTGGAAATCGAGCAGCACCTTCATGCCGGCCTTCTGCGTGCGCTCGATCGAACGGGTCACGTCGGCTTCGTTGCTGTACAGCGTCCACGTGGGGTTGTTCCACAGACGCAGGCGCACCAGATTGGCGCCGCGCTCGGCGAACAGCTCGTACGGATCGCGCAACTTGCCGTCGAGCCGGTATGACGCGCCGCAGGATTCGACTTCGTTGACGTAGGAAAGATCGACGCCCGCAAAGTGTTCCGGCGCGGCCGCCGCGCCCGCGGGTGCCGCCGTGGCGGCGAGGATCAGGCCTAACAAACTGAGCTTCATACCTGTGGCTCCCGCTGCTGTCAGCTCTGCTGGGCCTTCGCCGTGCGCTCCATGAGCGCCAGCGCTTCCTTGATGAGCGCGCGGCAGGCCTTCGCGGCGCCGTCGGCGTTGCCGTTCTTGATCGCGCGATAGATCTTGTCGTGTGCGTCGTAGTCCGCCAGCGCGCCTTTCGCCTTGTTCGTCAGGCGGATGGAAAAGCGCAGCGCGGTTTCGACGATGGGCGTGAGCTGGTGATAGAAGCGGTTGCCGCTGATCTCGAGGATCGTGGCATGAAAGGCAATATCGGCCGCGACCGGGTCGAAGTGTCCGTTCATCGCCCCCTTCATCCTGTCGAGCTTCTGCTTGAGCCGATCCTTGTCTTCGTCGCTGGCGTTGTCGGCCGCGAGCGCGGCGGCGGCGGGTTCGATTCCCATGCGCACCTCGAGAAATTCGCGCACCAGGCTCAGCGAAAACTTGCGGTCGAGAATCCACGTCAACACTTCGGCGTCGAGCAGGTCCCACTTTTCTTCCGGATGGACGAACGTGCCGACGCGCGGGCGCTGACCGATGAGCCCTTTCGTGGAAAGAATCTTGACTGCTTCGCGCATGACGGTGCGGCTCGCGCCGAATTTCTTGCCGAGGTCCGCCTCGATGGGCAGCGGCCGGCCGGCCGCATACTCTCCGCGTACGATCGACGAGCCAATGCGTTGCACCAGCGACTGCGTCAGGTTCACATTTCCGGCCATTTCCGCAGCCTTTCCCGATTCGAGATATCCCAACTGGCATCGCCAGCGCGGCCTAACGCTATCACGACCCACCGGGCGGTTTCCGCATTTATGTGATCAATACGGCCATTGGCCGCGAGCCGCCGGAGAACCGTCTCTCGCTGGACATCGGGGCCCGGCCTCGCCGGTTCACACGGCCGCTCCCGGCGTGGCGCGCGCGCAGGTAGTTAGCCGGCGCCGGCGACGCGGGCGGGAAGAGTGTCGCCGCCCGATTGATTTCACCACCCTGGGACTGAATTGCCGCTGCGTTCAGTTATTTGCCACCAACTCGACGCGGCGGTTCCGGGCGCGCCCGGACTCATCGATGTTGGAAGCCACGGGGCTCGCATATGACACGCCGAATGCCTGCAGGCGGCCGGCGGGAACCTTGTACTGCGACACGAGCTGCGCCACCACCGCTTCGGCACGTTTCTTTGACAGGTCGAGATTGGGCGCGAATCCACCGACGTTGTCGGTATGCCCCACCACCAGCAGCTTGAGCGACTTGTTGGCGGCGAGCAGCTTGCCGATCTGATCCATCGTCGCCTTCGATTCGGCCTTCACTTCCGCCTTGTTTGAGTCGAACAGGATGCCGTACAGCGCAATACGCCCCGAGGTCGTGATCGCCGCGACCATCTCGTCGGCGCTCGGCGCATCCATGGTCTGCGCCATTCCCTGCACTTCGAGGGTGTCGACCATGACGACGGTGTGGTCGTTGAACGCCTTGCAGTCGTCCGTGGATTTGATCATGTACGCGAGCACCGAAACGAACGCGTGGCTGGCCGGCACTTCGAGCGCGGTGTAGCGCTGCTCCGAAAACGGCTGCGCCTGCGTGCAATACGGCGCGCTGCCGACCTTGTCGGCGATTTTCTCGTCGGGCCACAGCAGCATCGACATGCTCTGATTGCCGCCACCCCCGGTCGAGAGACGCTGTCCGCCGCCACACTCGACGTCTTTGCACTCGAACAGCGTCTTGCCACCCTTGGCGGCGGCCGCGCTCTGGTAATTGCGGATGGCCGCGAGTGGCGAGGCGCCCGTGGGCAACACGTAGATGATGTGGGTGCGCTTGCCCTCGAGATGCTGCTGCTTCGCCGGCACCTGCACGCGATTGTTGCTGCCATCGCGTTCACCCGCGGGTGACGGCGCGAGCTTGCCGAGCGGCAGGTTCATTTCGTCGAAGTCGACCGCCTTGTAGCTCGCGATCTTCGAGCCGGCGAACCGGCCGAGGTAAGCGGGGTCTTTCGAGGCCGCGACGTCGGCCGAAGTGAGCGGCTTGTCGGCGGCGAACACGGCCGAAGAAATCAGCAGCGAGGCGGCGATTCGAGCGAATGTTTTCACGGTTTCTCCCAGGCCGTCGAGACTGACGGGGTGCGGGAGAATAGCTAGTCCGGCGCCGGATGGCATCGGTCGCCATGCGCAGACAGCTATTTGACAGTTAGGTCGCGGCGCGACAGCGGTGTCAGACGGTCTCCTCGACCCCCAACTCCTTGAGGATCGCGACGCGCAGCGCCTGCGCCTGCGGGCTCGACAGCTTGCGCGGGTGCGCGAACGGCACGTCGAACGAGGCCTGGATACGCGCCGGCCGCGGCGACAGCACGAGGATGCGGTCCGCCACGTGGATAGCTTCCTCCACGTCGTGCGTGATGAGCAGTACCGTGTGCTTCTCCTTGGCGAGGATGCGCAACAGTTCGTTCTGCATGCGCAGGCTCATGAGCGCGTCGAGCGCCGAGAACGGCTCGTCCATGTAGAGAATCTCGGGCTTCACGACCAGCGCGCGCGCGATCTCCGCGCGCTTCAACATGCCGCCCGACAGCTCGTGCGGATAGTTGTTCTCGAAACCCTTGAGGCCCACGAGCGCGGCATATTCGTCGGCCAGCGCGTCGCGGTTGGGTAGTTCGTCGGGCAGACCGAACAGCAGGTTCTGCTTCACCGTGAGCCACGGGAAGACCGAACCCTGCTGCGTGATCATGATGCCTTTGCGGTTCGGTCCGTTGCGCGGCACGCCATTGACGATCACCGCGCCGGTGTCGGGCGCCAGGAACCCCGCGATGATGTTCATGAGCGTGGTCTTGCCACAGCCCGAGGGACCGACGAGGGCGACGAACTCGCCGTCGTTCACGCTGAGATTGAGATCGGTGATGACCTCGAGCCGCCCGTTGTCGGCGGGAAAACCCTTGCCGACGTGTTTGACCTCGATCTTAGTGGGCATAACGCCACCGCACGATTTTCATACCTTCCAGCAACCTCATGAAGCCGTCGAGCGCGAGACCGATCAGCCCGATGATGATCATGCCGGCGATCACCAGGTCGTAACGATTACCGGCGTTGCGTGAATCGATGATCATGTACCCCAGCCCCGAGCGCAGCGCGATCATCTCCGCGGCCACGACCACCAGCCAGGCGACACCGAGTCCGATGCGCATGCCAACGATGATCTGCGGCAGCGTCGCCGGGATC
>Ga0193752_1003791_pt1 | contig 10195 bp, 7 predicted proteins | sample H1c1metaG_FD_144924 | JGI IMG/M metagenome (GOLD analysis project Ga0193752, IMG submission 144924) | Soil microbial communities from a riparian zone of the East river system, Colorado, United States - H1c1 | ecosystem: Environmental > Terrestrial > Soil > Riparian zone | place: USA: East River...
GTCGACGACCATGGCCGCGGTGCGCATGCTCAGTAACCTTCTGCGGGACAAAACGTTGGGTCCTCGACTCGTTCCGATCGTTGCCGATGAAGCACGCACGTTCGGCATGGCCAGTCTGTTCAGCCAGATCGGAATTTACTCGCCGGTCGGACAGCTCTATACGCCGGAAGACGACGGTTCGATGATGGCGTATCGCGAGCGGCGCGATGGACAGCTGCTGGAGGAAGGCATCACCGAAGCGGGCGCACTATCGTCCTGGGTGGCAGCGGCCACCTCCTACAGCGTGCACGGGCTACCACTGCTTCCCGTCTACATCTTCTACTCGATGTTCGGCTTTCAACGCGTGGGCGATCTGATTTGGGCAGCGGCCGATCAGCGCTCTCGCGGTTTCCTATTGGGCGCGACATCAGGCCGCACGACCCTTGGCGGCGAAGGACTTCAACACCAGGACGGCTCCAGTCACGTCATCGCGGCAACCGTGCCCAACTGCCGTGCGTACGATCCTGCCTTCGCAGGTGAGCTTGCCGTGATTCTCGATCACGGGGCACGCCAAATGCTGGAGCAGCAAGAGGACGTCTTTTACTACGTCACCGTCATGAACGAAAACTATGCGCAGCCCACACTCCCAGCGGAAGCGAAGACACCTGTCATCAGGGGGATGTATCGATTTTTGCGCACTGGCCAAGATGCCGACGCAGTCAAGATCCGGTTGCTTGGCTCCGGCGCGATCCTGCGCGAGGTCATCGCGGCAGCGGAAATGCTGGACCGACAGTGGGGAATCGCGAGCGAAGTATGGAGCGTCACGAGTTTCAGTGAACTTGCCCGCGATGCTCGCAACGCGCAGCGCTGGAACTGCCTGCACCCCACATCGCCCCCGAAAGCCAGCTACGTCGCGGAATGTCTGGGCGGCCACGCGCCGATCGTGGCGGCAACCGATTACGTCACCGCCTACCCAAACCTGATTGCAAGCTTCGTCACAGCGGCATTCGTGTCGCTGGGCACAGATGGGTTCGGTCGAAGCGACACGCGCGCGACTTTACGACGATTCTTCGAGGTGGATCGGCAACACATCGTCGTGAGCGCATTGCGCGCTCTTGTCGACACAAGAGACGTGACAGCCGACGTCGTGCGCACCGCCATCAACGATTTCCGAATCGATGCCGATTCCGTCGCCCCTTGGATGCAATGAGCTGGGCGCTGCCTACTACGAGGGCCGCTCGCCGGGCATGGATATCGACCGTCACTAAGCACCTAAAGCCTTGGCCCAGCGCCAACCATCGATCGGTCATTTGAGATTAGTCGTCACGCTGAATATCGGCTGCGTCGGATACCAGAACGCCGTGTGGCAGGCCTCGCATACCTGGTCCATTTTCTCGCCGGCGAGAGTCATCGATTCGGGTTTGCGCGCGTCGACGGCTGCCAGCATTTCTTTCGCGACCTCATGCAGCGCTGCCGCAAATCCTACGAACGACGCGTGCTCGGAATCCAGTTTCGTCTGCGCCGCCTCGGTCGTGAGCACGCCGTCGAATCCTTCATCCGTGATTTTATTGCCGGCTGCCACCACGCGACGTCCGTCAATCATCAATAGGTTGGTCGCTTCCACCAACGTCAGCGCGTGATGCCGCACTTCGAACCACTCCTCCTCGGTGTGCGGTTGACGCTCCTCCACGCCTTTTGCCGTCACAATTGTGCCAACCGCATCCCACACGCCGTCGGCGGCGGGATCGATGATCGACGCCATGATTTCCTGGATGCTTGCAAACGCCTCGAACGGCGAGCCGGGTGACGCGGCGGCGGCAGGCGGTGCGGATTGTTCGCTGCACCCGGAAAGAGATCCCAGCGTGACCGCAGCGATGATTAGTGGGCGCAATGCATTTTGAATAAACATGTCGCCAATTCCCCAGAATGATTACCCGCTTTGTGTCGACACGGGCCGAGCCGCATCCTGGACTTTGCAGCATCCGAGGCAAAAGACAAACCATTGTGCAGAACCGGTGCAGAGTGCAGCCATCACGCCATCAACTGCGCGAACTTGGAGCACGCCCATCGGCCGGTTCAATCCGGCCGACAGCAACTCCCTGCGACGACTGACACGCAGGCAACCGTAAACACGACTACAGTACCGCCTCGCGGATTTTGACGCCCGTCAACAGTCCCAACAGCAAGCCAGGACTGACATGCGTCGCCTCAAAATCGTCCATCGCACCTTCTACAATTTTCCCGATGTCGTTCAATTGGAGCCGCATCGGCTGCTGCTTCGGCCTCGCGCCGACCATGAAGTGCGAATCGAATCGTCGGCGCTGGAAATCTCGCCCACAGCCTCCTTGCGCTGGTTGCGCGACGTCTACGGCAATTCGGTGGCCATCGCGACGTTCGAAGCCGCGGCACAGCAGTTGTCCGTCCAAAGCGAAGTCATCGTGCAGCACTTCAATGATGCCCCACTGGACTTCGTGGTATCGGAATATGCTGTGAACTATCCGTTCGCCTACGAAAGCAACGAACTGCCGATCCTGTCGCCTTTTCTGCAGTTGCAAGACAGAACTGATAGCAACGTCCTAAAGACTTGGGTGCAATCGTTCTCGTCGCCGGGAACCATGCAGACCTATGTACTTCTGCAAAATATCTGCAGTGGGATTCATCAGTCGTTTACTTACAAAGTTCGCGAAGAACCTGGCGTACAAACCATCGCGGAGACTTTGGCGATGAACACCGGATCCTGTCGCGACTTCGCTAATCTATTCATGGAAGCTGCTCGCTCGCTCGGGCTGGCCGCTCGATTCGTCAGCGGCTATCTCTACGCACCGGCCGCGATGGCAGCGAATGCGGGCGCCACGCACGCATGGGCCGAAGTCTATTTGCCTGGCGCCGGCTGGATGGGATTCGATCCCACGTTGGGCGTGATGACGAACAACGACCACATTGCTGTGGCCGTTGCACGTCTGCCGGAGTCCGTGCCACCGATTGCCGGTTCTTACGTGGGACCGCCCGGCGCCACTCTGAACGTCGGTGTGTGGGTATCGGAGCTTGCACCTAAAGACTTCGATTCCGCTCAACTCTCGCCGGGAAATTCCGCTTCACAGGCGCAAGCACAAGCGTAGTCGCACGTGCCCGTAGGTTGGGCTGAGTCTTGGAAGCCCAACAGTCCTCTTGAAATTCGAGGACGTTGGGCTTCGAAGACTCAGCCCAACCTACGAGGCGAGCTTCTTTCGACCGACCGCCTTAGTCAAAAGACGGTTGTATTGACTTGCTAGGCGTCTTGCCGACGACCGCGGCATGCTAAGTTACAGAAAATCCTCGACAGCGCATTCTCAGGCGCGGAGCGAAATGAACACATTCTCTGTGGCGGTATTGGGGGCAGGACTCGGCGGCCTCTGCGCTGGAATCAAGTTGAAGCAAGCAGGCTTCGACGACGTACTCATTTTCGAGAAAGCTTCCAAGGTCGGTGGCACGTGGCGCGACAACACGTATCCCGGTTGCTGTTGCGACATTCAAGTCGCGCTCTACCAGTTCTCGTTTGCGCCCAGCATCAATTGGAGCCACTTGTTCCCTCGGCATCATGAAATGCAAAAGTACACCGAGGATCTCGTCGACAACTTTGGGTTGCGATCGAATCTGAAGCTGAGCGAGGAAGCGACGTCAGCTGTGTGGGACGACGCCCGAGCCGTTTGGAAGATCAAGACAAGCGCGGGCAAGAGCTACGAGACCAACGCAGTCGTTGCGGCGCTGGGACAACTCAATCGCCCTTTGCTACCGAATATTCCCGGCCGCGAGACATTCGAAGGCCCTGCCTTTCACTCGGCACGCTGGGATCACTCCGTACAACTCGAAGGCAAACGAGTGGCCGTGATCGGCTCGGCGGCCAGTGCCGTGCAAATCATTCCGCAGATTGCCAAGGTCGTCAAACATCTCACCGTATTTCAGCGCACGCCAAACTGGGTGGTGCCGAGATTGGATCGGCCCATCACCGACGAAGAAAAGGTGCTGCTCATGACTGAGCCGCACATCGCGATGCTCAATCGCGATCTGCTCTATCGCAGCTTGGACTATTTGAACTGGCAGGCATTCAGCTGGACGCCTGCCGGTCGCGACGCGTTCACCCGCGTAGCGCTCAATCATCTCGAAGAACAAGTGCCCGATGCCGAGTTGCGCAAGCAGCTCACCCCGCACTACCCCATCGGCTGCAAACGAGTCTTGGTCGCCGACGACTATTACCCAGCACTCATGCGATCGAACGTCGCGCTAGAAACCGACAGCATTGCGCGCATCACGGCGAGCGGTATCGAAACCCAAGAAGGCAAGCGTATCGACGTCGATGTGATCGTCTACGCAACGGGATTCGAAACGACAGGCTGGCACTGGTCGGTGGATGTCGTGGGTAAAGACGGCATTCACTTGCGCGACGCATGGGCGAACTCACCGCAAGCCTATCTGGGCATCACCACAACGCACTTCCCCAATCTATTTATTCTTTATGGTCCAAATACGAACCTGGGCCACAACTCGATCACGTTTATGCTCGAACGTCAGGCGGAATACGCGGTGCAAGCCCTGAAGGCAATGCGAGAAAGCAACCTCGCGGCGATTGAAGTAAAAGCAAGCGCGCAAACTCGATTCCAAAAGGACTTGCAGTCCGCGCTAGCCAAGACCGTGTGGGCCGATGAGCAGTGCCATTCTTGGTACAAAAATGCGGAAGGCATGATCACCCAGAACTGGTCGTCTCACACACGCGATTACGCGGCGGCGACGGAGAAGGTGGAGTGGGGAGACTATCTCGTGCGCAGCACGAGCAGCTAGTCGTTAGCCGTTAGTCGTTAGGGGTTAGCCAGAAATGGCAGAGGCCAAGAGCCCTTCGACTCACTCAGGGTGAGCGGATATGCAAGGAAGGAAGGAGAAGGAAGGAACGACTCTCCATCCCATTCCGTTTCTGGCTAACGACTAACCCCTAGCGACTTTTGCGCGCTGGCGCGCGTGGACGAACTTCGTTCGTCAATTATTCTGCGCCAAAAACCTACTGATCCTTCGCGACAACGGCGTGCACTGTTCCCACATATCGTCGAGCACTACCGCTTGCGATCTCTCGTAAGCGGTTTTCGCTTGCACGGGAGCAAACGATCGATCCAATAGATCTGCCACAGTCTCCGGTCCTTGCTGACCTTCGCGCCACAAAGGATCTTGCATCGAAGGCTTCAAATACTTGAGCAGTAACTCGAAGACTTCAATCGAGAACTTAGATCGGTCACGGCCGCACACCTGCGGGAATTCGGCAAAAAGCCAATCGCCGAAGTCGCTGTTCGGCACCAGCCCACTCTGCAGCGCAAGCTCGAACGCGCGCATGCGAGCGGCCCGATCGCGCGCCGGCTCCATCGCCTTTAGGCTCGGACCCCACGCAGTTTTCTGTTCGACTTCAGCGCCAGACGCGCTCGGCACCGACAATGTTGCCTTCACGTCTAAACCAAGCTCGATGAACGTCGAGAGAATCTTGTCCAATCCTTGGTCGTCGCGGCGCAGCACATTGGTGTCGTTGAAGATATCGATAAGACGTAAGCGAGTCGCCTTGCCATCGAACTGACGAGTCAGTGGATTGAACTCGTAAGAATAAACGTACGTCGGATTCAATCCTTGTACTTGGACCAAGCGGCGAATAGCTTTCAAATTACCTTCGCGAATGGCAGCGATCATCGCTGCATTTTTTTCGAGTTCCTTCACCATCGCTCCCTTGGAGGGCAGCGATGCGGGAGTAGGCGCTGAATTTAGCGGTGGCGCTGCCTCCGCCGCCCTTGCTTGCTCTACCACGGCAATCGACGCCTGCGGGGGCACCGGCGCTTCTGCCGGTGGTGTCGCATCGACAGGCTCGGCAACTTGCTGCGAGGGCTCGCCCACGCTGGGCGCATTGGGCGCTTCCGTCTTTTCAGCCGACTCTCGCTGCGCGATGGGCAACTCTTGCTGGGGCGCCGCTTCGATGGGCTTAACGGTCAGCGCCGGCCGCTCAACTTCACAGGCGCCTCGATCTTTGGCGCGAGTCCGACAAAATTTCTCGCACGCGATAAAGCGAGCATCGTCACTGTCGAATCTTTTACAGGTAGCCGCACAAGATTCACTGGCGACGCCACAAACGGTAGACGACTCCGCAGCACCCAGCGATTGGCTACAAAGCAATGCCGCAACGGCAACGAGTGATTTCCAGCATCGATCGCCCATGATGACCCTTCGCTCAAGTCCCATACAGAAGCCGATATTGTCACATACCGGCCGCTATATGAATGCAAAAGGGACGCACATTCAGTGGGTGAGCATCCAACGCGATCACTTGCGCGATCTCGTCGGCAATCGGCGACGTCGTTGCGATCGCGAATACTTACACCGTAGCGGCGTGCCTCGCCAACCGGAACTCCAAGTGCCGTCTAACATCCGGCCACTCCGCCGCCAAGATGCTGTACATCACTGCATCGCGCGCGGACCCATCGCGACGCGCCTGATAATGACGCAAGACGCCATCTTTCTTGGCGCCCAACGCTTCAATGGCGCGCTGCGACCGGAAATTGAAGTTGTCCGTTCTGAGGCCAACCACTTTGCACCCTAACTTATCGAACGCATGCTCCATCAACATCAACTTGCAGGTTGTGTTGACCGCGGTGCGCTGCCGGCTTTGTGCATAAAAGGTGTAGCCGATTTCCACTCGATCAATCGGCGCAACAATATCGTGATATCGCGTAGTGCCAATGATCTCTCCGGTTGCTACCTCACGCACCACCCATGGAAGCATGAGGCCGGCCTTCAAGCCTGACATTGCATGATCAAACCACTGATCGACGTGGCCCGGCGCAGGCACAACGGTAAACCACAACTTCCAAAGCTCACCGTCCGCCGCAGCACGCTCAATGCCCGCCACATGCTCCAAGGACAACGGTTCCAGACGTATTCCGCCGCGCTCGAGTACTACGGGTTTCGGTTCGATCATGAGTAACTCCTTGAGAAGAGTTCCACTGTATTAAAGAGAGTGGCCTAGGGAAAGGGCCACTCTTCGACGCAGTGGCTAGGCCACTTTGTGAAGGCGCTGCGCGCCTGCCGGCCGCGGCTATCTGGCCAGATCGAAACGATCTTCTTCTTTCGGATCCCTTCGATCTCCTCAGGGTGAACGGAGTGGCTTTAGATAAGTAACGGATCTTGAAGTTACATTCGTGGGGAACCCTCAGGGCCAGATCCGGAATTCTAATTCTGGCCCGCTACCGGCGACCGTTCGCCAGTTGGCCAAGCAAAGCACCTAGCCAGCTGCCGCCCGTCAATCCAACGGCCACGGCGCCGTCTTGGGCAACGTCATTTCTGTTTCAACGGGCTTGCTCGACTTGGTCGATTCGACTTCGCGCCACCAAGGTTGCACCTTCTCCACATTGGCAGGCTCAACCGGTGCGCCGAGTTTCGGCATCAGCAACGTTGCACTGGTACTGGGTGCCAATTCCAACAATCGCTCCGCCGGCTCATCCCATGCATGCATCGCAAGCGCGAAGGTGCCCCAATGCACAGGCAGGAAAATCCCGCCCAACATTGCATGTGCTTGCAGCGCGTTATCGGGTCCGAGGTGGATGTCACCCCATGCTGGATAGTGGGCGCCGACTTCGAGCATCACCAAATCAAACGGTCCGAGTCGCTCGCGGATCGAACGATATTCGGTCGTGAGACCCGTGTCGCCGCTAAAGAAAACCGAATGCCTCTGCGAGCGAATTACGAACGATGACCACAACGTCGCGTTGCGATCGCTCAATCCGCGTCCCGAAAAATGTTGCGAAGGCGCGGCCGTCAGCGTGACGCCTGTGCCGGGCACAGTATGCGTTTCCCACCAATCAAGTTCGACAATGCGCTGTGGCTCAATGCCCCACATTTCCAGATGCGCGCCCACACCGAGCGACGTGACGATCGGGACAGAGGTCTTTGCCAACTGCTTGATGGTCGGAAAACATAAGTGATCGTAATGGTCGTGTGAGATGACGACGGCGTCGATAGGCGGCAACTCTTTGAGTTGCACCGGCACAGGTTGAAAGCGCTTCGGTCCAGCGAGCTGTGAAGGCGAAGCCCTGCGGCCCCAAACCGGATCAGTGAGGATACGCACGCCGTCGATCTCGATCAGCATGGTCGAATGACCGAGCCACGTGACGCGGAGTCCGCTTTGCGGCTTTTTGGACCATGCCTCGAGCGGATTCAGCGAGGGCAACGGCCCTTGCGGCACGCGGCGCGCTCCTCCGCAGATGAAATCCTTAATCGACGGCATCGGCACCGTGGGATCGCGCAGATTGGGCAAGATCGGATGGATATTACGAAAGCGATCGCCGTGCCACAGCGGCGATGCACGCATTCGCTCGAGTCGCGCACCTGCGGCGCGTGTGCCCATAGATTTCATGGGTGCCATCTTAAGCCTGCGCAGATGGGTCGGGAAGGCGATTGGTGATGGCGCGCCGCCATTTGAACGGGCTGTAGGCTGTAGGCTACAGGCTACAGGCTACAGGCTACAGGCTACAGGCTACAGGCTACAGGCTACAGGCTACAGGTGAGATTCGGAGCAGAGTCCGGCAGTTCCTGCGGCAATTAAAAACAGCGGGAGTTCGAAGCGAGAACTACTCTGGCTACAGCCTACAGGCTTCTTTCTAGGCCGTAGGCTGCAGGCTGTAGGTCAAATTCGGAACGGAGTCCGATACTTCTGGGTCAACAACTTAAAACAGCGGCAGTTCGAATCAAAAACCCCGACTCTGACTACAGCCCATAGCCTACAGCCTCCAGCCTTCTTCTCACGCCATAGCCTTCTTCTCAGGCTACAGCCTTCTTCTCGCTAGAGTCGACTGGGCTTCCCTGCGCCAGAACCAACCTTCGCTTGCAACTGCTTTGCAGTGTCCAAGTGCCTAGCAACAGTTGGCAGCGTCTCCGTCGCAAATTGTTTGATCTTCGCGTCCTGGCCTGCGCGGATCTGGTTCTGTAAAAGCTGCACAGTGTTTTCGTGCGCCTTCACCATCGCCTCCATATACGCAGCATCGAAGTTGGTGGTGCTCTGCTTCTCCAGCATTTCTTTCGTAGCCTCATGCTTGGCGTCCGGCTTGGAGGGAAGATCGACATTCTTTTCCTTCGCCAGCGCCGCCAACTTATCGTTGCTCTTGGAATGGTCGTCAATCATGTGTTGGCCGAAATCCTTGACATCCTTGCTCTGTGCCTTCTGCGCAGCCAGCTTGCCGGCATCCACTTCTGTGATCCCGCCGATGGCCATTTGCTTCAGGAATGCCGAATCCGTCGGGAGGTTGCGGGCCGTCTGATCTGTCGTCGCGGGATACGTAGTGGTTCGGTCGACTGCCGTTCTATCGGATGGCGGGTTGGCCGGCGATTGAGCGAAAGCCACCGACGTCGCAAGCGCGGCGGAGACAAAAATAGCGAGTTTCGAAGATTTCATAAATACCTCTTATTAATTCAAGGACTATCGAATCGCAGCGGCAACCTGGATGCAGCCTACGAGAGAAAATGCGATTCGCGAGAGGAGGACGAGTCGCACGAGCTATCGATATGGATCCTGATATTAGAGATTCTAATTTCCGGTAGTAGCAGACGAAATATCGAGTGATCGTCAGCCAATGCCGACAATTCTCCAACGTCGCGAGCCGCAGGTTTTTCGACCGCTATGCTGGGTGTATATACTGGGTGCAATGAGACAGAGTTTTCTCGTCCCCGCAATCATCGGCAGCGCACTGTTCATGCAGACGCTGGACGCGACGATCATTGCCAACGCGTTGCCCACCATGGCGCGCAGTTTCGGCGAAGACCCGCTCAAGCTAAATCTTGCGATTAGCGTCTACTTTCTCAGCACCGCCGTGTTCCTGCCGCTTAGCGGCTGGGTTGCCGACAAACTCGGCGCACGCCGCGTTTTTGCCGCGGCGATTGCGCTATTCGCGATTAGTTCGCTATTTTGCGGATTGGCGCAGTCGCTCTGGCAGCTCATCGCCGCGCGCGTACTGCAAGGCATGGCTGGTGCGACTATGGCACCCGTTGGCCGCCTCGTCCTTCTAAAAACCGTACCCAAGTCCGAATTGATGCAAGCGATGACGGTGCTCACTATGCCGGCCCTACTCGGCCCTATTCTGGGTCCGGTGGTCGGCGGCGCAATCGTGACCTATGCCGATTGGCGCTGGATCTTCTTCATCAACCTCCCCATAGGCATCGCCGG
>Ga0193752_1003792_pt1 | contig 10194 bp, 5 predicted proteins | sample H1c1metaG_FD_144924 | JGI IMG/M metagenome (GOLD analysis project Ga0193752, IMG submission 144924) | Soil microbial communities from a riparian zone of the East river system, Colorado, United States - H1c1 | ecosystem: Environmental > Terrestrial > Soil > Riparian zone | place: USA: East River...
CCACTTCACTTCGCGCACGGTGCCACGCCACTGCACCTCTATCCACTGGCGGGTTTCGTCACCGCGCTGGCCGCGCTCGCCGCCGCCCTGCATGTCTGGCGGCACGCGTTTCACGGCGCGGCGCGCGAAGTGAAGTGGTGTGCGACCGCGGTCGCCGGCCAGTTTTCGATCGACGCCCTCACGTACGCGCAGGCCCAGTGGCAGGGCGACGTGGAGCCTTCGCTCAGCGTGTTGCGTGTCATCGCCATCGCCGCGTCGCTGCTGCCGCTGGTGTATGGCGCGTGGCGGGTGCCGGTCGCGGCGCCGCGCGTGTTCGTCTCGCGCCAGGTCATGTTCTACACCGCGAGCTTCTTCTTCCTCGGCCTGTACTTCGGTGCCACCGCGCTGGCGGCGTACTACGTGCGCGCGCTCAGCCCCGAATGGGGTGGCCTGCTGCAGACGCTGGTGATCGCGGCGGCGGCCACGCTGCTCATCGTCTTCCTGCTGGCCGACTGGCCGACGCGCCGCCTGCGCGTGTTCATCTCGACGCACTTCTATCGCAACAAGTACGACTACCGCATCGCATGGCTGCGGTTCGTGCAGACGCTGTCGGCCGGCGAGGAGCCGGACATCCGCCGCAATGCCATTCGCGCGGTGGCGGAGATCTTCGACAGCGCCAGCGGGCTGCTGGTGCTGCGCGACCGGGACGCCGGCCGCTTCTATCTACAGGCGGCGTGGCCGCAGAAGAGCAGCGAATTCCCCGAGGTGGTCCCGGTCGCGGAGGACGACGACCTGCCGCGTTTTCTCATGGATCGCCAGTGGGTGGTGGACCTGCGCGAATACCAGCGCGATCCGCAGCGCTACGGGGACCTGCGCCTGCCGGCCTGGCTGGACCCGGCGGGCCCGTGGCGCCTCGTGACGCCCCTGCTGGTGGGCAATCAACTGCTCGGATTCCTGGTACTGCGCGCGCCGCCCGAGCCGTTCAACATCACGTTCGAGGATCTCGACCTGCTGAAGACCGTCGGGCGCAACGTCGCCGTGCAGCTCGCGCAGCGGCGCGCGGACGAGCAGCTCGCGGAAGGCCGGCAATTCGACGCCTACAACCGGTTCGCGGCGTTCGTGATGCACGACCTCAAGAATTCCGTGGCGCAACTGCAGTTGTTAGTCGCGAACGCCGCCCGTCACCGGCACAACCCGGTGTTCGTGGACGACGCGATCGACACGATCCGCAACACCTCGGAGCGCATGACGCGGCTGATCGAGCAGTTGCAGGGGCGTGACATGCAGGCCACGTCGCGCGTGGTGGAGCTCGGGCAGATAGTCGGCGCCGCCGTGGCGCGCAGCCAGTCGCGACAACCCGCCGTCACCGTGCAGGGTGAGTTCGCGAAGGCGGCCGTGCAGGCCGATCCCGACCGGCTGACCGCGGTGCTCGAGCACGTGATGCGTAATGCGCAGGAGGCGACCAGCGCGTCCGGCCACGTCGCCGTCGAGCTGTCCGTCGACGCGGACGATGCGCGGCTCACCGTCATCGATGACGGCGCGGGCATGGACGAGGAATTCCAGCGCCAGCGCCTGTTCCGTCCCTTCGACAGCACCAAAGGCTCGAAGGGCATGGGTATCGGCGCGTACCAGGTGCGCGAATACGCGCGCACGCTGGGAGGCGACGTCGAGGTGTGGAGTGCGCCCGGGCAGGGCACCAGGTTCTGTATTAGGCTGCCGTTATGTCCGAAGAAAAACCCAGGCTCCTGATCGTCGAGGACGATCTGGGATTGCAAAGACAATTGAAGTGGTGCTTCGACGAGTACGAAGTGCTCATGGCCGCGTCGCGTGAAGAAGCGTTGACGATGGCGCGCCGCTTCGAGCCGTCCGTGGTGCTGCAGGACCTGGGGCTGCCGCCGGACGCCGAAGGCGTCACCGAGGGCATGCAGACGCTGCGCGAAATCCTGAGCCTGTCGCCGCAGACCAAGGTCATCGTCGTCACCGGCAATGCCGATCGCGACAACGCGGTGCGCGCGGTTTCGCTCGGGGCGTACGATTTCTACCAGAAGCCGGTCGACACCGACGTGTTGCGCCTGCTGGTCGGGCGCGCATTCCACATCCACGCGCTCGAGGAACAGAATCGCCAGTTGCGTGAAGCGCAATTGACCTCGCCGATGGAGGGTTTCATCGCGACCGACGATGCGATGTTCAAGGTCTGCCGCATGATCGAGAAGGTGGCGCCGACCGACGCGTCGGTGCTCGTCCTCGGCGAGAGCGGCACCGGCAAGGAACTGGTCGCGCGCGCGCTGCACTCGCAGAGCGGGCGCAAAGGCGCGCGTTTCGTCGCCATCAACTGCGCCGCCATTCCCGAGCAGTTGCTCGAGAGCGAGCTGTTCGGCTACGAAAAGGGCGCCTTCACCGGCGCCGTGAAGACCACGCTCGGCAAGATCGAGACCGCGAGCGGCGGCACGCTGTTCCTCGACGAGATCGGCGACATGCCGCTCGCGCTGCAGGCCAAACTACTGCGCTTCCTGCAGGATCGCGTCATCGAACGCGTCGGCGGCCGCCAGGAGATCGCGGTCGACGTGCGCATCGTGTGCGCCACGAATCGCGACCTGCAACAATTCATCATCGAGCAGAAATTCCGCCAGGATCTGTATTTCCGAATCGGCGAGGTCACGATCAACGTGCCGCCGCTGCGCGACCGGCTGGGCGGCGCCACCGTGCTCGCGCACGCGATGCTGCGCAAGTTCAGCAACGTCGGCGGGCGCCCGAAGCGCGGCTTCACCGAAGAGGCGACCGCCGCGCTCGAGGCCTACGCCTGGCCGGGAAACGTGCGCGAGCTCGAGAACCGCGTGAAGACCGCCATGATCATGGCGGAGACACCGATGCTCACCGCCGAGGATCTCGGCCTGAAGGAAAGCACCGACAGCGCGCTGCTGTTCAATCTCAAGGAAGTCCGTACGCGCGCGGAGCGCCAGGCGATCCGGCAGGCGATGTCGATCACCGAAGGCAACGTGTCGAAGTCGGCCGAGTTGTTGGGCGTCAGCCGTCCGACGCTTTACGATCTCATGGAAAAGTACGGGATCCGAGCGCCGACGTGAATTCGAGCGAGACCTCCGATACCGCGCCAGCCGTGGCGGGTCCAGCGTCGCGGATCGATTGGTGCAGCTGGCGCGTGCCGATCGCTCTTGCCCTCATCGTGTTGCTGACAGGTGCGCTGTACTGGCCTTCCACCCAGTCATTGCTGCACGAGTGGTTTGATATTCCGTCGAGCGCTTATCGGCACGGGTCGCTGATCGTCGTGATCGCCGTGTGGTTGCTGATGCGCTCGGCAGTTGGCGAATCGCCGCCAGCCACCGCATGGTCGAAATCGCTCGTGCCCGTCTCGCTGCTCGCCGTCGCGAGCCTCGCGTGGCTGATTGCGTTGCGCGCCGGAATCCAGGTCGGTCATCAGCTCCTGTTGCCGATCATCATCTGGCTCGCGATCTTGAGCGTGTTCGGCCGCCGGCTTGCGACCTCGTCAATCGTCCCGGTGGGCTTGCTGTATTCCGCCGTCCCGGTCTGGCACGTCACCGTGCCGGCATTGCAGGCGATGACCGTATCGGTCGTGAGCCTGCTGTTGCGGGTTGTCGGCATTCCCGCTTATGTGACGGGCGACTACGTCCACATCCGCAGCGGTGTCTTTCACATCGAGCAGGGTTGCGCGGGACTGCATTACTTCATCGTGGCGGCGACGATCGCCGTGTTGTTTGGCGAATTGCGCGAGGATCGGCGTGGCACCAGGCTCTATCTAGTCGGCCTCGCCATCGCGCTCGCGCTGGTGAGCAACTGGCTGCGCGTTTTCATCATCATCGTGGCCGGCGACCTCACCGACATGCAGCATTACCTGGTGCGCGTGGACCACTCGGTGTTTGGCTGGGTCGTCTTCGCGGTCGCCATGGCTGTTTTCCTGCTGCTCGGCCGGCGTCGGCCGCTCGACCCGATTCGCGCTGCCCATCCGCAATCTCGAGCGCGCGCGCGTACTTTCGCGCCGGTGTACCTGTTGGGAGCGCTCGCGGCGGCAATCGGTCCCGGCTGGATGCTCGTCATGCCGGTGCGTGTGGCGGCGGCGCCCAATGTGTCCGCGCCCGCGGGCGTGGACGGATGGGCCGGCCAGGCCGGTTCCTGCCGGGGACGCTGGCGGCCGCAGTACCCGGCCGCGGATCTCACCTCGAAGATCGAATTCACGCGCGGCCGGCAGGCGGTGTGTTTCTATTCGGCGACCTATCTGTCGCAGCACCAGGACAAGGAATTGATCGGATACTTCAGCTCTATCTACGACCCGGACAGCGAAGTCGTGTCGTCGGTCGTCAGGCAGGCCGCCGGCCGCACGGTCAACGAAATCCAGCTCGGTAGTGAGACCGCCGCCGATCGGATCGTCTGGTACGCATACGTCGTGGGAGAGCGCGAGATCCGGCGGGGCATCGAGGCGCAATTGCGTTATGCGTTGGGAACGCTGCACGGCGCGCCCGCGTCCAGCGTCTACGCCATAAGCGCTCCGTGTCGGCCCGATTGCGCGGCCGCCCGCGCAGCGCTGAATGATTTCCTGCCGCATGTCAGAGTTGGCATGGGCACCGTCCACAGATGAGCCCGTTTGAAGGGAGGGGATGACATGAGATCTGCCGCGTTCGCGTTGTTATTGGTTTCCGCTGTCATGACCTTGTCGGGCTGCGACGTATTCATATCCGCGGACGGCAGGGTCGAACGCGCGCGCGCGGAACTCGACAAGGGTGACTATCAGGCGGCAGTGATCGATCTCAAGAACGCTCTCGAGAGCGAACCGGATCACGTGCAGGCGCGTCTGCTGCTGGCGGAGGCATCACTGCAACTCGGCGACGTGCGCGACGCCGAAAAGGAACTGCGGCGCGCGCGCGATGCGGGCGCAAAGCCTGCGGATGTGGCCGAACTCACCGCCGAGACCCAGTTGGCGCTCGGGCAGGGGAAGGAGTTGCTGGCGCAGATCGACTCGCGCCAATTGATCGTCCCCGAGCCGATGCGCTCGGTGTATCGCGGAGAATCGCTGTTGTCGATGGGCAAAGTCGATGAAGCGTCCGAGGCCTTCGAATCCGCGCAACGTGCGAGCCCGGCTCCGGCGCGCGCCCTGATCGGACTCGCGCGCGCGCGCTCCGGTCAGCGCCAGGCCGACGAGGCATTACGCTTGCTCGACAAGGTTCCGGAGAATTCACCGGATCACGCCGCGGCCCTGCTGTGTCGCGGCGAGATTCTCGCGGCACAAGGTCGGTTTGCCGATGCCCAGACGACCTTGCAGGCCGCGTTCGCGGCCGGCAATCACCTCACGATCTTCCAGAAAGCGAGCCTGCTCGCCGTCCTGACCGAATCCCGACTCGCCGCAGGCAATGTCGACGCGGCGCGCAAAAGCCTCGAATCTCTCGCTCAGTTTGCTCCCAACGCGCCGCTTACCTTGCTGCTGGGTGGGCGTATCGCCATGGCCTCGCAGGACTACGCCAGCGCGACCGCCGTGCTGCAGAAAGTGGTAGCCGGCATGCCGGATTTCGTTCCGGCGCGTTTTCTGCTGGGCGCTGCGCTGGTGGCGCAGGGAAGTTTCAACCAGGCGGAGTCGCACCTGACGCGGGTGGTACAACTGGCGCCGGACAATCTCGAAGCACGCAAGCTGCTCGCGCGCGTGCGGCTGCGAATGGGTCAACCGGACGCCGCGCTCAGCTTGCGTGCTTCGAGATTGGCCGGCACCGATGCGGACGTGAATTCGCTGATCGGTCTCGCGCACCTGCAACTCGGCGATTCCGACAAGGCACTGGCGATACTCGAGCGTACGGCAAACGCGCAGGGTTCGTCGCGCGCGAGCCAGCTCGAGCTGGCGTCTACCTACCTGGGCGCGCGGGCTTATCAGAAGGCCGTGACACTGTTGCGCGGAATGCCGCACGTCGAGGGCGACTCGAAGCGTGAAGCGTTGCTGATCGCGGCAGTCGCGGCCGCGGATGGACTTGGCGGCAGCGATGCCGAAATGAAGAGCCTGCTCGATGCTCATCCCAGGGATCTGGCCCTCCTCAATGTCTGCGGCCAGTTCCTGGCGCAACGGGGTGAATTCGAGCGCGCGCGAGCGTTGGTCGGGCGAGCGCTGGCCGTCGATGCGAAGGACACCGACACGTTGATGAATTCAGCGCGTATCGAAGCCGCCGCGGGCGACCCGGCGACTGCCGCAGCCCGCTTGCAAGGCATCCTCACCGATCATCCTGAGAACGTCTCCGCCCGCATGGGCCTGGCGCAGCTCGCATTGCAGGCCAACGATCTGAAGCGCGCCGCGACGGTCCTCGAGCCGTTCCGAAAGGGCGATTCGCGGGTCCTTGCACCGCGACTCGCCCTCGCGCGCATCTACATGCTCGATCAGCGCGCGGACGACGCGACTGCGGTGATAGCCGAAATCGAGAAGTCGACACCCCAGAACGCCGAGGTCGCCAATGTGATCGGGTTGTTGTATCTCGAGGCGTCACGCTACGACGAGGCGGGCGCACGCTTCAAGAAAGCGATCGATATCGACTCGAAAAATGAGCAGTACTGGATGAATCAGGCGCGCGTGCAGCTGGCGCTCGATCGGCGCGTGCAGGCGCGCGAGTCACTCGAGAAGGCGCATGGCGTCAATCCGGATTCGATCATGGTGATTGCGGCACTGGCGATGCTCGACGTCCGCGATGGCCGTCCGGCGGCCGGCGCGCAACGCATCGCGGAGTTGCGCAAGCTGCATCCGGACGATCCGTCACTCATGGCGCTCGAAGGCGACTACTACGCGGCGAACCATGACTTCGAAGCGGCGAGCCGCTCCTTCGACGCTGCGATCGCGATTCGTCCCAGCGCCGCCATCAGCGTGCGGGCATACCGTGCCCGGCGGGATGGCAATCTGCGCAACGCCGCCGCACCGCTCGAAAGCTGGGTCGCGAAGAAGCCGGATGATTTTCCGGTTCAAGCGGTGCTTGCCGAGGCGTACATGAGCAGCGGTCAAACGCGCCGCGCGCAGGCGAAGTACGAATTCCTGGTGGACAACGCGACGCCGAACGCCGTGATCTTGAACAACCTCGCGTGGCTGTACTACCAGGCGAATGATGCGCGGGCGGAATCGACTGCGGCGAAGGCGTACAAGATGAGCCCGACGGATCCTGCCATCACGGACACCTACGGATGGATTCTGGTCGAGCGCGGCAACGTGGCGGACGGCCTCAGGATTCTCCAGCAGGTGCAGACCGGCGCGAGTCCGGAAATGAAGTTTCACTACGCGGCGGCGTTGGCCCGCAGCGGTCAGATCGACGAAGCCCGCCGGTTACTCAAACCGCTGGCCGAAAGCAGCGATACGACCGCAGTGCAAGCGGATTCGCGACGCCTGTTGCAGGAACTCTCGACCAAGTAATAATCGCGCAGTGTCGGGGATCTTTACATGTCGGTGTGTACTCTGGTCCAACATGAGCGAATGCGAAGCAAGTCACAGTCGTAGCGACGGTCTGAAAGGACCCGCTCTGTTAACCTGCGTCCGCGTTCTGGTCGCCAATAAGTCCATGAATTTTTACACTAACCTGCTTGCCGCAGTCGCCTCCGTACTGCTTTTGGCTGTCGCACCGCGGGCAGTTCGGGCGGACGAGCCTGTCGTTGTCGTCCCGCCGCCCGTTGAAGCGGTTTCCAAGGTCGATTCGACCTACATCATCGGTCCGGGCGACACCCTGAAGATTTTCGTCTGGCGTCAGCCCGACCTGTCCACGGAAGTTCCGGTGCGCCCGGATGGCAAGGTGTCGACGCCGCTGGTCGAAGACATCGTGGCCGTCGGCAAAACACCCTCACAGCTCGCGCGCGAAATGGAAAAGGTGCTTTCCGAGTACGTGCGCTCGCCGCAGGTCAACGTGATCGTGAGCCAGCCGGTCAGCGTCAATAGTCAGGTGAAGATCATCGGGCAGGTCGCGCGACCGCAGGCGTTGCCGTTCCGTGAAGGGATAACGGCACTCGACGCGGTATTGGCAGTTGGCGGCCTTGCCCCGTTCGCGGCCGGCAACCGTGCCAAGGTCGTTCGCACCGAGAAGGGCAAGCAACGCGAAATCAAGTTGAAGCTCGACGACATCATCAACAAGGGCGATATCAAGCTGAACATCCTGCTGCAACCGGGCGACGTGCTGGTCGTTCCCGAGTCGCGTTTCTAGGCGCAATCCGATGCGGGACACCTTCCTCCGGTTGTTGGACGATTTTCGGGGCGCCTGGCGCTTCCGCCGATACGCGCTCGCCACGGCATGGGCGGTTTGTCTCGCGTGCTGGACCGCAATCTTCTTTTTGCCCGATGAATACAGCTCGAGCACTCGCGTTTTCGTCGACACGCGCACCGCTCTGCAGAGCTACGTCAAGGATCTTGCCATCCAGCAGGACGTGAATGCCCAGATCAACTTCGTGCGGCAATCGCTGCTGAGTCGCCCGTCAGTCGAGAAGGTGATCCGGGAAACGGATCTCGACCTGCGTGCGAAAACGCCGCAGGCACGCGTCGCGCTCGTCGACAGGCTTCTCAAGGACATCAAGGTGAGTGCGGCCGACACCGGCACTGGTGGCCTGGTGTTCACTTTGAGCTATACCGACCGGAATCGTGCGACCAGCCTGCGCGTCGTCGAGCTGCTGCAGAACAGCTTCGTCGAAGACGTTCTTGGCGGAAAAAGATCTGGATCCGAAGTCGGGCAAAAATTCCTTCGTGATCAGATCGAAGACTACGAACAGAAGCTGCGAGAGGCCGAAGCCCGGCTCGCCGAGTTCAAACGACGCAACGTCGCCCTGATGCCTGGCGCGCAGGGTGATTATTTTTCGCGGCTGCAGAGCGAATTGTCGAACATCGAAAAGAGCAAGGCGGATCTTTCGATCGCGATGTCCGGCCGCGAAGAGCTCGAGCGACAGTTGCGTGGGGAGGCCACTGCGGCAGCGCACTCGACGACCAGCACCGGTGCTTCCACCAGCGAGACGGTCCAGCGAATCCAGGAGGCGCAGGCGCGCCTCGACAACTTGCTGCTTCAGTACACGGACAAACATCCCGACGTAATCGCATTGCGCCAGACCATCGAGCAGCTCGAGGAACGACGCAAGACCGAGCTCGCCGCGCTGCGATCCGGCGGTGGTTTGCCTGCCGGCGCTTCGTCCAATCCCGTCGTGCAGGGCATTCAGACCTCGATCAATCGCTCGGACCTCGAAATAGCCTCGCTGCGTTCGCGAATACTCGAGGGGCAGCGCAAGGTTGCCGAGTTGCAGAAACTGGTGGATACCGCCCCCGAAATCGAAGCCGAGTACACCCGGCTCAATCGTGACTACGACGGCATGAAGGAACGCTACGCGGCGCTGGTCGATCGCGCCGAGCGCGCCAATCTCGGTGACAAGGCTGAAGAGACCGACGCCGTGCGCTTCGAAGTCCTCGACCCACCGGCGGCGAAACTTCAGCCCGTTGCGCCGAATCGTCCGCTGCTCGAGATCGCGGGCTTGCTGGCCGGCCTTGCGGCGGGCGCGGCACTCGCCGTGTTGTTGCACCAGTTGCGACCGGTGTTCACCAGCAGCCGTTCGCTCAGTGAGGTCACCAAACTGCCGGTGCTCGGCGTGGTGAGCGAGACCTGGCTCGACAAGCACCGCTCACAGCGTCGCTCCGAGTTGCTTCGGTATTCGATCGCTGCCGGCTCGTTGCTGGTCGTCTTCCTGTTCATACTGCGTTTCAGCGGGCCGCTCGTCCGCATGGTGCAGTGACGCCATGGGTAGATTGGAGTCGCAATGAGTCTCGTCGAAATGGCCCTGAAGAAACTGCAGCAGTCCGCGCGCGACGGAAAAGCGCTGGATCCGGCCGCCGGCGTGCGGACGACCGCTCCTGCAGAGCGCGCGGCTTCCGCGGCCGGTCCGGGCACGAAGCCGGCACCGCCACCCGCCGCGCCACGCTCCGTTTCCAAACACGCGGCGATTCACGTCGATCGCGAAAAGCTGCGCAGAGACGGGTTCCTTCCGCCGGCCGACCAGGAACGCCAGATCGGCGACCAGTTTCGTCAGATCAAACGCCCGCTGATCGCGAATGCGTCCGGCCGTGGCACCAAGAAGATTCCAAGCGGACACCTGATCATGACGGCGAGCGCGTTGCCCAACGAAGGCAAGACGTTCACCAGCATCAACCTGGCACTGAGTCTGGCACTCGAGAAGGATATTACGGTGCTGCTCGTGGATGCCGACGTC
>Ga0193752_1003793_pt1 | contig 10192 bp, 6 predicted proteins | sample H1c1metaG_FD_144924 | JGI IMG/M metagenome (GOLD analysis project Ga0193752, IMG submission 144924) | Soil microbial communities from a riparian zone of the East river system, Colorado, United States - H1c1 | ecosystem: Environmental > Terrestrial > Soil > Riparian zone | place: USA: East River...
ACATCGGTGCCCGGACAGCGTCCGAAGAACTGGCCGCCGCCGCCGCCGCCCATGGCTGGCAGGAGCTGATCCGGCGCCCTGTTGGGACCGACTCCCATGAGGCCGCCCATGATCTGCGCGGATGCAGCGGGGGCGTGCACCAGGCCATACAGCAGGCCGAAGAACAGTGCGAATCGGATGGCTTTGAGACTCATGTATGCGTACTCCCTATCCAGGAATACGCGGCCCAGGGGCTCCGCCGGACAACGCGCCCACTCCGCGGTCGCCTATTTTTTGGGCATTTCGGCCACGCGCAGCGCGCGCAAGGACGGCGGTGCGATGAATTGCGGCGTTTGCGGACCGATGCGCCGGTCGCGCAACTGGTCGACGGTGCGCGCGGCGCTGGCGAACCAGTCTGCGACGGTGACGACGCCCTGCGTCTTGAGCCCTTCGAGCAATCCGTACGTGAACAGGCCGTGCCGGCCCGGCTCGTATTCCTGCGATTCCTCGTCGCCCTTCGACGCGAGGATGAACGCCACGCGCGAGGAGGCCGAGCGCTTCAGCAGCGAGAAATCCTGCACCGTGCCGAAGATCGAGCGCGCCGCGCAGGTGTCCACGATCAACAGCCGGCGGCCCGCCGTGTTGCGCAATGCTTCGGACACTTCCTGCCAGGCGACCAGCGACGACACCGCGGGCAACGCACCGTCGTTCAGCAACGTGTCGATGTCCGCGCGTTTCGCATCGCGCGGAACGAAGTAGTAGTTGCCTTGTTTGTCGCTCAAGCCATGCGAGGCGAGGAACACGACCACGGTGTCCGCGCCGGTCGCGACGTTGAGGGCGCTCAGCGCGTTCAGGACGGCCGCGCGGGTCGGCAGTGTTCCGTTGTCGCTCAAAGTCTGCGTATGAACACGGCGGAACTGCCCGGCACGAGCGGCCACGAGTGCCTTTGCGAACTCCTCCGCGTCGCTCGCGCTGTACGAAAGCGCGAGGTCGGCGTCGAGGCCGGTGAACTTGTTGGCGCCCACGGCGAGGACGTACAGGTCGCCTGGCGCCGCGCGCGCGGTCTCCCCCGGCACGAACTTCTCGATCTCGCCCATCGAGTGGCCATTGGAGACTTCGATTCGCAGCGTGTTGTCGCTGTCGACGATCGGCACGTCGAGCTCGCGCGTGAACTTCTGCCGTTCGCTCGCGCGCAGCGCGCGGTTCGCGGACGGAGTGATCGGGATGTCGTTGACGTACGCGGCGACGTCGCTCATCGGCAATCCAAGGCTTTCGGCGCGCACGCGGATGCGGCGCGTGTGCGTCGCGGGTGAGACCGACAGCACCTCGACACTGACCCGCGGCGGCGCGTTGTCGATGAGCGGCGCGGCCGATGGCGGCGCCTGGCCGGCGAACGCGCCGCCCAACAAGTCCGGCCGGTACAACGTGCGCTCGAACTGCACGGCCCGGAAGAAATCCGGTTTCATATCCGCGCCGCGGTTGATCTGCCAGCCCACGAAGCGATCGCCATAAGGCGACGCGGCGTAGTAGCCGTGCGGCGTCCAGGCGGCCCAGTCTTCTCCATTGGCGTGAAAGAACGCGGAGGCGCGCAGTGTGCCATCGAGCGTATACCAGTGGATCGTGCCGTCGCCGAGCACGACGACGATCGCGTGTTCATCGGCGCTCACGTTCACCGCGCGCACGACGGTGGGCATGCGCACCGTCCAGCGTTGCGCGCCCGCGCGATCGAACACGCGCAGCGCCCATTCGGTGCCGAGCACCATGAGGCCGGCGCGCGGTGCGAGCGCATAGGCGTGCGGGGTTTCGAATGGTTCGAGTTCGGGCGCCTTTCCGTTGATCGTCAGTGGCGCGTCTTTCGGCTGCTTGATCTTCCAGCCCGGCGCGTTGACCGTCGGCGGCAGCAGCGTCGGGTCGGCAACGGCCGCGCGCTCGAGCTGGCCACGTGGCAGGGAGAAGCGCCGCAACGACTGCGGCTGCGGCCCGAGCGCGATCTCGATACTGGCCGCGTCGCGCGACACGCGCAGCGTCTGCTGGGCCGTGCGGTAATCGGGCACGCCCGACAGAAGTAGATAACGGCGCCGGCCCTGGGAGTCGATGAGCCCGAGCGCGGGATCCTCGGCGGCGAACAACACGCTGTCGTCGTTCGTGATCGCGAGATCGCCGATGCGCGCGTGCGCCAGCGGCAATTGCAGTGGCGGACCCGCCGCCGTGACGGTCCAGCGGAATACGCAGGCATTCTGCGGCGCGATCGGCTCGCCGGTCGCCACGACCGACATCGACGTGTGATTCCAGGCGACACGTGTGAGGTTGCGCGGCGCGCTGGCGCCGCCGAGCTTGAGTGTACGCAGCACCGACAGGTCGGCGGCATTGAGGATGGACACGCGCGCCACGTCGTTGTAACCGACTGCCAGGTAGCGGCCATCCGGGGAATAACGCACGCCGAACGGCTCGCGGCCGGCAAGCCCGGCGTTCACGCGGCCAGCCAGCGTAAAGTCCGCGCCGTACACGCGCAGGAAGCCGTCGAGCGACGACGTGATCAACCTTCCCTGCGGGCTGAAGTCGAGCTCGAGCAGCTTGCCGCGGTACTCGCCGTCGACGGCGACGCGCGCGCGATCGGCGACGCGATAAACCGCCAGGCCGGCCGCACCCATCATGCCGGCCGCAAGATGTTTGCCGTCCGGGGAGAAACGCAGCGTGGCGACCACTTCGGGAAGTCCGGCAATCCGCCCCTGCAGGTCGCCCGTCACCGAGTCCAGTAGATAGATGCAGGCCTGCCGCTCCGCGTCCCAGCAGGTCCAGCCGGCGGTCGCGAGCGTGCGGCCATCGGGCGACAAGGCGAGCGCGTAGAGCTGGCCTTCGGCCTGCAACCCCGCGGGCACGCGGAACGTATCGAGCAACCGGCCATCGGCCAGGCGCCACACGCGGATGGTTTTGTCTTCAGAGGCCGAGTACGCCTTGCCGGCGGCCTCGTCCAGAACGAGGCCGTGGATGAACGCGGTGTGACGGCCGGTATCGATACGCAGCAGCGGCGCGCCCGGCAGCGGCTCGGCCTGCGCGGCGAACGGCGCCCAGAGCGTTGCCGCCAGCACCACGGCTGACAACCGGGCCTTCACATGCCGACTTGGATTCCGAAGAAGAACCGCGCGTCGCGATTGCCTTCCGCGGCCACGTCGTGATCGAGCGGGATGGCGTACTCGACCAGCCCCTGCCAGCGCTGGCTGGTCAGTCGCAGCCCCAGGCCCGCGGCACTCGCATGTTCGCTGTCGCGCTCGTTGACCGGCTCGCGAAATTTCACACGGCCGACATCGTAGAAGCCGTACACCGAGTATCCGGCGACGCCACGCTCCGGGAACGCGCCCGCGTAGCGCAGCTCGAACTTGAAGGCTTCTCCCGAATCGCCCGCGAGCTCGCTGGCATCGTAACCCCGGCCGAACGTGTCACCGCCGAAGGCAAACAACTCCGGCGCGAGCAAGGTGGTGAACGCATGTTGCGCGCTGAGCGCGCCGAGCGCCGACCAGGCGCCGCCCCAGGCCGTGCCGAGCGATTGCAGGCGCGCGAGGTACAGCGTCGCCTTGGTGAAATCGCTGCGGCCGTCGGCGCGTGACAGCGGCGACGTCTCGGTGCCTTCCTTGCGCGCACCGAGCGCGTCGAGGCCCCGGGCGACTTCGAAGTCCAGCGTATTGATACCGCGCGCGCCATCGGCGAGGTCGTACGACAGGCCGAGACGGATCGCGCGGATCTTGTCGTCCGACAGGTCGGCGCTCGCGAACTCGCTCTGGCCGTCGAAGGTGGTGAGCACCGCCCGCAGGTAGAGATTCTGGGCGCGCGAGCGCAGCAGTGGCGCGCGCAGCTCGAGCTGCGCGGCGATGCTGCGGGTTTCGAGATCCGTGGTTTCGAGGTTCGCGGCGCGGCCCGGGCGTGCGCGCACGCCGGTCGTGCTGAGGTCCCATTGCAGGCCATGCCCGCCGAATGCCGAGCCATAGTCGAGCCCGACGAACAGGAGCTTGTCGTCGAGGCTCGAACCGGCATGCACGCCGACGTGATCCCACTCGCCGATCAGGCCGTAACTGCCGAAGTCGAAATTCGCGCGCTTCGTACCGAGCGAGCGGCTGCTGCGGTTGTTGCTGGCCACGGAGACGGTGGTGTATTCGCGCGCGACATCGACGACGAGATCCGCCGCGCCCGGCGTGGTCGCCGACGGCACCAGCGTGCCGCGGCCGCGCACACGCGCGAGATCGTTGATCAGCAGCAGGTAGCGTTCGAGCGCCGCCGATGTCAGCGGCCGTGCGGCTTTGAGCTGCACCGCGTAGCGGGTCAGCAGCGCATCGTCCGCCGCGACGTTGCCGCGCAGCTGCACGTGATCCACGTAGCCTTCGACCGCCAGCAGTTTGAGCTGGCCGCCCTTGATGTCCTGCGCCGGCACCAGCACCTGCGACAACACGTAGCCATCTCGCCGGTAGCGCGCGGTGAGCTCGTTCGCGACGCGGAACACCTGCGCCACGGAGATCTCCTGGCCCAGCGTAAATGCCTTGGTCAGCGTCGACGGCTCGTACACCGTCACGCCTTCGATGGTGACGCCGCGCACCACGAACTTGAGGTCCGCGGCGTTCGCGGGCGCCACCTGCTCGGGACTCGGCGGCGCCACCTGCAGCGGACTGCGCTCCGGCAACCGCAGCTCGTGCAGGCCGCGCTGGATCTGGCCGGGCTCGAGCCCGGGTGGAATCGCGATCTGCGCGCGGGCCGGGATGGCTATAGCGACCAGGGACAAGGCGAGCACACGAGCGATGAATGTCTTGTACACGTCGAACTCAGCGGTGATGCAGCGTGATGGTGACCTGCCGCGGCGACATGTCACCCGCGCCGAGCTCGCTCGAGGAGATCGGATCGAGCGCGAACGCCGTGCCGTTTTCGACCGACACCTTCTTGATGTCGCGCGTCTTCGGCTTTTTCAGCCCGCGCGTCGCGGTATTGCTGCAGTCGTCGAAGCCCATGGGGTTGTTAGCCAGCTGCGGCGCCGGGTTGCCGGCGTACGCGCCGTCCTGTGCTTTCACGATGGTGCGCGTGATCGCGTAGGTCTGCTGCGTGACGCAGGCGGAGAGCTTGAGGATCAGCGTCTCCTCGCCCTGGCTGTCGGTGAACTGGTACGGACCCAAGCTCGCGAGCTGGCCCGCCGCGATGACGCTCGAATCGATCTGCGAGGTCTGCCCAAGCGCATTGATGTTGAACACGTCGACGCGTCCCGGCAGCGACGGGCGGTAATACACGCGGAACTGGTCGCCGGTGTGAAAGGTGTAGCTGGTCGGGTCGACGGGCACCGTGTTGCCGCCCGGCTGCAGCAGGTGCACCTCGTACGCGATGCCGGCATAGAGCTGCGACGGCGCGGCCGCCGGCGCCCCGGTCGGCGTTGAATAGCCGCCCGATGTCATGCCATTGCCAGCCGGGTAACCCGTGGGCGGATACGTGCTGGCTGGATTGCTGCCGTCGCCGTACCCGCTGGTCGGCGCTCCGGCCGGTGCATTCGGATCCGCGGGGTAACTGCCCGCCGGTGGATAGGTGTCGGGAGCCGGATAGTTGGCCGGTGACGGGTACGCATTCGGATCGTTCGGATATCCGCCGGCATCGGGCGTCGTGCCGGGATAACTCGATGCCGTCATCGGCGCGCCGGACGGCATGCCGGCGGGTGCGGCAGCGGGCGGATAGTAGTTGTTGCCGAGCGCGCCATTCGCGCCCTTCTTCAGGCGCTTGTTGTCGAACCAGGTCTTGAGCGCGCCGGTGAGGCCGTCCGCCACCGCGACGATCGCCGCGCTGCCGGTGGCCTGCGCCATCTGCGCGACGCTCGTGGCGAACATCGCACGCATGGGGCTCGGCGCCGCGGGCTGCTGCTGGAACTGTTGATACTGCTGCTGCGGATAGCCGGTCTGCGGATACGGCGTCTGCGCGGCACAGGTGCCGATCAACGCCAGTCCCAGGACCGTGCAACGTGTCGTCGTATTCATGAGCGCCTCTCCTCGCAATTGCCTTATCCATAGATACGCAACCGGCGGCGCGCGTGGACAAGGCGCGCCGACTAATTCCACTCATCATTAATTTCGCCGCGCTGTCCGGCGAGGCCACCGCGCCGCGTATGTTCGAATGACCCCTTTGACGAGGCCGCGCGTGACATCGAGTTTCATATCCACCGTGTCGCCCGGCCCGCGCCCGTGAAGCGTAGTGCCGCGCAGTACGCGGTCCTCACACACCTGCTGGACGACGCACTAGCGCTCGACGAAGCCGCGCGTGCGCACTGGCTCGAAACATTGCCGGCGGAATTCTCGGACCAGCGTGCCGCGCTCGCGCGCATGCTGACGTTCGATCGCCGCGCCTCGAACCGCACGTTGCTCACGCTCGAAGGCCACCTGCGCAGTGGCGCGCGTGGCGTCGACGTGTTGTTCGATCTGCTGGAAGCCGGCGTGCCGCCGGCGGTGGATTGTTAGGGCGCTTTCGGCCGGCAGGCATTCGCCGCGAACGGCGTCAGGCACAGGTAATCCGCGATCTGCGTGTCGTCCGCGCCGCCGGCGGGCGCCAGCACTGAATAGTTGGCGCCGAACACATCGGGGCTGGCGCCGGCCACGGGACCTGCGCGGCCCAGGTCCGCCACCTGCGCGACGCCCTGCCCACCCACGATCAGCACCATCGGCGTATCGCCGGCCACGTCGTTGCGGCCGGCCTTGATGATCGCGTCCGTGGTTTCCGCGGCATCGCGCGTCAGTCCGTTCACGGTGCTCGCCACTTCGTTGGCGATCGTGTCGGGCCCCGTGCCGGGACCGGCGCCGCCCGACGCCGGCGGCGTGAATGTCACTGGAATCGCGGCGAGCGTATCCGCCCCGCTGGCATAGGCACTCGAGGGAGCGCCGCCATTCGGCCGCACCGCGCCGACCGGGCCTTCGAAGCCGGCCGCGAGCAGCGTCGGCAGGTGATCGGGATAGTCGGACACTCCATTGTTGATGTACGCGTGGAACAGGATCGGCTGCTCCGTCGGCCGCGGATCGATGAGCGGATCGAAGACGTAGTTGCGAGGCGCCGCGCCCGCCAGCGACGCGCCGATGATGCGCCGGTCGCTCGACGGCGTGTTGCCCACGATGTCGGTCATGTCGATGAACGCGGTCGGCGCGAGATCGAGCGTGTTGCCAATCACGGCGGTGAAGCCGGCGAGCTGGTTCTCGCCCGTGACTCCAATGACACGCGCCATCGACGCCATGCTGGTGACACCCGCGTCGCTGATCATCTCCACGGTGCCGGCCTGATTCGCGGCGCCCGAAGAAATGTTGAGCTCGCCGGCAAGGCTCGTGGCGCTGGTGGAGTACAACCGGATCGTGCCGCCGTTGCCGGCGCCGCCCGTGCCATCACGCGCGCACGCGGCGGTGCCGCAGGCGCTGATGCCGGCGCCAAAATCCACGGTAGTTTGGGCCGTGTCGGTAGCCGCGAACCCCGAGTACTTTCCGCCGAGCGTCACCGCACCGCCGCCGCCCACGCCGTTCGCGTTCACGACCGCGCCACTCAGGAGGCGCACGCCGCTGCCGAACGCGGATACCTCGCCGCCCGTCACGCCGTCGATCGCGGAAGACACATCGATGCTGCCGCCGATCGTGATGACGCCCTGGTTGGCCAGCAACGCAACCTCGCCACGCTGATTCAGGCCCACGCTGCGCGCGCGCACGACACCGGAAAGATTGATCGCCTCGTTCACCACACCCACCGCGGCCGGCACGGACAGCAGTACGATGCGTCCGCCATCGGCCGTCAGCTGCCCGCCCACGCCGACCTGCGCGGTCAATGCGCTGCCGGTGTTGTCCACCAGCGCGCTCGCGACGGAGTCGCCCACCGCGAGGCGGATCAGATCGTCACCAAACAAGTCGAGCGTGAAATGAGTGGCGGACGCGAGCTCGATGGTGCCGATCCGCGCGGTGATGACGCCGGAGTTTTTAACCCCGGGCGCGACCAGCGCGACCATGCCGCCGTCGGCAACCGTGATGGTGCCCGCATTCACGATGCTGGCCGTACCCGCACCGGGTGCCAGCTCATCAAAGGCATACTTGCCGGTGGCCGCGGCCGGATCGCGCATGAATGCCGCGGTCGAGATGTTAGCCGTGCTGGCGAAGAACGAGCCCACGTTGATGGTGGCACCGCTACCGATCATCACGCCGTTGGGATTCACCAGGAAAACCTGGCCGTTGGCGGTCAGCGCGCCCTGCAGCGAGGAGAACTGGCCGCCCGTCACCCGGTTGAGCACCGCCGCCTGCGCATTCGGCTGTACGAAATTCACCGTCTCCGCCGGCGCGATGTTGAAGGAGCGCCAGTCGATCACCGCGCGATTCGAAGTCTGGTTGATCGTGGTGGTGTTGGCCGTCTGCGAGATCGTGGCCGCACCGCCGCGAACCACGCCGTCCGTGGGCCCGGCATTGGCGCAGGCCGCGAACAACAGGCCGGGCAATGCCAATTTCAATGAACTCATGGACGGCTCCCAAAACAGCGGAATGGCGGTCCCGCCGCCAGACGGCGCGACTCTTATATATGCATACGCGCTGGCCTCCCCGGTTTGGACATCGCGCCAATTCTTTGGCTGACGGACTTTTCTCGCGTTTCGGTTCAGGGCCCATTCAAAATCCCGCCCGTATCGTTCACCGGCGCTCATACTTGCGCCCACTCGAGAGAACGGTCATGGGGAATATCGGGGTGATGACGGCGGACGAGTCAGGCAGTGTAACCGGCATGCTCGAAGCCGCCGGCCAGGGCGACAAGGCCGCCATCGGCCAGCTCTACGGAATGCTCTATCCGGAGCTGCGCAGCCTCGCGCACCAGCGCGTGCGCAGCCTCAACAACGTGCAGATGCTCGACACCACCTCGCTGGTGCACGAATCGTATCTGCGGCTGGTGAAAGCCGGCCGCGTCAACGTCGAGAACCGCAAACACTTCCTCGCGTACGCCGCGCACGTGATGCGCTCCGTCGTCGTGGACTTCGTGCGCCACAGCCGCACTGCGCGCGCCGGCGGCGCGGAGCTGCATGTCACGCTGAATTCCGAAGTGCTCGACGGCGTCGCCTCCCCGGCGGACGAAATCCTGCGCATGCACGAATTCCTCGAAGAGCTCGCGCAGGTCGATCAGCGCCTGGTCAGTGTGATCGAGATGCGCTACTTCGCGGCGCTCGACAACGACCAGATCGCCGAGGTGCTGGGCGTCACGGATCGCACCGTGCGCCGCGACCTCGAAAAAGCGCGGCTGTTGCTGCTCGACGCATTGTTGTAAGGGAATGACTATGGACGAGGCGCCTTGAAACGCGATGCGGCGGAAATCGCCGAGCTCTCGAAGCTCATCGACGCGGCCCTCGAGCTGCCACCGGAAGCCCGCTCCACCTGGATCGAACAGCTGGACCCGGTGCACGACACGCTCAAACCGGCACTGCGCAAGCTGCTGGCCGGCACCGCGTCCAACAAGTCCTTCACGCTCGGCGACGTCAACCGCCACATGCAGGAAGCGCTGCACGGCGCGGTCAGCGCGGGAGAATCGATCGAGCTCAAGGACGGCGCGCGCGTCGGGCCGTATGAGCTCACGCGCGAGCTCGGCCGCGGCGGCATGGGCACGGTGTGGCTGGCGCGGCGCACGGAGGGCCTGACCCGCCGCGAAGTCGCGCTCAAACTACCGCACCCGGGCCTGTTGCACGCCGAGTTCGCCGCGCGCATGGGGCGCGAACGCGACATCCTCGAAAGCCTCACGCACCCGAACATCGCGCGGCTCTACGATGCGGGCGTTTCGCCGAACGGGCAGCCGTACCTCGCGCTCGAGTTCATCGAAGGCGTGCCGATCAACGAATACTGCGATCGGAAGCGGCTTGGGTTGCGCGAGCGCATCAAGCTGTTCGCGCAGGTGCTGCAGGCGATCCAGTACGCGCACAGCAACCTCGTCATCCACCGGGATTTGAAGCCCGCGAACATCCTCGTGAACGGGATGGGCAACGCGGTGGTGCTCGATTTCGGCATCGCGAAGCTGCTGGTCGAAGGCGCGACGTCGGACACCGCGCTCACGCAGTTCGGCGGCCGCGCGTTGACCCCGGATTACGCCTCGCCGGAACAGATCGCGGGCGCGTCGTTGACCACGGCATCCGATGTGTATTCGCTCGGTGTCATCCTCTACGAACTGCTGACCGGCGAGCGGCCTTACAAGCTCAAGCGCGGCACGG
>Ga0193752_1003794_pt1 | contig 10192 bp, 8 predicted proteins | sample H1c1metaG_FD_144924 | JGI IMG/M metagenome (GOLD analysis project Ga0193752, IMG submission 144924) | Soil microbial communities from a riparian zone of the East river system, Colorado, United States - H1c1 | ecosystem: Environmental > Terrestrial > Soil > Riparian zone | place: USA: East River...
TCAGCGGATCATCAAGTGCAATCCCGCAAAGGCAAAAGACATGCAGTGCTGTTTCATTGCACTGAATAAAAAAGGACAGTATGGAGCCTACGCTCTTCAAAAAGAATTTACCTATTCCGTGAGGGATGGGAAAAATGAACAGGTACTGACTTCAAAATCCATTTATTCTTAAGTTAACTTACCATATGCTTAGCCGGTTTTTGATTGCGATGATGCCGGGGTTGTTTTTGTCAGTGTGCGATTCCCATGCTCAAAACCAGCCTACACCTCTTCCCCAATGGGCTTTTGGCGGTTTCCTGCGGGTGCCGGCAGTTAACCCGATCATCTCGCCTGACACCACAAGTTTTTTTACTGATCCCATGTCCGGAAAAAAAGTTGCCTGGGAATCCAATGACACCTTCAATCCGGCGGCCACAGTAAAGGATGGCAAGGTAGTGGTGTTGTATCGCGCGGAAGACCGGTTCGGGAAAGGCATCGGATACAGGACTTCCAGAATAGGTTATGCGATTAGTTCAAACGGCACTCATTTCACAAGAAATAAAACACCGGTTCTCTTTCCAGATAAAGATGACCAGAAGTATTATGAGTGGCCGGGAGGATGTGAAGATCCGCGGGTAGCGGTAACGGAGGGTGGATTGTACGTGATGTTCTATACCCAGTGGAACCGGAAAACACCCAGGCTGGGTGTGGCTACCTCAAAGGATCTGCTGCATTGGAAGAAACACGGTCCCATTTTCAGGAAAGTCCTGGGTGGTAAGTTTCAGCAGATACCGCACAAGTCAGCTTCGATAGTTACCAAAATTGCCGGTAATAAACAGGTGATTGCAAAGATCAATGGCAAGTACTACATGTATTGGGGTGAGTTGGGCGTTTATCTCGCCACCTCGGTGAACCTCGTGGATTGGACTCCGTTAGTTGACTCGAAGGGTAAACCCAAGGCGCTCATTTCGCCCCGTAAGGGCTTTTTTGACAGCGATCTCACCGAATGCGGACCACCTGCAGTGATCACGAACCGGGGAATACTGTTGTTGTATAATGGAAAAAATAAATCAGGAGCGGGTAGTGACCGAAGGTATAACGGCAATGCCTATTCGGGCGGTCAGGTGTTGTTCTCCACTAAGGACCCTACAAAAATGCTAAGCAGACTTGATCATCCTTTTCTTTATCCCCGTGAACCCTTTGAAAAGAGCGGCCAGTATGCCGGAGGGACCGTATTCATGGAGGGTCTGGTGTTTTTTAAGGAAAAATGGTTTCTCTATTATGGCTGCGCCGATTCCAGGGTAGGTGTAGCGGTCTTCGACCCTATACATCCTGAGGCACCCGACCCTGTTCCTTCTTTAGACAACCACAAATAACCGCATATGCAGACCCCGGAATCCGTCAATCCCGCAGCACCAAATAACCCGACTTCGAAGAAATCCTCTGCCTATGCCACAAGGGTATCACTGATTGCCGCCCTGGGAGGTTTTCTTTTCGGATTTGAAACAGCGGTGATTTCCGGGGCTGAGCTGATCATCCAGAAACTCTGGGCACTCGACTCCAACCTGCAGGGCTTCACGGTCGCCTCCAGTCTGGGCGGCACGGTGATCGGTTCTATAATCGCCAGCGTGCCAGCCCAGAAATACGGAAGAAAAAAAATTCTTATTGTAATAGCCATCCTTTACCTGGTTTCAGCGATCGGTTGTGCCCTGACCTATACCTGGGCCTTGTTTGTAGTTTTCCGGTTTATTGGCGGGATAGCGGTAGGAGCATCTTCGGTAGTAGGGCCGACCTATATTTCAGAGGTTGCGCCACCAAAGATCCGCGGACGACTGGCGGGTTCCTTTCAGCTGATGATCGTTACGGGCATCTTTGTTGCCTACCTGACCAATTTCCTTTTCGCCGACTTTGGCGACTCCGGATGGCGGTGGATGCTGGGTATCATGATTGTTCCCGCATTGTTATTCCTGATCCTGCTAAGGTTCATCCCGGAAAGTCCTCGTTGGCTGGTCCTCAACTACCGTGATGCTGAAGCTGCTGTGATCTTTGAGAAGACCGGCGAAACCGCCGCCGGTGCATTGATCCGTGAAGAACACCTGCTTTCAGTGAAAGGCACAAAGGAAAGGCTGTTTAGTGGGAAGTTCAACAAACCCATTCTCTATGCCGTGCTGCTGGCCATGTTTAATCAGCTGTCGGGTATCAACGCGATATTATATTATGCCCCGAGGATATTTGAGATGGCAGGCTTTGACAAGGCCGATAGCTACCTGCAACCGGTGTTTATCGGGTTCTTTAACCTGTTGTTCACTATTCTGGCCATGACCATGATCGATAAATTTGGCCGGAAGAAACTGCTCCTGATAGGCAGCGCGGGGATGATAGTTTTCCTGGCGCTGACCGCTTATGCGTTTTCTTCGGGCGGAGGCAATCAACTCGTCATAGTTTACCTCATCGGGTTCATTGGCTTCTTTGGTTTTTCACAGGGTGCGGTGATCTGGGTGTTTATTTCGGAAATCTTTCCCAATTCGATTCGCTCCAAAGGCATGTCTCTGGGAAGTTTCACGCATTGGATCATGGCGTTCATCATCTCCTGGACATTCCCGTTGGTGGTCGAAAACATCCCGAATGGAGGGGTGTATGCTTTTATTTTTTATTCCGTGATGATGCTGATAGCCTTGGTTTTTATCTGGAAGGTGATGCCCGAAACCAAGGGCAGGTCGCTGGAGCAAATTCAGAAAGAGTTGGGTATTGAATGATGATGACGACTGGCCTTACTTATCATCGTCTCAACATTACGTCAAGTGAAAATCTTTTCTTCAATTACGGTTTAATGATGGAGAAATATTTCTGATGATTGCTGTCTCCGATTTCCTTTCGAGAAAATTACTGTACCACTGTCCTGATGACTTGATGATCCTTTTTTGGGTGGCGTAATCAATATACACCAGACCGAAGCGGGGTGAATATCCTTCGGCCCATTCGAAATTGTCGGTAAAACTCCAGACAAAATATCCCCTTACATTTACCCCTTCTGTTTTTGCCCTGAGCACCTCGGCCAGGTATTGCTGCAGGTATTGTTTTCTGCCTTCGTCCCTGACCCTGCCATTGATTACTTCGTCGCGGAAGGCGGCCCCATTCTCGGTTACGATCAGTTCGGGGATGTTCTTATAAGCGCCGAATCGTTTCAGAACGTGGTGGATGCTTTCGGGGTAAACTTCCCAGTTCATCAACGTGTGTGTGGCATTTCTCTGGTCGGCCCTCACGATCCTTGCCTGCACCAGGGGAGTGAAATAGGAATAGCAAGCCACTTCGCGGGTATAGTTCTGTATTCCGATGAAATCCATCGGGAAAGCAAGTTTCTGTTCATCGCCATCCCTGATAAATACTTCCATACGCTGCAGTGCTTTCAATTCGTGGTAGGGATAGCCCAAACCCAGCAGTGGTTCGATGAAACTGCGATTAAGAAGGAGATCTATTTTCTCCGCTGCCTGCAGATCCAGCTCGCTCCCGGTTTGCGGAGTTACCTGCGATGCGGAAAAGGTTGTACCGATTTTTGCGCTGCTGTTGACCGAACGTATGATCCTTCCCCCTTCGGCCTGGCATAGGGCGGCGTGGTGGGCGGCAGCAAGAAAATTCTTCAATCCTTTACGACCGGGAGCATGTAATCCCAGGAAGTATCCGGCGCCGGTGAAAACCATCGGTTCATTTAACACCATCCATTTGTTTACGCGGTCACCGAACTGACGAATACAGAAATCAACGTATTCGCCAAACCAGTTGATCATCTCGCGGTTGGTCCAGCCTCCTTTTCTTTCCAGCGCGAGCGGGAGATCCCAATGATAGAGTGTGACCCATGGTTCTATCTCGAGTTCAAGACAGAAGTCGATCATCCGCTTGTAAAAATCTACTCCGGCCTTATTCACTTGTCCGGTTCCTTCCGGAAATATTCTGCTCCACGCCAACGAAAACCGGAAATTAGGAATTTTCATCGAGCGCATCAGTGCGAGGTCGTGATGATAATGATGATAGAAATCGCAGGATACAGCTGCGTGCTCATTATTGCGGATCCTTCCTTTCCGGCTGGTGAATTCATCCCAGATGGAAGGCCCCTTGCCATAGGCAAGATGCGCTCCCTCTGTTTGATAGGCCGCCGCCGATACGCCCCAGGCGAAGTTGTTTCCGAATTGCTCCCTGCGCAGATCCATGCTAGCCGGACAGTTTGGAGATGATCTTTTTGAGTGTCATCGCGCGAAGTCGCGACACCGAAAGGGTTTCCGGTTCAGCAACCGGCGAACTTATTGTTGGTTTTGCATGATTGTCAAAAAGTAGTTCGATAATTTTTGAAGTATTGTCGGGATAATCCACTTTTACATGTTGATCAGATTCGAGCCACTCGATGATCTTCGGCAGGTGTTTGCCTTTGAGACTTTTCAAAACCGGCACACCAAGAGTTGTTAGTGCCGCTGCATTACAATGCTGCTCAAACTGGTTCTTCATCGGGATCACCATCAGTTTTTTATGGAGAAACAGGGCTTCTGCGGGTGTTTCAAAACCGGCTCCGCAAAGTACTCCGGCGGCTGAAGCCATGCTCTGAATGAAAGCTTCATTGTCGATAGGAAAAATGTCAATATTTTCAATGGATTTTTTTTCACGGTAATGCTTCGAAAACACCTCCCAGCGCACGTCCCTGATCAAACTGAGTATGCTGACGATTCGCTGATCACTGTATGCGGGAAGGTAAACAGTATAGTGCCCCTTGTTTCCAACCGCAACTTCACGTACCTGCCTTCGGATCACGGGGGTGAAAATATGATCGGCGTATGGCGAGAAATGAAACCCATACTGGACAGAGGAAGGAGCGTAGACCTTTAGAATAGTTCTGCCCATGGGGTCGGCCTTCCGCGGCTGAGGACAGTGTTTGTCCAGGACTGCAGCCTGGTGACTCAGGGCAATGCAGGTTTTGTTATGAATATAGCAGGCCCAGGAGGAGACGGGCTCAAAGTCGGAGATGATCAGGTCGTACTTATCAACCGGCAGGGACCTAATTTCTTTCAGTAGTTTCTTGAGATGGCTTTTTTTATAAGTCTCCAGCAGATCGACTCCTCCTTTTTTGCCGAAGATGAAACTCAGACCCTCAAACTGATAAGTAACAGTGAAAGGTAGCCTTATGTCAGACTGAGTACCGCTAATCAGGATGTCCAATTCCGCTTTTTTCCTCAACTCCGGGATGATGTCAAGCGCTCTACACACATGGCCATTGCCTGTTCCCTGAACCGCATACAGTATTTTCATTCGCCTTGCTGTTTGAGGTCCTCTGATTCATGAAAATGTTCCCTGACTGTTTTCATCATTTTGAATTCATTGAGCAATTCAGCAAACAGTTCATTGTTTGAGGGGTGATTTTCTTCGTCAGGTTCTTTCAGGATCATGTCTACCAGGCTCTCATCCGCGAATCGATATATGCGCCATTCTCCCTTGTTGTATTCAAGGGAAGTAAGGTTTTCAATCCAGTCGCCGGAATTCAGGTACACAATACTTCCTTCCCTGTTGCTGATCTTTTTTATTTCCGGTTGATGGATATGCCCGCAAACCACGTAGTCATAGCCATTGTTAATGCCGATGTCTGCGCTGGTCTGTTCAAAGTTGTTGATGAAACTCAGAGCAGATTTGACACTGTTCTTTATTTTCTTCGACAGGGATATCCTGGACTTTCTGAAAATTCGTTCCGAGATGAAGTTGACCATCCGGTTGATGATGATCAGGGTGTCGTAACCTATCGCACCCAGTTTTGCCAGCCATTTCGAATGTTGCATGGTGATGTCAAATACATCTCCATGAAAGAACCACGCCTTCTTTTCATCCGGTAGGTCCAATACCAGTTTATTAACGATTTGAAAGGATCCCATTTTGAAGCCGGCAAATCGTCGCAGCATTTCATCATGGTTGCCCGGAATATAATATGTCTTTTTTCCCTTGCTCACCCAGTTCATGATCTGCTTGACAACCTTCATGTGCGACCTTGGCCAATAGTGTTTGCTGAATTGCCAGATGTCGATAATGTCGCCATTCAGCACGATCTTTTTTGGATCGATGCTTTTGAGATAGTGAAGTAATTCCTTTGCATGACATCCATAGGTGCCGAGATGAATATCACTCAGAACAAGGACTTCTAATTTTCGTCTGGTTTTTTTCATGGCGTTGAATAAAAGGATCTCCCCTAAAGATATATGCGCGATATGACCACATCATTAAGCAGGTGTGAAGCGAATGTTAACATCTTCCGTACTTTGCAGGCGTTCAATCAAATTATGACCCCATGTTAAGTGATGTTTTCAAGTCGAGGTTTCAGAATTCGCCTGTCTTCCTGGTTAGGTCTCCCGGTCGGATCAATCTGATCGGCGAACACACCGATTACAACGAGGGATTTGTGCTGCCGGCTGCTATAAACCGTTATGTGAATGTTGCCATTGGCAAAAGAGATGATGACCTGATTGCCCTGTTTGCGGTGCAGTTCGACGAGTATGTCGAGATCCCGCCGTCCGAAATCAGGCCCGTTGAGCACAGCTGGACGAACTATGTATTGGGTGTGGTTGACCAGTTGCAAATGAGGGGACTGAAGGCCACCGGATTCAACATGGTGATCGAAGGAGATGTGCCTGAAGGAGCGGGGCTTTCTTCTTCCGCGGCTATCGAATGCGCAGTTTGTTTCGCGATCAGCAAACTTTTCGGTCATGACCTGAAAAAATGGGACATCGCCCTGCTCAGTCAGAAGGCAGAACATAGTTTTCCAAAAGTGATGTGCGGTATCATGGATCAGTTTGCCAGCAGTTTCGGGAAGAAGGACCATGCACTTAAACTCGATTGCAGGTCTCTTGAATATGAAGAACTGCCGCTGATCCTTGGGGGATATGTGATCCTCTTACTAAATACCAATGTGAAGCATTCGCTGGCTGCAACCGAATACAATACAAGAAGAGCGGAATGCGCGGAAGGCATCAGTATGATACAGGCGCATATGCCCGAAGTAAAAAGCCTGAGAGATGCAGACCTGCCACTCCTTGAGAAGTATGTAAAGGTTCCACTCATCTTTCAGCGTTGCAGTTTTGTGATCGAGGAAAATGAACGGGTTCAGAAATCAGCTGAACTATTACGGGCGGGTGACATCGTGGGTCTGGGCAAACTGATGTATGGCAGCCATGATGGACTCAGCAGGAAATACGAGGTCAGCTGTCCCGAACTGGACTGGCTGGTTGATGCCGTTCGCACAAACCCGGCGATCGCTGGCGCCAGGATGATGGGTGGCGGATTCGGTGGCTGCACGATCAACCTGGTGAAAGAGGCCGAAGCGGAAAAGCTTGTGGCAAAATTGACTGAGGGTTACGGCAGGGCGATGAATAAGCAGCTCACTGCCTACATCGCCACTACCGCAAACGGCACAGAAGAGTTCACTGAATAATTTGACAATGAATCCTGAAGCACACTCTGGGCTTCATTTTTGATTTTTAATTTTTCATTTTTTTTTATTTAGGTCCGAAGGACCTATATATTCTTGGTCTTCCACTTACCCTTCTTAAAAAGGTAAAAGGTCACCAAACTGATGGATGTCTCCGCTACGGGTACCGCAATAAAGACCCCCGTTGGACCCATCTCAAAATGTTTTGCCAGCACAAAGCCCAGCGGGATTTGAAACAACCAGAAACCAAAAAAATTGATCCAGGTTGGGGTGACTGTATCTCCCGCGCCATTGAAAGCATTCATCATCACCATCCCAATGCCATAGAAAACATATCCTGAACTGACTATCCTTAATGCTGTTACAGCCACCCGCTGAACGCCGGGATCATTCGTAAAAAATCCGACGATCCATTCCCCGAAAATGAAGGTGATAGCGGTTATTATCAGCATGAAAATAATATTGTACTTCATGGTTTTCAGTACCGAGTCTTCTGCGCGTTGAAGTTCTTTGGCACCGAGATTTTGCCCCACAAGCGTCGCCGCGGCATTACTCATACCCCAGGCCGGAAGCATGAAAAACATCATCAGCCTCAATGCAGTCTGATAACCAGCAGATCCCTCATCACCACCCGTAGTGGCGACCAGGTTTGCCAGGAAGATCCAGCTACAGGAGGCTATCACGAATTGAAGGATGGCAGGTGTGGCTATTTTTACCACGCTTCCAATCAATGGCATATCAATTATCCAGTGTACCGCCCTGATCCTCACGATGCCGGAACCTCTGACCAGGTTCCAGACCTGGTAGAAAACGCCGCTGCTTCTTCCAATTAGGGTGGCTATTGCTGCACCGGTTAAACCAAAAGCAGGGATCGGTCCCAGACCATTGATCAATATCGGGCAGAGAATGATGTTCACAATGTTGGCAATCCAAAGACTCTTCATCGCAATGGCCGCATTCCCCGCACCACGGAATATACCGTTGATGAGAAAGAGCAGCATGATGGCCATACTACCACCCATCATTATGCGCACAAATGGGGTTCCCAATACGGCAACCTCATGGGAGGCACCCATCAAACGCAGGATGTCCGGGGCAAAAAAGAAACCTGCAATGCTGAAGGCAAGGGTAACTGTTATTGCAACAATCAGTGTCTGCATGCCCGCGTGTGCCGCGGCATCGGGATTTTTTTCGCCTACGCGCCTTGCTACCAGAGCGGTAGCGGCCATACTCATGCCGATGGCTATCGAATAGATGATGGTTAACACGGACTCGGTGAGACCAACCACCTGCACGGCCTGACTGCTGTTGTGGAGATGACCGACAAAATATAGATCCACCACCGCAAAAACGGATTCCATGATCATTTCGAGCATCATAGGGACGGCCAGCATAAATACTGCCTTGCGAATACTGCCCTTTGTATAATCCATCTCCCCGCCCCTGATCGCCTGTTTAATCAGGTCGAAGAAAGAGGTCACAGGGAGGCTGTTGGTTGTTGTTGTAGACATGATAAAAAGCTGATAGACTTAAAAAATAGGGAAAACGCAGCCTGAGGGCTGAGAAAAATTGCTGAGATGTGATTCCTTACAATGGAAAAGGAACCTTAGAAGATATTCATCGACTTTAATTTGAAGATCGCGAAGGTAGGAAGTTTTTTGAATTATGAAAATCGTCCGGGATGTTTCTGCTGCAAAATTGGCAGCCCACTAACCAGAATTGGTGCTTAAATTGGCAACTTCTTTTCCTGATGGGAAAATCATTAGGATAATATAAACAACTTGCATGAACAGATCCAGCGAAGACCAGTTTGCCTTTTCCCTCTTATTGATTGGTGTTATGACACTTGTGATGCCGGCGTGCAGGCAGACGGAGCAGACCACTAAGTCGATCAAACGAATGGAACCTGCAAATACAGCGGCCCTTGCATCCAGGACCGACTCAATCATAAAGCCAGAACTTGCCCCGGGACTTGACCTGAAAGTATGGGGTATCGACTCCCTTGTAGTTTCTCCGATTGCCATCGATATCGATGACCTCGGAAGAGTATATTATGTTACCACCGGTCGCCAGACAAATTCCGAGTTTGATATCCGCGGCCATAAGGACTGGGAAACTGAATCAATAAAACTGCAGACCGTTGAAGATAAAAGGGCCTTTCTCCACAAGACCTTGTCGCCTGAAAATTCGGACGCCAATACCTGGTTGAAGGACCTGAATGGCGACAGCTCACATGACTGGCGCGACATGACCATTGAAACCGAAAAAGTTTACCGGTTGCAGGACCTGTCGGGCGACGGAGTTGCGGACGAGTCAGAGAAAGTGGTAGACGATTTTCACGATGAAGTGACCGATGTTGCCGGGGGGCTGCTGAGCGACGGCAACAATCTGTATGTTGCAGTGGCACCGGATCTGTGGAAGCTGACGGATAAGAACGGCGACGGGATAGCGGATGAAAAGACATCCCTGTCACACGGGTACGGGGTTCATATCGGATTTGGGGGCCATGGCATGTCGGGCGTAGAAATGGGACCCGATGGCCGGATCTACTGGCAGATCGGTGATATTGGCTTCAATGGCAAGGGCCCTGACGGGCAGAAATGGGAATACCCAAACAGCGGCGTGATCGCGAGGGCGAATCCAGATGGGAGTGACTTTGAAATCTTTGCTTCGGGAATACGGAATACCCATGAATTTGCTTTTGATGAATATGCTAACCTCATCAGTGAAGACAATGATGGGGATCATGCTGGAGAAAAA
>Ga0193752_1003795_pt1 | contig 10190 bp, 3 predicted proteins | sample H1c1metaG_FD_144924 | JGI IMG/M metagenome (GOLD analysis project Ga0193752, IMG submission 144924) | Soil microbial communities from a riparian zone of the East river system, Colorado, United States - H1c1 | ecosystem: Environmental > Terrestrial > Soil > Riparian zone | place: USA: East River...
AGCAACTCACCATACTCTTTGCTGGGTGCAAACTTCTCACCGAACTCCTCTTTGCCTTCCGCTCCCATCCTGAAAGCCGCACCTGCCAGGAAACCAACGATACCATCCCCTGAAGTATCACAAAATAAAGGCGCTTTCAGTTCAAACTCGTTTTGGCTCTGGCTGCAAAACGCACGTACCAAATGAATAGTCCGTTCATCTTTTTTCTCAACCTGGTAAACGGCCGTATTCAGCAGCAAAGTGATATTTGGTTCGGAGACTACCTTATCGAGCAAAACGGTATCAAAGATGACAGCATTTCCTTCCGGGTTACGATAGGTATTTTCAACAAGAATTTCGTCGATAACGCCACCTTCTCTGGCCCAGCGGTTGTTATTACCCATATGGGAAGTTGCACCGAGCACCCAAAGCCTTACTTCACTTGATGAGTTGCCCCCGAGAACTGGTCTGTCCTGTACCAGGATAACCCTGATACCCGAACGGGCGGCCGTAATCGCACAACATACCCCCGAAAGGCCGCCCCCGACTACAACTAAGTCGGTTTGTAAAGATTTAACAGGGAGTGCTCTGTGTAGTGATTTATCTGATTTCAACATAATATTTTTTTATTGCCCTCCTGCGAAGGAGGGCGGCGAGCGAAGCGAGCGGGCCTTGGCCTCCGTAGCTTTAGCGGAGGAGGGTGGTTGTTTTTGGTCTCCGCATCAGTCCTTAGGATGCGATACCAAAGAACAACCACCCCTGCCGTCTTCGACGTCTTCCCCTCCTTCGCAGGAGGGGAGTTGATTACATCCGAAACTCATACTCTTTTTTCTGAAGGCCTGATATACGGATATGTCGTATGCTAGCAGCATTCACATAGATGGCTTTCCATTCACCAGCTCCTTTTAATCTGTACTCAACAGTATAACCTGTCGCTTTTTTAACGGGTTCAAAAATGATGATCGCATCGCTACCGGATCGCAGCACACCCTGAATCACCGGCTTCGCCAGCAACTGTCCGCCATCAGGTATCACGCTGTGCTCTTCGGACCAGCCTGTTGAATAGTTATTATCCTTCACACGGCTCATCCTGAAATAATACTGTTTACCATTTTCAAGTCCCGGCACAAATAGCACGCCTTTGGTACTTGACTGAATCGTTTTGGCATTTGTATAATCGCCCTTTTGTAATGTATACTGGATCTTAAAAACATAATCATCGGCTTCTGTGACATAGCCAACAAAAAATCCCTTATCTGCGGGTTCAGTATAGATTACTAACGGTGGCGCATAACCGGTGCCTACGGTTACTTCTTTTGTCTCGCTTGCTTTGCTCTCGCCAATCCGGCTCTCACCTACCGGGCCCTTACTTACCGAACTCTCGCCACCCGGATGCACACCACCAATATGAACAGCAACTACCGCCACCTTGTACGACCCGCCGAAGGGAAGCTTAGAAATATCAACATAGTTGTTTAATGTAAGCGCCGTTTCTTCAGACAAATCGTTTTTGCCATACTTAACCTTATACAATGTCGCCTCATCTTTTTTATCGAATATCACACGAATGCCACCTGAATTAGCAGCTGTATCATTTTGCCTGGTCCTTATACCGTACGCGGCTATGATTGTGGGCGGCTCCGGAGCTTTGAAATGCACGATCGTATCAAACACTGAATAATTACCCGGTGAAAGCAATTCGATTTTTAAATGTGAGATGCCCCTCAGATCGATACCCTTCAACTTTATTGCCTGCTTTATTTCCGGACCACCCGGCGTAATCAGCGGCAGCCGCGTAAAACCTCCATCCACGATTTTATTACTGTCGTTAAAGGCCTCCCATATTAGTATATAATCCTTCAAAGGATAGGCAGGAAGATCAAGCAACTTGCGTGGTATGATGGACAGATCTGCAGAAAAGTTGACTCCGGTATCGGTCAAAGCAATTTTGAGTTCCCTGATAGGAGCATACTCTCTCCTGAAAGAATACCAGGCTCTTTTCTTCTGCCTGAAAACATCAACGATACCCCATGGACGATTCTGTGAAAATTCTTTTGTGCCGATGAAGCTGCTTCGGTAATCATTGAAGGTCCACAACGCACCACCGATCAAATAAGGTTTGAAACGAATTGAATCCATCATCCTTTTTGCATCGACATCGCCATCGAGATCCTCTTCGAGCTGGTTATATCCGAACTCGGAATAAAACAAGGTCTTTTGCGGATGCATCGAATGGATCAGATCTGCCCGGGCACCAATACCAGTACCATATCCATTCACAAGCCCCAGGTCTGAATACTGGACCGGATCTCTTGGCCGGTTTGCGGTATGGCTCACCATAACCCCTAGCCTTGTGGTATCGATCGACTTCACAAACCTGATTGCATCTTCCACATACTCCATCACTCCTATTGAATGACCTATTTCGTTTCCAACACACCAGCCGATGATACTTGCGTGGTTGTAATAATTATCTGTCATTCGCTGCAACCATTCTTTAGGTATCGGATTATTTTTATCCACCAGCTGATGAAAGCCCCAAAGCGGAATCTCCGGGAATACCATAATACCTTTTTCATCCAGGTAGTCGAACATTTCACCAGGGATTGGCAAATGTGTAAGTCGCGCGAGGTTTGCGCCGAGTGATTTCATCAGGTCCACATCTTCCTTGATACGCCAGGCCGGTAATGTGCTACCCGTGGTTCTGTCATCTGGCACAAGGTTAAATCCCATTACCCGGACCGATTCACCATTTAATTTGAATACATAATTTTTATTATCAATCTCGATTTTTCGTAAACCAAACCGGTTGCTGATACTATGTATAATGTTTGATCCATTTTTTAATACTACCTCTGAACGATATAAAAACGGGTCATCGCAATTCCACAGATGCACTTCTTCTTTTTTCAATGACGTGCGAACAATCAGATCTTTGGTTTTGCCGGCTTCTAATTCAACCGTAAATGGTATGATACGCTTAAAACCATTAGTGGCAGACAGCGTAACATCTCCGGAAAGTTTCTGCGTTGTTGTGCCGCTATTACGGCATAATACGCGCACTGCGACAGTAGCCGTTTTTTTATCCAGGTCAACAGCAGGAGAAATAAACTGCGCAGATACATATGCGTTAGCCGTTGCCACAAGTTTCACGGGGCGCCTGATGCCACCCCAGTTCCAGACAGCACCTAACCTGTAAGTATTGTTACAGCTGACCACGATGGTATTTGAATCGTTATCGTTCCAAAAACTACTAACATCAAACTCAAATGGCAGGTAGCCGATATTGTTAGATCCAACCAGCTTTCCATTGATCCACACTTTGCTTTCGAAGTTCACTCCATCAAATACCAGCCGGAGCGATTTGTTTTTCCAGGCAGCATTTGCCGGTATTGTTTTCCGGTACCAGGCCGTACCGGCGTAAGTGGCGTATTCATTTCTGAGATCCCAGTTACCAGGTACCGGTAGCGAATCCCAACCCTGATCATTCAATGCGGCAGTAAACCAGCCCTGAGCTTCACCGTTGTTATAGGGATCGGTCTTGAATTTCCATTCTCCATGTACTAATAGAGTATCTGACTGCGGGCCTGCTGCATTAGCTTTTGCAAATAAACCTGCCGTATTATTGTGTGCGGCTATACCTGTTGAATTATTCTGTACAGCTACACCTGTTGAATTATTCTGTACAGCTACACCTGTTGAATTATCCTGTACAGCTACACCTGTTGAATTATCCTGTGCTGCCACACCTGCTGAATTATCCTGTGCAGATAATAAGTAAGAAAACAAATAAAAAGTAATACTTAGCGCTGATTTCATCGATATTAATTTATTTTACTCAAGCACCACTACTTTCAATTCGTAGGGTTCAAGATCTATTGCCGTGTTTGCCATTTTGCTTCCATTGGAAACCGTTTTGCCGGTATGATCCCTGATAACAATCTTATTAAATGAGTGCGACTTCTCACCCCAGCTTAACGACGCAGTGACAGCGGATGAATGATTATTCATCAACACTACAAATAATTTGTTCGCTCGAGGTGATTTTCCAACTAAATATTCAACCTGCGGTTTATCGCAGCTGACAGTGCCTTCCGTATTGGATAGTTGTACCGGTTCACCAAAAATTTTCCCATCCTCAAATCCGTAGGTTTGATGCGGACCGACTTTTGGCGTTATAAATCCTCCGGGGAAAACGATTCCATTGTCAGATCGCATCTGCGCTTCCGCCACCAGGTAATCCGTTATCCAGCCAACCTGCCACCAGGCATGATGAGGATATGGGCCGGCACCTCTATTCATAGTACGCCAGTAATATGAGGCCACACTAGTTTTCGGATCATTAAAGGCGTCTCTGCCGACGGCGGCGGACCGGGCCATGTCCAGGAGTAATGTGTCTTTTGTTATCTGGAACATCCGGACAAACAGTCCCGCATGACTTGCCAATGTAATCGGTCCTTCAACATTTGCTGAACCGAATATACCGCCGTGTTCGAAGCTTAAGCCCGACTGGCTGATTTCCCAATCTTCTCTATGAATGCCATTTACGGTTTTGAGTTGATGACTAGCAATAGGATGCGTATATATAGACGCTGTATACATTTTTACTGTCGCTATTGCAGCGTCTTTGTATGACTCGCTTTTTGTGATTTCATACAGATCTAAAAATGCCTGGGCAGTCTGAGCCGTTGCAAAGTCGGGTGCATACCTCGTATCTCCGCATACGCCCAGAAAACTCCCGCTTTTAACGGCCTCTTCTATCAGCCAATCGGCGCCTTTTTTAGCGGCTGCAAGATACTTATCGTCGTTAAGGATGCGGTAGGCCACAACCAATCCGTAAAAAGTGGGACGGAGGTCTTTTATATCTTTGAATATCTCTTGTTCTGTGTCTCTGTCGTATGCAACGGCCCAGCTACCATCAGGCTTTTGCCAGTTGAGCAGCGATTCGGCACCAATCCGCAACCGATCTTTCAGCGTACCATTTGCAGGATCAAATAATAACATATTGCCCATATCGAGCATAGTATAGTAAGTAAGTGCGATAGGCTCCGCTACATCACCCCATTCTTCCACAAATTTTTTCTTTTTGGCGAGATAATATTGCCCGACCACTGTTCCTTTGAAAAAACCTTCGCTGGTCTGTTGCTGGGTAAGTTTGAAATTAAGTGCGTAGGGTAGCCGGTCACGGGTTAACAGGCTGTCCTTCGTAGCATAAGCCAGCATCCACATAGCCCCATAGTCAGAGTTTTTCATCGCATCCCTGTCTGACCCCACAACGCCACCATGATACGACTGAGCACCAATCTTCATATTCATATGATCTTCCAGGTTCCACATCGATGTGACAGGATCCGTAAGATAATGATGCATTTTTTCAATACGGGTCGTGAGTGACTGTTTGTTTCGCCGCATGTTGACTGACTCTTTAAACCGATACACATCATAAATAGCGTGAGTAAGCGCTTTATACCAATCACCTCCTGTAAGGCTGTAACGAAAACTGTAAGAAAGCTCATCACCTTTTTTTAGTTCAGATTGTGGCTCACCCAGTATCGGATAGTAGATCGTGGGACTTAGTTCGTTCTTACGATTTTTATGAGACAGTCCAATATTCCACTTTGTCGAGGTATTGCTGTCTTTTGCCCATGGATCCCTTGACAGCCCGGGCTCAGGAATTACTGAATACGTGATACCTTCCCTTGTACTGATGATGGGGCATAAGGTACTGGCAGCTCGTTCCCGGTATATCACAGGTAATTCAGGAATACCATGACCATAGGCATAAGCCAGTACAAAATTTCTTTGCATTTTATTGCCCTGGAAATAACCAGGTACTGTTACCCATACCAGGTTTTCTTCTGCTATTGTTGCAAGTGTCGGGCTGGCAAGAGAAAAATAACCATCACGTCTAACCGAAATACTTTGTTTTACTATAATATCGGTTGGGAAGACAGGATCAAGTGACCATTCTGTTGTGATAGTACCTACTTCTGTGTCGTGGCTAAACTTTATTGTTTTGCCAACTTTTGTTGTTGTGCTACCTTTTATCGTTGTTCCTTCTTTTTTTGTTCCACCATCTTTTATTGTTCCACCTTCTTTTTTTGGCACGCCATCTTTTGTTGGCACGCCATCTTTTGTTGCTTTGTCAACTTCCTGCCAGCCATTTTTCGGAAAAAAGTGATAGGCCTTTCCGGCGGTATTCAGGGCAACCGGGCCAGTGCTTTCGGCCCATTGCTTTAACCGGTACCTGTAGGTTGGTTCAGGAAATCTTCCACCTGTAATGGTTTTAAAAGACGTATCAGGCGTGCGGTCGGGGAATTCAGCTGAGTATAACAATGTGTGTTCGAAGGATGGTGATACAGCGTCTATCCATTGCTGGTTTTTACGAACAGAAAGCTTACTGACCTGCCAACCCTGGGGCGTTTCCTTCCACGACACCCTGATATGATCGTTGGCAAGTGACAGTCCTGTTCCGGATTGAGCAAACGAGCCTGCACAAAAGAACAACAGTAAGCAGGTATGAAATATTTTCATCATGCAGTGCCCATTTTTTTGAGAATTCTGAATAACGTTTCCGGTCTTCATTTCCAATCCGGGTTTTGTTCAAGCAGGTCATTGGCATTGAGCTCATCCTGCGGAATAGGAAAGTATTTATGTTTTGGTAATGGTGCACGTGCAGGAAAAACATTATTGACAGCCTTTGGTATTTCAGTCAGAAATTTACCGGTCCGTGTAAGATCGTACCAGCGGTCACCTTCTGCAAAAAATTCCCACGAACGTTCCTGCAATACGGCATCAATAAAAGCATCCTTGCTCAAGCCAGCGGTCAAACCAACAAGACCCGCCCGTGTTCTTATCATATTGACAAACCCGTATGCAGCACTTGTTGCGCCATTCAGTCTTGCTTCGGCCTCAGCGGCGATCAGGTAAACATCTGCCATACGAAGGATCGGAATATTAACGGAACTGGCAGCTCCCACTGAATTAAGGTCCTGGTATTTCTTAATCAGCACACCTTTTGGTGTGATAGGTGTTATATCTTTCTGCGCAACGATGCGACCTGTATTATTTACATAGTTCGTGTCGAGCAACAGTCTGCGTTTATCGGTCGGATTAAACGAATCAAAAAATGTCTGATAGGCAAACATAGAGCCGAAAGTGGTTTTGCCATATTCGGGCGCCGGACTTCCCGCAGGACCGCACAAGCTCATCAGCTGGTGACCACGACCGGGCGAATAACTTTCTGATTCAAAAGCCCAGATATTTTCGATCCTTGCAGCATCTTCCTTATCATACCGGTAAACATCGCGTACATCTGCCATGAGTTGATACTTGCCCGAACCAATCACTTCCTTTGCTTTCTCCAAAGCTTTTGCCCAGTCTTCATTGTACAAAGCCGCCTTGGCATATAAAGCAATTACCGCTTCCTTCGAAGGGCGACCCTTTTCAACATTCGGGTATGAGTTCAGGCCTGCTGCTAGCGACTGGTCAAGATCGCTGTAAATTTGTTTGTAGACATCGGCTTTAGTGCTTTTGGCAACGTAAGCTTCTGCTTCGGTAACACTTGCTTTTATTTTAACCGGCACGTCGCCAAAATTACGACTGGCAGTCCAATGATAATATGCACGCAGAAAATAGGCTTCACCAATGATTTGTTTTTTCCGGGTTTCATCCATTGTTGCATCGGGTACTTTAGCAATGATCCAGTTAGCCTTTTCAATACCTTCATAACAGGATGCCCAGATTTGCTGAGGCGATTCAAACACGCGGCTATTGCTTTTCTGAACGGTGTAGTTCGCATCGTAAGTAAACAGACTGAGTGTGTTTCTTCCAACTACTGCGCGCGGATAACACTGGTCAGCACTAAAGTCGGGCACCAGCGTTAGTGCAGGTCCGTTTGCCATATCGCCCAGGGGACCATAAACTGCAATCAATCCCTTTTCTGCATCCAGCGCTGTTTTATAAAAAGCTTCTGTATAAATAGAAGAATAGATGGTTTCGTCGAGTTTGGAACAGGAATATAATATTAAGGACGAAGCCGCTATAAGTATTGGGAATTTAAAAGATTTCATTTTGTTTGTTTTTGAAGATTAAGGACCTATCCCAGAACGTTACTATTCTAAAACGTTACCTGGATACCACCCAAAAATGAACGCGCCTGTGGATAAACCAGGTTGTCAATACCGATAGCTGTGTTGGAACCAGCATATGTGTTCACTTCCGGATCGAAGCCACTATAGTTTGTAATCGTAAACAAATTATTAACACTCACGTATATGCGAATATTGCTGATGTTTTTAACGGGTGGAAAACGATAACCCAGGGTTAGGTTTTTACAACGGACATAAGAGCCATCTTCAATAAATACGTCGCTCAAAGGCAGGCGGCCACCCTGCGATGCACTTGCATATTGATTGCCCGGGTTGGTGGGCGTCCAGCGATTCGCCATCCCTGCTAACTGGTTGCGTAAGCCCAGCGGGTTTTCAAAGGCGAGACGGCTAAGATTATAAATATCGTTTCCCTGAGTACCCGAAAGAAAGGCACTCAAATCAAATCTTTTGAATGACAACGATGTTGAAAATCCGAAAATGAAATCCGGATTTGGGTTACCCGTAATTACCTGGTCATCGGAAGTGATAGTGTTATCACCATTGATGTCGGAAACGCGGTGGCCCCCGGTACGGCCATCATAACCGGGTAAGATAGCCTGACCCGTTTGATTGATGCCTTCAAATACAAATGTCTTAAACAAACCAAGGGGCTCGCCGACCTTTAGTATTGTGTAGTTGGTTACAAATCTTTGATTGGTAACCCCGCCGTCGAGATCCAGCACTTTGTTTCTGTTAATGGTTATGTTGCCGGCGACGTTCCATTTAAAATCACCGTCAAGTACCAGCGCGTTAACCGCAAATTCGAAACCTTTGTTTTCAAGAGAAGCAAAATTGCCGGTAATACTGGTGTAACCGGATGTTAGCGGCAGGGTTTTGATATACAGGAGGTCTTTCGTTGTTTTTTTATAAACATCTGCCACAATGTTCAGACGGTTATTGAACAAGCTGATGTCTAAGCCGATATTCGCTTGCTTGGATTTCTCCCATCTGAGATCCGGATTTGCTATGCCCGTAGGATTAATTCCTGTGGTGTAGATATGATTGATCTGGTAATTGCTGCCGGTTGAGGCAACTGTACTTAAAGACTGGTAGGCCGATATACCACCGGCGTTGCCTGTTAAGCCATAACTCATTCTCAGTTTCAGATCTGATATCCATGTAACATTCTCCATAAACGATTCATCACTGATCCTCCAGGCTGCCGATGCTGCAGGAAAAAATCCACGTTTGTTATTTGCACCGAACTTGCTGGAACCATCTACTCTCGCGGTAAGATCAAGCAGGTATTTGCCTTTGAAGCCATAATTAATACGTCCCATGAATGATTCAAGATCCTGCCGGCTGCGGCCACTGCTCACGGTCCGGTTTAGTGCAAGTTGTACTGCTTCGTTTGCAGTGGCATCATTCGGGAATCCCGATGCCGAGATATTGTTGAATTTATAAAGCTCTTTTTGAACGGCGTATACGCCGGTGAATTTCAGGCGGTGATCTTCAGAAAAATTGCTTGAATAAGTAAGAATGCTTTCATGCAATAAGGAAGTGCCATAGGAACTGTTTTTTGCACCCGTTCCTGAGTTGTCGTTCAGATCGGATTTGCTGATGATGTAGCGTGGCGAGTAATAATCATTCAGGCTGCTTTGGAGATCGGTATTAAAAGATGCGCGATAAGTGAGGCCTTTTATAATGTCCACTTCACCATACAGGTTCACAAGCGTCCGGTTTATGGCCGTGCGGTTCATTATTTCGGCAAGCCCAAGTGGGTTGGTAACTTCGCGGTATTGACCATTGCCCTGTTCTCCAAAAGGATAAATGGTTCCATCTGCTTTATAAGCTTCAAGCGTTGGCGGCGCGCCGATGGCTGCACCGAGTATGCTGCCTGTTACCGCGCCACCATCGCCCTGGTTTGTTGTGCCCGTAAGAATGCCGGAGTTGATAGAATAGCTGCCCAAAATACTGGCACCTATCTTAATGCTGTTGCTTATGCGATGATCAAGATTCAAGCGAACCGAATAACGCTTAAAGTTTGATTTGATGATGATACCATCCTGGTCGAAATAGTTTAATGAAAGGACAAGCTGGGTTTTTTCTGAGCCGCCTGAT
>Ga0193752_1003796_pt1 | contig 10189 bp, 9 predicted proteins | sample H1c1metaG_FD_144924 | JGI IMG/M metagenome (GOLD analysis project Ga0193752, IMG submission 144924) | Soil microbial communities from a riparian zone of the East river system, Colorado, United States - H1c1 | ecosystem: Environmental > Terrestrial > Soil > Riparian zone | place: USA: East River...
GTGCGCAGCGCCGCGTAGTAGAGCAGCCCGCGCAGTCCCTGCTCGCGCTTGAGCACCTCGGTGGTCATGTCGAGCAGCTCGAGCATCTGCAGCAAGGCGGTCAGCACCACCAGCAGCGCCAGGATCTGGACGCCGACGCGGCGCCGGAAATACGCCGGCAGCACGCCGCTCACTGGAGTACCTTCGTGCTTCGCACTCCGGTATTCGCCCTTGGGGCGGCCCGGCGGGCTCATGCAGCAACTGCCTTGGCGCGACGCCGCGGCCTGAGGCCTTCGAACAGCGCTTCGAGCCGGAGCACGCCGCGCAGCACCGGGTTGTCGCCCGGCCACGCCAGGCTGCCGCGAAAGATCCACAAGCCGAGCAGCGCGAACAGCGCGTACGGGGTCCAGACGGCAAGGGCCGGCGGCGCCCGGCCGTTGGCGGCGAGGCTCTCGCCGAACTGCAACGCATGGTTGACCACCAACAGCGCCAGGGTCGCGAACACCACGCCGGGCGCGCGCTGCCCGCGCTTCGAGGCCATGCCCAGCGGCAAGGCGAGCAGGGGCAGGAGCGGCAGGATCATGACCCGCGCCAGCCGGCCGTGGAGCTCGGCCGCGGCCTTGTTGTCGACGGTCTCGTGCATGTCGCGCCAGAGCTCGGGCAAGGTGCGCTCGCGCACCGACTCGCCGCGGTCGCGGAACGGCTGGCGCGCCGGCAGCAGGTCGCGATCGACCCGGCTGTTGGCGAAGCGCTCGATCGACACCGCCTTGTCGCGTCCTTCGAGCAGCCGCATGCCCTGCTCGAGACGCAGGCTCAGGCCGTGGCCGCCGGGGCCGGGAACGAACTGCCCGTGCGTCGCCGCCGTGATCTCGATGCCGCCGCCCGGACTGCGCCGCTCGACGAACACGCCGCGCAGATGCCGGCCATCGGGATCGACCTCGCGGGCGCTGAAGGTCAGGCCCTTGCCGGCGTCGATGAAGCGGTTTTCCTCGACCTTCGCGTTCCAGCCGGTCTGCATCGCGTCATAGACGGCGACGCGGTAGCCGTAGCGCGTGACCGGCTGGACCTGGCCGAACAGATACAGGTTGAAGGGGATCAGCAGCGCCGCGAGCGCGAAGTACGGCGTGGCGATGCGGGCGATCGATCGCCCGCAGGTGAGCATGACGTCGAGCTCGCAGTCGTCGGACATGCGCGCCGCGGCGACGAAGATCGCGGCCGTGAACGCCATCGGCAAGGCCAGGCCGAAGTAGTGCGGCACCAGGTTGGCGATCATCACGAACACGCTCGTGAGCGGCGCGCCCGCGGACGCCGCGAGGTCGAGCAGACGGAGCAGCCGCTCGAGCAGCTGCGCCATCAGCAGGATCGCCAGCACCAGCAGCAGCGGACCGGCGAACAGGCGCAGCGCGTAGCGGTCGAGCCGGTCGAAGGCGAACAGGTGCAATCCGTGGCGTCCTGCGGAATCGGCCGCGAACGGCGCGGATCAGGCCTCGGCCGCAGCGCGCCAGGCGTCGCGCAGCCGGGCGACCAGGCCGTCGATCGTCGCCGAGTCGAGCGGCACCGCCGGCTCGAGCGCCGGCGGCCCGGGCCAGCCGGCATCGGCGAAAGCGATCGCGCCGAAGTTGCGCGTGCCGCTGTAGCGCGGGATCACGTGGAAGTGCACGTCCGGATCGACCATCATCAGCATCAGGTAGTTGATCCGCTCGTAGGCAACGAACCCGCGCAGCACCGCTTCGATGTTGCGCACGACCCCGCGCAGCTCGGCGTAGCCCTGCGCGCTGACCTCGGCGAAGGCCTGCACCGGCTCGCGGCAGATCAGCACCAGCGATCCGAACGTCGGCTGCTTCGGTCTGAGCAGCACGGTCCAGCAATCGGTCTGCGCGATCCGGGTGACGGGATCGCCGAACTTCGCTTCGGTCGCGTTGGCCATGGTCGAGATCCTCCTTGGCCCGATTCTGGGCCCGCGCGGCTCAGGCGCAGGCGGCGCTTTCCGACCGCCGGTCGACAGCGCGCGGCAGGCAGAGCTCGTAGCTGCCGCCGGCGACGAACGCCGCGTCCACGGGCGACCAGCGTCGAACCTCGACCTCGAGGCGCCGCGCGTCGCCGCCGTCGAAGCCGAGGCGATGCCAGCGGGCGCCCTGGTCGACGGCGCTCGCCAGCGCCGACGACGAGGGCACGCACAGGCACGGTATCGGCTCGACCGGACCGGGCAAGGCGTCGAGGCGGGCATCGCGCGCATGGCCGTGCAGCACCAGCTCGGCGCCGGCGCGACGCAGAACGTCGGCCAGCGCCTCGCGGTCGGCGAGCGCCTTGCGCCAGCCGACCGCGCCCGCAGCGGGCGGATGGTGCAGGGCGACGATGCGCACGCGCCCGGCCGCGCCTTCGGCCGCGAGAATCCGTTCCAGCCGCTGCAACTGCGCGTCGCCGAGGCGGCCGCGCGCCAGCAACGGCGCGGTCGGCAGCGCCGAATTGAGGCCGATCAGCGCCAGCCCGCCGACGTGGTGCGTGAACGGCCAGTCCGGCCCGGTTCGCGTCCAGCCGGCCCAGAGATCGAGGCCTTCCGCGGCCGCCACGGGCACGAGGGCGTCGTGATTGCCGGGCACCAGGCTCAGCGCACCGGCCGGCGCGAGCGCCGCGAGCCAGGCGGCAGCCTGGCGGAACTCGGCGGGCAGCGAAAAGTTGGTGATGTCGCCGGTAACGACGACATGGTCGACAGCGGCGGCGCGCACGTCCCGCACCAGCGCGTCGAGGATCTCGCGGCGATGCAGATGGCGCCGGCGACGCCACGAGAGCACGCTCAGCTGGCGCTTCGAGAGCCGCTGGCGCAGCGACAGCCGGGGCTCGAACGGCAGGTGCAGATCGGAGACGTGGGCCAGGGTAAAGCGGTTCATCGACAATGCCGGGTTCGCCCCTGACTTCGCTTCTCGATCATGCCCGAGCTTACTTCGCCGTCCCGGCTTCTTCGTCTCCGCCGGTGAGCGCCCGCCCTGGTCCGGCCCGCGACGCCGCGGGCATCGTCGTCGGCCAGTCGACGCTGCGCGTCTGGGGTCTGCCCTCGGCGATCCGCCTGCAACGCCAGCTGAAGGCGGCCGGCGCCGTCACCGACGAGACGGCGGCGAAGCGCCGGGTTCTGGTGCGCGCCGACTGGGTCTACGACGACGCGCTGATCCGCGGCCTGGTCGCCGCCGACGCCGACCTGGCGCTGTTCGCCGTCGACGGCAGCGCGGTCGCGCTCAACGTCGCCGCGGCCGAGGCCGGCGACGCAGCGGCGCTGCTCGCCGAGGGCCGCGCACCGGCGAGCGCGCGCCAAGTGAGCGCGTCGGTGCTCGCCGACGGCTACAACAACGCCCTGCGCAAGCGCGAGCCGCCGTTTCTCATGCCGCTCAGCGACGCGGCGCTGCCGGCGATCGAGCAGCGCGTCTTCGGCAGCTCGTACAAAGGCGTCACCGACCTGGTCACGCTCTACGTCTGGCCGCGCCCGGCGCGCTGGGTGACGCGCCTGTGCGCCAACGCCGGCATCACGCCGAACCAGGTGACCTCGGCGAGCCTGGTGTTCGTGCTCGCGGCGATGGCGCTGTTCTGGACCGGCCAGTACGCGCTCGGGCTGGTCTGCGCCTGGCTGATGACCTTCCTCGACACCGTCGACGGCAAGCTGGCGCGGGTCACGCTGCGCTCGTCGCCGTTCGGCAATGTCTACGACCACGGGATCGACCTCATTCATCCGCCGTTCTGGTGGTGGGCATGGATCGTCGGCCTGCCGGCCGCCGGCTTCAGCCTGGAACACTCGGGCCTCGTCCTCGCGGTCATCGTCGCCGGCTACGTGCTGCAGCGGATCGAGGAAGGCGTCTTCATCGCCTGCTTCGGCATCGAGATGCACATCTGGCAGCGCTTCGACAGCCGTTTTCGCCTCGTTACCGCGCGCCGCAACCCGAACCTGCTGCTGCTGACCGCATCGATCCTGATCGGCCGGCCCGACCTCGGCATCGTCGCGGTCGCGATCTGGACCGCCGCCTCGCTCGGGGTCCATGCGCTGCGTCTGCTGCAGGCGGCGCTGGCGCGACGCCGCGGCAAGCTGCACTCGTGGCTGACGGCGCCGACGTGAGCCCTGAGCTCGCGGCGCTGGTCGCCGGCGAGCTCGAGCGGGCGGTTCCGGCGCCTGTGACGGCGCTGGCCGCAGAGCTGGCTGCACGCGCCGGCGATGCCACGGCCGCGGTCCTGTTCTACGGCTCGGCCCTGCGCGACGACGCGCTCGACGGGGTGCTCGATTTCTACCTGCTCACCGACCGCCCGATCGCCTGGCCCGGCTCGCGCCTGACCGCGCTCGCCGGCCGCCTCCTGCCGCCCAACGTCGGCTATCTCGAAACGGCCATCGACGGCGCGACGCTGCGCGCCAAGTACGCGGTCATGACCGTCGCCCAGTTCCGGCGCGCGATGTCGGCGCGGCGCATCGACACCACGCTCTGGGCGCGCTTCTCGCAGCCCGTCGCCTGCGTCCGGGTGCGCGGCGACGCCGAGGCGCTCGCGGTGCGCGCGGCGGTCGCCGAAGCCGTGGTCACTGCCGCGCGCTGGGCGGCGGCGCTCGGTCCGGTGCGCGGCGAAGCGGGCGCCTTCTGGCGCGCCCTGTTCCAGCGCACCTACGCCGCCGAGCTCCGGGTCGAGCGCGGCGCCCGCGCCGACGACCTCGTCGCCCGCGACGCGGCGCGCTATGCGACGCTGTTGCCCGCGGCCTGGCGCGCCGCCGGGCTGCGATTCGCGAGCACAGGAGAAGGCGTCCTCGAGCCGGCGCTGAGCGCGGCCGACCGCGCCGACGCGGAGCGACGCTGGCGGCTGCGCCAGGCCCTCGGCCGGCCGCTCAACCTGCTGCGCCTGCTCAAGGCGGCATCGACCTTCGCCAACGCGATCGACTACGTCGCCTGGAAGGTCGAGCGGCACAGCGGCTACCGGATCGAGCCGAGCGAGTTCCAGCGGCGCCATCCGCTGCTCGCGGCACCGGGCCTGTACCTGCGCCTGCGTTCGCGCGGCGTGCTGCGCTAGCGCCCTAGGACGGAACCGGGAGCCAGCCCGCGCGCCGATACCAGGCGACCGCATCGGCGAAGCCGCTGTCGAGGTCGAAGCGCGCCGCCCAGCCCGGCGCCCCTGCCCGTTCCTCCGGCGCGACGCCCCAATCCGGATGGCGCAGCTCGCGCAGCTTTTGCGAGCTGATCATGCTGCTCGCGCCCCAGGTCTTCGCCAGGTCGCCGAGCAGCGCGACACCGCTGAGCAGGACCTGCGGCGCACGAACGAAGCGCGGCGACGGGTTGCCGACCGCGCGCGCCGCGGCGCCGAGCAGCTCCTCCCAGGTGTAGCCCCGCGGCCGGTCGTCAGCCGCCGCGAGCACCGCGCCGCGCGACGCCGGCCCGGCCGCCAGCGCCACCATCAGGCGCACCAGGTCGCCGACGTGGATCAGCGCCGCGCGCGCGTCGGCGTCGCCAAGCAAGGGCACGATGCGCCGGCCGGCGAGTTGGAAGAACAGCAGGGTCTCGCGGTCGCCCGGCCCGTAGACGACCGGCGGACGCAGCACGGTGGCGCGCGCTCCGAGCAGCGCGAGCACCGCGTCCTCGCCCGCACGCTTGCTCGCCGCGTAGTCCGACAGGGCGGGCTCGCGCGCCGCCAGGCTCGACACGAGCACCAGGTGCGCGCTCGGCGCTGCGCCCTCGACGGCGCGCGCGATCGCCGCCGCGCCGTCGCGATTGACGGCGAGGAAGTCGGCCCGACGCGCCGCCTTGATCAGCCCGGCGAGATGAATGACCGCATCGGCGCCTTCGACCAGCCGCGTCAGAGCCGCGTCGTCGCCGAGCGTGCCCGCGACCACCTGCGGCTGCAGCTCGCGCCACTCGGGCATGTCGGGCTCGCGGCGCAGCAGCAGGCGCAGCCGCCAGCCGGCCCGGTGCAAGGCGACGACGAGATGCCGGCCGATGAAGCCGGTGGCGCCGGTCACGGCCGCCAGCGGCGCCGCCGGACGCGCGGCGCCGTCCGGATGCGGCGGATTCATCGAAGTTCGTATGGCGTAAACCCCCGGGGGCGCCGGAAACGGGCCCGGGCGCCCCTAGGATACTGGCGCCCGCCACGACCCCCCTTCCCTGCCGCCCGTCCATGCGCAGCACCGTCTTCATCCACACCAACCCGAAGCAGGCGGTCGGCGCGCTGGTCGCGCGGCATGCGCTGATCCGCAACAGCCCGGCGCCCGAGCGCTTCGACGTGCGCATCATCGACACCAGCGATTTCCCGGCGTTCACGCGCTACGAGGGCCGCAGCTATCTGCGCGAGGGCAAGCAGGCGGTCTGGCGCAACGACGACCTGCAGTCGTTCACGCCGCTGCGATTCGCGGTGCCCGAGCTGATGGGCTACGACGGCCGCGCGGTGCTCACCGATCCGGACATCTTCGCCCTCGCCGACATCAACCTGCTGCTCGAGCGCGACATGGGCGGTGCCGCCGTGCTGGCGCGGCAGATGCCGGCCGACTCGCGCCGGCCGCTGCACTACGCCTCGAGCGTGATGCTGCTCGATTGCGCGCGCCTGCGGCACTGGCGCTGGGAGGAGGACTTCGACCAGACCTTTCGCGGCGAGCGCGACTACCGCGACTGGATGTGGCTGCTGCTCGAGCCGCCGGGCAGCGTCGCGACGCTCGAGCCCGAATGGAACGACTTCGACCGGCTGACGCCCGAGACGCGCCTGCTGCACAACACCCATCGGCGCACGCAACCGTGGAAGACCGGCCTGCCCTCGGACTTCACGCCGCGCGGCACCACCCTCAGCTCGCGCGCCGGCATCTGGCTGCGGCGCCTGCGCGGCAAGGGCGCGGGCCGCTACCGGCGCCATCCCGATCCGGCGCAGGAGCGGCTCTTCTTCAGCCTGCTCGGCGAATGCCTGGACAACGGCTCGGTGCCGGCGACGCTGCTCGAGAGCGAGATCGCCCGCGGCCACATCCGCAGCGACGCGCGCGCCTGCATCGCCCAGGCGCATCGCGCAGCAGCGTAGCGCGCCGCGCGCCGCGGACCGGAGCGCTCAAGGCCGCTCGATCACCGCCTTGATCCGTGCCACGGTGCCCGCGCGCTCGGCTTCGGCCAGCGCCACCGGCCGGCCGGCAGCGCCGAACGCGCCGGCCTGCTCGAGCGCGCGCTGCAGCAGCCCGAGGTCGCGCACCGAAGACACGAGGCCGAGTCCGACCATCGCGTCGAGCGCGCGCCGCGTCAGCGACTGCGGCGCGCTCGCCGCCGCGGCGCGCCAGGCGGCGCCGAGCCGCCAGCGCCAGTCGGCCCGTGCCGGCAGGGCGAAGGGCGTCACCGGCCGGCCGGTGAGCAGGGCTTCGGTCAGCATCGACGCGCTGTCGGCAGTGACGATGAAGCGGTCGGCCAGGCCGAGCAGCGCGGCGTAGCAGTTGTCGTCGCGGCCCCAGCGCACGATCTGCGCCGGCCATTCGAGCGCCCGCTCCAGCGCCGCCATCGCCGAGGCGGGCGTGCGCGGGCTGTCGAGCACCCAGGCGCTGCCGCCGACCGCACGCAGCTCGACGTTGACCGCGGCCGCGAGCCGCGCCGCGGTCGCGTCATCGAGCACGAACGGCCGGCTGTTGCCGCCGACGAGCACCGCCGTCCACGGCCGGGGCAGCGTCGCCGCACGCGCCGCGAACGACGCCGGCAGGGGCACGGGCGGTTGCGGCGGCACGAACGGCAGCAGGTTGGTCAGGACGTTGGCGCGCGCGGGCAGCGCGTATTGCGGCGTGGTGACGACCAGGTCGAACCAGGCGAGCGGCGCCCAGGGCCGGTTGACATGGACGAGGCGGGTCTGCCCAGCGGAAGCGCGGCGGATCCACAGCGCCGCCGGCACGCTCTTGCGCCCGGCTGCCAGGACGGCGCGCGGCCACGGCGGCGCGAGCGGCGTCTCGGTGCTCCAGGTCAGCCGATGCGCGAACCAGCGCGCCGGCGCCAGCCGGGCGCCGCGCTTGAAGCGTAGCTGGACGACGCGATAGGGCCTGTTCAGCGCGTCGGCGATTGCCAGCAGCTGTCGGTTGTCGCCGTGGCGGTTGCCGAGCAGCACCCAGAGCGGATCGGCGCTCACCGGAGGGCCGCGGGAAACTTGCGCCAGCGGCGCTGCGGCCAGCTCCAGAGCTGCGGATGGCTGAGAACCATCCGTTCGGTCGCGATGACGAGCAGCGCCGCGTCGGCTTCCAGCTTGGCCTGGCCGAGCGACAGCGGCGGCTGCACGGTGAAGCGCCAGACCGGCGTTGCCGCGGTGGTCACGACCGGCAGCACCGGCGCCCTGGAGGCGCGCGCGAGCTGGGCCGGGCCCGCCGACATCGGCATGTCCTTGCCGAGGAACCGCTGCGGCAGGCCATCCTTCGCCTGCTTCACGCCCTGATCGAGCATCAGGAAGACGATCCGCCCCTGCTTGAGCGCCGCGAGCATCTCGCCATAGGCACGAATGCCGGCGTTCGCGGCGATGCCCTGGATGCCGTAGCGCTCGAGCCCCTGATGAAAGAAGTCGGCCGACATCATTCGCGATTCCTTGTAGACGACGCTGACCGGCCAGCCCGAGGCGGCGAGCCGGAGCGGCAGCAAGGCGGCGTTGCCCATGTGCGCCGCGAGCAGGATCGCGCCCCGGCCTTGCGCCAGCGCAGCGCGCAGGTGCTCGAGACCGTCGACTTCCGAGCGCGCCGCCAGCATCGCCTCGTCTTGGCGCCGGTCGAGCATGGCCACGACCTCGAGCACCGCGGCGGCGTTGACGCGATACGCCTCGCGCAGCATCGTCGGCACCGCCGGATCGTCGGCCGAGCGCCAGAGCGCGCGCGCCATTTCCGTCTCCATGCGCCGGCGCGCGCGACCGCCGAGCCGGAACTGCAGCTCGCCGAGCAGCTCTCCGGCGGCGCCGGCGCGAGCGAACCCGAGCACCCGCACCAGGCTGCGCACGCTCAGGAACATCAGGCGCCGGGCGCCGCGCCGCCAGCGCAGCCGGGCGCCGTCAGCCATGCACGGGAAGCCCTGCCACGTCCTCGAGCCGCGGATCGGTGCTGATGTGGCCGCCGGCGAGCCGGTAGATCCGGTCGGCGGCATCGATCAGCAGGTCCTGGTGCGAGACGGCGAGGATCGTCAGGCTGCCCTTCAGGTGCTTGACCGTTTCGACGACCGCCGCCTGCGCCTCGGCGTCGAGGTTGCTGGTGGCCTCGTCGAGGATCAGGAGGCGCGGCTTGTGCACCAGCGCGCGGGCGATCGCCAGCCGCTGCCGCTGCCCGCCGGAAAGGCGCGAGCCGCCTTCGCCGAGCCGCGTCTGCAGCCCCTCGGGCATGGCCTCGACGAAGGCGAGCGCATCGGCCGCGCGCAGCGCATCGCGGACCTCGGCTTCGCCCAGGCCCTCTTCGCCGAGCGCGAGGTTGTAGGTCACGGTGTCGTCGACCATCACCGATTCCTGCGGCACGTAGCCGATCTGGCGCCGCCACTGGCGCAGGTCGATCTCGCTCAGCGGCACGCCGTCGATCAGGATCCGGCCCGCTTCGGGCTGCTGCAGGCCGACCACCAGATCGAGCAGCGTCGTCTTGCCGGCGCCCGAAGGACCGACGAGCACCGTCAGGCCCTGCGCGGGAATGGTGAACGACGCATGGTCGAGCAGCGCACGGCCGTCGCCATGGCCGAAGCGAACGTCGTCGAAGCGGATCGATTCGGCCAGGCGTGCCGAGAGCTTGCCGCCGCGCGGCTCGACCTGCGCCGCGGCGGCGGCGATCGCCTCGATCAGCGACCAGTACGCGCTCTCGCGCACCACCACCTGCTGATAGGCGCGCTGCGCCTTCGAGAGGTAGTTCACCACCCGCGCCAGCAGGAACAGCATGATCAGCACCGCCGCCAGCGGCATCTGCAGCGCGAACAGGCTGAGGAAGAAGCCGAGGCCGACCATGATCGCGAGCAGCGGCTCCTGCAGCGCCGTCAGCGCCTCCTTGCTGATCACCTGGCGGCGGATCGCCCGCTTGAGCTGGCGCGTCTGGTCGGAGATCAGCGCGTCGATGTGGTCCTCGCGCGCCATCGCCTTGAGCGGCTTGGCCGCCGAGAGCTGTGCGCCGATCGCCGAGACCAGCGCCTTCAGCAGCGCGGTCTGGTGCTGGCCGGCGTGGCGCGAGGTGCGGATCAGCGTCTGCAGCAGCACCAGCAGGAGCGCGCCGGCGAGCGCCGCGGCGAGCCCGGCCTGCCAC
>Ga0193752_1003798_pt1 | contig 10185 bp, 10 predicted proteins | sample H1c1metaG_FD_144924 | JGI IMG/M metagenome (GOLD analysis project Ga0193752, IMG submission 144924) | Soil microbial communities from a riparian zone of the East river system, Colorado, United States - H1c1 | ecosystem: Environmental > Terrestrial > Soil > Riparian zone | place: USA: East River...
AGACCGTAAGTCCTACAAATGCCCGGATATATTCTTCAGTTGTGACTTGTTTTTCTTTAGCCCGAGAGCCGGTTTTTCGCCTTTCCCGCGACAGCCAAAGTTTTTTTTCGCTTCCTTTTTTTGAAAAAAAAGGAAGAAGAGGTCACTCTGCCTCAGAGAGAAAAACTTTTTTGGCTTACATTTTTCAAAAAAAAGAAGAAGATGTCTCTCTAGTTCAGAGAGTGTTATTTACTTAACTTCAGGCCATGAACAAAGATGGCGAGATAATCATAATAGAAGATGACCTGGACGATCAGGAAATGTTGTTTGAAATTTTCAAGTCATTGAATGTTGTCAATCAGGTACTCTTTTTTGAAAACGGGCAAATCGCTCTCGAATACCTGGAAAAGCCCGACAATGAACCCTTTCTCATTATGTCGGATGTGAATATGCCAAAACTGAGCGGCTTTGAATTGAGAGAGAGGATATTTACTAATAAAGAACTGAGTAAAAAATGTATCCCATACATATTCTTTACCACAGCTGCGACCAAAGAGGCAGTGATCAATGCTTATTCGTTTTCCGCCCAGGGATTCTTTAAAAAGCCCAACTCGTATAGTGAACTCAAGCTTTGCATCAAGGCCATTATAGATTACTGGAAACTGTGCTATTCTCCCAGTGATTTTTAGGACAATTTCTATTTCGTGATTTGGTTGCCGGCAAGACTGGCCAGTATTTGTTCGCTTCTGGTCAGCGCCTCTTCAAACGTATTCTGGACATTGGCTTTACCAATGGCAAACAAAAGACGGGCTTCTTTCAGCCCATCCCTCACCTGCTGGCTGTGAACTTCAGACAACACCAGCTTCGTATCTCTTCGCACACAGTCCCTGTATACTTCTTCGATTGTTTTGATACCGGTGGCATCGATAATCGGTACATATCGCATTCGTATAATGAGCACCTTTGGTGGCTTTTCGATATAGCGCATTGCATCTTTGAACTTATATGCGGCTCCAAAAAATAAAGGACCCGTAATTTCAAAAACTTCCACATGCTGAGGCACCACAAAATTTGCAAGTCCCTCATTGTCTTTTCCTGTCCCATTGTCTTCGATGTCCTTCGTGAGCGCAGTTACATTGGTAAACTGGATCATGTTCCGCATGAACAAAAATGCAGCCATTACCATCCCAATTTCTATTGCTACGGTAAGGTCGACTATAACGGTCAAACAGAAGGTAGTCAGCATAACGGCGGTATCACTGCGGGGGCCGCTCATGATAGAGCGGAAGTTTTTCCACTCACTCATGTGATATGCCACAACAATTAGAATCCCGGAGAGAGTGGCTAATGGGATAAGAGCAGCCCATTTACCCAAAAAAAGCAGAATCAGCAATAAGGTGGCCGCATGCACGATTCCTGCAACCGGAGTGCGGCCGCCATTTTTGACATTGGTAGCAGTGCGAGCAATAGCACCTGTAGCAGGGATACCACCAAACATTGACGAAAATATATTTGCAGTTCCCTGCGCAACCAGTTCAACATTTGACTTGTGTCTCCCTCCGATCATGCCGTCAGAAACTACAGCGGATAACAGTGATTCAATGCCTCCCAGCAAGGCTATAGTGAAAGCCGGCTGGATCAAAGTTTTGATCGTGACCAGGTCAACATGAGGAAAAGAGAATTGGGGCAAGGACGAAGGGATGCTGCCAAACCTGCTACCGATGGTTTCCACCGGCAGCTTTAACCATTGCATAGAAGCGGTAGTAACAAGTATCGCGATCAGCGATCCAGGTAATTTCTGGGTAACTTTTGGCCAAAGTTGAATGATGAGAATAGTAACTGCCGCTAATACTGCGGCATAAATATTCACAGTTCGGATATGTTCAAAGTAGCTCTTCCATTTATCCAGAAAATCTGCTGGAACCGTTCCCATAGTCAAACCAAAAAAATCCTTCATCTGGGATGAAAATATAATGAGGGCAATTCCACTGGTAAATCCAATGATCAGGGGATAAGGAATAAATTTGATCACCGTGCCCAGCCTCGCAAACCCCATGATAATAAGCATCACACCTGCCATGAAAGTAGCTATGATTAACCCATCGACTCCGTGGATCTGCACAATACCGTAAACGATCACAATAAATGCACCAGTAGGACCACCGATCTGCACCCGGCTTCCGCCCAGCGCTGAAATGATAAATCCTGCGATGATGGCAGTATACAAGCCTCTTTCCGGCGACACCCCCGAGGCGATTGCAAAAGCAATCGCAAGCGGTAAAGCCACAATGCCAACTATAAGACCCGCCAGCAAATCATTGGCAAATTGCTTTCTCGAATAATTTTTTAAAGTTTCGAGAATTTTGGGTTTGAACATGGACGAGATTTAGAAAGTAACGGCATGCCGGGCAATGAAGATACAACCAATCAGAACGAAGAAAGAGAAAGAGGGAGAAACAGAAACAGAAATAGAAATAGAAACAGAAACAGAAACAGAAACAGAAACAGAAACAGAAACAGGAAGAGGAAGAGGGAGGACCAGAAAGAGAAACAGGAAGAGGGTCAGGCCAGGCAAACTCACTTTGCGTCTTTGCGCTTTCTTTGTGCCTTTGCGTGAAATGAATTGATGATGACTGCGTCCCCCACTCTTTCTCTTTCTGATTCAGCTTACTCGTTTTCCCTTCAGGAGCTTCTCCATTGCATCTTCAAAGGAGCCTGCTTTGGTAACTTCACCAGAGTTCACAAAATAGATCTCATCGGCATTCTGAATTGTATTCAGCCGGTGCGCGATGATGATGCGCGTTGTTCTTGCAGGCAGCCTGTTCAGTATTTCTTCCAGCAACTGTTCGGTTACCGTGTCAATATTGGCCGTGGCTTCGTCCAGGATCAGCAGTTCGGGATCACGAAGTACGGCACGCATAAAGGCGATCAGTTGTTTCTGGCCCAGGCTGATGCTTTCCCCGCCATTCGACACATTCGTCTCCAAACCGTTCTCAAAGGTAACCAGCAGGTTTTCCAGGCCAGCTTGCCTGATAACCAGTTCCAACTGGCTATTGTCGAAATGCTCGTATCCTGAGTTCCCATACAGAATATTCTCCTTAACAGTCCCGCTGAACAGAAAAGGTTCCTGCAAGATGAACCCGATCATTTTTGAACGTTCTTCGGGTGTATAACTACGCATGTCCCTCCCATTCATAAACACCATTCCCGAACCTGGGTCGTACAGGCGCGCGATCAGTGAGGCGGTTGTGGTTTTACCTCCGCCGGTGGGCCCAACAAAGGCATAGGTCTTTCCTTTTTCTAGTGAAAGATTGATGTTGTGCAGGATCTCTCTGCCTCCCTGGTAGCTAAAGTGCACATTCCGGAATTCCATCAGCGCGGGGGATGCATCAACATCAGAAGCCGCGATTGTAACCATGTCCGATTCCAGCGACAATACCCTGGCGATCCGGTCCCAGGCGGCCATCGCCACCTGGAAGCTTGCCCACAAGGCCGCCAACTGCCGCAATGGGTTGTAAAAATTCACAGCATATGCGAAATAACTGACCAGCAGGCCGATGGTAAAGTTACCGGCGGAAATCAGGTGGATTCCATACACAAGAACGATTAACTGCGCCGCACTTGTAAACAAACTATAAACCGGCAGGAAGACATTATTCGCGAGGCCCGCGCCGATGGCCGTCTTATAGTTCTGCTGATTTGCCTTGTCGAATCGCTGCCTGAAATAATCTCTGCGATTAAATGCGATGATCACTTTAAAATTGTTCAGGCTTTCCTGTATCTCACCGCTCATTCCTCCTACACTGGCCATATTGATCTCATTCTTTTTTTTCACCCAGGGTGACACGAGTCTGGTGAACAAAAAGATAGCTACCCCAGGCAACAGGGTTGCCGTGCCCAATTCAAGATTGATCATGAGCAGAAAAATTCCTGCACCGATCATGGTTGCGATGCTGCCTACAAACTGTATGAGCGACTGTGAGAAAAATGTGTTCACCTTGTCGGTGTCATTGTTTACCCTCGAGATCAGGTCTCCCGCCTTGTTGGCGTTGAAAAAAGCGACCGGTAATGCCAGTAATTTTGCGAAGATCCTGTTGCGCAGGGTGAACAGGATGCGCTGCGCCACCGTTCCCATGAGTTTGGTCTGATAGTAACTGGTGAACAAACCAACCAGGTAAACACCCAGCAGCATGGAAGAATTCACCAGCACCCCATGAAAATCTTTATGCTGCACATATTTGTCAATGGTATGTCCAATCAGGAAGGGCCCAACCAGGTTAAGGAATGAATTCAGCAGGATGATCAGGAAGGCCAGTATCAGGTTACTCTTCTCTTTCGGAATCAGTGCCAGCAAACTCTTCAACCCACTGTAGGTACTGACCTTTTGTTTCCCTTCCGACGGAGCGTTAAGATTGTAGTTCATAGGTGTTGGTGCTTTGTTGTGAACTGTGCAGCTGTACGTATTCCGGGCTGGTTTGCATCAGTTCTTCATGCCGCCCAATAGCGATGATCTCGCCTTCCATCAAAAGAATGATTTGGTCATAGTGTTCTACCGACGCCATCTTCTGGGTAACCGACAACAATGTCAGTCCCGGATAATTGTTTTCCAGGTTGGCCAGTATTTTCTTTTCCGTATTTGTATCTATCCTTGCTGTGAAATCATCTAGTAAGAGGATCCTCGGATTCAGGGCGAGCGCTCGTGCTAGCATAATCCGTTGTTTTTGTCCCCCGGAAAGACTGGCGCCTCGTTCCGACACCACGGTGCTGAGTTGGTCTGGCAAACCATTCACAAATACGGCCAGCTCCGCTGTATCAATGGCTTTGGAAAGGGATGCGTCGGTCACCGTATTACTAAAGGCGATATTTTCGCGGATGCTCATATTGAAGATGATGCTGTCCTGGAAAACAAAGCCCACCTGTTGATGGAAAGATTCACTTTCATAATCCGCGATGTCGCGTCCGTCAAATTTTATTGAGCCCGTGTTGGCTTTTATTAAGCCGGTAAGGAGGTAAAGCAATTGTGTTTTGCCGGCTGCAGTTGGACCTATCACCGCAATCTTTGAGCCCGCCTGAACTGCAAAGGAGATCTCTTTCAGTACCGGGGTCTGACCGTACGACACATTCACATTTTTCAGTTCGATATCACCCCGTAAAGCGGCCCTGACAGCTCCATGCTCAGGAATATCAGGTGTTTCAATGACAGCGCTGATCCTCTGATAAGATGCCGAAGCCTGTGCGATCACGTTGCTCATAAAGCCGATGACCAGTATAGGAAAGATGAGCAGAGCCAGATAACTGTTGAATGCCGCAAAATCGCCGAGGCTCATACTTCCAGTAATCACAAAATGACCGCCAAGCGCCAGTATGGTCAACATGGCCAGGTTCGCGGTGAATGTGATCACCGGAATCAATCCCGCAAATAACCTTAGTATGGATAATCCCAGGTCCCTGGCGCTGGTGTTGGCCTCAAGAAATTTGTTGTACTCAGGTTGTTGTGAGTTGACCACCCGGATAAGCGCGGCGCCAAGAATACTCTCATTGATCACTTTATTCAGCCTGTCAATCACTGCCCGGCTCTGTATGAACAGCGCCCTTACTTTTTTCAATACCAGGTAGAATGTGATACCAATCAGTGGGATGATGGCGATAATACAGAGCCCCAATTTCCAGTTGATCGAAAGCAGCAAAATGCTTGATCCAATGATTATAACAATAGATGAGATAATCGCCACAATTGCCTGTGAGACAAACATTTTGATCGAATCGACGTCTGCCGTAAGGTTCGTCAGTAATTTGGAGGGGTTGGCCTGCTGAATATAGTCTGCTGATTGTTTAGAGATCTTGTCCGACAAGCGCTTCCTCAGGTCCCTGGCCACACGCTCAGAGGTATAGGTTTGTATGATACTTTGGAGATAAGTGAACAAAAATATACAGAAGACTGCCGCAGAGAATATCCACAGGACTGGTTCGAGGACGAATTTACCAGCGGTGAAGTCGTCAATGCTATCTGCGATAATTCTGGGAAGAACAAGATTCAGGCCATTGCTCAGGAGAGTGAATAACAATAACACGATGACCAATCCTCTGTATGGTCTTAATAGTTGAAGTATTCCCGGTTTTTTGCTCATTCGATATGTATTTGCAGATCCCTGGATCATGATCCGATGCGATGGCCGGGAGCAGGGGGACAATTTTGAGCCTGCAATATACCAAGATGAGAAAGAAATCATTCATCAGTTTGAGGTCATCATACTTCCTCAGAAAAGAAAAAGGATTCCCACTTATCAGCAGGAATCCTTGACATACTGTATTATTTCTCCGGGAATGACAAATCTTAATTGTCTTTCTTAATGATGTATCCGAACAATCCCTCCGTTTCTTCTTCGGGCCCGGCAGTGAAGTAGAGTCTTCCGGGATCAATTGATGAAGCAGATGGTGCGAAAGTAATTGCCCACAGCCCGTCAATTTGTATGGCTGATCCTTTGCTTCTGAGTTGACCCATGAAATCGCCCTCAGAGGTGTAGGCATTAATATAGCCATTACCGAAATTCCCAACCAGGATGGCGTCCTCGTTGGTCGTTTTCATCAATGAATCTGTGGTGCCTTTAAAGAAAGAAGCAGGCGCTTTTACCACACCCCATGGGGCATTCAATGGGCCCTTTGAAGCGAACCTCTTCACAAATTCGCCATTGGTTTTAAAGATATTGACATAGCCAAGTCCCTGGCCGGGCTCATCGCGGCCATCAGGTCCAACCTTGGCATACATCACATAAAGCCAATCGCCAACGGCCTGGATGTTGAAGGGATTAAAACCGGCAGGCAATGCTGGATCACTAAAGCTCATAGCTACGTTGTTGAACTGCTGATCCCAGACCTGAATTTTTCCCGCCCTGAAATCGGCACCATATAGATAGGAGCTATCTTCCCAGGTAGCAATGGCTAACCCTGTATAGGCCGAGGTGGCAGAATTGTTTTGGATTAACAAGGCTTTCCCACCAGCTGTTGGGTTCCAGCCAGACAATACTCCATCGACTCCAACAAACAGGAATCGGCCGGCTTCGCCGTTTGGCAGCACAAAACCCGAACCACTATTGAATATGATACCAGTGGGATTGCCCCCGATGGTGTCGGCGGGTGAGGGAATGTGAACCGGAGGCCTGAGTGTTACCCCTTCTGCATCATAGACCTGGCTTACGTGTCCGCCCTGGGAGGCCACCCAGGCTACGCCGCCGGAGTTGAAAGCAAGCCCCCAGGCGTTAACCAGGGTAGTGTCGGTGTTTGGCGCATTGTATTCATGGTTGTTGTCAACCAGGTTGACCTGCTCAAAATGTTTTAACCGGACAAGCTGGTCGAATTTTCGGCATCCGGCCATAATCAGGGATAAGCTAAGAATGAGAAGAAAAAAGGAACTGAATTGTGGTAGGTTGAAAGCTTTGGTAAACTTTTTCATACTGGGGAAATTTAAAAGTGGATAATCAGGAGAGAGCTTCCAGAGACGGACTACAGATAGTGGGGATACGAACACTTATCCGACAAGGTTGCGTTTGGAGGCCGCCGGTTCGGAATTTGGCCGTGATAAACCCTGCTACCAATAAAGCAGCGCGGATGAGATGCCATTGATCTTCGCTGAAGAAGGGGTCGGTCTGAGGCTGGCAAGTGGTAGCCATAATAATCTAAGGGGTCCGCTTCAATCTAGCACACCTATAGTTTCCACATTTGGTCCGGGCAAACAAAATTTCTCTTATCACTGATTGCCTTGCAGCCGGTCTTTCCTGCCCGATAGGAAGCTCTCACGTCCCCCCCCAGACAATACGTAACCTGTTTTTTACATCTCACACAAACCCTTCTTCAATTCATGCAATGCTGTATTGACGCGGCTTTCGAATGCCTATACATTTGCGAAAAAAATAATGAAACGGAAAGTTATTCAACTCATCACTTATTTGCTCTGTATGTCGCTGGTCATCACGGCTGCGCTATATTATGGAAGGACGGTCAGTGCGACCTGCCCCGTCTGCAAGCACGATATGAGGTCAATAGGAAACAATTAATCAACTATAAAAATTCATTCAAAATGAAACAGAAAATCACTTTCAGCGTCCAGGTATTATCCATTCTCATTGTATTCTTATCTGTGTTTATCAGCTGCCTCGTGCGCGACAGGAGCAGGGAGCAATCAACGATACGGAAAGCCCAGGTCATGCAAATCGAAAGGAAAGAAATCAACAGTTCATCAATAGTTTTCTTCAATCCATTCAGCAATGGATTGCCGGCAACTGGGCAGTACTGTTAGTTTGTACAACAAATCAAAACAATCAAAAGTTACATTATGAAGAATTCGGCTGTAATTATGGCATCACTGGCGCTCTCCCTGAGCTGCGCACTGATCTGCTGCCAGGGCAACCACGGAGATGCTGAAATCATCACCGATGAAACAGGCTTTTCCTACACCCCTGCGCAGGTAAGACACGGCGACTACCTCGTCACCAGCATGGGTTGTGACGATTGTCATTCACCCAAGAACTTTGGCCCAAATGGCCCGGAACTTGATCTCGACCGCCGGCTTTCTGGTCACCCATCAACAATGCCAATTCCAAAGGTTGACACCAGCGTTCTGGGTTCCTGGGTGCTTCTTGGATTTACCGGAACCTCTGCTGTGGGGCCGTGGGGTGCTTCGTTCAGCGCCAACATAACCAGCGATGCCACAGGTGTGGGCAACTGGAAATTCGAGAACTTCAAAACTGCCCTTAGAGAAGGAAAATATAAGGGTCAGAAAAACGGCCGCGACCTCCTGCCACCAATGCCCTGGACACAGTACAAACATCTGTCAGATGAAGACCTCAGGGACATCTTTGCTTTCCTCAAATCGACAAAACCTGTTGAGAACAAAGTACCCGCTCCCCGTCCCATCGCAGACCTCAGGTAATTCAAATTAATATTCAACTACAGATCAAATCCAGAATATCAATTTCTAATCACTAACAGTTTTAACTATTTAACCATCATGACTCCTAAAAAAATTCTATTCGCTTGCGCACCATTTGACGGTCATTTTAGTCCACTCACCGGCCTGGCCATACACCTGCAAGACCAGGGGCACGACGTGCGATGGTATGCCCAGGAATTTTATGCCGACAAACTCAGGAAACTAAATATTCATCATTATCCTTTTGTTGAGGCGCAGCAGATTAACCAGGAAAGCCTCGAAACACTTTTTCCCGAACGCACTAAGATCAACAACCAGGTAAAAAAACTGAATCACGACATACAGAACGTATTTATTAAACAGGGGCCACTGTATTATCGGGATATCGTTGAGATCAATGAAGAATTTGATTTTGACCTACTGGTTGCAGATGTGGCATTTGTCGGTATTCCTTACGTAAAGGAACTGCTTCATAAGCCTGTATTCTCGGTTGGGGTATTTCCTTTAAATGACACATCGAAAGACCTCGCGCCCGCCGGCCTTGGCTTAACTCCCTCAAAAAGTTTTTTCGGTCGCAGGAAACAGGACATCCTCCGCTTTGTTGCAAATCACATATTGTTCGGACCTTCTAACAGGATGTCAAAAGCAACATTGAAAGAATATGGCATTGAAAGCGAAGTGTTCATTTTTGATGAGCTCACCAGGCGTTCAACACTCGTCCTGCAGAGCGGTTCACCGGGTTTTGAATATCAGCGTAGCGACCTTCGCAGCAACATCAGGTTCATCGGCCCTCTGCTTCCATATTCTCTGAAACAGCATCGGCCCTATCGTATTCAGACCCGCTTCCAATATGATAATATCGTGCTCGTAACCCAGGGTACGGTGGAAAAAGATGTAAACAAGATCATCGTTCCTACACTGGAGGCGTTCAAAAATACCAAAACATTGGTCATCGCTACTACCGGTGGCAGCAAAACGCAGGAGCTTAGGAATATGTATCCACAGGAGAATTTTATCATCGAAGATTTTATTCCTTTTGCGGACATTCTTCCTTTTTGCGATGCCTACATCACTAACGGTGGATATGGCGGAGTGATGCTGGGAATTATGAACAAAGTGCCCATGGTGGTAGCGGGAATTCATGAGGGCAAGAACGAGATCTGCGCGAGAGTTGGCTACTTCAAACTGGGAATCAACCTCAAGATGGAAATGCCCTCACCCATACAAATCAAAAGAGCCGTGACGGCAGTGATCAGTGACAAGACTTATACCCGCAATGT
>Ga0193752_1003799_pt1 | contig 10185 bp, 7 predicted proteins | sample H1c1metaG_FD_144924 | JGI IMG/M metagenome (GOLD analysis project Ga0193752, IMG submission 144924) | Soil microbial communities from a riparian zone of the East river system, Colorado, United States - H1c1 | ecosystem: Environmental > Terrestrial > Soil > Riparian zone | place: USA: East River...
ACTTCATCGCGCCCGGCCTGGCCTGGCTCATCAACACCTGCCATCACGCCAGCGAATGGGGCCTGACGCCCGAGGTGACGAAGAAGATGGGCTATCACCGCGAGCTCGATGCGGCGGTCGAAAGCATGAAGGGCTTGCGCAAGCGTGGCGTGCGCATCCTGCCCGGCGGCGACTACGGCTTTGCCTGGACGCCGCATGGCACCAACGCGAAGGACCTCGAATACTTCGTCAAGGTCGTCGGCATGAGCACGATGGAAGCGCTGCTGTCGGCCACCGCCTGGGGCGGGCCGATGATGAAGATGGGCAAGCAGCTCGGCTACGTGCGCGAGGGCGCCTATGCCGACATCCTGCTGATCGACGGCGACCCGCTCGCCGACATCACGATCCTGCAGGACAAGGCCCGGATCCTGTCGGTGATGAAAGGCGGCGAGTTCCACCGCGCGCCGCCGATGCGATCGGCCCGCACCCTGACCCGCTGGGCCGCCTGAATGGTGCCCCCACGCTCACTTCGTTCGCTGCCCCCCGAGGGGGCGCGGCCGGCCTTGGGGCGGCCCGGCGGCCGGCCGGCCCACTTTGCTGGAGACCCGACATGACCGACAGCACTCTCTTCACCAACGTCCGCATCCTCGACGGCTCGGGCGCAATGCCGTATTCCGGCAGCGTGCTGGTGCAGGGCAACCGGATCCGCACGGTCGGCCGCTCGACCGCGGCGCTCTCGCCCGCGGGCGCGACCGCGATCGACGGCGCCGGCGCGACCCTCATGCCCGGCATGTGCGAGGCGCACACCCATTTCTCGTGGAACGACGCGGCGACGCTCGCCGGCATCCAGACGATGCCGCTCGAGGAGCACGTGCTCTGGTGCGCCAAGATCGCCAAGCGGTACCTCGAGGCCGGCTGGACCTCGTGCGTCGGCGCCGCCTGCGCCAAGCCGCGGCTCGACGTCGTTACCCGGAACGCGATCAACTCCGGCCAGATCCCGGGCCCGCGCTATCTCGCGGCGAGCCAAGAGATCACGGTCGTCGGCGGGCTGGGCGACGAGACCCTGCCGCACCTGCCGTTTCCCGAGTTCAGTTTCGGTGTCAACGTCAACTCCGCAGACGAGATGCGCACGGCGGTGCGCCTCTTCCTCAAGTACGGCGTCGATTCGATCAAGCTCAACCTCTCCGGCGACAACTTCACGCAGGACTCTCCGGCAGACACCACCTGGATGAGCGATGCCGAGGTCGCCGCGGCCATGGACGAAGTTCGCATCAGAGGCAAGCGCGGCACCTCGCATGCCAGATCCGCGGCGTCGGTGAAGCAGTCGCTGCGCCACGGCATCGACGTCATCTACCACGCCAGCTACAGCGACAGCGAGTCGCTCGACATGCTCGAGGCCGCGAAGGACCGGGTCTTCGTCGCCCCCGGCATCGCCATCATCCTGGCGATGCTGTACGAGGCCGAGCCCTGGGGCATCACTCACGCCAAGGCAGTGGGCATGGGCTACATGCACGAGTGGGAAGCGGCGCAGGAGTCGCTGCGCGCGATGCACAAGCGCGGCATCCGGATCCTGCCCGGCGGCGACTACGGCTTCGCGATGACGCCGCATTGCCAGAACGCGCGTGACCTCGAGTTCTTCGTCAAGTACCTCGGCATGACGCCGATGGAGGCGATCCGCTCGGCCACGCTCTACGGCGGCCAGATCATGATGAAGCCCGACGAGCTCGGCCTGGTGAAGGACGGCTACCTCGCCGACCTGTTGCTGGTCGACGGCGACCCGCTCGCGAATCTCTCGATCCTGCGCGACCCGAAGCGGATCCTGGCGGTGATGAAGGACGGCGTGTTCGCCAAGTCGCCGGAGATCGCGGCGCAGCGGCGCTGGGAGCGGGCTGCGTGACGCGAACCTCGCGCGCGCTGCTGATCCTGATCGCGGCCCTGATCGCGGTGTTCTCGGCGTGGGCGCTGTGGAGCAACCCGCGCCTCTACCTGGTCACCCTGCTCAACAGCCTGACGCTGGCGTCGCTCTACTTCATCGTCGCCAGCGGCTTCACGCTGGTGTTCGGCCTGATGCGCAACGTCAACCTCGCGCACGGCTCGCTCTATCTGCTCGGCGGCTACGTCGCCTTCATCGTCGCCGAGCGGACCGGCTGGTGGATCCTCGCCCTCGCCGCGGGCTTCCTGGCGGCGGCCTTGGCCGGATTGCTGATCCAGCTGCTCCTGCTGCGCCACATGCAGGGCCAGGAGCTGCGCCAGACGATGGTCACGATCGGTCTGTCGATCGTCATTGCCGACGTCCTGCTCTGGATCTTTACCGGCCAGGTGCATCAGATGGAGGCGCCATCCTTGCTGCAGGGTCCGATCCGCGACATCCCGCTGATTCGCGCCTATTCGGCCTACCGGCTCAGCCTGCTCGGCTTCGGCATCTTCATCGGCGTCGGCCTCTGGTGGCTGCTCAACAAGACCCGCGTCGGCATGACCATCCGCGCCGGCGTCGACGATCGCGGCATGCTGGCCGCCTCGGGCGTCAACGTCGACCGGGTGTTCGCGATCACCTTCATGCTCGGCGCTGGCCTCGCCGGCCTGGGCGGCGTGATCGGCGCGGTCGAGCTGTCGATGGTGCCGGGCGAGGACACGCGGCTCCTGCTCGCCTCGCTGATCGTCGTCATCGTCGGCGGCATGGGCAGCGTCGTCGGCGCGGCGATCGGCTCGGCGATCCTCGGCCTGGCCGAAACCTACGGCCTCGCCTACGCGCCGACCTACAGCGTCGTCTTCACCTTCCTGATCCTGATCGGCGTGCTGGCGTTCCGGCCGCGCGGCATCATGGGGCGGCCGGCATGAGCGCCTCGCAGTGGCGGCGGGCCATGAACTCCGGCGCGTCGGCGGCGTTCAAGACGATGCCGGCGGCGTCGGCGCGGACTTCGGGCGCGGCGGGCGCATCGGCGACGCCGGTCACCGAGACGGTGCCGCGACTCGAAGCGCTGCGCCGCGCCGTGTCGCTGCGCCATGTCGTGGTGCTCGCCTGCCTGCTCGTCTTTCCCTTCGTCGCCACGCCGTTCATCACCTTCCAGGTCGCCTCGCAGGCGCTGGTGCTCGGCCTGATCGCGCTCTCGCTCACTTTCCTCGGCGGCTACGGCGGCATGATCTCGCTGGCGCAGATGACGGTCGCGGGCATGGCCGGCTACGCGCTGGCGGTGCTCGGCAGCAGCAGCGCCGCCGAGATCAGCCTCGGCTGGCCTTGGTGGGCGGCGATTCCGGTCGCGCTCCTGATCTGCGCCCTCGCCGCGACCCTGATCGGCTGGCTTTCGGTGCGCACCGAGGGCATCTACACGATCATGATCACGCTCGCGATCGGCGTCGCCTTCTATTACCTGGTGCTGCAGAACTACAGCGTCTTCAACGGCTTCCAGGGCCTGCGCGAGATCTACCCACCCAAGGTGCTCGGCATCGCCTGGCGCGATCCGCTGCCGTTCTACTTTCTCACCCTCGTGTGTGCGCTCGCCGGCTACGGCGTGGTCCGCTGGGTGGTGCGGGCGCCGTTCGGCATCGCCCTGCAGGGCATCCGCGACAACCCGCGGCGCATGAACGCGCTCGGCTTTCATGTCGTCGCCCACCGGGTCGCCGCCTACGCGCTCGCCGGCGTGATCGCCGCGGTCGGCGGCATCCTGTTCGCCTGGTACAACGGCCTGGTCACGCCCGGATCGGTGAGCATGTCGTGGCTCATCAACATCCTCGTCATCGCCGTCCTCGGCGGCATGAAGCATCCGCTCGGCGCCTTTCTCGGCGCCATCGTCTTCGTGCTGCTTCAGACCTTCGCGATCGACCTGATCGACCGCGAGCGCTTCAACCTGGTCATCGGCGGCGTCTTCCTCGCCATCGTCCTGTTTTCCCCCGACGGCCTGCTCGGATTGTGGGAGAAGCTGCGGCTTCGCCTCGCCTCCCGACGGAGCCTTTCTTCAAACCAAAGGAGACAGAAGTGAACGTGACGAAACGGATCTGGGTTCGGAGCGCCTTGGGCGCGGCGGCGTTGACCGCGATGCTGGGAACGGCCTGGGCCCAGGGCCAGCCGGTCAAGATCGGCCTCCTGGCAACGCTCGAAGGGCCGTTCGCGGCCGGTGGCGCCGATGGCATGCGCGGCGCCGAGCTGGCGGTCAAGGAGCGGGGTGGCGTGGTGGCCGGGCGCAAGATCGAGGTCATCAAGGCCTCGTCCGATGCCAAGCCCGACGTGGCGGTGAATTCGACGCGCAAGCTGGTCGAGCAGGACAAGGTCGACATCATGGTCGGCCCGCTCTCGGGCGGCGAGGGCATCGCCGTCAAGGACTACTCCAAGACCCAGCCGCAGGTGACTTTCATCAACGGCGGCTCCGGTGCGCAGGCGACGACCCTGGTCAACCCGAGCCCGAACTTCTTCCGCTTCAATACCGAGGGCGGCCAGTGGATGGTCGGCCTCGGCAAGGCGGCGCTCGCCAAGGGCTACAAGAAGACGATGGTCATCGCCGAGGACTACGCTTTCCCGTACTCGCAGGTGCAGGGCTTCATGTCCGAGTACTGCCGGCTCGGCGGCAAGGTGCCGGAGAAGGCGTGGGTGCCGCTCGGCGGCAAGGACTACTCCTCGGTGATCGCCAAGATCCCGAAGGACGTCGACGCGCTGCTGGTCGTGCTCGGCGGCGCCGACGCGGTGAACTTCCTCAACCAGTACGAAGCCTCGGGCGGCGACAAGCCGATTCTGGGCGGCTCGATCACGGTCAGCCAGGACGTCCTCAACTACCGCGGCAAGCGGCGCGACTCTCTGGTCGGCACGCTGTCGGCCGGTCCCCTGGCCGATTCCTACGACGGCGCCGGCTGGAAGGCCTTCGTCGCCGACTACCAGAAGACCTACCCGGTCTCGGCCGGCGGCTTCCCGAGCCCGAGCCTGTTCGCGTACGTGTATTACGTCAACATGAAGGCGGCGCTCGACGGGCTGGCGGCAGTCAACGGCGACCTGTCGAACAACCAGGCGAAGTACCGCGAGGCCTTGTCGAAGATGGTGCTCAAGACACCGAACGGCGACGTCCGGCTCGACGCCAACCGGCAGGCGATCGGCACGACCTTCGTCACCGAGGTCGTGAAAGACGCGCAGGGGAACCTCTTCAACAAGGTGCACAGCAAGGTCGACAACGTCGAGCAGATGCTGGGCATGAAGAAGGAAGACTTCAAGATGGGCTCGCGCGACGTGCCCGCTTGCCCCTGAGCCGCTGAGGGGCCGGTGGCTTCGATCGCCCAGTTGCACCGGAACCCGGCCGCCGCGCGCGGCCGGGTGGCCACGCCCGGCGCGGCCCGCGCGCTCGCGTCGAACGACGCGCTCGTGCTGCGCAACGTGACGCGCGCGTTCGGCGCCTTGCGCGCCGTCGACGACGTCTCGCTGACGGTCGCCGCCGGCCAGAAGTACGCGATCCTCGGATCGAACGGCGCCGGCAAGACGACGCTCTTCAACGCCGTCACCGGCGACTTTCCGCCCACCGCCGGGCGGATCTACTTTTTCGGCGAGGACATCACCGAGCTGCCGCCGCACGAGCGCATCAGGAAGGGCTTGCGCCGAACCTACCAGTCCTCGCTCCTGTTCCGCGACCTGAGCGTGCGCGACAACGTTTTCCTCGCGGTCCGCGGCGTCGCCAGCGGACGCTTCAGCTTCCGCCGGACGGGCCCGGGCCACGCATCGCAGGCGGCGACGGTCGACCTGCTCGAGCGCGCCCGCCTCAGCCACATCGCCGGCGTCCGCGTCGCCGACCTGGCGCACGGCCAGCAGCGCCAGCTCGAGATCGCGATGGCGCTGGCCGGCGCGCCGCGCCTGATCCTGTTCGACGAGCCTGCCGCCGGGCTGTCGCCGGCCGAGCGGCGCGAGCTGGTCGCGCTCCTGAGGTCATTGCCCGCGCACATGAGCTTCGTCCTGATCGAGCACGACCTCGACATCGCCTTGCGCGTGGTCGAGCACGTGACCGTGATGCACAACGGCCGGGTTCTGAAGACCGGCACGCCCGAGGAGATCGAGAACGACGCCCAGGTGCAGGCGATCTACATGGGGGGCAAGCACTGATGGCCTGGCCCGGTCGGAAGAACAAGACGGCGGCGCCGCGCGGGCCGGTGCTCGCGGTCGAGGGCCTCGACGTCTACTACGGCGCTGCTCACGCGTTGCAGGGCGTGAACCTGGTGCTCGAGCGCGGCGTGCTGGCGATCGTCGGCCGCAACGGCATGGGCAAGACGACCCTGTGCAACGCGATCACCGGGCTGGTGCCGGCGACCGGAAGCGTGCGCCTGCTCGGCGAGGAGATTCGCGGCCTGACACCGAACCGCATCACCAAGCGCGGCATCGCCTACGTCCCGCAGGGCCGGCGCGTCTGGCCCTCGCTCAGCGTCGACGAGACGCTGCGCCTGGTGGCGAGCCATCGGCGCGAGATCGAACGGGTGTATGCGATGTTCCCGCGCCTGGCCGAGCGCAAGGGCCACGGCGGCGCGCAGCTTTCCGGCGGCGAGCAGCAGATGCTGGCGATCGGCCGCGCCCTGCTGCTCGAGCCGAAGCTGCTCGTGATGGACGAGCCGACCGAAGGCCTGGCGCCGATCATCGTCGAGCAGGTGGTCGAGGCCTTGCGCGGCCTGGCCGCCGAAAGCGAGATCGCGGTGCTGCTGGTCGAGCAGAACCTGGGCGTCGCGATCGACGTCGCCGACCGGATCGGCGTGATGGTCAACGGCCGGATCGCGCACGAGATGGCGGCGGCCGAGCTCGGCGCCGACCGCGAATTGCAGGAGCGCCTGCTCGGGCTGCGCTCGGGCGGCGGCGACGACGAGCCCGAGGCGCCGCCTTCCGCCGCCGACGAGCCGGAGCCGACGCAGGTGTTCACGGTGCGGCGCGCCCATGGCGAGGGCGCGCCTTCGCTCTACGACATGGCGCCGCGCACGGTGCGTGGGTTCAATCGGTGGAATGCGGGCGGAACGGCGGCGCCGGTGGCGGACATCGCCCGGGTCTCACCCTCTCCCGCGCGCGGGAGAGGGCAGGGTGAGGGTAGCCGCGTGGAACCCTCACCCCCACCCTCTCCCGCAAGCGGCAGAGCGGGCGGCGGGGGCCAGGTGTTCGACTTTCCGGTCGCCGCCAGCAGCGGCCGCGCCGCCTACGTCGCCGGCACCTTCGACACCAAGGGCCGCGAGCTCTACTTCCTGCGCCAGTGCCTGGAAAAGCTCGGCCTGCGCGTCGTCACGGTCGATCTCTCGACCTCGGGCAAGCCCTCGACCGCGGCGGTCCACCCGCGCGAAGTCGCGCGCCACCATCCCGAGGGCGAGGCGGCAGTGTTCAACGGCGACCGTGGCAACGCCGTCACCGCGATGGCGACGGCGTTCTCGCGCTTCGTCCAGACCCGCGGCGATCTCGGCGGCCTGCTCTCTGCCGGCGGCTCGGGCGGCACCACGCTCGCCACCGCCGGCATGCGCGCGCTCCCGGTCGGCGTGCCGAAGGTCATGGTCTCGACCATGGCCAGCGGCGACACCCGCCCCTACGTCGGCCCGAGCGACATCTGCATGATGTATTCGGTGACCGACGTGCAGGGCATCCACCGCATCAGCGAGCAGGTTCTGGCCAACGCCGCGCATGCACTTGCCGGCATGATCGCCCACCCGCCGGTGATCTCGGCCGACAACAAGCCGGCCCTCGGCCTCACCATGTTCGGCGTGACCACGCCGTGCGTGCAGGCGGTGGTCAAGCGCCTCGAGGTCGAGTACGACTGCCTCGTGTTCCATGCCACCGGGGTCGGCGGCCAGTCGATGGAAAAGCTCGCCGATTCGGGCCTGCTCGCCGGCGTGATCGACGTGTCCACGACCGAGATCGCCGACGAGATCGGCGGCGGCGTGCTCTCGGCCGGCCCGACCCGGCTCGACGTGTTCGCCCGCCATCCGCTGCCGTACGTCGGCTCGTGCGGCGCGCTCGACATGGTGAACTTCGGTGCCTGGGACACGGTGCCGGAGCGCTTCAAGGGCAGGAAGCTCTATCGCCACAACCCGACCGTGACCCTGATGCGCACCACGGTCGACGAATGCCGGGCGATCGGCGAGTTCCTCGCCGCCAAGCTCAATGCGATGACCGGCCCGGTGCGCTTTCTGATTCCCGAGGGCGGTGTGTCGTCGATCGACCGGCCGGGCCAGCCCTTCCACGACCCCGCGGCCGACCGGATGCTGTTCGAGACGATCGAGCAGCGCTTTCGCGCCGGCGCCGACAGGAAGCTGATCCGCCTGCCGCTGAACCTCAACGACGAAGCCTTCGCCGATGCCCTGGTCGCCGCCTGGCGCGAGGTCGCGGCGAGCGCCGAGCGCCATCCTTCTCCCCGAGCCTATGCCCCGCATCGCTAGACAGACCCTGCTCGAGCGCTTCCGCGCCAAGCTCGCTTCGGGCCGGCCGCTGATCGGCGGCGGCGCCGGCACCGGCCTTTCGGCCAAGTGCGAAGAGGCCGGCGGCATCGATCTGATCGTGATCTACAACTCGGGCCGCTACCGCATGGCCGGGCGCGGCTCGCTCGCCGGCCTGCTCGCCTACGGCAACGCCAACGAGATCGTCTGCGAGATGGCGCACGAGGTGCTGCCGGTCGTGAAGCACACCCCGGTGCTCGCCGGCGTCAACGGCACCGACCCGTTCATGATCGCCGACGAGTTCCTGCAGCGCCTGATCGGGCTCGGCTTCTCCGGCGTGCAGAACTTCCCGACCGTCGGCCTGATCGACGGCACCTTCCGCGCCAACCTCGAGGAAACGGGCATGGGCTACGGCCTCGAGGTCGAGCTGATCGCGCGCGCGCATGCGCTCGACCTGCTGACCACGCCGTACGTCTTCAACGAAGCCGAGGCCACGGCCATGACCGAGGCGGGCGCCGACATCGTCGTCTGCCACCTCGGCCTCACCACCGGCGGGGCGATCGGCGCCGAGACGGCATTGACGCTCGCCGACTGCGTGCCGCTGATCGAGGCGCGCGCTGCCGCCGCGAAGAAGGTGCGCAAGGACGTGATCGTCCTCTGCCACGGCGGCCCGATCGCCACGCCCGAGGACGCCGCCTGGATCCTCGGCCAGTGCCCCTCGTGCCACGGCTTCTACGGCGCCAGCTCGATGGAGCGGCTGCCCACCGAAATCGCACTGACCGAGACGACTCGGCGCTTCACCCAGATCTCAGGAGACAGACCATGACCGGCGCCCAATTCGGCAGCTTCCTCCTCGGCCTGCTCGTCGTCGCGATCGTCGTCGCGATCGCCGTCTGGCTGCTCCACTGGCTCTACCTGCGCAGCTCGAAGGAGCGCTCGTTCGTGCGCACCGGCCTCGGCGGGCAGAAGGTCGTGCTCGACGGCGGCGCGTTCGTGCTGCCGATCGTTCACGACGTGATTCCGGTGAACATGAACACGCTGCGGCTCGAGGTCACGCGCGGCCGCGACAAGGCGCTGATCACGCGCGACCGGATGCGGGTCGACCTGATCGCCGAGTTCTACGTCCGGGTCGCGGCTCGGCCCGAGGCGGTCGCCGCGGCGGCGCAGACGCTCGGCCTGCGCACCATGGAGCCCGAGCAGCTCAAGGAGCTGGTCGAAGGCAAGTTCGTCGATGCGCTGCGCACCGCGGCCGCCGAGATGACGATGGAGGAGCTGCACGAGAAGCGCGGCGCCTACGTCAGGAAGGTGCGCGAGACGGTGGCCGAGGACCTGACCAAGAACGGCCTCGAGCTCGAATCGGTGTCGCTGACCCAGCTCGACCAGACCGGCATGGAGTTCTTCAACCCGAGCAACGCCTTCGACGCCGAGGGCCTGACGCGCCTCACCGAAACGATCGAGCAGCGCAAGAAGCAGAGGAACGACGTCGAACAGGACACGCTGATCGCGATCCGCAACAAGAACCTCGAGGCCGAGAAGCTCTCGCTCGAGATCGACCGCGAAGGCGAGTACGCCCGCCTCAACCAGCAGCGCGAGGTCGAGGTCGCGCGCGCCCGGCAGCGCGCCGAGCTGATGACCGAGCGGGCGCAGCGCGAGCAGGACGGCGAGAGCGCGCAGATAGCAGCCAAGCAGACGATCGACGCGGCACGCATCCGTTCCGAGCAGACGATCGAGCAGGAGCGGATCGGCAAGGAGCGGACGATCCAGTCGGCCGAGATCGACCGGCGCATGACCGTCGAGCTCGCCGAGCAGAAGCGGGCGATCGCGGTGGCGAAGGAGAGCGAG
>Ga0193752_1003800_pt1 | contig 10182 bp, 13 predicted proteins | sample H1c1metaG_FD_144924 | JGI IMG/M metagenome (GOLD analysis project Ga0193752, IMG submission 144924) | Soil microbial communities from a riparian zone of the East river system, Colorado, United States - H1c1 | ecosystem: Environmental > Terrestrial > Soil > Riparian zone | place: USA: East River...
TTGCATTTTCAGCTGTTTTTATGTTGCGATCGTAAGCCATTCTGTTTATTTCGCTGGCCTTCGCGTTCAACGTATTTTGATATCGCTCAAACGAAAAATATGCAATACGCGACCCTCTGTCAAATCTATTAAAGTTGACCACCTGGGATTGTGACAGCGATGACAGCAATGAGATCTCTGCAACAAGTTCATACTTGACCTTTCGTCGTCTTTCATTGTTTGAATACCAATTATTTATCCACACAACGCCGAATGCTATTGCCAAGGTTAAACATTGACTCACGATAGTTGACCAATTCAGTCTTTTAAGGAAATTTTTTGAGCGCTTATGGTCAGGCATGATAAACGAAGGTCAGCGTAAGCCAAGTTAATACAATTAATTAATGCACTGAAAGAAGATCAGCTTGACTATCCAGGTTAGATCAACGGCACCAATAGCACTCGCATAAAAAAATCCCGAGCTCTCACCCGGGATTTGTACAGTGGAGGTCGAGAATATCGAACTTTTTCCTGGAGGACTTGGGGAAATTTGAGGGTTTGGTAGTTCGATAAAATTTTTGGAGTTTGGAACTTCCCTATTACTAAAGAATGACCACATTTAGATTCTTGTCATTGATCCATGTACTGAACAAATGCTCCAGCAGGAAAACGCCTATGATCCAGTCATTCACTCCGGTTGCCTCCTGGTAATGATTTATTTGATTAAATTCTGCCATACGTTCCTTGTGCTTTCGGTATCCAGATGGTTGCGAAAATATTGGTTCTTGTTGCATAAACTTCATGACCGGGTCGAGACAAGAGTGCACGTATTCGCGGTAAAGTGGACCACGCGCGATAAAGTGATTTTCGTAGATCGCATACCTTAACTCCTCCGGCATGTTTATCCGAAGTTCCTTCCTTAAAAATCTAGATAACACTAAAAGTGCTTCGTCCCATACATTACCAAACCAATGAGCTCCCATGAAAAAGCTTTTGTGCTCTGGAAGGCGGGGGTCAAAATAGCTATGTCAAAGGGATGTGCAAAAATACGCTGCCGGCTTAACAACGCAGCATCTGCTTTCAGTACATACTTGCTGGGCATCACCTTGCGCTTATGCTTAAGCTGCCAAGAACAAACAGCAATAAGGTCAGCTTTGCTTTTGGGAACTACCGATCTGATAACCTCATTTTCTAAGAACAGGGTCGGCTTATTATTGTGATAGAGAGTGGAAAAATCATACAGATGCTGGCGCTGTTCGTCCCGATAAAAGATTTGATAAAAATCCAGTGTTTGTTGCAAAGTCATGACAAGTACTAAACCGAACCGGTCATTGGATCTGCAATCCCCGCAACTAACTCTGATAAGTATAGCTTGCATTCTTCGGTGCCTATATATGCTTGTGTCGCCATTCGTAAAATGAAGTCACTTTTATCACCCATCGCAATATGTTTATTCAGAATTCCCAAAGCCCGTTCCTTGAGTTTGACATCCTGATCAAGGGGCTTCCTCATTTCACGGCCAATTACTCGTGCTGCAATTGTCTCTAGCTCTCGGTTAGGTTCCCCGAAAAGATCATTGTGCTCATCGTAGATTAGATCACTTTCAATGGAGAAGTAATTCTTAATGATACTTATGCAATCGATGGGATGGTTATGCCGGTGTTCCGGCCGGTCGTCGAATGCAATTAGCTTCAATAAAACAATTCCAGGAAAAACTGCAAAGTCGACATCCTTGGTACCGCCAGCAGGTATTTGTTGTTGTTTGAACCAAACGTCTCGTGCCAGGGCACCCAGTAAGTAGAAATCAATGCCAAGTTTCATGCACGATGCATTTACCGTTTTCAACACCTCATGTAAACGAGGGTCGGTAACATTATCCAAGTTTATTCTTGAGGTATTTTTCATACAATTTCGTTGCAGTTTCAAGGTTGCGTTGTGTTCCTGTGTGAATCAAATCTGTGTATGCGAGCAAGGGAGGCACAGCATTGTAAGGAATATCCTGGATGTCTATGTTCCAAAACTTTTTGTAGGCCCCTACATTTCCTTCATCGTCTGGAATCAAGCGGTAATGCTTCATCAACTCACCACGTGTCTCGTTAGTGTATAGGATTAGTATTCTTCGAATTCACCGATGTTCGTTCCTTTCATTAGAATCAGAGTATATTATCACTAAATGTATATCTAATAAAGAAACAAAAAAAACCCGAGTCTCACAACCCGGGAGTGGTACAGCAAAGATCGAGAATCCAGCACTTATGGCACATGCACATTGTTAGTGGTTGTGCTTTTCATTCTATAACATAAATCGAAATTCAAAACACTTGAAATTGTCGTATTCCAACATTGTTTCATTGATTAAATTGAATCCGTTTTCATAAATCACCTTCAGAAAATCCTTGCGAGTAAGATGAAATTTACATTCTGGTTCTTTGACAGTTTCGTCAATTAATATGTCAATTATATAAAGCTTTCCATTTTCTTTAAGTATTCTTTTACAATCCTCAATCATTTTGTTCGGATTTGAGAAATGATGATATGTATTTCTTATAATAACTTTGTCAAAGCTATTTGAGGGTAAGAGACTTGAACTTTCATTTCCTAAAATAGAATTATAGGCGATATTCTTCTGGTCACAGAATTCTAAAAACTTTAGTTTGGTTCTAAGTTGAGATAAACTTGAGGAATTAATTTCGTTAACATAGACCGTTAGATAATCACAATACATAGAAAGAACTCTTTCAAAATAACCAGATCCTGCACCGATATCTGCAATTACATCATGCTTTCTAAACTTATATGTTTTTACCTCTGATAGAAAAACAGTATCGGGTACTTTTATTTTATCTGCATTAAAGTAATCAATGGATTTGTTGAGAATAAACTTCGATATTTTCGTTACCCACAGTTTAGTTTTTTCTATTGTCAAAAACTGAAAATAATAATTCCTATCTAATTCATAAATGAACTCTAATGGTACAAGTTTATTTATGGAAGAAATTAATAGCGGATCGAGCTCCTTAACTTTCAACGAAACATCATCATCCTTATCATTAATCGCCAAATTAATTATTTCAATAGTTATTCCTTGTGCTTCCATGACTAAGGAAGAACTCCTGATAATATTCCGAACACTATCCACTTGCTTCTCAATTTTTCTTAAATCAAAAATGGATTCTTTATATTTTAAAGCATAAAAATTGTAATCATCGATATTTTTAAATAAGGTGTCATTTTTACTATTTATTATCTCGTCTATGCTATCATCGTAGTATTGTCCAAAAGCATGAACAGTTGAATTGATCAGAAAATATAAAATAAGAATAGTTTTTAGTTTATTCATTGATTGAAAATGGAGTTGGATTTCTTTTCGGCATTACCACTAATCTCACGCCCTACGCCACCCTTGACCTAAGTCCGTTATTAGATTCGAAGTTAGACAGTTCGCTATTGTATCCAAAAAAAGCCCAACTTGTTACCAAGTTGGGCTTAAAAAGTGCAGTGGAGGTCCCGAATATCGAACCGTTTCATCGAAAATCTGGCTGCGTTTGACGGTTTGTTTGGTTCGATATTTAAACTGCCGACTGGGTTCCCTAAACACAGCTAAATTTTCAGTAGCAGTTACTGATAGGACTCACTTACTCATCTCGACCAGGAGTCCGGATAGAAATAAAAGCGTGGCTGACAATAGGTCGTTGTCGCTTCTCAGTGCAACCAACTAAGTGTGGAGTTGTTGTACTTCATATACAAGGGCAGAATGTTAAGTACCAAAGTCGGTTCGTTGCTGACTCTATCTTTCCATCCTTGAATATGAAATCAAAAGTTCCTGCTCTGAGATCTATTCACTGCGCAGACTTTTTGTGGGATTTTCTCTCGCTGCTTTAAGTGTCTGGGAACCTATGGCTAGCAAAAAGAAAAACATTCCGACGGCTGATGTGATCGCAAACACCTTCCAGTCGATCTCAATACGATAGGCAAATGTTTCCATCCAACGCCGGATACCAAAATAACCCAGGATTGAACCTAAGGTGAATGACAGAGCTACCCACTTGCCAAAATCAGTCATCAGAAAAAAAACCATGTCCCCGGAAGAAGCACCAAGACTTTTCCGAATGGCTACCTCCTTTCCTTTCTTCTGGCAGCTGCTCTGTGCGAGTCCGAATAACCCAAAGGAACTGATGGGTATACTGACGAGTGAGAAAGTGATTGCTATACTGCTAAACTGTAAATCATCCTTGTGCTTAGAAAGCAGTTGATCATCCAGAAATGCGAGGGTGATAGGACTGTTTGGAAATATCTCATTCCAATACTCCTGCAGTTGTGGCATTGCGTCGTCCGTCTCCGTTCCTGAATAATTGATGAGTAATCTTGATGATGCTTCATTGTATCCAATCATATACAAAGGAATTTCTTGTCTGAGTGAGGATACGTTGAAATCTGAGACTACTCCAATGATCTTCTCACCTTTCCCACCGGGGATAGGAGCACCAATCGGGTCACTAATATGAAAATGTTTGACAAATTTCTCATTGACAACCTTGTCACTACCTGTAGATGGAGAAGGAACACTTCCGGTCATTAGCTGAAGGCCAAGGGTTTTTATAAGCTGCTCATCCCCTTCCATAAAATATGTGGAATAGAACTCCTTGTCATTAAGATCAAAGCGTATCTGCTGATTTCCCGATACGGGATTCCCGCTGGACAACGATGTGCTTCTGAATAAGCTATGCTGATCTAGCTTTTCCTTCAGCGTATGTAAGTCGGAGGCCTTGCCATCCCTGGGTAGCTGGAGCTCGATGATCTCCCGTTCAAAACCTAGAGGTTTATCCTTGATAAACTGCACTTGTTTGATGATCACAACAGCTGATAGGATAAGTGCAAGTGATATCACAAACTGGAGCGTGAAAAAAGCTTTGTTTAAACCGACCTTCACCGCTGATTTTTCACTCAATAGGGATACAGGCTGAATTTTATTCATATAGAAGGTCAAAACGAAAGACACAATCAGCACAAGCGCAACAAAGAGTATGGCTACGGCACCGAGGATGGGAGGCTGAATCAAGTATCCTATACTCATACCTGATACGAAGACTTGATTGACCAGGGGAAGGCAAAGCAGCGAAATGGCAATCGACACAATCAAGCCAATGAAGATGTACACGGAAATCTCAAAGACAATGGAAGCACGTATGATCAGGATTGTGGCGCCCTGAACTTTCCTTACTCCGAATTCTTTCCTGCGGTCAACCAGCGAAATAATAAAAAGGTTGAGAAAGTTGAATGCACCGATGAAGAGTATAAAAACTATAATTAACCACAGCGCCTTTATAAAATCCATATCCCGGGCTGTTGTATAATTTTTCACATTATTCTTATCGAAGTAAATATCAGGAAGAGGCTGTAGAAAGTAATCACATTCTCCAGGGCCAACCAAACTCGGCATTTGTTGATCGCCGCTTAGTTTTGCTTCAACACTTTCTTCTGACGCATGTTCTTGCAATTCAAGATACGTAGTTGAAGCTACCAGGTACCGATCGAGTGCATGGAATGGGACTAGCGCATCGAATTTAAAATGAGTATTCTCATGGATCGTCCCCATTACGTCAGTAACTATGAAATTTATTCTGAGTGTGTCATAGTGAACTATTAGGTTTTTCTCCCAATACATCCGTTTTGCCGAAGATCTTCACTGCAAGGTGCTCTGTGATTGTAATTCCAGAGGGATCACGACCCATGTTTCCGGCTGTTCTTAAAAAAGGGTAATCGAACATGCTATAAAAGCTGGTATCCACAGCAAGTGCCATTACGTTATCGTATGACTCTGATGCATGATCTATTGTTATTCCATTTGGCGATAGGTCTGTGATCTTGCAAACGCTTTTTATTTCCGGGTAGCTTGTGGACACATAGTCGGAGGCGTCTTTCCTGATGAACGAAAGCGTCTTTTCATGGTCAGAAAAAGGGTCGTTACTTAACAATCTGAAAACCGAACCTGCCTTTACGTGAAATCGATCTGTCCGGATCTCACGTTGAATAAACGTGTACAAAAGTGTGGATACTGAAATGGCGATGCCAATACTGAAAACGATAGTGAACGAGGTAAGTTTCCGCCTGGAGAAATGGCGAAGTATTAAGGTTAATTGGTTCCTGATCATGTGATGAGTTTGAAATTTTAAACTATAAACATCAGTTCAACTTAAACTTAATTGGAATGGTGAGAACGGAACTAACCGGTTTGCCATCTTTCTGAGCAGGAATAAATTTGCCGAGGCTTTCAACAACGTGAACGCACTCTGCCCTGAGAGTGTCATCAATGCCTTTTGCCGTCTCCGGCGATTTGGTATATGCCACAACCACTACTTCGTTCAGCACATATCCACCCTTCCCCGTTTCCGCCACAACATTCTTTACATTACCTTGTTCATTCACGGTAAAAGAAACCTGTACCACTCCTGAACGGTTTTCACTACGGGCCCTTTCAGGATAGCTGATCTGGTTGGTGATCATTTTATACATTGCCTGTTCGCCAAGTTCGTATGTGGCTATTTTGTCAACCTGAATTTCCGTTTGTCGACCAGAGAAAGCGCTTAAGAATAATATCACCGCCATCAGTGCTAAAAAAATTGAAGCTCTCCAATAGCTTGTTTCAGAATTTGATCGTGTTCTTGTCATCATATTGAATCGTTTGGCTAAACTCGTTTTGTTACTCAGATAATTCGCAAGTTCCATGGAGGTACCGGTTCGTGCTTTGAACAATATGAGTTGGTACACCAGTGGGTTTATCCCCATTGACAACACCCGCTCATCTGCGAAATACTCATGTTGCGCTTTAATATCTTTCTGAAAAAACCATATCACCGGATTAAACCAGAAGATGACGGTCAGCACCTCAATTAAAACAGCATCGATCGAATGATACTGATCCCGGTGGACTCGCTCATGCAAGAGTATTGCATCCATTTCTTTACCCTCAATAGGATCACTGCCTACGAACAACGTATTGAAAAAGGTAAAGGGAGACACCTTTCTGGCAAGTGAAACTACCGTAAATCCCCATTTGTTACATCTTGGGGAGTTGATATAAAGACGAAGTAATGTTGCCAATCCGACAAGGGATCGGAATAAGAATAAGCAGGCCCCGATGTCATAAATGAGCAGAAAAATGTCAGGTGTATTTTTTGAAAACGCTGCCGAAAAATTATCGTGGATATCGGCTGCTCCTGTCGCAACCGCATAGAATGCACCTGAGAACTCACGGGATTGTGAAAGGTCGGTAATTTGTACAAAAGGAACACCGACCGAGAAGAGAATACATATCAATCCAATAAACCTGTTTAGTTGATGATTGAATTCGTATCGGAGCATTATCCTATATAAAGCATATAAAATGATCAGGGAAATGCTGGATTTTAGTAGATAAGTTTCCATCACTTTTTCTTTTTTTCTTTGATCTGCTTTTCAAAATGTTCAATAAGTTCCTCCATGTCGCCTTTCGTCAGGTTTTCGCTGTTGCTGAATTCTGACACCATGTTCTTGAATGAGTTAGAAAAATAATTTTCTATCAGCGATTTGACAGACTGCGTGGTATAATCACCTCTCTCGACCAGTGGATAGTATTCATACGAATTTGCCACAGGCGTTCTCCCGACGAATCCCTTCTTTTCCAGGATCTTGAATATGGTGGCTACCGTTGTATAGGCAGGTTTTGGATCATCATATTCATTTACCACATCCCTGATCATTCCCTTTTTGATCGACCAGAGAATTTTCATTGCTTTCTCTTCTGCTTTCGTAAGACTCAAATCCATTTCGTGCGCGTTTACTATTCGAAACTACTAAGATTTTAGTAGATCTACTATGTTTTTAGTAGATTTACTCCCATTAATTGGCACCACCCAAACACACCTGTTCATCACTAGTTCGAATCACCGAAGAGTATAGACTGGTCACCAGTTTCATAAAAACAGAGCGCATCGCTTGTAAATGCAATGTCAAAATCGCGATCTGCAATAATTGGTCGGTCTATAGTCGCAGTCCAGTCGTAATCAACATCGCCGCAAGGAGAAGTCTTCACCGAGCAAAACATGAATGATTTACGTCATTACGATGTTCTCACCTCATTGAAAGTAATACTTTGGCGATAGCCTATTTATTAAAAGTCAGAACAACTTATGAGAATGCATTTGATCGTGTACAAAAAGTCAGGCCTTTCATTAACCCTCGTCCTAATCAACGGCAAAGATTAAGAGAACTGGAGACCTACTATAAAGAAAAATCTTCGACGGTAGCTGCCGATCTTGCGAAGCAATTAGAATTCATAAGCATTTATGTTGAATTAAAAACCCAACTCCGGTCGGAGTTGGGTTTAGAAAGTACCAAAGGCGGGAATCGAACCCGCACATCCGAAGATACACGATTTTGAGTCGTGCGCGTCTACCAGTTCCGCCACTTTGGCTTATTCAAAACCTGCACGAAGCATGTCTGAAAAGTTCCGCTTCGCCGCCGAAGCTCCCGCGCAGGCGAGCCACTTTGGCTTCTTACTTATCTCACTCAACACCACCCGGTTTATACCCGAGCAGCCCCTGAAATGGGATGCAAATATGCCTAAAACTTTACTCGCCCCCAAAATTCACAATTCCATAAATTTCTCCAGGCTAAACGCCTGCGACCGCTCCGAAAACAACGTCTTCACCTGCCCCCAAACCCAACTGAATAACTCCGACTTCCGGTACGCCTCCAGGTCCGCCGGACCATCCCAGTAACTCAACGTCGTAAAACAATTCGGATCATCATGATCCCGCAACAACTCCAGGTGCGTACACCCCGGAAACGTCGCAATCTTCTTCTTGTGCTCCGAAAATATCGCGAGAAACTCCTCCACCCCCGCCTCCGTAAAATGCATCCTTACAATTCTTATCAGCATAACCGAATGTTTTTCTATTGACAAGGATTAAATTACACTAATCCCATGAAAAGATTTCTCCTCTACACTTTTATTACCGTCGGATCCCTGTTCGGCATCCTGGTATTCATGGTCATCGTCGCAGCCATCATAGCCGACGACGAAGTCCAAAGAGGCGAATACTACTTCAAGGTCGGCTACCTCTACGGAATATTCCTCATCCTCTGCGCCGCCGCCCTGGTGTTCTTCGGACTCTTCAAAATCACCATGATCGTCTTCTTTCAAAAAGAAAAAGAAGAAGAAATCGTCGTAGAGAAAGACGGACCCATCGACAGGTATTTGAAGTAATTCCTATCTCACCCACTGACGAAACGTTAGGTTTTCCTGATCATTTTAACAACGATCCTTGTTTTGGCGCATCGATCTAGTACCGGGATCGTATGTTGCATCTGGTAAAACAATAGCGGTATGAACACCTTTACTCAAGTTCTCCTGATGGCAAGTATTGCACTGATGACAATCACAGCGCCTCTATTCGATTGGATCATGAACAACGGTCCGGGATACGGCTTTGCCGTCTTTGCCATTTGGCTCGGATGGAGATATGTTTCGTGGCTGAACTCAAAATTTAGTGCCATAATTAAAACCTCAGATCAACATGAAGTTAAATTAGAATTACTCAACAAAGGCCAAATGAAAATGGAGGCTGCCATCGAGGCGTTGGCAACGAATCAGCATCAAATGCAACTCCTGATCGTGCGGCTGGACAACAAGATTGACGTAGGATCAGCGAGGTTGGAAAGTAAGATTGATGCGGTAGCAGAGAGGTTGGATAACAAGATTGATGCAGTAGCGGAGAGGTTGGAAAGTAAGATTGATGGAGTATCACGGGGGTTGGAGAGTAAGATTGATACAGTATCGGAGACCTTGGACAACAAGATTGACTCAGTATCGGAGAAGTTGGATAACAAGATTGATGCAGTAGCGGAGAAGCTGGAAAGTAAGATTGATGGAGTATCACGGGGATTGGAGACTAAGATTGATACCGTATCGGAGACCTTGGACAACAAGATTGACACAGTATCGGAGAAGTTGCACACCAAGATTGATGCAGTAGCGGAGAAGCTGGACAGCAAGATCGATACAGTAGCGGAGAAGTTGGACACCAGGATTGATGCAGTATCCACGAAAGTTGATTGTAAGCTCCCCTGAAAATAGGACAGTTTAAGATTAGACGAAAGGTCTTTAACTTTAAACTGTTAGCTATGAAAAAAACACGATTTACGGAGTCTCAAATTTTCGCC
>Ga0193752_1003802_pt1 | contig 10175 bp, 7 predicted proteins | sample H1c1metaG_FD_144924 | JGI IMG/M metagenome (GOLD analysis project Ga0193752, IMG submission 144924) | Soil microbial communities from a riparian zone of the East river system, Colorado, United States - H1c1 | ecosystem: Environmental > Terrestrial > Soil > Riparian zone | place: USA: East River...
CATCGCCATCAACACGGTGCGCGCCTGCATGGCGGCCGGGTCGAGATCGATCTGGATCTGTCGGAACTTGCCGCCGAATGGGAACGGGATGGCGGCCCCCGGCACGGTCACCAGCGGCGTGCGCACCGTGTTGATGGCGATGTCGAACACCGCCTGCTCCGACATGCCCTTGCCGGCGAGCGCGATCTGGATGATCGGCACTGTCGACGCATTGAAGTTCAGGATCAGTGGCGGCGTGATGTTGGGCGGCATCTGCTTCAGCACGGTCTGGGCGATCGCCGTGACCTGCGAATTGGCAGTGCGGATGTCGGTGCCCGGCTGAAAGAAGACCTTGACGATGCCGACGCCGGTGTAGGACGTGCCCTCGATATGCTCGATGTCGTTGACGGTGGTGGTGAGCGAACGCTGGAAGCCCAGCATCACGCGGCCCGACATCTCGTCCGGCGGCAGGCCGGTGTACTGCCAGACCACGGCAATGACGGGGATGCGGATCTCGGGAAAGATGTCGATCGGCGTACGCAGTGCCGCGAGCGGGCCGACAATCAGGATCAGCAGCGCCAGCACCACGAACGTATAGGGCCTGGTCAGCGCGATACGGACGAGATTCAGCATTTCAGCCGGTTATCCAGTTTGTCAGGGGGCCCGACCCCCCGCGGATCTGGCACCGCACAATGGAATCATGCCCGTGTCGGCGAGTCGAGCAATTTTGCCCCTTCTCCTTGCATAGCAGTGCGCTAGGGTTGCATAGGGCGATCAATATTCCGTGCGAGGATGCGACACCATGGCCGACTACGATTACATAATTGTGGGAGCCGGCTCCGCCGGCGGCGCCCTGGCGGCGCGGCTCACGGAAAACCCGGCGCACAGGGTCCTGCTGCTCGAGGCCGGTGCGGCCAGCCACCCCTACTCCCGCATGCCGCTCAGCTTCGGCCTGCTGATCGACAATCCGGCCGCCAACTGGCTCTACCAGTCCGAGCCCGAGCCGGGCACCGCCAACCGGCAAATCCCGGTGCCGCGCGGTAAATTGCTCGGCGGGTCGAGCTCGATCAACGGGCTGGTCTGGGTGCGTGGCCAGCCGCTCGACTACGATACCTGGGCGCAGCTGGGCTGCCGCGGCTGGAGCTGGCACGACGTGGCGCCGGTCTTCACCCGGATGGAGACCTTCGTCGACGGCGACGGCAGCAACGGCCGGGGGACCGACGGGCCGCTCAAGGTCTCGACCGTGCCCGACCAGAACCCGCTCTATGACGCAATCTTCGCCGCGGCGAAGGCCGCCGGCTTCAAGCTCAACCCCGACTACAACAGCGAAGACCAGGAAGGCGTCGTGAAGACGCAGACCTCGATCTACAAAGGCCGGCGCATGAGCGTCGCCCATTGCTACATCGAGCCGGCGATGAAGCGCTCGAAGAACCTGCACGTGGTCACCAACGCCCACACCCTGCGCGTGCTGCTCGATGGCAAGCGCTGCGTCGGCGTCGACTACGAGAAAGACGGCAAGGTCGTGCAGGCACGGGCGAAGGAGACGATCCTGTCGGCCGGCGGCGTCGCCAGCCCGCAGATCCTCGAGCTCTCCGGCATCGGCCAGCCCGAGCTGCTGAAGCAGCACGGCATCGAGGTGAAGCACGATCTGCCGGCGGTCGGCGAGAATTTCCGCGACCACATCAATGCCCGCATCGTGTGGCGGGTGAAGGACCCGAAGGTCTCCTACAACCACATGGCGCGCGGCGTCGGCGCGGTCACCCAGATGATGAAGTACCTCGCCACCGGCGGCGGCTTCATGAGCCTGCCCTCGGCGCCGGTGCTCGCCTTCCTGCGCACGCGGCCCGAGCTGGCGACGCCCGACGTGCAGATGCACATCGTGCCCTACTCGATCAAGGACCCCAAGACGCGCAAGCTGCAGGACTTCCCGTCGATGACCGTGTCCGTCTATCAGCTGCGGCCCGAGAGCCTGGGCTCGATCCACGTCCGCTCGAAGGACCCCAAGGCGCAGCCGGCGATCCGCTTCAACTTCCTGGCCGACCCGATCGACCAGGCGGCGATGTCCGAAGGCTTCCGCATGATCCGCCGCATCGTCGACGCGCCGCCGATGGACGGCTATCGCGGCGAGGAGTATTCGCCGGGACCGCAGATCAACAGCGACGCCGACATCCTCGACTACATCCGCAACAACTCCCAGACGGCCTACCATCCGATCGGCACCTGCCGCATGGGCCCCGCCGGGCCGAAGACCGTGGTCGACGACAAGCTCCGGGTGCATGGCATCGAGGGCTTGCGGGTCGCCGACGCCTCGATCTTCCCGACCATGCCGTCCGGCAACACCAATGCGCCCTCGATCATGGTCGGCGAGAAGATGGCGGATATCCTGAAGGCGGCGTAGATGGCGATCGTGTTCGGGCTCCGGCTGGTCGTCGCCGGCCTGCTCTTCCTCGTCTACCCGGGCCAGGCAGGGGCATGGGGCGATCTCGGACACCGGATCGTCGGCGCCGTGGCGCAGCAGGAGCTGATGCGCAACTACCCGGCGGCATGGCGCAAGATCGAGGCGTTGCTGGCGACTGATACAGACTCCCTGACGCCGCCGGACTTCCCGAGCCGGGCGATGTGGGCCGACAAATATGCCCAGTCCGATCGCGACGGCGACCGGAAGCGCTATGACGCGACCTGGCGATGGCATTTCGCCAACGTGAACGTCGATGCGCCCGATTTCACCACGCCGTGCGACCCTGCCCTGTCCGCCGGCGAGCCGGCGAGCCGAGGCCCTGCCGACGCCTGCGTGCTGGACAAGATCGACCAGTTCACCCGCGAGCTCTCCAGCCAGGCAAGTCCGCCCGCGGAACGTCTCCTCGCGCTCAAGTTCCTGATGCATTTCGTCGGCGACGTCCATCAGCCGCTCCACGTCGCGGAGCACGACAACGACAAGGGCGGCAACCTGGTCCCCGTCCTGCCGGCCGGCAAGCACGCGTCGGAGAGTCTGCACCTCTACTGGGACGTCGATCTCGTTGACCGCCTAGGCAGCGACGCCGAAGCGATCGCCCATGGCCTGCTCGATCGCTTCAAAGGCAAGACGGCCGAATGGGCCGGCGGCACGCTGACCGATTGGGCCCGCGAGTCGAACGCACTCGCCCGATCGACAGCCTATGCCATTCCCAGGACCACCGTCGCGGACGAGGACGGCAAGCAGGCTACACCTCTCGACGATCACTACGCCGAAACGAGCAGCGTCGTCGCCGCCGAGCAGCTTACCAAGGCCGGTCTTCGCCTTGCACGGCTGCTCGGCCAAGCGCTGGACTGATCAGTGGTCCCAAAATTGCGGGCCCGACGTATTCTGTGAGCGCGAGTGGGCGTCGGCTACGTCCCAGAACGTCAAACCCAGACGTAGTGTCGCCGCCTATCGCTCGGTTGATGGTCACAACTTCGACAAATCCAGCTGCTGTCGGTCGCCGATCCACATCTTCGCAAGCTCCGCTTCCAGCTTGCCGGCTTGGTCGGCATTGCCGCGCGCCCTGTAGAGTTGGGCAAGTCCGAACCAGGACCAGCCATTGGCTGGGGCACGTTTCAGCGCACGCTGGAACTGCTCCTCCGCTTCGCCGAGTCGGTCGGCCTGCATCAACGCCACGGCGAGCGACTGCCGCACTGGATAATACCAGTAAGGTGGCTCCATGTAGGGCAGCCCGTCCTGCAGTGAGGCAGCCCGATCGAATCGTTCAACCGCCGCACCCTTGTCCCCCTGCTTTTGAGCAACGCGGGCTTCGATGACGGTGCGAGCCAGTGCCAGCACGTCCTGTGCCGGAACGCCGGAGGACTTGAGCAACGTGAAATCCCCACCCTCAAGCGTCTTGATCGCATTGGCTTCCGTAGTGGCGGCGGTAACGTCGCCCTGCGCCACGTAGGCAATGCCGCGCGCGTAGTGCCACATGGCCTTGACGTACGGAATGGCGTCACCGGGATCCGGGAGCGCCAGAACGGTGCCGGGAGGGCTAAACAGCGCATGAGCGAAGTAGGGTGCCGCTTTGACAGGTTGTACCAGCGCGATGCTGCGCGCGACCTCGTCGGGAATGAGGCCGCGCAGCTTCTCGGCTGCAGCGATAACCGTCGGTCCATCGCCTGCCATCTGGGCAGACGCCAGCACGAAATGGACGTTGTGGGGGTAGTACCCGAGGCGATACACGCCCATGGGCGCGTTGGTCGCGGCCAGATATTTTTCATCCACTGCGGCTGCCACCTTGTTGTCAGACAGCGCGTCGAGATAGCGCCCGACCCGGTAGTAGATGTGGCTTGGCATGTGCACGAGGTGCCCGGCGCCGGGAATGGCTCCCCGCAGCAGGTCAGCATAGGGCTCGGCGCGCTCCGGACGATCGGACGCCTCCACCGCGTGAATGTAGTAGTGGATCGCGCCCGGATGATTGGGGTCGCGCGCCAGCACGCGTTCGAGCGTCGGTACGATAGGGCTGCTCTGCGGATTTGGCGTACCGCCACCGGGCTGCCAGTAATCCCATGGGCTGAGGTCCATTACCGATTCGGCGAAGAGCACCACGATTTCGTTGTCCTCCGGGAACTGCGCCGAGACCTTCTCCATGGCCAACGCATAAGCGGTATCGAGCGCGCTTCGGTCGGCCTTCGCATCCTTGACGTAACGGGCCGAGATCGCGCCAATCAGCGCCTGCTCACGTGCAGTGGCTTTGGGGGCGAGCAGGCGCGCCTTCTCGGCTGCGGCGAAGGCCGGCATCACCGCATCGTCCTGCATTGGCAGATTGATGTTGGGTCCCAGCACCAGCGCCTCGCCCCAGAAGCACATGGCGCACTCAGGATCGAGCTTCTGCGCCTTGCGGAAGGCGCGCTGCGCCTCGCCATGGTTGAATGCGTAGGCGAGCCGGAGCCCTTGGTCGAAATACGATTGCGCCAACGGGTTCGCCGTCGTGATCTTGTAGGTCACGCTGCCGAGCCCTTCCCACAGCGGCGGATCGGTGTCAGCGAAAGCCGCCGCCGGCGAGGCCGCCTGCATTTCCGCTTGCGGCACCTCCGTACGGACCTGGGCCAAACGCAGCATGGCGCCGCTGGGAGCATGACAAATCGGGATGTTCGAGCCAAACTGGCGCTCGAGAGCGCCGGGACTGCCCTTTCTGTCGGTCGGGACACTGCCAACGGCGAATGGCACCAACAAGCCACCCAGCGCTCCGCCGGCGACGATAAACGCTGTCAATGGAAAGACCGCCCGCATGGTGCCCTCCAATCTGGAGATGGAGCCCCGGCGGATGCGCTGCACCGTGAGCGGTGCTGGCCCGCCTGGACAGGAAGACTACTCCCCGCAGACGATCACTGCAATGAAAGGGTGCAATTCGATCAAGTATTCTCTTCCAGCGGGCTTCCGCGCCTCGCAGGTGATTTCGGGGGCGGGTTAGTCCGATGCGTGCCGGCATAGGCGTCAGTCCCTGGGCTCCTGGTCGGCACTTTTGCCGGGGGCGCCTTGATGCAAGAGCCGAGGGTGCGCTGAAGAGCTACACACCAGACAGCGCGGCCACCAGCCCGATCGCTTCTCATCGGATAAGCCCGCTTTCACCGCGCTGACGAGATTTACCTTCACTGCAGGTCATTGGACGACTTCTTCAACCGCTTGCCAGACCAAATTCCGCCCAAACAGACACAGGCCCGCGGTCCCATAATGATGCGTCCGCCGAGCGGTATGCGCTCTAGGGCGAGCGGCCCCAGAGCCGCCGGGTCGCGATGTCGGCGCCCTCGCGGCAGGCCTTGAGCTTGGCCCACACGACATCCTCGGCGACCATCTCGGAGCCGGCGAAGGTGCCGAAGCCGCAGTCGCTCGAGGCGATGACCCGCGTGCGGTCGCCGACGGCGTCGACCGCCTCGCAGATCCGGTTGGCCACCACCTCCGGGTGCTCGACGTAGTTGGTCGAGGTGTCGATCACGCCGGGCAGCAGGATGAGATCGGCCGGCAGCTTCGCCTTCTTGAGCGCAGCGTACTCGTGCTGGTGCCGCGGATTGGCGAACTCGATGCTGAGACCGCCGACCTTCGCCCCGGTGAGAACCGGCATCACGTCGGCGAGCGGCACGTCGTGGACGTGCGGCCCCTCGTAGTTGCCCCAGCAGCAATGCAGCCGCACGCGATCGCGCGGGATGTTCACCAGCGCCTCGTTCAGCGCGGCAACATGCATCTCGGCGATCTCCACGAACTCCGCCACGGTCTTGTCGTGGAACAGCACCGTGCGTTCCATGGCGAGATCCGGCGCATCGATCTGCAGGATGAAGTTGTCCGCGATCAGCTCGTATTCCTTGCGCATCTCGCGGGCGACCGCGAAGACATAGGCCTCGTAGGTATCGTAATGCGCATTGAGCATCGTCGTGGCGATGATGCCGGGCGACGCCGCTGTCATGAAGGTCTCGACCGGCTGCGCGGCGAAGCCGCCAAGTGCTGCACGGAACATGCGGCACTCCTCCTCGGCCGCGCCGAGATCGTCGTAGACTACGTCGGAGATCGCCTGCGGCGCATTCGACACCTTGCTGCGGCGGGGCGAGCGCGCGGCCGTCCACTTGGCGAAGACCGGGAAATCGACGTAGTCGCGCGGCCGCGGCCGTTTCGACTCGCCGCCGAAGCCCTTCATGCGCTGTGCCACGTAGGTCTGGAAGCCGACCCGCGGCTGCTCGCCGTCGTTCACCACGTCGACGCCGCTCGCCGTCTGCCGTTCGACGACATGGCGCACCGCGCTTTCGCCGCGCCGCGCCAGCTCGGCGCGATCGATCGCCTCGCCCAGCTCCTCGCGGATCAGCAGGTCCGAGAGGACGGGCTCGCGCGGCAGGCTGCCGACGTGGGTCGTGAGAATCCGCTCTTCGCTGCGGCGCATCGTTATCCTCCCAGTTTCTTCTTCGCGTCGTCGGGAATCGCGACCGCCTTCAGCGACTGCGCATCCCCTTCCTTCCTCGCCCAGATCCGCGTCTCCGTCCCCTCGGCTGCGATCTCCCCCGCTTCGTTGCGGAAGACATGGCGGATGACGAAGGAGCTGCGGCCCCACTTCTCGACCTGGGTCTCGATCACCAGCTTCTCACCCTGTTGTGACGGGCGTTTGAAGGCGCACTCGGCCGCGACCAGCGGCGTGCCCTCCCTCCACTGCCCGCTGCTCAGGTCGTCGCGCTTCAGGCCGGCAGCGAGGAACAGCCGATAGGTCGACTGGTCGCTCCAGCGGAAATAGGCCGGGTAGTAGACGATGCCGGCAGGGTCGCAATCGCCCCATTCGACGGTGACGGTGTGGTGGCTGAGGAGCGGCATGGTTCAGACCTCGATCGGTTGGCCGCTGACGAAAGCCGTGCCGGTCAGGCCGGCCACCAGCTTACCGTCGCCGCGCACGACGTCGACACGATAATGCGACAGCTTGCTGGAGCATGAGATCTCGACCGCGGTCGCGGTCAGCACATCGCCCGCCTTCACAGGACGATTGTAGATCATGTGCGCGTCGATGCCCGACGAGGCGATGCCGCGCGAGTTGCAGGCGAAGCCGAAGGCGGCGTCCGCCAGGGGGAAGGTCAGGCCGCCATGGCAGGCGCCGTGGAAATTGAGATGCTGCGCACCGACCGTCACGCGCGTCACGGCGCGGCCGTGCGAGGACTCGACGAGCTCGATGCCGAGGCCAACGCAGAATGCATCGCGCTTCGCCAGAGCGGCGAGATCGACCTTGGCCGCAGCGCTCATGCCGCGATCGCCGCCAGGGTCCGGTTGAGCGAATCGCCATCGGGATCGGCGAGGGCCGCGACCCGCGCATTGGCGACGGCGTCGACCGCCTTGCGCGGCGGCATGCGGCCGGCGAGCGCGGGCGCGATGATCTCGTCGCTGATGCGCCGGTAGTTGCCGAGCCCGCGCTTGTAGGTGTCGCCATAGCCCTTGACCAGCCGCGCCGTTTCGGCGATCTCGCGCGCCAGCTCGACGCTCAGCGCCTGCGCAGCGCGGATCTGCGCCAGCCAGCGGCCGATCTCGGCCTGCTCCTCAGCGTAGCGCCAGGTGCGCGGCCGCCACCAGCGCAGGCCCGCGAGGAAGCGCAGCCGCGCAAAGCCCCACGCTGTCGTGGTGCGCACATGCATGGAGAAATAGACCTTGCCGAGCCGGCCCGTGCGCTCGGCCCACGCCATCACGCTGCGGGCGAGGCCGGGCGGCAGCATCGCGCAGATCTCCTCGATGCCCGGCTTGAAATGCTCGGTGATGTCGAGCGGCTCATGCGGCTTGGCGCGCACCTCGGCGCGCACACGGTCGAAGCGTTCGCGCGAGGTCTTGGCCTGCGCCACGCGGATCACGTCCTCGAACGACATGCGCACCGCGAGATGTCGCGCGACGTCGCGAACGACGGCTGGATCGATGCCCTGCAGCCGGTCGAGATAGAGCGCCGCATAGCGGCGGTCCTGATAGGCGGCGAGGCGGCGAATCCCCTCCTCCACGATATCGAGGCTCGCGGCGGGGAAGCTCGCGCGGGCGCGCGCGGTCAAGTCCTCGACGCCCTGCGCCGCCGACTGCCGCTTGCGATGCTCGCGCACCGCCTGCTCGAGTTCGCCGCGCGCATGGCCGCGGCCGAAGGCGAAGGCCGCGAGATTGGTGTCGACCGCCTTGCCGCCCTCGCGGATCGCCGCTTCGAAGGCGGTGTCGGGGATCGGCAGCCTGCCCGAGCCGGCCAGCGCGCCCAGCAGCACCGCATTGATCACGCCGCCGCTCTCCTCGGCGGTCTGCTCCATGTCGAACAGGATCTGCGCCTTGCTGCGCTCCTTCACGGCGCGCAGCAGGCGGCCGACGTCGAAGCTGCCGTCGCCCATCGCGGCGCGCTCGCCGATCGCCAGCACGCGGTGCGTCGAGGCGATCAGGGTCGTGCGATCGGGCGTGACGAAGCCGTTGAAGATCATGCGGCCGGCTTCGAGCAGCTCGGTGGCCAGCGCAATGTCGACCTCGCCGATCGCCGGATTGAGCGCCAGCACCGCCTCGCGCGGCCCGCGGCCCGGCATCACCTCGAGATAGTAGGTCGTGGCCCCGGTGCGCTGCGCCACGCCCGGGATCTGCGTCGCCTGCACCCCGAGCCCCTGGCTGTGCGCGGCCGCGATGATCCAGTCGCACAGCACGCCGCCGCCGTCGCCGCCCAGCGCACCGATCAGGATGGTGAGGGGCTCATGGGAGCGCGCCACTCCAGTGGCGCTCATGAGTCTGAGCGCCACTGGAGTGGCGCGCTCCTCTGAGTGTGCGGGACCGTCACCACGCCATCACCCCGATCACCTTCGACCGCAGGCGCCAGACCAGCCGGTCCCACCAGGTCGCGTTCTGCACAATCTCGGCCTTGTAGAAGGACGGGCAGAGCACGGCGGCGTCGGCGACCTCGCCGCACAGGCCGCAGCCGACGCAGCCGTTGTTGACATGCGCCACCGGGTCGGTGCGCAGCGGATCGGGGCTGGGCTTCACGACCAGCGACGGGCAGCCCGACAGGCGGATGCAGGAGTGATCGCCGGTGCAGACCTCGTCGTCGACGCCGTAGCGGGTGCGCACGACCCGGTCGCCCGCCTTGAGCTGCGCGGCGATCTGCGGCCGGATGCGGCGCTGGCGCGCGAGCTGGCATTCGCCGTCGGCCACGATCACCTTGAGGCCACCCTCCCTGGTGTTCATCGCCTCGCGCAGCGAGCCCAGCATGGTGGCGACATTGTAGGTGCGGATGGTGCGCAGCCATTTCACGCCCATCGCCTTCAGGGTCGCGGCGATGTCCGACGTCGTCTCGCCGTCGCGGCGATTGCCCGAGGTATTGGGAATGAACTGCGCGCCGGTCGCCGAGGTGTAGCCGTTCTGCATGATGACCAGCACGCGGTCGCCGCGGTTGAACATCGACGACGCCACGCCCGACAGCAGGCCGTTGTGCCAGAAGCCGCCGTCGCCCATCACCGAGATGGTGCGCTTTTGCATGATCGGCGCCACCGCGCCCGCGGCGGCAAGTGACATGCCGAAGCCGAGGATCGAGTTGCCAAGATTGAACGGCGCCAGGGTCGCGAAGGAGTGGCAGCCGATGTCGCTCGAGATATGGACCTTGCCGACCTCACGCTCGAGCAACTTGATCGCCGAGAACACCGGCCGCTCGGGACAGCCGACGCAGAAACCCGGCGGCCGCAGCGGCAATGGTCCGCCCAGGATCTTCTGCGCTTCGGCACGGCCGGCA
>Ga0193752_1003803_pt1 | contig 10169 bp, 7 predicted proteins | sample H1c1metaG_FD_144924 | JGI IMG/M metagenome (GOLD analysis project Ga0193752, IMG submission 144924) | Soil microbial communities from a riparian zone of the East river system, Colorado, United States - H1c1 | ecosystem: Environmental > Terrestrial > Soil > Riparian zone | place: USA: East River...
GCGCAGAGTCTCGAGATCGCGCGCGGCGAGATCGAAGAGGTTCGCAAAGACGCACAAGCCGCAGGCTCGCGCTACTTCATGGCGCAGATGACCGCGCAGGGCGCCGATCTGCATGCGCGCACGGGCCAGGTCGACCAAGCGTTGATCGGGTACGACGACGCCATCGCGCGCTACACCGAGCTCGGCCAGACACGCGAAGTGGCCGAGCACAACCTCGATGCGGCCGAAGCATTGCTCGATCGAAACGGGCCGGTCGACGGGTCAGCCGCAGCCGCGCGGCTCGCGACGGCGCGCGAGCGCATCGAAAAAGAGCAGATGGACGACTTGCGCATGCGCCTCGACATGCTCGTGGCGCGCGTGCGGCTCGCGAACGGTGAGGCGGATGCGGCGGCGGTCTCACTCGATCAGGTCGTCGCGCGCGCGCGCAAAGCCCACGACCGCGACGTCGAGTGGTCCGCGCTGGCGGCGCTCGCGCTCGCCCACGAGCAAGTCGGCTCGGTGTTCGCCGCACGAACGAGCGCACGTTCGGCCGTAGAAGTGCTGGAGGAAGTCGCGTTGCGCATTCCGCGGGAGCACCGCGACGCGTTTTGGCAAGACGCTCGGCGGCGTGCTGTCCGCGAGCGGGCGAACCGCAGCGAGCAGCAGGCGGCAAACGATCCGCGGACAGAGCACCACACGTTGATGCTCGACGCGAGCGCCGAGCGCGAACGCCTGTTCCAAATCATCAAGCGGCTCGCGAGCGAACACGACCTCGATCGCTTGCTCGAGCGCATCATCGAGAGCGCGGTCGATTTGTCAGCGGCGGAGCGCGGCTCCGTGCTGCTCGTCGATTCGGCTGGGCATCTGACGCCCCAGTTCACGCGCACGCGCATGACCGTGCAGGATGAAGCGTTGGCGACGTTCAGCCGCTCGATCGCAGAGGCTGTGTTGATCGACGGCGAGGCGATCGTCACAGTCGATGCGACGGCGGATGGCCGGCTTTCGAGTTACGTGTCGGTCCACAAGCTGATGCTGCGTTCGGTCGCATGTTTGCCGATCCGTGGCCACGCCGGAACCGTGGGCGTGCTCTATCTCGAACACCGGCGCTCGCGCGGTCGCTTCTCCGATGCGACGGTCGATCTCTTGTCCGCATTTGCGGATCAAGCTGCGATCGCGATCGAAAACGCGCGGTTGCTCGAAGAGATCCGCAAGCAGAAGCTCGAGCTCGAACGAGCCAACGTAGAGCTCGAGAAGGCAAAATGCGACGTCGAAGACGTGCTGCTGCAGCGCACGCGCCAGCTCGAGGACGTCCAGCGCGAGCTCGAGCGCGTCGCTCCGCGCAGCAGCGGGCAGGGTCGCTACGGCATGATCGCGAAGAGCGCTGTGATGAGCCGCATCTTCGACGCGATTGGCCGGCTCGCGGGCAACGCCGTGCCGGTGGTCGTCGGTGGCGAGAGCGGCACCGGCAAAGAGCTCGTCGCGCGCGGCATTCACGACGCCGGTCCGCGGGCCTCACACCCATTTGTGGCATTGAATTGTGGCTCGCTGCCGGAGTCGCTGCTCGAGAGCGAGCTGTTCGGGCACATGAAGGGCGCGTTCAGTGGCGCAGACCGCGACAAGAAGGGTGTGATCGCGGCAGCGAACGGCGGCACCCTGTTCTTGGACGAGGTCTCCGAGATGCCGGCGAAGATGCAGATCGATCTGCTGCGCGTGCTCGAGGAGAAGACGGTCTACCGGCTCGGTAGCGAAGTCGAGGAACCGGTCGATGTCCGCATTCTCGTCGCGACACAGCGCTCGCTGCGCGACCTCGTCGAGAACAACTCGTTCCGCGAAGACCTGTACTACCGGCTCGGCGTGGTCGAGCTTTGGCTTCCGCCGCTGCGGGAACGCCGTGAAGACATCCCGCTGCTGTGTGAACACTTCCTGCGCGAGTTCGCGGAGGACGAGCACGTGCCGCGCAAACACCTCACGCGCGCGGCCTTGGCTCGCATGGTCGAGTTACCCTGGCCGGGTAACGTGCGCCAGTTGTCCCATGTCCTCGTGCAAGCCTGCGTGATGACGGAAGGTGTCGCGATCGACGTGGGTGATCTCGCGACGTCCGATTCGGGGCCGCGTGCGCTGCCGAGCCAGCCGCCGATGGCTGCTCAAGCGGTCATCAGCACCCTCGACGACCATCGCAACATCGAGAAGCAGCGCATCCTCGCCGCGCTCGAAGCGTGCGGGTGGAATCGCGTGCGCGCTGCGCAGACGCTCGGCATGCCGCGCCGAACGTTCTATCGGCGTCTCGCTGACTACAGCATCCTGTAGTCAGTGAATCACGCGTGACTTCGTCGGCGTTGGCATCGTCGATGGTCCACGCGGCGTCACAGGCGGCGTTGTCGGGACTTTGCCAAACACGCGAGGTGCCGGCACATCCTCGAGCGGTGGGAGCCCGTCATCGGGCGCTGGCGGCGCTTCTTGCAGATCTTGCTCGCTCGCCGCGATGATCGATTCCGCTTCGACTGGGTTACCGAGATCATCCACGTCGTCGGGCTTCTGAAGTACCGGCGCTTGTCCGGGCAGCGACCAATCCGTCCAACGCGCATTCTGGCGCCGCACGTCGAGGTGCACGAACTGCGTGCGCGGATAGTACCCAACTCCGACCGCATCGAAGCGCTGGCAGTAATCGCGCAACTCCGTGAGTGTCACTCCCGGAATGCGGAAGTCCATCGCTTCACCTGCGACGTGACGGCTCGTGTCGCGCGTGAGTCCACCGGGCAATCGATAGCCGCTCACGATTTGGAGCTGCCGCCCACCGAAGTGATCGGACACGTCGGCGAGTAAACGCAGAAGCCGCGCGTTCGGAAGCTTGCGCTTGCGCGACTCACGCGGCCGCATGATCTCGCGCATGAAGCGTTGCGCCGCTGGGCGTGCGACACGTTTGTCGTCGACGAGCTTCACGCGCATCGTTTCGCGCGACCAGATTCGATAGAAGCTCACCGTCCCGCCGCGTTTGGGTGTGCCCCACTTGGGATCAGGCTTCACCGGTTTCGGTGGCTTCGCGACTTTGGCGGTCTTCGCATCTGACTTCGCGGGCTTGATGTCCGCTTTCGAGGACTTCGCCGGGGCACCGCCGGGCAGCGTCAGACGCTGCCCAATCTGTAAGGAAGCATCGGGTCCGAGCTTGTTGGCTTTCGCGAGTGCCGCGATCGATACGCCGTACTGTCTGGCGATTTGTGCCAATGATTGCCCGGATTTAACCGTGTGCTGGCGGTCGGCTCGAGCGTGCGGCGTCAGGGCAAAGCTGCTCAAAAGCCCGAGGACGCAAAGCACGACAGCGCCAAAACCCGCCTGGCGGCGGTGGAGGAGCATGGCTTCACCTAACTCACTTTGCCTGCGCATTGTGTTTGAACAGCTATCGAGGAATTTTGAATTTAGCCTCGTCTAATGAGAGCATCTAGCTTCGACGTAGCTGTTCTTTGACACTCGAGAGAAATGCATGGACTGGCCCTGGCGGGTTTTTTCATAGTGAGCACTAAATTAGATGTAATTTATGCTTAACTATGCGGAATTTTAGCGAATCTTGCTTGACCCGCCGAATGCCCGAGGCCTAAGCTCAAGAGAGTTCTGACGGGTTCTAATGCCGTCGTTTTCCTCTCTTCAACGCAGCACGCGAGTCGCTGCCTCGGGAACATGGAGCAACGCGAAAAGTCCGTGGGTGCTGATGTTTCGGTGATGCCCGAGCTGACCTCGGACACGCCGGAGCGACACCGCGCTCGCTCCGCTGTAGCAGTCGATACAGTGAGCACACGTACGACCGAAAACACGGCCGCACGTGCGCGCGAGCGGGATGTAAAGGCACCCAAGGGCAAGCAGTCGTCCGTTACGAAGAATCGCCTTCGCGAAACGCGCATCGAAAAGATGATGTCGAAGGCCGAGCTGGCACGTCGTGCGAATCTCTCAGTGTTGACGATCGACCGCGTCGAAAAGGGCCTGGGTTGTCGTATGGACACCAAGAGGAAAATCCTCGAGGCCTTGGGCATGAGCCTCGCGGATCGCGTACGCGTTTTTGGCGAGGAGGAGTGATGCGCGTTGGCTTCAGATGGCAAGAATCTAGTCGGCGTTGATATCGGTACGAGCTCGATCAAGCTCTGCGAGATCAAAGAAGACCGCAAAGGCAGTCGCACGCTCGTACGTTTCGGTTACCACCCCCTACCTGCACAGACCATCGTCGATGGTCACGTGATGAACGCGGGGGCAATAGTGGAGGGATTGGATCGCCTGTTTCATAAAGTGAAGCGGCGAGACGTGGCACTACGGGTGAGCGGGCACAGCGTGATCATCAAGAAGATCGCGATGCCGCTCATGACTCCAGCGGAGCTCTCCGAGCAGATCAACTGGGAAGCTGAGCAGCACATCCCGTTCGAGCTCGCAGACGTGCAGATCGACTACCAAGTCGTGAACCGGCGCGAAGAGCAGGGCCAGATGGACGTGCTGCTCGTAGCTGCAAAGAAGGAAGAGATCTCTGATCTCACGAACCTAGCGCTCGAAGCGAAGCTGAAGCCGCGCATCGTCGACCTCGACGCGTTCACGGTTCAGAACTGCTTCGAAGCGGCGTACGGCGCACCACCTCCGGATCAAACGGTGGTGCTGTTGCATGTGGGAGCATCGCTCACCACGTTGAACATTCTCGCGGCGGGTACAACTGCATTCACGCGCGATATCGTGAATGGTGGGAATGCGATCACTGACGAGATCCAACGTCAGCTCGGCATTGGTCATGAAGAGGCCGAGGCCTACAAGTGCGGGAGCGCACAAGGTATCGTTCCACAACAGGTGCCGCAGATCATCAAAGACTGCGTTGCGACGCTGGCGGGTGAGATCCAGCGTTCACTCGATTTCTATCTCGCAACGAGCGGTGATCGCGAAGTGCATCGCGTCTATCTGTCGGGCGGTACGGCGAACGTGCAGGCCTTACATGATGAACTAGCCGATCGTTGTCAGGTCGAGGTCATGCCGCTCGATCCACTGCTCGTCGCACAACCGGATCCGAAGACGGTCGATCCGCTCGCACTCAACGGTCGCACCTCGCAAGCCGTAGTGGCGTATGGCCTCGCGTTGCGCAAAGACCGGGAGCGTGCGGCGTGATTCGGATCAACCTACTACCTGAAGCCAAACGTACGGTATCCACCGGCGGTTCGACGCAGGTTTGGGGCATCGTCTATCTACTGGCCTCGTTCGGCTGGGGCGTCGTGTTGTTCTTCTTCTACTTGAACACGAAGAACACGCTCGACGAGCAACGCGCGGCGAACTCCTCGCTCGAGCAAGAGATCGCGCAAGCCAAGGCGAAGAGCACCAACATCGGCGAGGTCGAAGCGAAGCTCGCGAAGAGTCGCCAACTCGAAGACGTCGTGAAGAAGCTGCAGACCGCGCGCCAAGGTCCGACGCGCGTGATGCTCGAGTTGAGTCACATCCTGAGTGAGGGTGGGCGCCCGACCGTGAGTGCGGAGAGGCTCGACGCAGTGCGGCGCGAGAATCCGCTCGCAGGCTTCAACGCCGGCTGGGACGTGCGCCGGTTGTGGCTGACTTCGTTCACGGAAGCCGACCGCAAATGTGCGATTCGCGGGTTCGGAAAGACGAATGAGGACGTCGCGGAGTTTCTCCGGCGACTTTCGCTCTCAGAATTGTTCCAGAAAGTGACGTTGCAATCGACATCGTCGGCACAGGCCGGCACTGCGAACGTGAACGTCGTCTCGTTCGAGCTGAGCTGTCAGGTGAGGTACTAACATGGCCGCCAAGTTACCCCAGAGTAGTTTCGCGAGCCTGCCGCCTGCCGGCAAAGCCGTGCTGCTCGTCGCGGTGCTCGCGCTGTTGAGCGGCGGCTATTACGTCGGTTTGCAAATGGGGCTCGAGCAGGAGAACGAAGACGCGCAGCGCCAACACTCGGTGCTGACGAACGATCTGAATCAAGCGCGCGAACGCCAGAAGGAATATCTTCGGTTGCGCGAAGAGCTCGCTGCGCGTGAAGCGGCCGACAAACAGAACATGCGTGTACTGCCCGAGACGGCCGAAATCCCGGCGTTTCTCGATGATTTGAACCGGCTCGCCGAGCTGAGCGGGTTGCGCGTCGCCAATGTAGGTCCGAAGCCCGAAGCGTCAGAGCAGTTTTTCGTGCGCGTACCCGTCTCGCTGAACATCGCCGGCAAGTTTCACCAACTCACGAAGTTCTTTTACAATGTGAGCAGGCTCGAGCGCGCGATCAACATGGAGAACATCTCCCTGACACAACCGACTAAAGATGGTGAAGACCTCATCATGAATGTTTCGGTGTTGGCGACGACGTTCCGCAGACCCGACGGCGCGGGGGCGACCAAGTAGTGACACAACGATCACTAACATCGAGCGGTGCCGCGCTGAAGAAGCTCGGCCAGATGACGACGTTCGTGGGTGTGATTGTGTGGGCGAGCGGTTGCAGCGACGAAGGTTCGCCGCAAGCCGATCGCGGGATGGGCGCCCCGGCCGCAGCAGCTGCCGCCGTTGGCGGCGCCGCCGCGGCGAAACCATCGGCCGATCTGAAGCTCGTGCTCCGCGACGAAGACTTCGTCGAGTCGGAGCGCAATCGCGATCCATTCCGCAGCCTTGCGGTTTCGACCGGCAAAGTCGGCGAACCCACGGTGCCGATCGATCCGCAACGTCCGGTCGTGATGCCGGATACTGCGGTCGAAGAGATGAAGTTGATCGCAGTGATTCTTGGCCTATCGCGGCCGAAAGCGATGCTGACTGCGCCGGACGGGGTGGGATACGTGGTCCAGCGTGGCGACTACTTGGGGAAACCGAAGGTGCTGCAGGCCACGGGGAGCGTGCCGATGACGCTGAACTGGCGCGTCGATCGCATTCGCGAGCACGAAGTGGTTTTGACGCGACAAGATCCGACCGACGCATCGCATACGCCGATGTCGCGGATCATTACGATGGTCGATTGAGTCGCGTGTCCTGCAGCTGATAGCGGCAACTGGTCACTAGTCACTTGGCTTTGGAAGTTTGTGGCAGTCGACGTTCTGCGGCGTACGAGCCTAGGAGAACTCCATGCGTGTCTGTGGCGGGCCTATCGCTATCTTTCTAGCGTCCTTAGTACCGTTGTCCGCTCTCGCAGACGACTCGCTAACGCCGTCGGTTGCGACGCTGAGCGTCGAAGGTCAGCGTGATCGAGCGGAAGTGGTGATCGATGGAAGCTTTCGGGTGCCGAAGTACTCCATCGACTCCCTCGGCGACGGTAAACAGATCATCATTCACGTCGAAGACGCGGTGCTCGGCCCAGGCGGGCTGCAAGTGCACGGCTCGTCGGCGTTGATCGTCCGTAGCACCGCGAGCGACAGCGCGCGCGGCGTGCGCATCGCGATTCAGTTGACCCGCAAGGCGACCTACCGGGCACGAACCGAAGACGGGAGGATTCGCGTGTTGTTCGACGCGAGCGACAATCCCGCCGCGGAGCATGGAGATCGACAGCTCTCGCGTAAAGCCGTGTCCAAACCTGCAGCTGTTGGCGGCGGATACGCACCGATTCCAGCTACTGATGTCGCACCTTCTGCCGAGACTACATCGGTAGGCGAGGTGCCGACGGTGCAGTATGTCGGAATCGAGCGGCGCAATGGCCGCGAACGCGTGATCATCGAGCTCGATCGTCCGGCGGAGTTTCGGATCGTTCCCGGTGCAAATGGGCCGGCGAGGATGGAAGTCCACGGCGCGAAGCTCGGCGCCCGAGTTCCGACGCGGGTCCCCGGCGAAGTGGGTTCGATCGTGCGCGAGGTCCAGGTCGGGGCTGAAGCTGGCCGCGTGACGTTGAGCGTCGATCGCAAGGGCGTCGGCAACGCGACCGCGATCCGCGAAGGTAACCGCATCGTGTGGATGTTCGCCGGCGAGGTCGCCGCGTCGGGCAACGCACGTCAGACCGAGACGATCGCGCGTGAAGAAGCGGTCGACGTCGACGGCGAGGAAGTCGCCGCGTTCTTGAGCGACGTGCCGCTGCAGGTGTCTGCAGCGAAGAACGGCGCGCGTTACGAAGGCCGGCGCATCGACCTCGACTTCAAGGATGCCGACATCCACAACATCTTGCGCCTGCTCTCCGAAGTCGGAAACGTGAACGTGGTGACCGCCGACGACGTGTCAGGTTCTGTCACCATTAAAATGCGTTCTGTCCCGTGGGATCAGGCCCTCGACGTCATCCTGACCTCGAAGGGCTTGGGAATGGTGCGGCGGGGCAATCTGATCCGCGTCGCCCCGCAAGCCACCCTCGAAAAGGAACGCGAGCTCGCGATCGCACGCGAGAAGCAGCGGCTCGCGCTCGCGCCACTCGAGACGCGTTTGATTCCGGTGAGCTATGCCGGTGCGACGACGCTCCAACCGCGGGTGAGCGAGCTCTTGTCCGAACGCGGCAAAGTCGCAGTGGACGTGCGCACGAACATCTTGGTCGTGCGCGACGTGCCGGAGAATCTCGACAACGTCGAAGAGCTCGTTCGCAGCCTCGATACGCAGACGCCGCAGGTGCTGATCGAGGCGCGAATCGTCGAAGCAGGCGCTTCGTTCACGAACGAGTTCGGCATCCAGTGGGGTGGCGACGTCGTCATGAGCTCCGCGACCGGCAATCCAACTGGGTTGGTCTTTCCGAGCGATCTGACTCTCGCCGGCGGTTCGACCGACACGCAGACTCCCACCGCGGGTCTGTCGCCGTTCGGCGGTACGCCGAACCCGAACTTCGTCGTGAACTTTCCAGCGCCGGCCGGAACGGGCCGCGGCGCTGCCATCGGTCTGTCGATGGGCAGCCTTTCCGGCAACGTTAACGTCTCGGTGCGCTTGAGTGCGTTCGAGACGAGCGGCGACCTCCGCATCATCAGTGCCCCGCGCATTTTGACGCTCGACAACCACGCGGCGACGATCTCGCAAGGTACGTCGATCCCGTACTCGCAAGTCGGCGCGCAGGGCGTCCAGACGACGTTCCAAGAAGCGGTGCTCTCGCTAAACGTCACGCCCCACGTGACGAACGACGGCGCGGTCTCGATGGATGTCGCCATCAGCCGCAACGAGCCCGACTTCAACCAGCGCAGTGCTCGTGGCGACCCCACGATCTTGAAGCGCCAGGCCCAGACCACGCTGCTCGTTCAAGACGGGCATACCGCGGTCATCGGCGGCATCTTCACGCGCAACAGCGGTCACGGCTTCGATCAGATTCCGTTCTTCGGAGACATTCCGATCCTCGGCGTCCTGTTCCAGCACCGGACTCAGCGGGATGCACGTAGCGAGCTGCTGATTTTCCTGACGCCCCGAATCGTGAACCGCGGTGAAGCCCTGAGTCACTGAGCTGATCCACTCCCCCGGGGAGGCAGAACTTGCTATGAGCCCCCCGGTATGCGGATTTTCCTCTCCGGACTGATGGGTTCAGGCAAGTCGACGGTCGCCCGCGCGCTGGGTAACAGCTCGGGGATACCGGTCTTCGACATCGACGAGCTGATCGAGCACGAAGCCGGCCAAAGTGTGCCCGCACTGTTCGCCTCGCGCGGCGAGGAAGCGTTTCGCGCGATCGAATCGAAGGTGATCACTTCGATGGTCGAGCGCCACCCGGCGGGCGTGTTCTCGCTCGGTGGCGGCGCGGTCACGCAGCGCAGCCTGCGCCGGACCCTGTTGCGCTCGGGTCTGGTCGTCACGTTGGATGCGCCGACCGAGACGCTGGCGACGCGCGTGGGCAGCGGGGAAGGGCGTCCGCTCCTGCAGGGTCGCGACGTGCAAGAGCGGCTCGACATGCTGCGCAGCGCGCGCGCAGATGCCTACGCCGAGTGTCACCTGCGGCTGGACACGAATCACGGCACCCCCGAAGAGCTCGCGCGAATCGTGCTCGAGGCTGCGAATTCCCAACCGATCGCAGTCCCGCTCGGCACGCGAACGTATTGCGTGCACGTGGGCACCGGGCAACGCCATGCGCTCGCCGCGCGGGTTCGAGACCAAACACCTGTGTCATCGGTGTTGATCGTGAGCGACACCGAGGTCGGTCCACGCTGGGCGCGCGGGCTCACCGCCGAGCTTCGGGGCGCGGGGTTCAGCGTGCACGAGCTCGAGATCGGCGCCGGCGAGAGTGCGAAGACGCTCGCGACGGTCGACAGCATCTGGAACGCGGCGCTCGATGCCGGCCTCGACCGCAGCAGCCTCGTGATCGGCGTCGG
>Ga0193752_1003804_pt1 | contig 10167 bp, 6 predicted proteins | sample H1c1metaG_FD_144924 | JGI IMG/M metagenome (GOLD analysis project Ga0193752, IMG submission 144924) | Soil microbial communities from a riparian zone of the East river system, Colorado, United States - H1c1 | ecosystem: Environmental > Terrestrial > Soil > Riparian zone | place: USA: East River...
CGGGGCACGACCTGCTCATCGCCCGTGCCGGGTTCGACCGCTGGAACATCGGCGGCGACGTGACGACGCTGACCACGGACGCCGACGCGATGTTCACCGCCGAGGTGAGCGCGGGCGTGATGCGCTACCTCCAACTCGGGCTCGTCTACGAGAACGCCTTCCAGCCCATCTTCGACGACGTGGACTCGGGCAAGGTGCTCGGCCACCGACGCCAGACCCGCTTCGAGCCCCGCGTGCAGCTGTTGCTGCCGTTCTGAGGCACGTAGGCGTGTAAGCAGGTAAGCCTGTAGGCACGTAGGCAGTTAGGCGAGCGCGCCTACATGCCTACGTGCCTGCTCGCGCGGAGTGGAGCGACGGCGGCGGGCTCCAGTGGGGCGGGGGGCAGAGCAAACCAAAAAAGGCTGCCGCCGGTGGGGCGGGGTTCGACGCCGCACGTTCCACCGAGCCGTTCGACGATGCGGCGGACGATGGAGAGCCCGAGCCCGTGGCCCTCGGCGCGCACCTGCCCCACCCGCGTGAACGGGAGGAAGAGGTCGGCGCCCTCGGGCGGTCCGGGGCCCTCGTCCGTCACCCAGAACCGGACGGCGCCGCCCCCGCCGTCGCCCGATGCGTCGGCGTCGGCGCCGAGCGCGATGCGCGCGGGGTGGCCGGCGACGGCGCCGTACTTCACGGCGTTGCTGACGTAGTTGGCCCACACCTCCTCGACCCACGGCGCGTAGCCGAGCGCGGTGGGCCAGCGCGGGGCCACCGTGACGACGGCCCCGGCCCGCGCGATCATGGGGTGGAGGCGGTCGAGCGCCTCGGCCACGATGCCCCCCATCGCCAGCGGGACCGGCGTGACGGTCTCCTGCTGCACGCCCGCGAGCAGCAGCAGTTCGTGGACGATGGCCTGCATCTTCCGCGCCGTGCGGTGCACCGTCTCGGCGCACTCGCGGAGCACCTCCGGCGGGAGGTCGGCGCCCTCCTCGGCGAGGATCTCGGAGAACCCCATCACGTTCTGGATGGGGTTCTTGAGGTCGTGCGCGACGGTGTGGGCGAAGGCGTCGAGGTCGGCGTTGCGCGCCTCCAGCGCGGCCTCGGCCGCCCTCCGCGCCGTCACGTCGTGGAGCACCACGAGTCGCCCGTGGATCTCCCCGTGGCGGTCGGTCAGCGGCGAGATCTGGAGGTCGTAGTGGCGCTGCGCGTCGCCTTCGCCCAGCGTCACCTCGCCGTGCGCGTCGTTCTCGAACCCGAAGGGGCGGAAGGCCTCCACCTGCGCGGGCGAGAGGAAGGCCCCGATGGGCTGCCCGAGCGCGCCGCCGGGCACGCCGAGCAGCCTTTCCATGGCCGGATTCACGTCCACGACGCGGTGCTGCGCGTCGAGCACGAGCACGCCCGCGCCGAGCCGGTCCAGGAGCACGCCGCGCGCGACGGGGCGGAGGTCGAGGAGCCGGTAGCGCAGGAGCCCGAGCCCGAAGCAGGCCGCCCCCACGGCCACGGCGATGGGAGAGAAGTCCTTCGCCACCGGGAGCACGCGCGCCACGTGGAGCACGTTGATCGCCACCGGCAGCAGCGCGCCCACGGCCACCCACGCCGAGAGGCGGCGGACGTGGCGCCCGGCGTCGAGGTAGACGCGGAGGATCACGACGGCCCCGGCGAGCATGCTCGTCCAGGCCAGCCCGGCGTGGACCCAGAACCACGGGCCGTAACGCACGTCGAGCCCGAGGAACGGGCCGTGCGGTGCGAACGCGACCTCGTGCCAGATCAGCCCGTGCGTGTCGTTCGTCAGCGCGAGCGCGCCCGTCGCGACGCCCACGGCGGCGATCCCGCGGATGACCCACGTCCACGCCCGCCCGCTGCGGTCGGCGAAGGCGAGGGCGAAGGCGAGCCACGCCGCCGGGATGAACGGGGTGACGGCGTAGACGGCCTCGGCGAAGAACAGCGTGCCGCCGGGCGTGGGGTGGAGCACCTCCAGCGCGTTGAGCACCACCCAGCCCGTCGACAGCGCGGCCAGCGCGGCCAGTTCGCGCCCACCGGCCGCCTGTCGGCGGCGCCACGCCAGCACGCCCACCGCCAGGGTGGCGGCGGCGGCGAAGGGGGCGAGCGCGATGAAGACGACGTAATCCACGGGGCGCTGGTGCGGACGCCGGGCGGGGTGGGGGCGGTTCTCGCTAGAGGCTTCGGCCAAACTGATACGGAGTTAAGAGGCTAACGGTTCGGGGGGCGGCCGTCGCGTGCGCTTTCCCCAACGCTTCCCGGACGGCGGGCGGCGGGGCGGGAGGCCGCGGCGCTATCCTCCCGGCCCTCCCGTCCCGCCGCTCTCTACCCCCGACCCGATGAAGCTGATCGTCCCGATGGCCGGGCGCGGCACGCGCCTCCGCCCCCACACCCACGTCACCCCGAAGCCCCTGCTCCCCGTCGTGGGTCGCACGATGGTCGAGCGCATCGTCGAGACGTTCGGCGGCGTGCTCCCCGGGTTCGACGAGGCCGTGTTCATCCTCGGGCCCGACTTCGGCGACGACGTGCGGCAGGCGCTCACCGACATCTCGGCGCGCCACGGCATGAAGGCATTTCGCCGTGCAGACCCCGGCGCTCGGCACCGGCCACGCCGTGCTTCAGGCCGCCCCCTGGCTCGAAGGCGAGTGCATCGTGGTCTTCGCCGACACCCTCTTCGGCATGGACGCCGCGCCGGACCTCGACGCCGACGCGGTGATCTGGGTGAAGCACGTGGACGACCCCCGCCGCTTCGGCGTCGTGGTGAAGGACGGCGACCGCATCACGGCGTTCGTGGAGAAGCCGCAGGAGCCGATCTCGAACGAGGCCATCATCGGGATCTACTACGTCCGCGACGGCGCCGCCCTGCTGGCGGCGCTCCAGTATCTCATGGACGCCAACGTGACGGGCGTGGGCGGGGAGTACCAGCTCACCGACGCGCTGGACCGGATGCTCAACGAGGGGCAGGTGTTCAAGACAGCCACGGTGACCGAGTGGCTGGACTGCGGGACGATCCCGGCGCTGATGGAGACGAACGCCGTCGTGCTCGCGCAGGAGGGCGAGAACCGGAAGGAGGGCACGGTCGAGAACAGCACGATCATCGAGCCGGTCTACATCGGGCCGGGCGCGCGCGTCGAGAACGCCGTCGTGGGGCCCTACGCGGCCATCCACGGCGACGCCGTCGTGCGGGGCTCGGTGGTGAGGAACACCATCGTCTTCGAGGGCGCCACCATCGAGGACGCGACGCTCGACGGCTCGCTCGTCGGCCACAAGGCTGAGGTCCGCGGGTTCTCGGGCACCCTCAACATCGGCGACCACGCGACGGTCGGCGGGGAGGCGTAGGGCGGGGGCACGCATGTTATAACTTTGGACGTTCGTAACCGGGCGCCCGTCTGCTGTAGCCGCGTCCGTTCGGTGCGCTGTAGGGGCGTGTGGCACACGCCCTCACGACGCCGCGTTGTGCCTACTCGGTTTGTACTGTGCTCAGCCCTCCCGCCCCTGTCATCCTGAGCGGAGGGCGGCGAAGCCGAACGCAGTCGAAGGATCTCAGGATGCTTCCAACGTTCCGCAAGCCTGAGATCCTTCGACTCCGGCCTGCGGCCTCCGCTCAGGATGACAATGGAGAAGGAACGCGGCCCCTTGATGCCGCATCGCTCGCCATGACCAAACCGCTCAAAATCCGCCGGGTGGGCAACTCGCTCGGGGTGATTCTCCCGAAGGGAGTGCTCGACAGCCTTCACCTTCAGGAAGGAAGCACCGTGACCATTACGCGTACGCCCGATGGGCTCCTACTGATGCCTCTCGACTCGGATCACGAGGAGACGATGGCGGCGTACGAAGTGGTTGCCCGCACGTACAAGAACGCCCTCCGAGAACTGGCGAAGTGAACCCTGGCGCTCCGGCGTCGGTCTGAGCAGTACCCCAGTAAAGAAAAAAAGCGGTCCGTGGTCTGCGGTCCGCCGTCTCCCCCCGATGCAGCTTTATCCCTCCGACGCCGAGGCCCGGCTGGGCTTCGACCGCCTCCGCGCCCGTCTCGACACGCACGCTCGCACGCCCTACGGGCGTGAGCGGCTCGACGCGCTCGTGCCCTCCAGCAACCCGGCGGAGGTGGCGCGGCGGCTCGACGAGGCCGGCGAGATGCAGGCCGTGCTCGCCTTCGACGAGCGGTTCCCCCTCGACGGCGCCGATGACCTCCGCCCCACGCTCCGCCGCGTGACGCCGGAGGGCGCCTTCGCCGACGGCGAGGAGTTGGTGGCCGTGGGGCGCGTGCTCTTCACGCTTCGCCGGATCCACGACTGGGCCCACGGGCGGCGTGAGGCGCGGCCCGGCCTGTGGCGCATCGCGCAGGACCTCGTGCCGCTGCCGGCGCTGGAGGCCCACATCACGCGCATCATCGACGACGTGGGGCGGGTGCGCGACGACGCGAGTCCTGAACTCTCGCGGCTCTCGCGCACCATCGTCGCGCGCCAGGGGCAGCTACGCGACGCCCTGCTCCACGCCCTCCGGGACGCCATGTCGCAGGGGTGGGCCACCGAGGAGCAGCCGACCATGCGCGGCGGGCGCGCCGTGATCCCGGTGCGCGCCGAGGCCCGGCGGAAGGTGCACGGGTTCGTTCATGACGTGTCGGCCACAGGCCAGACGGTGTACGTCGAGCCCGCGGCGGCGCTCGACCTCAACAACGAGATCCGCGAACTGGAGACGGAGCGCCGCCGCGAGGTCGAGCGGCTGCTCCGCGAACTGACGGGCCACCTGCGGGCGCACCTGCAGGACATTGGCATCGGACTGGAGGTGCTGGGGCGCCTCGACGCACTCGCGGCCGTGGGGCGGCTCGCCAACGAACTGGAAGCGCTCGTGCCTGAACTCAATGATCGCGGCGCCATGCGGCTCGTGCGGGCGCGTAACCCCGTCCTCCTGCTCCACGTCCGCCGCGAGGCCGAGGGCACGGGGCGTCCCGCGCGCGCCGTGGTCCCGCTCGACCTCAGCCTGGGGGAGGACTTCCACACCCTCGTCATCACCGGCCCCAACGCGGGCGGGAAGAGCGTGGCGATGAAGACGGTGGGGGTGCTCGCGCTCATGGCGCAGTGCGGGATTCCCATTCCGGTGGCGCCCGGGACGACGATGCCGGTGTTCTCGCGCCTGTTCGTGGACCTCGGCGACCGGCAGTCCATCCAGGACGACCTCTCGACGTTCACGAGCCACCTGCAGGCGCTGGGCCGGATGCTCGCAGAGGCCGACGCGGGCTCGCTCGTGCTCATCGACGAGGCGGGCACGGGCACCGACCCCGCCGAGGGCGGCGCGCTGGCCGAGGCGGCGCTGGCGCGGCTGACGGCGCAGGGCGCCCGCACCATCGCGACGACGCACCACGGCACGCTGAAGGCGTTCGCGCACCAGACGCCCGGCGTCGCCAACGGCTCCATGCAGTTCAGCCGCGAGACGCTCTCGCCCACCTACCGCTTCCAGCCCGGCGTGCCGGGCTCGTCGTACGCCTTCGAGATCGCCGCCCGCGTCGGCCTCGACGCCGGGGTGGTGGAGGACGCGCGGCGGCTCGTGGGGGAGGGCGGCGTCCAGCTCGACGCGCTCGTGAGCGAGATGGAGGCGCGGGCCACGGAGGCCACCGAGGCCCGCGATGCGGCCCGCCGCGAGGTCGAGAGCGCGACGCGGGCCCGCACCGCGCTGGAGGACCGGCTCGCCGGGCTCCGCGCCTCGCGCGACGAGATCCGCGCCGCCGCGCTGGCCGAGGCCGAGAAGATCGTCCGCGACGCCAACGCGGAGGTCGAGCGCGTCGTGCGGGAGATCCGCGAGGCGGAGGCCGAGAAGGAGAGCACGCGGGCGGCGCGCGAGCGCCTGGAGGCGTCGCGCGTGGCGATCACGGAGCAGCGGAAGCGGCAGGAGCGGAAGGCGGCCCCGCGACGCACGGAGCACACGCGGACGGCCCGGCCGCGCCCGGCCGCGGCCGCGGGCCCGCTCGCCATCGGCGACCAGGTGCGGCTCGATGCGGGCGACACGGTGGGGGAGGTGGTGGAACTGGGGCCGAAGGAGGCCATCGTGGCCTTCGGCGACCTCGTCTCGCGCGTGAAGCCAGACCGGCTGACGAAGGTGGGCGGCCCGCGCAAGCAGCGCGTGGAGTTCCGCGCCCCGGCCGCCGGCACGGCCTCTGCGCTGACGGCTCGCACGCGCGTCGACGTCCGCGGTCAGCGCGTCGAGGAAGCGCTGCTGATCATCGAACGGTTCGTGGACGAGGCGTCGTCGGCGGGGGTGCCGAGCGTGGAGGTGCTCCACGGCAAGGGCACCGGCGCCCTCCGCGCCGCCATCCGCGAGCAGCTGGCCGCCCGCCCCGACGTGTCCGGCGTCGACTCGGCCGAGTGGAACCAGGGCGGCGAGGGCGTGACGGTGGTGCGGCTGGGGTAGGAGGGGGAGCGATGAGTGAAGAGCGATGAGCGAGGAGGGAGAAAGACAGTGAGGAGAGGAAGGGAGGAAGAAAGGGCGCCTCTGCCAATTCCCAGATCCCCGGATTCCCCGATTCCCAGATCCCTCTCACCGTCCTCACACACACACGCGGGTGTCGTGTGTTCGAGGCACCCATTGCGCACGAAATGCCGTCTCCCGGGTGGATTGCGCATGGAAGGGGGCCGGACTACTTTTTGCACGCTGCCCCCCGTCCCCACTGCGGCCCTCCGCACCGCATGCCCCGCTTTCGCTACCCCGTGCGCTTCTTCGCGTTCGCCTTCCTCGCCGCCGCCGCCGTGCTCGTGCCGGCGGGGGCGCAGGCCGACACGGACGCCGACCCCGACGACGACGCGGCCGTCGCCCGCGTCGTGGAGGCGCTGGAGGAGGGGGACGCCGACGCGCTCGTGGACGAGGCGGGCGACCCGCTGGAGCTGGTCGTGTTCGACCGGAGCGGGCTGTTCTCGCGGCGGCAGGCGGCGCTCGTGCTGGAGGGGTTCTTCCGGCGCCACCCCCCGGAGCGCGTGGTGGTGGCCGAGCAGTCGCTGACGGACGAGGAGCGCGCGGCGATGGGGCGGTACTGGACGCGCGGCGGCGGCTCGCCGCTCAGGGTGTACCTCCGCTTCCGGCCCGAGGGCGACGCGTGGTCGCTCGACGCCGTGCGCATCGAGCGCGCGACGTTCGGCGCCGCGACGGGCGACATGCGATGAGGGGGAAGGGAGCATGGCCCTGAGTCGGCCCCCGGAGAGCCCCCTCCTCGACGCCTTACTCGGCGCCCTCTACACGGCCGACCTCGACCGAGCCACAGAACTCCTCGCAGCGGGCGCGGACCTCAACGTGCGGGTGGGGTTCGACACGCTGCTCTCGCAGGTGATTAGCGCGATAAGGTCGGAGCACAGGCTTCCCGTCGTCCGATTCATGCTGGCGCACGGGGCGGACCCCCGGCTCTTAGGCGACAATGGGCTCGGCCCCCTGTTCGCCGCGGTCTATGTGCTGGATACGGAGGTGATCCGCCTCCTCCTCGATCACGGGGCCGACCCGAACCGCGAGCACAATGGGGACGGCGAGCCGCTGTACGACTGGGCGGTATCCGACTACCGAGATGAGGTCTTCAATGTCCACCTCCCGGAGCCACCCACGAAGGCTGACCGGGCGAACGCGGACACGTGGCTGGCCTACCTGGACCGGCTGGCTGTGAAGTACGGGAAGTGGCGGCCGGACCACCTGATCCTGTTTCGCAGCCGGGGGGCGCTGACGTGGAAGGAGCAGGACGCGCTGAAGGGCAGTCTCCCTTCGTCCTAACGGTGGTCGAGTGGTAGGAGGGCGACGCAGCGCGTCGCCCCTACAGGGGAGTGTGGCCGGGAACGTGATCGTGAACCGGGAGGAATGCAGGGCGTGTGCCACACGCCCCTCGACCGGCCGGAAGGCCGTGCCTGATCCACCTGCATTTGCTCTCCTCTCCCTCCTCTCCCTTGCCCCCTCTCCCCCTTTCTCCCGCTCAACGCCCCCACCCGTCTAGCTTATCCAGACATCACCCCCGCCCGTGCCCTCGACCGCGTACCACCGGCTGCTCGCGCGCCTCGTCCGCCGCTACGTCGGCGTCGGCGTGGCGCTCGCCGTGCTGGCGCTGCTGGCGCTGGCGTGGGGGGCGTGGGAGGCGGGGCGTGTGGAGCGTGCGGGGGAAGCGCGGGCCGGGGCTGAAGCTGCCGCGGTGCGCCGCACCGCCCAGGCCCGCGTCGCCGCGCTCGTGGCGGCGACCGAAGCCGAGGGTCGACGGATCGCCGACGAGGAGGCCGTGCGGCGGGCGCTGGCGGGCGACTCCGTCGCCACGCCCACCGAGGACGCCGCCGTGCTGGCCGTCGTGGGGCGCCCGCTCCCGCAGGAGGTCACCGTCGAGGTCTACACCCCCGACCTCCGGCTCGTCGCGTGGAGCGGGTCGTCGGCGCCGCTGCGCCGCGTCGTCTTCCGGCCGGACTACTTCGACCGCGTCAGGAGCGGCGTCGTGACCGACGGCGACGGGCGGCGGCTCGTCGTGTGGCGGCCCGTGGAGGTGGAGGGGCGCGTCGTGGGCGCCGTGCGCGTGATGCGGCTGGTGCAGGAGGCCGTGCCCGTGCGCAACCGGTTCCTCCGCGACTACGACGTGGCCGACCGCTGGCGCCGCGACCTCACGCTCCCCTTCTCCGTCGCCTTTGTGGAAGGACGCCCGCCGCCGCGGGCGACGGCCGCCGCGTTCGTGGGGCCCGACGGGACGGCGCTGGGGTGGGTGGACGTGCCGCTGCCGCCGCCTGAACTCGTGGCCGACCACGTGCGGGCGACGGCGCAGGCGGCGGCGGCGTGGTTCGCCGTGCTCTTGCTGGGGTGGGGGATGGCCGGACTGAGCGTGCTCCGTCGCCGGGCCCGGCGGCGCGCCGTGCGGGCGCCGACGCGGCGGGCGTGGGGCCGGGCCGGGGCCGCGCTCGCCGCGTGGGGGGCGGCGGGGTGGGGCGCGCGCTACGCCCTCGTCGCGCTCGACGTGCCCGCGCGGTGGGCCGGGGCGTGGCGCGAGCCGCCGGCGCTGTTCGACCCCGCGTACCTCGGCTCCAGCGTGGCAGGCGGCCTCTTCCAGTCGCCGGCCGACCTTGCGCTCACGATGGCGTGGGCGGCGTGGTTCGCCGCGGCGCTTCTGCGGCTCGCCCTCGCCCGCGCCGACGCTCCCCCTCGCGACGTGGAGAAGGCGCCGCTGGGGCGCTCCGTGCTCGCCGTGGCGATGGCCGCGGGGGCGAGCGCGCTCGTGCTCGGCGCCGTCGCCGTCGCGGCGCGGAGCGCCGTGCTCGACGCCACGCTCCGCTATTTCGAGCGCTCGGGGCCCATCCCCGACCCCCTCGTGCTGCTCGTGCTGGCGGCACTGCTGGCGGGGGCGGGGGCGTCCGTGGCCGTCGTGGCCGCCGCGCTGATGCTGGCGCGCGCCGAGGCGGGCCGCCCGCTCGGTGGGCGCGGGGGGCGCTGGGCGCTGCCGCTGGGGGCGCTCGCGCTGGCCGCCGTGGGACTGGCCGTGGGGGTCGTGGCCGCGGGGCTGCCGCTCGCCGAGGCGCCGCCCGTGGCGGCGGCGGCGCTGCTGGCGCTGGCGGGCGTGGCGGGCGCGGCGTTCCTGGCGCATCGCCCCGACGGGTGGGCGTGGCCGCTCACCTTCCGGGGGCTGCTCTTCGGCGTGCTCGTGCTCGTGCCGCCGGTCTACCTCCTCATGCTCCGCGCGACGCAGGAGCGCGACGACGCGCTGCTGGCTGAAGCCGGGGAGAGCTGGGCGCGGGGGCAGGACCGCCGCGCCATCTTCGCGCTGGAGCAGGTGCTCGCCGACGCCCGCGCCGAGGACGCGCTCCGCCCGGCGCTGCTGGTGGCGCTGGAGGCGCAGGAGGCCATCCGTGCCGGGGCGCCCACGCCCGACTCGGCCCGCCTCGTAGCCGTGGGGCTCGCCGCCGACAGCGCGCGGACGGCGCTGGAGGCCGTCGTCAACGGCCTCGTCTCGGGGTCGCTGCTGGCCTCGCTCCCCTCCTACACCGTCTCGCTCGCCGTGCTCGGCCCCCGCGGCGACACGCTGGCGGGCTACCGCTCGCCCGGCGGGGGGCCGACGGCGGCGGGCGTGGACCCGCTGGCGTTCCCCGCCCTGCGGGCACTCTACGAGGCAGGCGACGAGGGGGGCTTCCTCGTGCGCCGAACACCCCTGCCGGGCCGCCGCGGGGCGTTCCGCTACGCCGGGCTGGGGCCCGTGTCGGC
>Ga0193752_1003805_pt1 | contig 10163 bp, 8 predicted proteins | sample H1c1metaG_FD_144924 | JGI IMG/M metagenome (GOLD analysis project Ga0193752, IMG submission 144924) | Soil microbial communities from a riparian zone of the East river system, Colorado, United States - H1c1 | ecosystem: Environmental > Terrestrial > Soil > Riparian zone | place: USA: East River...
AGCGTCGGCGAGGTAGAGGTCGATCCCGAAGAGGTCGGCCTCCGAGAAGAAGGCGACGTAGCGGCCGTCGGGGCTGACCTGCGGGGCGATGTTGAGGGCGCCGGCGCCGGTCTCCTGCGCGAGCACGCGGCGGTCGGGCGTCGCCGGGAGGTCGGTCGGCAGCGCGGCGAGTTCGTTGTCGTCCTCGAGGCGGGCTTCGGCGATGGCCTCGGCGGTCGAGACCGGCACGGAGCGGCCCGCGACGAGGGGGAAGTACTGCTCGCGGAGGGCGTTGGCCCAGCGCAACGAGAGGGTGTCGGGCTCCAGCCCGGTCACGCTCGTGATGGCGCTGTCGAGCGGCATCTCCAACGCGCGCCGGAAGAGCGTCGCCGTGGACTCGTCGCCGTAGACGCCGCCGATGTAGGCCCAGAAGGGCTGGCCGTATTGGTACTCGTTGTAGCGGGGGTTCCGCTGGAGCCCCTCCAGCGTCGGGAAGTCGTCGCGGATGACGGCGTCGCGCATCCACATCGCCGTGAGGGCGTCCTCGCGGCCGACGGTGAGGTACTCGGCCAGCCCCTCGACGATGAAGAGCGGGAGGCGGTAGAGGTTCTGGCTCGTCCCGGCCCGCTCGGCCATGTCGTACTGGAACTGGTGCACCATCTCGTGCCCGAGCACGTGCTCCGTCTCGCCGTAAGTCGCCCCGACGTAGAGCACGTTCCGCTGGCGGAGCGCGTCGGTGACGCCCTGTGTGCCCTCGCCGATGTCCGTGATGTTCGTCTGGCGGAAGTCGGCGTCGTCGGCGTAGAGGATGATGCTCTTCCGCTCGTCGAACTCGTGCCCGAGGATGTGGCTGAGGCGGCTGTACCACCGCTCGGCCATGCGCCCCACGTCGCGGGCGGCCTGCTCCTCGTCGGAGTAGTAGTAGAGGTCGAAGTGCTCCGTCTGGAGCACCTGGAACTGGAAGTCGTCGTAGCGGACGCGGTTGCGCCCGAAGTACTGCGCCTGCGCGGGGGCGGCGGAGGCCGCGGCGAGCAGGAGGAGGGCGGCGGCGGTCGCCAGGCGGGGGACGCGCATGATCGGTGTCGGGGCCGGAGGGGTCCGGTGGGGGCGTGGCCGGGTGTACCCCGCGCGGCGGGGTCGGTTCTGCCGCGCGGTGGGGTCGGTTTTGCACGGGCACGCGGCCGGGTGTTCAGTCCCGTCCGGCCACGAAGCCACGATCAAGGAACACGCCTCACGCACGGGTTATGCGCGCGTCGGCGTTACACGGGTGGAACGGCCGCCTGAGCGGCCTCTGGCGGCCCCTGAGTGGCGATCGCACCGCCGAACCGGACCGCCCCGCGACCGTGTAAGTTCGCCCCGGACGCCGCCGCCGCGTCCGCCCCGCCGCCGGCCCGCGGCTCCCCGTCGACGCCCCCGCCACGGCGCCCCCGCCGTCCCTCCGCACCCCCATGAAATACGTCGCCACGGCCACCCGCGACGAGGTCCGCCTCCGCTACCGGATCTTCGCGGTGATCGTGCTCTCGCTGCTCGGCGTGCTCGCCCTGCGGCTCGGCCAGATGCAGCTGCTCGACCGTGAGAAGTACGTCGTCGAGGCGGAGGGCAACGCGATCCAGACGAACATCGTGCGGCCGGCGCGGGGGTACATCTACGACCGCAACGGCGTGCTGCTCGTGGACAACGAGACGACGCTGGCCATCGACGTGGCGCCGCGGCAGTTCGACCGGGGCAACCTCCCGCTGGTGGCGCAACTCATCGGGGTGCCGCTGGCCGAGCTGGAGGCGGACTACGAGGAGAACCTCTCGCGGAGCCGGTACCAGACGTTCACCCTCCGCACCAACGTCCCCTTCGCCGCCTTCGCGCGCCTGCGCGAGAACCAGTACCGCCTCCCGGGGATCGGCTTCGAGGAGAGCCAGCAGCGGCGCTACCACGGGCAGGCGCGGCTGGCGCACGTGCTGGGGTACGTCCGCGAGATCCCGGAGGACGAGCTCGCGCGGCGCGAGGAGGAGGGCTACCGTCTGGGCGATCAGGTGGGGCGGACGGGGATCGAGCGGGAGTACGAGACGATCCTGCGCGGGCGCGTCGGGCGCGAGAACGTGCTGGTGAACGTGCACGGGATGGAGGTGCAGGCCTACGAGGGCGGCGCCTACGACACCCCGCCCGAGAGCGGCGTCGGGCTCTACCTCACCATCGACGACCGCGTGCAGGCGCTGGCCGAGAGCCTCTTCGTGAACAAACGCGGCGGGGCGGTGATGATCGACGTGACGAACGGCGAGGTGATCTCGCTCGTCTCGGCGCCGGACTACGACCCCTCGGGCTTCCGCGGGCGGATGAGCCAGGCGTTCGTGGACTACACGCAGCGGAACCCCGACCAGCCGCTGTTCAACCGGGCCACGCAGAGCTACCAGCCCCCGGGCTCCACGTTCAAGCCGTTCATGGCGCTCGTGGGGCTCCAGGAGGGGCTCATCACCGAGGAGACGACGCTCTACTGCGGCGGCGGCTACTTCCTCGGGCGGCTCTACCGCTGCCACGGCGGCTCCCACGGCAACATCGCCGTCCGCGACGCGATCCGCGTCTCGTGCAACACGTTCTTCTTCCGTGTGATGAACGACCACCTCCTCGGGGGGCGGCGGCTCGACCTTCGGACGTGGGGCAACTGGGCGCACCGGTTCGGGTTCGGCGTCCTCTCGCCGATCGACCTCCCGGACCAGAGTCGCGGGCTCATCCCCGACTCGGCCTACTACGACCGCGCCTACCCGCAGGGCTGGACGAGCGGCTACACGGTCAACCTCGGGATCGGGCAGGGGAACATGGGCGTGACGCCGCTCCAGCTCGCGCGCTACACCGCCGCCGTCGCCAACCGCGGCACGCTGGTCACGCCGCACCTCATCCGCGAGCAGGTGAACCCCGAGACGGGGGAGCGCCGCCGCCCGGTCTACCCCCGCGCCACCACCATCCCCATCGACGCCCGGCACTGGGTGACGGTGCAGGGGGGCATGGAGGACGTGGTCACGGCGGGGACGGGGCGCGGCTCGCGCATCGAGGGGATCACGATGGCCGGTAAGACGGGCACGGCCGAGAACCCCCGTGGCGACGACCACGCCGTGTTCATCGCCTACGCCCCGGCCGACCACCCGCGCGTGGCCGTCGGCGTCATCGTCGAGAACGCGGGGTTCGGGGCGACGACCGCCGCCCCCATCGCGAGCCTCATGATCGAGCAGTTCCTCCGGGGGCACGTCGAACGCCCCGACCTCGTCCAGACCGTCCGCGCCCGCCGCTCCGGCGTCGACCGCGGCCGCGTGCCGGGATAAGGCGGGTGGGAGGATGGGAGGGTGGGGGCGTGAACTGACGACCCTGCCCACCTCATCTCCGATCCTCCTCCTCCCACCCTCCCATCCCCCCATCCGCATTCTCTTCCCCACCTGATGCGTCCCTGGTACAAGAACCTCGATCTGCCGGTGCTCGGCGCGTGGATGGCGCTCGTGGCCGTAGGGCTGACGGCGATCTACAGCGTCACCCACGGCCCGGCGAGCGAGTTCCTCCTGCTCACGGTCCAGAAGAACTTCGAGCGGCAGGCGATGTGGTTCGGGATCTCGGCCTTCGCGATGCTGGTGATCCTGCTGCTCCCGGCGCGGTGGCTCTTCCGGCTGGCCGTGCCTGCCTACATCGTCGGGGTGGGGCTGCTCGCGAGCGCGATCCTGTTCGGGCACGAGGTCAACGGCGCGAAGGCATGGCTCTACATCGGGCCCATCGGGCTCCAGCCGGGTGAACTGGCGAAGGTGGGGACGATCATGCTCGCCTCGCGCCTGCTCGCGCTGAACCCCGCGCGCGAGGGGAAGTGGTCGTTCCTGCTCATGGTCGGCGGCGTCGTGCTGCTCCCGGCCGCACTCCTGCTGCTGGCCAACGACACCGGCACGGCGCTGGTGTTCATGTCGCTCGTGCCCGTGCTGCTGTTCTGGAGCGGGGCCGTCTCGCTCCCGATCATGTCGCTGATGGCGGCGCCCATCGTGGCGGGCTACTTCTCCATCGTGAGCCTCCCTATTGCGCTGCTCGTGGGAATCGCGTTCCCCATCGCGATGTACGTGTTCACGCGGTCGTCGTGGCTCACGGTGTTCGCCGTGGGAGCCTCGCTGGGCGTCGCCATCGCGGCCTACGTGGGGCTTAATAAAGTGCTCCAGCCCTACCAGGTGGAGCGCGTGATCGCGTTCGCCAACCCCGAGCGGCCGGAGTTCCGGCAGACGGTGGGCTTCCACGTCATCCAGTCGAAGGCCGCCATCGGCTCGGGCGGGTTCTTCGGGAAGGGGTTCACGAACGGGACGCAGACGCAGATGGCGTTCATCCCGGAGCAGTCGACGGACTTCGTGTTCACCGTGATCGGCGAGGAGTTCGGGTTCGTCGGGGGGATGGTGGTGCTGGGGCTCTTCGCGTTCCTGCTCGTCCGATTAGCCGGGCTGGGGACGCAGGCGGGCTTCGCCTTCCCCCGGCTCTTCTGCGCGGGCGTGACGGGGATCTTCCTCGTCCACATCCTCATCAACATCGGGATGACCGTCGGGCTCATGCCCGTCATCGGCATCCCCTTACCCCTGGTGAGCTACGGCGGCACGGCGCTCCTGGCGAACACGACCATGATCGCCATCGCCCTGAACCTCCACGCGCGCCGGGATGAGTTTGCCGTTTACACGGCGTGAGAGTGATTAGCGCGTAGGCATGTACGCATGTAGGCGCGCAGGCCGGAATCTTCCCTGCTTACGTGCCTTTGTGCTTACACGCCTACACGCACGGCATCCCCCATGATCGAACGCGACTTCATCCTCCGGCAGGTGGCGCAGCTGGTGCAGGCGCTGGCGGCGGTGCTCTTCCGGAAGAAGGCGGGGGAGACGGTGGCGGCGCAGCAACTGCTCGACGACACGCTCACGGACGCGACGGGGCTGCCGCTGATGCACCTCCGGCACCTCGACTTCCGAGAACTCCTCGACCTCTGCCTCTCGCCCGGAGGGGAGTTCTCGTCCGAGCGTGCCGTCGCGCTCGCCGACCTGCTCCGCGAGGACGCCGACGTGCACGGCCGCGAGCAGGCCAACCGCCTCTACACGGCCGCCCGGAACGCGGGAGGGACGGTGCCGTGGCGAGCGATGAGCGATGAGTAAAGAGCGATGAGGGGAAAGGCAGGAGAGGGAGAACTGATTCCTCTGTGCACCTTTCGCTCATCGCTCATCGCTCATCGCTCATCGCTCATCGCTCATCGCTCATCGCTCATCGCTCATCGCTCATCGCCCCACCCGGGCGAACACCGTCGTCCGGCCGCGGGGGTCGAGGAGGTGGAGACGGCGGCCCTCCACGGAGAGACGGCCGGTGCCGCTCATGCCGACGAACGTGATGACCGAGCCGCGGACCTCGCCGCCGAAGGCGACGGGCTCGCCCGAGGCGCGGCGGTCGACGCCCGTGAGCACGGCGTTGCCGCGCGGGCGGATGAGGAGCGTCTGGGTGAGCTGGCCGCGGTCGAGGTCGTTCGTCGCCTCGGCGTCGCCCACGACCTCGATGGCGGCCCACGTGCCGATGAGCGAGAGGCCGCCGAGCCGCACGTCGTCTTCGGGCGCGACGTTGGACGGGGGGACATCCAGCTCACGCCCGGGGAGGGGAGCGGTGTTCGCCGGACGGACGGGGGCGGCCGGCGTGACGCAACCGGCCAGCGCGGTGAGGGCGAGCGAAAGGAAAAAAAAGCGGGTCATCGGGAGGGGCGGTCCGTGACGAAGTAGCGGGCGGGTCCGGCTGGGTCGAGCAGCGGACGCAGCGACGACCACGCGACGGCGACGCGCTGCGGGCCGGCGACGTAGGGCGCGACGGCGTAGGGCGGGAAGTGGAGCACGAGGCTGTCGGGCGCCAGCGTGAACACGCGGAAGACGGCGGGGTCGTCGGCCGGGACCGCCCCGTCGAAGAGCACGTCGGGCCCGAGAGAGGCGACGAGCCGGCGCGTGCTGTTGGCGGCGAGCGTGTCGCGCCAGGCGGCGTCGGCGCGGAAGAACGACGGCAGCGTGAGCGTGCGGCCCGTGCGGAGGTCGACGTTGAGGGGGCGGAAGTCCTGGTTGCCGTGGGCGCCGCCCGTGAAGGCGTAGGCGGCCAGCAGCCCGCTGTAGAGGCTGTCGCGGACGAGATCCGTCTCGAACCCGCCCTCGACGAACGCCTCGAAGTCGGGGTTCAACTCCAGCAACTCGGCCGGGAGTGGGCCCGGCGGGCGGTAGAGCGCGACCATCGCGCGGGCCGAGTCGGCCAGCGCGCGGTTGGCCGCGGTGATGCCCGGCCCCTCGCCGACAACCTGCGGGTAGCCCACCGAGGCGCGGTAGCGCAGCGCCGAGTCGGCCGCGACGAGGCTCTCGGCCCGCACCTCGAACACGCCCACGTCAGGCGACGCGGCGCCCCCGCTGCAGCCCGCCCCGAGCGAGGCGTAAACGGCCGTGAGGGCAGCGAGGAAACCAAGAGAGCGGGCGAGCCGGGGCATCGGGGCGTGAGGAGGGGGTGAAAGCGCGGGGCGGGCACCGCGCCGCGCCAAAGCTACGGCGGCCCGCCGTAGCGCCTGGGGTAGCTTCGCGGGCCGTTTGAACGGCCGACGACGGACCACGGACGACAGACCGCGGACCGTAGACGGCTGTCCGGCGTACGTGGCCTGCGCACGGTGTGCCGGAGCCCCGCCGATTGGCTCCGAAGACCCAAGCCCGAAGACCCAAGTCCGAAGTCCCCTCCATGCAAGACCTGCTCACCCGGCACCTCCGGGACGCCCTCGCCGCCCTCGCCCCCGAGGGCTTCGACGCGGGTGCCGTCGAGATCGAGTACCAGACGCCGAAGGACCCGTCGCACGGCGACCTCGCCACGAACCTCGCGATGCAGCTCGCGCGGCCGCTCAGCCGCGCGCCGCGCCAGATCGCCGAGGCGCTGGCCGCCTACGTCAACGCGCGCGTCGCCGACGACGCGGCGCTGGCGCGGCAGGTGGCCGGGGTCGAGGTGGCGGGGCCCGGCTTTCTCAACGTGCGGCTGGCCGCGACGGGACTCACCGACGGCCTCCGCGGCATCCTGGAGGCGGGGGCGGCTTTCGGCCGGACCGACGCGGGGGGCGGGCGCACGGCCATCGTGGAGTACGTCTCGGCCAACCCCACCGGCCCCCTCACGGTCGGCCACGGCCGCAACGCCGTGCTGGGCGACACCTTCGCCAACCTCCTCACGTGGACGGGCTGGGAGGTCACGCGCGAGTACTACTTCAACAACGCCGGCCGCCAGATGCGCATCCTCGGGCAGAGCGTGAAGGCGCGCGCCGGGGAGCTGCTCAACCCCGACGGGCCGGTGAAGACGCTCGACCTCGGGGCCGACGAGTCCGCCGTCGTTCCGGCGTCGTTCCCCGAGGACGGCTACGTGGGCGAGTACATCATCGAGATCGCCCGCGAGGTTCTGGAGACGCGCGGCGCGGCCGTGCTCGACGAGGGGGACGAGGTGTTCACGGCGGCGGCCGAGAAGGCCATCTTCGCCGACATCGAGGCGACGATGGCGCGGCTCAGCATCCGCATGGACTCGTACTTCAACGAGCACACGCTCTACGAGAACAACGCCGTCTGGAAGGTCATGGAGGACCTGAAGGCGAAGGATCTCGCCTTCGAGAAGGATGGGGCGACGTGGTTCCGCACGAGCGTGCTCGGGAAGGTGCAGGCCGACGCCGAGGGCGAACGGGAGGTGGACACGGTGCTCGTGAAGTCCTCCGGCGAGCCGACGTACCGGCTGCCCGACATCGCCTACCACATGGAGAAGCTGAGCCGGGGCTTCAGCCTCGTGCTCGACGTGTTCGGGGCCGACCACATCGCGACGTACCCCGACGTGCTCCGCGGCGTCGAGGCGCTCGGCGGCGACACGGCGAAGATCGACGTGGTGGTGTACCAGTTCGTGACGCTCGTCCGCGGCGGGGAGCCGTTCAAGATGAGCACGCGGAAGGCGCGCTACGTCACGCTGGACGACCTGATGGAGGAGGTGGGCGCCGACGTAACGCGGTTCTTCTTCCTCATGCGGAGCCCGAACACGCACCTGGAGTTCGACCTCGACCTCGCCAAAGAGGCCAGCGAGAAGAACCCGGTTTTTTACCTTCAGTACGCCCACGCCCGCATCGCGTCGATCCTGCGGAAGGCGGCCGAGACAGGGCTCACGCTCGCACCGGGTGCCGAGGGGGTGGACTTCGACCTGCTCACGCACCCCAACGAGACCGTGCTCATCAAGGAGCTTCTCCGCTTCCCCGAGGTCGTCGTGGAGGCCGCCGAAGGGAAGGCGCCGCACAAGGTGGCCGCGTACCTCCGCGAAGCCGCGACGGCGTTCTCGGCGTTCTACCGCGACAGCCGCATCCTCGGCGAGGACCCGTCGCTGGGTGCGGCCCGCCTCCACCTCGCCGAAGCGGCCCGCACCGTGCTCGCCAACGGGCTGGCCGTGCTGGGCATCTCGGCACCGGACCGGATGGACCGGGCGTAGCCTTTTTTTCCTATGCGCCTGCTGCTCTCTCTTTTCTTCGCCCTCTTCGTCGTTGGCTGCCAGATCGAGCGGGACGGCGACACGTCGGCGGACGTCGATTCGGCCGATGTAGCTGAAACCCCGGCTACGGGGGACGACACGCCCGCGGCCCCGCGGCGGGCGCCTGCGGCCGGCACGGCGTGCCTCGTCATGGCGGCGACGGCCCCCGTCACGCTCTACGCCCGCCCCGGCGTCGACGCCGACACGTTCGGTGTGCTCACCCGCGGCGACACCCTCCGCCCGACGGCCCGCACCGAGGACGGCTGGCTGGGGTTCGACCCCGCCTCGGCGCAGGCGGCCAACGTGGGGCCGTTCCGGCTCCGGTGGGTCGCCCCCGACGCCGCCGTCCGCCTCCAGGGCGCCTGCGCCCGGCTGCCCGAGGTGGAAAAACTCCCCTCGCGCACGTGCTTCGTCATGGCCGGGGCGCCCATCCCGCTCTACGGCCGCCCCGACACCGTCTCGTTCGTCGTGGACTCGCTGGCGCGTTCTTCCTTCGCCCCGGTGCTGGAGCGGACGCCGGCAGGGTGGGCGCGCGTGGAGAGGGAAGGCGGGCGCTCCGCCTGGGTCTCGCCCGTGGATGGCGACTACAACGGCCCCTGCGAAGGCGCGGGCGCGCCGTAGGGCGCACGGGCCGCGCGCCCTGTCTCTACCTTACTCGCCCCCTCTGCCCACCCCCCGGTGCCCCTCCCGTATACCCTCCGCGAAGGCCTGGCCGGGTTCGGCCGCTCCCGGTTCGCGGCGCTGACCTCGACCTCGGCCCTCGTCGTCGCCCTCGTGCTCATCGGGATGGTGGGGCTGCTGGCGTGGCAGGGGCAGCGTGTGGCGGCGGCGGTGCAGCAGCGCGTGGGCGAGGTGCAGGTGTACCTGGAGCCCGCCGACACGGCCGCCGTGGGGCGCATCCAGCGGCGCCTCACGGCGCTTCCGGGCGTGGACTCCGTCCGGTTCGTCTCGCAGCGCGAGGCCGCCGCCGAGTTCCAGGAGGCTTTCGGTGAGGAGGCTGCCCTCTTCGACGAGACGCTGTTCCTGCCCGCCTCCTTCCGCGTCCGCTTCGAGGGCGTCTACGCCTCCCCCGACAGCCTCGCCGCGCTCCAGGAGGCCGTCTCGCACTGGGCGAAGGTGGACGAGGTGGTCTACGAGCGCACGCTCGTCGAGAACGTGCGGCAGAACGTCCGCCTGTATTCTCTTGTTGGTCTGGCTGTAGGCACACTGGTGGTGCTCGCAGCCTTGCTCCTCGTGGGAAATACGGTCCGCCTCTCGATCTACGCGCGGCGGCTGCTCATCCGCACGATGAAGCTCGTCGGGGCCACCGATGGGTTCATCCGGCGCCCGTTCCTCATCGAGGGGGTGGTGCAGGGGCTGGTGGCGGGGATCGTGGCGGCCGTGCTCGTGTGGACGCTCTACGCCGCAGCGGGCAACCTCATCGATGGGCTCGATGCGGCCGGGTGGCCCGGCGGCTCGGCCGCGGTGCCGCTGCTGGCCCTCGTCCTCCTCGGCGCCGCCCTCGGCTTGCTGGCCTCCTGGGTCGCCGTGCGGACGTTCCTGAAGCAGGTGCGCCTGAGTTGAGGGGAAAGGAGAGAATGGAGGGAAAGGAGGGAGAGGAGAGCGAATGCGAGTAGGCGTGTGGACGCGAGCGGCAGACGGTTTGGTCTTCCCCC
>Ga0193752_1003806_pt1 | contig 10154 bp, 8 predicted proteins | sample H1c1metaG_FD_144924 | JGI IMG/M metagenome (GOLD analysis project Ga0193752, IMG submission 144924) | Soil microbial communities from a riparian zone of the East river system, Colorado, United States - H1c1 | ecosystem: Environmental > Terrestrial > Soil > Riparian zone | place: USA: East River...
GCGAATGGCAAATAGGGGAGAAAGCATATGCGGCGGAGAGAGTCCCCCCACCCAAACCGCTTCGCGCTGGCGCGCTACAGCGGTTTGACCTCCCCGCGTTGGGGGAGGTGGAAGAAGGTACAGGGCGTCCTTGCTGGTGCTCATTTCATCAGGACCGGGATGGAGAGGCGGACGAATTCGTCGGCGGCGTCCCAGGGGACTAGGTGTTTGCAGTTGGGGACGATGTGGATGTCGAGGGCGGGCATCTTCTGTTTCAGGAGGTGGGCGCGGTCAGCGGCGCGGGCGCGGTCTTCGCGGCCGAAGATGAGGAGCAGCGGCACCTGAACTTCGGAGAGGCGCTGCCACATCGGCGTCTTCGGCTCTTTCGCGGGCGCGGATTCCGCTTGGCGGTTGCGCTCGACGAAGGCGTCGAAGTTCTGACCGATGCTGCGCGCATGGCGGAGCGCGAGCTCGTCGTCGGTGATCAGATCGTGATGGAAGAGATTGGCTTCGAGCAGCTTGCGCGTGTCTTCAATGCTCGGTTCCTGATGGGCCATGCGGCGTTCGAGGCGCTGTTGGGCGGCGGTTTCCACGTCGCCCGCGCCATCAATGGGCGGCAGCAGGCTTCCGGTGCCGAGCACGATCAGATGCGAATAGCGGGCGGGCTCCTTCAGCGCGAGCTGCACGGCGGGATTACCGGCCTGCGAATGGCCGACGAGTGCGGCGCGGGAGACGCCGAGCGCGTCCATGAATTTCGGGATGAAATCGCGGCGATAGGCGGGCGAATGATCGGCGGGGACATCGGTGAGGCCGAAGCCCGGCTGGTCGAAGGCGATAACGCGGAGACCCGCGCGCGCGAGCGGGCCGAGATTGCGGATGAACACATCGACCGAGGAGCCTAGCGAGGCACCGTGCAGGAGCAGCACGGGCGGGCCCTCGCCCTCCTCGATGTAGCGCGTGCGCAAGCCATCGACTGTGACGAACTTGTCCTTCGCGCGGGTGAGGGTATCGCTGGTCATGGAGGGCTCCTCGTCAGGCGACTTTGCCTCGGCTTCCTACGCCGTTCGAGGGCGAGAGGACAGACCCTCGTTCGCAGCCACCATGGCTTGTGGCGCGAGGGCGGCCATACCCATGCGGGCGTTCCGTGGGCCTCTCGTAGGAGATTGGCCGCGTTGGAGAATTCCCGCTTCCAATAGTTCGTCGTTCGATTTGGCGATTTTTCTGCGGCCGTTTCACGGAAATGCCGGAGGCGGTCCACTGCTGCAGACAGCTTGGCATAAGTGTGTTTGAGGTCCGGATGCGCCGCTCGCATGCATCACGAGCATTGGCGCCGCGAGGTGGGTCGATATCTTGGGTATGGATTCGTCGATCCAGAAGACGCAATCGAATGCGCGAACGATCGCGCGACGATGTGGGCGACCGGTGAACTTGGTCCTGAGGAATCATTGAGCTTCGATGTTCCCTTGCCCGCAGTCGTCCGCGCAAACGCAAATGAACGCTCTTCCCGCGCGTAGCGTGGTTCGCACCGATCCGGCCAGGACACCTGGCCTATCGGGCGATAAAGCTGAAAATTGCGTCGTTGAGAGAAGACTCATTGCACATCACCGGCGTGTGCACAGCGATGCGCCAACCTTCAACCAGCCAGTCAGAGAGTGGGACGATTGTCCATCGTCACTGGCGTGGGGCAGACATCGGGAATGGACAGTCCGCGACCATTCCTGTCCAAATACAGCGAGAGAAAGACCGCGGTACGCCAACTGATGACCCTGTACCGTTTGCACTTACTATTTCGGTTGAAATGCCGGGTGAACTACAAGTTTATGAACAGGTGCGCGCTGGACTCTTGCTTAAACCTCGCGTGCGGATCGCCGCTTAGCTTCCTGATTCTTTCGAGATCGATGTAGAGCGCCATCAGCGGTTTGACGCGATGTTTTTCTAACCTTACCGCCCCTCCGCTTCGCCCTTTGGGCTTCCGTCTTCGCTCCTCGAGCTGCGCAGGACAAAACGGCACCACGAATCAGCGGGGCGGCGCGATGTTCTTGTAGACCTTCCCTCCCCTCATCACGAACACCACGCGTTGCAGCGCGGTGATGTCGGTGAGCGGGTCGCCGTCGACGGCGATGAGGTCGGCGTCCATGTTGGGGGCGAGCGCGCCGATGCGATCGGAGAGACCAAGCGCCGAAGCATTGAGCGAGGTGGCGCCGACGATGGCGTCCATCGCGGGCTGGCCGCCCTGGTTCACGCGAAAGATGATCTCGCGCGCGTTCTGGCCGTGGGCGCCGGCGCCGCCGTCTGTGCCCATGATGATCTTCAGATCGCGGTGCTTCGCCGCCATCTTGAACACCGCGAGCGTCACGGGGATCGAGTCTTCCATGAACTTGAAGCCGGCCTCGTTGTAATTACCGATGCCGAAGAAGCGCTGTTTGTTCTCGATGTAGTTCTGAAGCAGCAGGCCGGTCTGCGGCTCGAAGAAGGTGCCGCGGCTTGCCATCAGTTGGGCCTCGGCGTCGGCGATCTGAAAGCCGTGCGTGACAGCGGTGCAGCCGGCGAGCGCGGAGGCGCGCACGGCGGAGGCCGCATGGGCGTGGACCCAGATGCGCTTGCCTCGCGCGCGGGCTTCGTCGCAGGCCGCGGCGATCTGCGCGTCGGAGAGCGTCTGGCCGCCGCCCTCGCGGATGGATTTGGTGGCGAAGATCTTGATCACGTCGGCGCCGTCGGCGGCGGTCTTCCGCACGTAGTCGCGGATCTGGGCGGGCGTGAGGGTGGCGTCGGTGAGCGGGGTGGACGAGGTGAGGAGACGCGGGCCGGGAAGCCCGCGCGCGATCGCGGCGCGAAGCGCGAGGTCGGTTTGCGCGCCGATGCTCTGCACGGTGGTGAAGCCGGCCATCAGCAGGGTGTTCGCCGTCTCGGCATCGTGGAGCGCGCGGTCGGCGGGGGGTTCGGCGGCGGTGTTGGCGAGGCGGCCGTTGTCGAAGTGGGCGCCGATGTGGACGTGGGTGTCGATCAGGCCGGGAAGGAGGGTGAGGTTCTGGAGGTCGTAGGTGGGGGCGTTTGTGGTGGCGGGGGTGATGGAGGTGATGCGGGTGGACTCGATGGTGACGAGCTGGTTGTGGAGTGTGTTGCCTTTGCCGTCGAGGAGGAGGCCTGTGCGGAGGGTTATGGGTTGGGCGGTGGCGGAGGTGGTGAGGAGAGCCAAGACAGCAAGCGCGGGGAACAGTCGGGTGAGCATAAGAGTCCTCCCTGTTGATTGAGATACTACTCCTTCCGTCGGCGACACCCGAGCCATTCCCCCCACCCGATCCGCCTTCGGGGCTACGCCGCTGCGGCGGGATCGACCTCCCCGCGTTGGGGGAGGTGGGTTATGTGCGTGCTTCGAGGCTCCCCGGCACAAGGCCGGGGTCGCACCTCAGCATGACAAAGAGCTGTTTATTGGAGACGTCAGCGGCAGTCGTATTTGCGGGTTTCGCCGTTGTTGTTGGGGTTGACGCGGTCGAGGTCGTTGCCGGCGCGGTTGACGAGCACGATCGACTGCTCGAAGAGCACCGCGTTGGAATCGCCCGCGGGTGCGTCGGCCTCGGCGATGATCAGCTTCTTCCCGCCCATATAGATGGCGGCTCTGATCGCACGGCCGTTCGGCTGGACGATGGATATCTGGCCGCCCGGCCGCCCCAATCCGACGGTGACGTAGTTCGTGAACGTGGGCCTGCCTTTGTTGAGAATCTCGGCGACGGCGTGATTGACGATGTCGCGATCGGAATACGGTCCGTTCGGGAAGTCGATGCTCTTCACGGAATAGCGGCCGCCTTCGCGCTCGAGATAGTACTCTTTCGCGGCCATGCGCTGACCGGTGGCGAGCGTGTATTCCGCGTCGCGCACGCCTTGCGGCTCGCCGCCCGGCCAGATGATGCCGAAGCCCGCGTCACAGGCGGCATAGATCGACTCGGTCTCGTTCGCGATGTCTTCGGCGGTGAGCGCGCGGATCTGCACCTTGCGGAAATAGATGACGCCCGCGTTGCGCTGAAGCGCGATACGGCCGCGTGCGTGCTTGGTGTCGCGGACACTGACCGTGCGCTCGTTGTTGACGCTGACATTGATGCGCGGGCCCTTAGCCTCGATGTCGAGGATATTCCACTTGAGCTCGGTCTGCGGGACTTTCAGCGGCGCTGCGACGCCGACCACGGAGCCGGTCGCGTTGGCGCGGTTCGGATTGTCGTCGAAGATGTTGATCTCGTAGCAGGACTGCGCGCCAGGCGCTTCGGGATCGTCGCAGCGGATGAAGACGCCGGAATTGGTGCCTTCGTCCGACCAGAATTCGAGATGGAGCTGGAAGTCGGCGTAGGACTGCTTGGTGACGAGGAAGCCCTGGCCGTAATCGGCGGCCATCGCTTGCTCGGCGATGCGCCAGTTGGCGGTGCCGGTCTGCTCGAAGGCGTCGAGCGATTTGCCGTCGGCCAGCATGGTCATACCGGGGAGCGTTTGGGCTTGCTCTTGCGCTTTGGCCCTTCCCTTGCCTTCTCCTTGGGCTTGAGCTTGCCTGAGTGTGCCGGTGAGCGCTCCCGCCAATCCTAAAGACACACAGATGAATGCTGTTGCGATGCCCCGCGTGCGATTCATGACGATCCCTCCCTCAAGGTTGGGGGAATTTTGCGCCATCGGGGGGCGGACTGCAATCTGCGGTAGCGGGGTGAGCGCGGCTATTCGTCCGTGATGTCGATCCAGTTGCCGTCGGGGTCAGACATTTGGAGTTTGCCGGTGGCGTGGCGCGCGAAGAAGCGCATGCGCACGTCGGATTCGGGGCTGCCACCGAGGGGGACGCCCGCGAGGTAGGGGTTCATGCCGCCGACGGACGCGGCGTGGGCCTTGAAGGCCGCCAGGTCTTCGACGTGGAAGCCGATGTGGTCGGGGCCGGGGCGCTTGATCGACATGTTCTCGAAGACGGGGATCGACCACGGCATGATGGAGAGCGTGACGCGGCCGTCGGTCACGTGGAAGCCCGGCGCGTCCGAATTGCGGTTCACGGGTTCGAGCTCGAAGACGTCGCGATAGAATTCGGCGCAGGCCTCCGCGTTGGGCGTGCGGATGGCGAATTTGTTGAGGTAGCGGTCCTGCGCCCAGGCTTGGGAGGCGATGTCGGCGTAGACGTCTTTGCGTGTGTCGGATTTTTTCTGCGCGAGATCGAAGACGTTGCCGTCGGGATCATGTCCGCTGAATTGCGCGAAGGGCCGCGCGGAGGGGCGCTTCACGATTGCGGCCTTCAGGTGCTTTTTCTGCATGCGCTCGATGACGGGAGCGACATCATCGACCAGCATGCCGAAATGATCGATGCCGCCGACGTAACCGTCGCGGCGCGGGATGATGTTGAGGCCGACGTAGCCGTCGCCCACGGTGACGGCTTGCGCGGGACGCGCGTTGGTCGAAGTTTTGAGACCGAAGACGGCTTCGTAGAATTTGCCGAGCGCCGTGTAATGCGGGCTGATCATCGCCATGTGGTTGATTTGCGCGAACATGCGTTGCGGCCTCTGGTTCTAGTGGCCGGGTTGTACGGCCAAGTCGGGGTCTTGGACAGGTTTCTTGCGCGATTGGACGGCGGCGAGCGCGAAACAGGCGAGCGCCGCGCAGAGCGGCGGCACCGCGGCGAAGAGGAAGAGCTGCGAATTCGGCAGATTGAGCGCGATCAGCGCGCCGCCGATCGCGGGGCCGGAGACCGAGCCGATGCGTCCGACACCATTCGCCCAGCCGACGCCATTGGCGCGAATGAAGGTGGGATAGAACTTGCCGGCGATGGAGTGAAGGTTCGTCTGGCCGCCGATGATGGCACAGCCGGCGCCAAAGGTCGCAAGCATGAGCAGCGCGGTCGAATGCTCGGACGAGCCGATTAGCGCGACCATCGGCACGCCGAGCGCGAGACCGACGGCGATCGGTAGGATGCGGCCTTTATCCAGGAAGCGGCTGAGCACGAGACCGCCGACGAGTCCGCCTGCGGGCACGAGCACGGTTGCGATGGCGGCGACTTCGTGCGGAACGGATGGACTTTCGAGCACAGTCGGCAGCCACACGAGCAGGAACTGCAGCGCCATCAGGTTGGCGATGAACACGGCCCAGAGCAGCAGCGTTACGGGCGCGCGGCCGTCGGCGAGCAGATGGACGAGCTTGACGCCGCTCTTCTTCTCTTCGTGCACGACGAGGCGGGCGTCGGCGGCGATTGCTTCTGTGGGCGAGACGCGGCGGAGGATCGTGATAACCCGCTCGCGCAAGGCGGAATTGAGCGAGAGGAAGCGGACGGATTCGGGGAGCAGTGCGACGACGAGCGCGCCGATCGCGAGCGGAAGGATCGCGCCCACGACGAACATGATTTGCCATCCGTATGCGGGGATGAGTTGTGTGGAGACGATCGCGCCTGACGATGCGCCCGCCTGATAGCCGATGAGCAGAAACCAGATCACGGTCGCCTGATAGCGCTTGGGCGAATATTCGGAGCCGAGCGCGATCACCGACGGGAGGATGCCGCCGACGCCGATCCCGGTGAACACGCGCCAGATCATCAGTTCGTCGATGCTCTCCGCCGTCGTTGAGAGAAAGCTGAAGAGCGAGAGCACGAGCAGGCCCAAGATGATCGTCTGACGGCGGCCGGCGCGGTCACCCAAGATGCCGAGCAGGATCGCACCGATCATCAGACCGAAATTGCCGGCGACGAAGATGGGCGTCATCGCAGCGCGCGAGATGCCGAATTCGCGGATGATCGAGGGCGCGGCGAAACCGGGCGCCTGGGCCTCGAAGCCGTCGACGAACATGGTGAGCAGCAGGACCGTGCCGAGCAGTATCTGGAACGGTCCGATCCGCTGGCTCTCTATGACGCGGCTGACGTCGATGAGTTTCGCGTCCACGGCTATTCGTCGGTGATGTCGAGCCAGTTGCCGTCGGGGTCGGTCATTTGCCATTTGCCGGTGGCGTGTTTCTGGAAGAAGTGCTTGCGCACGTCGGATTCGGGCGAGCCGCCGAGGGGCACCGGCGCGAGATAGGGGTTCATGCCGGCGATCTCGGCGACGTGCTTCTTGAAGGCGTCGAGGTTCTCGACATGGAAGCCGAGATGATCTGGGCCGGGGCGCTTGATCGACATGTTCTCGAAGACAGGAATCGACCACGGCATGATCGAGAGCGTGATGCGGCCGTCAGTCAGGTGATAGCCGGGCGCGTCGGTCTTGCGGTTCACCGGCTGAAGCTCGAACACGTCGGCGTAGAATTCGGCGCATTGTTCGGCGTTCGGCGTGCGGATGGCGAATTTGTTGATGTAGCGCTCGTGGCGGGCTTCGCCGTTGGCCTGCTGGGCGTAGAGATCGAGGCGCGTGTCGTTCTTCTTTTGCGCGAGATCAAAGACGTTGCCGTCGGGGTCGTGGCCGCTATAGGCGGCGAAGGGGCGCGTGGAGGGGCGCTTCACGATATTCGCCTTGGGGTGCTTCTTCTGCATGCGCTCCAGCACGACGTTCACGTCGTCCACGACGATGCCGAAATGGTCGATGCCGCCGACATAGCCGTCGCGGCGCGGGATGATCTGCATGCCGACATAGCCGTCGGCCACAATCGGCGCGTCGGTGATGCGGAAGCTGGAGCCGGTGAGGCCGAACACGGCCTCGTAGAATTTCGCCAGCAGCGGATATTGGTGGCTGATGATGGCGGCGTGATTGATCTGCGCAAACATGTCTAATCCTTACCTCGTTGCATTGATCTGGAGTGGCCCCCACCCGAAGCACCTCGCTTCGCTTAAGCGCTTCGACCTCCCCACAAGGGGTAGGTGGATTTTAAGGGCCGCATAACATCACTATACCTCGGCGGTTCAGGCGTGGGCGCCGCGGGGGGCGTCGGCCCCTTTCGTTCCGCCAGGTGATTTGGCGCGTACGTTAGAAAGAAGCAGTATCCACACTATGCCGAAGATCATCGGGATCGAGATCAGGTAGTACATCGTGTGGAGCTCCCAGTTCAGCGCCAGCAGCGTTCCGCCCAGCATGACGCTCGAGATCGAGCCGATGCGGGCGAAACCGTGTGCCCAGCTGACACCTGTGGAGCGGATGTCGGTGGGATAGAGCGTGGCGGCGAGCGCGGCAAGCGTGATCTGCGTGCCGATGTTGAAGAAGCCGGCGGCGAAGATGGTGGCGGCCTGAAGCACGAAGGAGGGGCCGGCCCAGCCGACCGCGCCGATGCAGATGGCGCCGAGCGCGAAGGACGTCATGAGCACGCGGTAGAAGCCGAAGCGGTCGGCGAGGAAGCCGAGCGAGATCACGCCCAGCATGCCGCCGACCTGAAGGAACGGCGTCGCGCGCAAGGCGTCGACCTGCGGCAGACCGGCCTCGACGGCGAGCGTCGGCAGCCAGTTGTTGAGATAGTTGAGCACGGTGGTGTTCATCAGGAGCGCGAGCCAAACGAGCACGGTGGTGGCGGCGCGGTTCTCCATGAAGAGGCGGACCGGGCGGAATTTGTTGGCGGAAGCCTCACGCGCTTCATTGCGGATGACGAATTGCGTGCCGGGGGGATAGACGAGCATGGGGTTGATGCGGCGAAGGATGGCGGCGATTTCTTCGGTGCGGCCGCGAATCGTCAGAAGACGGATGGATTCGGGCAGCTGCGTCCACAGGACGACGGCCATCACCAAGGTGAGACCGGCGGCGACGTAGAACTGCGCCTCCCAGCCGAAGGCGGGAACGATATACGAGGCGAGGAAGCCGCCGGACGCCGCGCCCATGGCGTAGCCGCAGCCCATCAGCGTCACCATCGCAGCGCGGCGGCGCCTGGGCGCGAACTCGTTCACGATGACGACGCCCAAGGGCACGACGGCGCCGAGGCCGAGCCCGGTGATGAAGCGCAGAACCGCGAGCACGTTGAGAGGATCGGCGGCCGGGATGATGGGCATCAGCGCCGCGGAGATGTTCGAGACTTCCGTCACGATCAGCGACAGCACGCCGACATAGATCACGGTGAGCACGGTGACGAGCTTGCGGCCGTAGCGGTCGGCGAGCGGACCGATAAAAAGCGCGCCCAGGGCGACGCCGAAGACGCCGGTGGAGAAGACGGTGCGGAGCGCGCCGCGCGCGAGACCCCAATCCTCGGTCAGCGCGGGCCCGACATAGGCGATCGACTGGTTGTCGATGCCGTCGAGGAACAGCGTCAGCCACGCCATGAAGGCGATCAGGCACTGGTAGAAGCTGACCTTCTGGCCGTCGATGACTTCCGCGACGTCGACTGTCCGCATGCTCATCCTCCTCGTGCGCCGGCGATTTTTCGCTCGTGGACGCAACCAATCACGCAGAGTACCCCCCTTCCGGCGCTGCGCGCCACCTTCCCCCACAAGGGGGGAAGGTCAAAAGGGGGGTTGGCCTGTGCCTGTCAGGGGCCCTTGGCGTCGAGTACGTCGCCGGCGGCGGCGATGCCGTTCAGGTACAACTCCCAGACGTTGAGGTTCCTTCGGCAGGCGTCGACGACGGCGTCCTCCATCGTGTGCTCGCGGGCGAAGCGGGCGATGGTCTGCCAACCCATGTCGGAGTGCTCGATGTCGGCTTCCTCGTGCAGCTCGAAGAAATCGAGCTGTTCGTTCGAGAGCTTGAAGAGCTCGCCCCAGCGGCGGCGTTCGAGGCCGAACCAGCCCTTCTCGCGCATGAGCCCGTCGCCGTAGCCGGGCACGTTGGCGCGCTCGGCGCAGGTGTTGGCGACAATGCCTTCGAGCCAGTGGCGGTTGCTCATCAGACCGTCCCACGCGGCCCAGGCGGTCTCGGTCGTGGCGATGGGTTTTGCGGCGCGGATGTCGGCGAGCGTCATGCCGATATGCGTGCCGAGCTCTTCGAGGATCTGCCAATGCGCCTTGCCGTGGCCGTGCTCGTGATCGGCGATCACCTCCTGCGTGCAGGCGGCGATGATCCGCATCCGCGTGTCCCAGTCCGGGCAATTGGTGGCGACGCGGAGCTTCAGGACGGAGTTGCGCTGCCGCGTGTTGAGGCGGTGCTGGTAGACGAACATCTGCGCGCGACCCTTTGTGATCGGCTCTCGGAAGAAGCGGGTGCGGCGGCAGAAGTCGTCCACGACTTCGTCGAGACGGCGAATGACGGGGTCTTTTTGCGATGCCATGGGGGGTCCTCGAAGCTCGGCCCCTTTCCTATCCGCGAAGGCGCCGTTGCTTCAAGCGTCGGCCT
>Ga0193752_1003807_pt1 | contig 10153 bp, 9 predicted proteins | sample H1c1metaG_FD_144924 | JGI IMG/M metagenome (GOLD analysis project Ga0193752, IMG submission 144924) | Soil microbial communities from a riparian zone of the East river system, Colorado, United States - H1c1 | ecosystem: Environmental > Terrestrial > Soil > Riparian zone | place: USA: East River...
GGCCTGCTCTGTGCAGGCGCGCCGCCCGCTGTCCGTGGCTGTCGCCGAGGCCCTGGCAGCGACGTCCGAGCGCGCTGCCCCAAGCGGCCTGGAGCGCGGCGCGGATCGTCGCCGGGTCGAGCGTGGCGCTCGATGCGACGACGCGGCCGGCGGCGGCGCAGAGCAGGCCGAGGATGAAGATCGCGCCGCGATGCGTGTTGACGCCGCCGGTGGCATGCAGCATCCGCGCCTCGGCGGCGATGCCGGCACGCTCGAGCTCGGTGAACCCGGCGCCGCGCGACCCGAGCGCGGCGATCTGCGCGAAGTAGGGACGCAAGGCGAACAGGCTGACCATGAACGTCGAGCCGTCCATGTCGGCGTGGCTGCCGCTGTCGACGAACGAGACCAGGCCGGGCTTCGGATAGAGCGCGAGCTCCTGGTAGAGCGACAGGGCTGCGGCGCGCCCGATCGCCGCCGGCGAGCGGGCGTCGTCGGCGCTGGCGAGCGGATGCCCGGCGGCGGCCAGAGTCGCTGCCGGTTCGGTGGCGTCCGGCGTCAACGTCATGCCGCCAGCGCCGGCGACGGCGCGTGCGTCGGCCAGTCGGTTGCCGGGACGAGGCCGAGCGTGCGGATCCCCTTGACCAGGATCCGCGCGCTCCGGCCGGCACGCCAATCGCGCCACTCGCGCCAAGCGACGGCCCGGCCGTCGGCGAACACGATCTCGCCGTCGAGGCGCGGTGCGTCGAAGGGGAAGCGCGCCAGCTCCGCGGCCAGCGCGTCGGCGGCTGCAGCACTGCCGGCGTCGAGCAGGAGATCGAGATCGGATTGCGGCCGCAGATAGTCGAGGCCGGTCAGCAGCTGCCAACCGTAGCTGCCGTAGACCCGCGCCGCCATGCTGCGCGCGGCCAGCGCCGCGCAGAGCGCCCGCACCGCCGCTCCCAGGCCGCACGGCAGCGGCAGGTCGGCGACCCGGTCGAGCGCCGGAAAGCGGTCGACGCCGGCGATGTCGTCCGCGCAGAGGCGCAAGGGCAGGCGTTGCCGACCCCAGCGCAGCGGTGCCGGCAGGCCGACGTCGATCGCGCGTGGGTCGCCGCCGGCGGGTTGTCGTCCGACGACCAGCGGCAGTCCCGCTCGGGCCCAGTGCTCGAGGCAGGCGCTCGACTCGCTGCCGTGCGATCCGGCGAGCACCCGCTCCCAGGCCGCGGTCGTCAGCCGAACCAGTTGCTGGCGTTGCAGACCGGCCATCGCGGGCTCACGCTGCGTCGAGCACGCGCTGCGCGACCGCGGCGGCGAGCTTACGTCCGCCGCGCGCCGCGCCGTCGACGGCGCGCCGGTCGTCGGTCGGCGTGTCGGCGAGCGCGGCCCGCAGCTCGGCCGCGAGATCGCCCGACCAGAGCGCGCGCACGCCACCCATCGCGACATAGTTGCGCACGCCCGGCGCGAACACCGGATTCGCCACCGAGAGCTCGCTCAGCCGCTCCTCGGAGATCTTGGTCACGCGCGCCATCGCCGGTATCCGCATCACGCGGATCTCGGCCTCGGGCAGGGCGTAGCAGGCGTCGGCGATCAGCCCGCTGGTGATGAATCCGCCCGACAGCGCCTGGTCGTAGACCAGGCCGATCACCCGGTGCCCCTCGCGCCGGGCCAGGTCGATGCAGCGCCCGAGATGGGCCATCGCCCGGTGGATGCCGAGCAGCTCGTCGCGCCGGCGCAGCATCTGGCCCTGGGTGTCGATCAGCAGCAGGATCGGCCGGCCCGGGTGGCGGGCGACCGTGTCGAGCACCACGCGCGCCTGCTTCAAGGCCAGGGCGACGCCGATCGGCGCGTGGTTCACCGTGCCGATCAGCGCCACGACCTGGTCGTCGAGGCGGGCGCTGCCGTGGACGAAATCGCCGTCCTGCTGGGTGTCGTGCGCCGAGCCGAACAGCCGGTCGAGCAGGCTCGGGCAGTCCATCGCCGTGGCCTCAGGCCGGCGTCGCTTCGACGCGCAGGCCGCGCACGTCGTCGGCGCTGAGGTCGCTCACCTGCTCCGCGGCGGCGACACCCAGGCGCCGCCAGAGCGCGACCGCGTCGGCGCCCGGCGGCGCGTCGTGCAGGCGGCGCGCCAGCAGCGCGTGCTCGTCTTCCAGCGCTTCGCGGGTCACGAAGCGGTGGCCCGACAAGGCCTGCAGCGCGGCCGCGCGGAACTCGGCCACGTCGTCTTCAACCAGCGCATCGCAATCGCCGCAGAGCCAGCGATGCTTGCCGCCGGTGGTGCGCCAGACGAGCGCGCGATCGCGCGAGTCGAACTCCTCGACGCCGTTCGAGGCTTCGATCACCTCGGGCCCCGACATCGAGAGCCGGCCGATGTCGCTCATGACGATGACGTCGACGCAGGCGGCGACGATGCCCATGCCGCCGAAGCAGCCGTTGTCGCCGCCGATCAGCGCGATCACCGGAATCGCCGCCGCGCGCACGTCGAGCACGGCGCGCATCACCTCCGAGACCGCGATCAGCCCGGCATTGGCCTCGTGCAGCCGGACCCCGCCCGACTCGAGCAGCAGCAGCACCGCCCGCGGCCGGTCGCGCACGCTGCGGCGCAGCATGCCGACCAGCTTGGCGCCGTGGACCTCGCCGACTCCGCCGCCCATGAATGCGCCTTCCTGCGCCGCGACGTACACCTCCTCGCCGACGAGACGGCCGCGGCCGATGACGACACCGTCGTCGAACGCCGAGGGCACGCCGAGCTGCTCGAGGTGCGGGCTGACGAGGCGCTCCGACGGCGGCAGCCATTCGTGGAAGCTGCCGCCATCGAGCAGGGCGGCGAGGCGCTGTCGTGCCGAGCACTCGGCGTAGCTGACGTTCATGGTCCGGCCTCCCGGATCTGGGCCGCCGCCTGGTCGAGGCGCAGGCTGACGACGGCGGGCGTGGCGCCCATGTCGTTGATCGACACCTGCACGCCGGCCCAGGCGTGGCGTGCGTGGAAGTCGTGCAGCACCGCTTCCCAGATCGGCCGGAAGCCGCACGCCGAGGTCTCCACCTCGAAGGCGCAGGCGGCGCCGTCGCGGGGCTCGACGAGGATCTCGAGGTTGCCGGAGCCGACCACGCCGACGAGGACCGGTGCAAACGAGCCCGGCCGACGCATGCCGACGAAATCGAAGCGCATCTTCTCGATGCCGATGTCTGTGCTCATCGCCCCCTCACCAGTTGCGAAACCGCTTCGGCGGCCGGTACAGGCCGCCCGATGCGCGCACGAGATCGCGCACCGACCGCGCCGCCAGGAGATTGCGCGTCGCGTCGCGCTGGTCGATGCCGAGATCGGCGGCGCGCCGGATCACGCCGCGATCGCGCAGGTTCTCGACCGCGCGCCGGTCGCGGCCCAGGCCGACCGCGGTGTAGCCGGCGACGCCGCGGATCGCCTGCGCACGCTCCTCGTCGCTGCGGCACAGCAGCAGGTTGGCGATGCCTTCTTCGGTCAGCACGTGGGTGACGTCCTCGCCGTAGATCATGATCGGCGGCAGCGGCATGCCGGCCTGCTCGCCGAGGGACCAGGCATCAAGCGTTTCGACGAAGGCCGGCTGCATGTGCTCGCGAAAGGTCTCGACGACCTGCACCACGAGCTTCTGGCCGCGCGGCGTGCCGCGGGCGCCGCCGAGCCCGGCCCGGGCCTCGCGCCCGGCCTTCAGCCATGCGGGGCTGCCGTGGCGGCGGCCGCGCGCGTCGGCGCCCATGTTCGGCGCGCCGCCGAAGCCGGTGATGCGGCCCAGGGTCGCGGTCGAGCTGTTGCCGGCCAGGTCGATCTGCAGGGTCGAGCCGATGAAGAGGTCGCAGGCGTAGTGCCCCGCCGCCTGGCAGAAGGCGCGGTTGCTGCGCAGCGAGCCGTCGCGGCCGGTGAAGAAGATGTCGGAGCGGGCGCGGATGTAGTCCTCCATGCCGAGCTCCGAGCCGAACGAGTGGATCGACTCGACCCAGCCGGCTTCGATCGCCGGGATCAGCGCCGGGTGAGGATTGAGCGCCCAGTGCTTGCAGATCTTGCCGCGCAGCCCGAGCGATTCGCCGTAGGTCGGCAGCAGCAGCTCGATCGCCGCGGTGTCGAAGCCGATGCCGTGGTTCAGCCGCTGCACGCCGTACTCGGCGTAGATGCCCTTGATCGCCAGCATCGCCATCAGCACCTGCACCTCGGAGATCTGCGCCGGATCGCGGGTGAACAGCGGCTCGATGAAGTTGGGCGTGGGCGCGAGCACGACGAAGTCGACCCAGCCGCCCGGCACGTCGACCCGCGGCACGGTATCGACGCGCTCGTTCACCTGGGCGATGACGATGCCGCCGCCGAACGCCGTCGCCTCGACGATCGCCGGCGTGTCCTCGGTGTTGGGGCCGGTGAAGAGGTTGCCGTCGGCGTCGGCCGACTGGGCCGCGATCAGCGCCACCTGCGGCGTCAGGTCGACGAAGTAGCGGCCGAACAGCTCGAGGTAGGTGTGGATCGCGCCGATCTGCAGCCGCCCCTCGGCCACCAGCTGCGCCAGGCGCGAGCCCTGCGGCCCGGAGAACGAGAAATCGAGCTTCGAGGCGATGCCGTTCTCGAATACGTCGAGATGCTCGGGCAGCGCCAGCACCGACTGCAGCATGTGCAGGTCGTGCACCCGCTCGGGGTCGACCTGGGTCAGCGCCCGCGCCAGGAAGTCGGCCTGCTTCTGGTTGTTGCCTTCGAGGCAGACCCGGTCGCCCGGCTCGAGCGCGGCCGTCAGCAGCACGCCGGCCTGCGCGCTGGCGACGGTCTTGCCCTGCAGCGCCGGGCCGAGCGCCTCGGCGGCGCGCTGCAGGCGGCGCTCGCGGTCGGCGGTGCGGCGACCCCAGGCCAGCGGCTCGCGCGGCACGTTCATCGAGGCTGTCCCGGGCCCTAGCGCGCCGGAACGGCGCCCATGATCCAGTCGGGCAGCGCGACCGCGATGCCCGGAAAGAAGCAGATCAGCAGCACCGCGAGCAGCATCAGGCCGACGAAGGGCAGCACGCCCCAGATGATGTCGCCGAGCGGGATGTCGGGAGCGATGTTCTTGATCACGAAGATGTTCAGGCCCACCGGCGGATGGATCAGCCCCATCTCCATCACGATCGTCATCAGCACGCCGAACCAGATCAGGTCGAACCCCGCGGCCTTGAGGGGTGGCAGGATGATCGGCGCCATCATCAGGATGATGCTGACCGGCGGCAGGAAGAAGCCGAGGACGACGACCAGCCCCAGCACCATCGCGAGCAGCAGCCATTTCGACAGGTTCTGGTCGACGATCCACTGCGCCGATGCCTGGCTGATGTGCAGGTAGCTCATCACGTACGAGAACAGCAGCGACATGCCGATGATCATCATCAGCATGGTCGATTCCTTGAGCGTCGCCGAGAGGATCGGCGCGAGATCGCGCGCCCGCCAGACGCGGTAGACGATGGCGATCAGCAGCAGCGCGAGCACCGCGCCCAGCCCCGCGGTCTCCGAAGGCGTGGCGAAGCCGCCGTAGAGCGCGACCATCACGCCGATCAGCAGCACGACGAAGGGAACGACGCGCGGCAGGTTCTCGAGCTTCTGGCGCAGCGTGAAGTTCTCGCGGTCGAGCAGCGCCGAGAGGGTGCCACGGTCGGCGTAGGCCGCTTTCGCGCGCCGGAACTCGCGCTTGTAGTTGAGCACCGCGTAGACCGCGAACAGGCCGACCAGCAGCAGCCCGGGGCCGATGCCGGCGAGGAACAGGCGGGCGAGCGACTGCTCCGCGGCGACCGCGTAGAGGATCATCGTGATCGACGGCGGCAGCAGGATGCCGAGCGTGCCGCCGGCGGCGATGATGCCGGCGGCAAAGCCCGGCGAGTAGCCGCGCTTGCGCATCTCGGGGATGCCCGCCGAGCCGATCGCCGAGCAGGTGGCCGGGCTCGAGCCGGCCATCGCCGCGAACAGGGCGCAGGCGAACACGTTGGCGATGCCGAGACCGCCGGGGACCTTGTTCATCCAGACGTGCATCGCCCCGTACAGGTCCTGGCCGGCGCGCGACCGGCCGATCGCCGCGCCCTTCAGGATGAAGAGCGGGATCGCCAGCAGCGTGATGCTCGACATCTCCTCGTAGACGTTCTGCGTCACCGTGTCGACCGACGAGGCCGGCATGAAGATCACCATGAACAGGATCGAGACGCAGCCGAGCGCGAAGGCGATCGGCGCGCCCGAGAACATCAGGATCAGCGTGGCGCCGCCGAACAGCAGGCCGAGTGCGAGCATCGACATCAATCGCTCCGGGTCGCGCCGCGCAGGCGGTTGCAGGCGGCGATCCACTGCACCAGGATCTGCAGGCAGAGCAGGGTCATGCCGACCGACATCAGCAGGTAGGGGATCCAGAGCGGCGGCGCCCACGACGACGAGGTCGTCTGGCCGTCGACCCAGGCCTCGTGCAGGAGGGTCCACGACTTCCAGGCGAAGAAGCTGCAGAACGCCAGCGAGAGCAGGTCGACCAGCGCCAGGCGCAGCCGGTCGATCGAGCGCGGCAGGAGCGAGGCGATCGCCTCGATGCCGACGTGGCCGCGTATCGACTGCACGAAGGCGGCGCACATGAAGGTCGCGCCGACCAGGCAGAACACCGCCGCCTCGTCCTGCCAGTCGGTCGAGGCCTTCAGGAAGTAGCGCGAGACCACGCTCGACGTCAGCACCAGCGACGCGGCGAGCAAGGCGACCATGCCGATCGCGACGACGACGCGATTGATGCGCGCCAGGCCGAGCGCGAGCGGGCGCAGCACGCCGGCGTGCCGGGATCGAAGGCCGGGCTCGATCGCCGCCGACGGCGGCGCCGCGGCCAGGCCGACCGGGATCGGCGGCAGCTCGGCGGCGTGCTTCATCAGAGCAGCTTCTGGGCGGCGGCCATCAGCGCCTTGCACGACTCGCTGCGCTCGGCGTAGTCCTTCCAGGCGGTGTCGCGGGCGATCGCCTGCCACTTGCCGACGGTCGCCGCGTCGAGGTCGTAGACCTTGGCACCGGCCTTGGCGTAGACCTCGGCGGCGGCCTTGTCGTCGGCGCGCGCCGCTTCGGTCGCGAACGTCTCCTGCTCGGCGCCGACCGCCATGACGATGTCCTGCTGCGCCTTCGGCAGCTTGGCGAACACCTCCTTGGACATCATCAGCGGCTCGAACATGAACCAGTAGGCCTTGTTGCGGCCGCTCGTCAGGTGCTTGGCGATCTCTTCGAGCTTGAACGAGATGAAGCTGGTCGACGAGGTCATGGCCGCGTCCATTGCGCCGGTCTGCATCGCCGCGTAGATCTCGTTGGAAGGCAGCGAGATCACCGAAGCGCCGGCCTGCTTGAGCACCAGGTCCATCTCGCGGCTGCCGCCGCGCACCTTCATGCCCTTCGCGTCGGCGGGCGCGACCAGCGGCGCGGCGCGGCTCGCGACCCCGCCGGCCTGCCAGATCCAGCTGACGAGGACGATCCCCTTCTCGTCGAGCATCCGCGCGAGCAGCTTGCCGACCTCGCCGGTCTTCCAGGCGGCGCCGACCTCGTAGCTCGGCACCAGCGCCGGCATCAGGCCGATGTTCGTTTCCGCGACCTCGCCGCCGGCGTACGAGAGCGGCACCAGGCTCAGGTCGAGCGCGCCCTTGCGCATGGCCGAGAACTGCGAGTTCGTCTTCATCAGCGACGACCCCGGGTACACGACCGCCTTCAGCGCGCCGTTGCTGCGCTTCTCGACGTCGGCGGCGAAGCGGCGGCAGAGCCGGTCGCGAAAGTCGCCCTCGGTCAGCGTCCCGCTCGGGAACTGGTGCGAGATCTTCAGCGCGCCCGCCTGGGCGCCCGCGAGGCCGGCCCACGGCGCTACCGCGGCCGCGGCCGCGCCCTGCAACATCACTCGTCTCTTGATAGCCATCGTCGTCTCCTGTTTCGGTGGGGGGAAGCGCTCACGCCGGTGCGTAGAGCGCGATGAAGCCGCGTGCCGCCGCCGGTGCGCCGGCGACCGGCACGCCGATCTCGATGAAGACGGTATGGCCGTCGGCGTCGCCGTAGGCGCGCAGGGTCAGCTGCAGCGATCGCTGCGGATCGTCCGCGTTGACGCTGCCGGCGGTCGAGAGCATCGCGCTCACCTCGGCCGGCGCGACCTGGCGGCGCACGACGTTGAAGGTGGTCGACGGGTTGCCGTCGTAGACGTCTTCGGTGTAGCCGCCGTCGGCATCCGGGACCAGCCGCGACGACGGCGACGGGGCGCCTTCCGGCTTGACGCCGCAGTTTTCCCAGCCGGACCAGGCCGCTCCCGCAACCGCCGCCGCCGACCACGCCTGGGCCGGATCGACGGCGTTCCAGCGCGCGTCGAGCAGCACCGCTGCGCTCTCGGCTATGACGCCGAGATTGATGCCGGCGACGACGTTGGTGCTGTCACCGTGGCCCGAGACGCAGGCGACGCGCAGGCCGGGCAGCCGCGGGTCACTGTGCTCGGCGAGCAGGGCGGTCGTTCCCGCCGGCAGCAGGGTCGCGGCGGTCGCGCTGGAGACGGTGGCGGCGGCGGTCCCCTCGGCCGGTGCGTAGACGAGATCGGCCGGCGCCGCGAGGCCCAGGGCGATGCTGTGCGGATAGTCGATCGTCGCCGGCGCATCAGGTGGCGCCGGCGCGTCGCTGCCGCCCCCGCCGCAGGCCGCGAGCAGGGCGCCGAGCATCCAGCCTCCGGCGGCGCGCGCAGTGGGCAAGGTGGCGCGCGGCGGGGAGGGTGGCATGGCGACGGAGGGAAGGGCGCAGCGGGGTATGCCGTCGGGCACGCCGCCGCGCGTCAGGGTGCCGGGATCAGCGCGGTCGAGATCGTCGCCGCGCCGGCCTTGTAGACGTTGTCGGCATCGAGGCTCGTCAGATAGCCTTGGGTGACGAGCGCATCTGCCGCGGCCCCGAACTTCGCGATGTAGTCGGCACGGCCGGTGTACAGCGCGTCGAGCGTGGTGCGCGGGTCGGTCGCCGCCTTGGTTGCCGCGCTGGTCGCGAATGGGATCGCCGAGCCGGTCGAGCTGCAGCCTTCGCCGATCGCGTGCCCGGCGGCACGCAGGTTCCAGCCCATGTAGGTGGCCAGCGGCACCGCCACCTCGGGCATCCGGATGCCCGAGGTCTCGTTGCCGTTGGCGTCGACCTTGGGCACGAGCAGCGTGTACTGCTTGGTCAGGTCGGCGACCGGCACCGCGTTGCTGCTGTAGTCGGTGACGAAGAGCTGGTTCATCAGGCCGGAGTACGCCAGGCTCAGCGCGGTCGGCGTGGCTGCCGCACCGCTCGGCACCATCACGTTCGAGAGATCCGGGAAGCCCGTGGAGGTGCGTGCGCTCGGCACCAGGGTGCCGGCGGCGACGGTCGGGTACTGCGACGGCGGCGGTGCCGTGCCGTTCACGACCCAGTTCTCGAGCGCAGGAATCAAGGCGCGCTCGACCGGCGTTTCCGAGACCGGGCTGGCCGCGAACTGGCACAGGCTGCCGGCGGCCGGCTGGGTCACGATGCCCGTCGTCACGCCGGCACCGCCGCCGTGCTGCGTGCCCGAGACCAGGTAGTAGCGGACGTTGTCGGGCAAGGTGATGTCGTTGCCCGCGCCGTCGGTGACCACCAGCGAGGCGCGTCCGCCCCACCATTCGAACGCCCCGTCGATCTGCATGATCTTCGGGCAGGTGCTCGTTTCGGTGCAGGCCTTCAGCAGGCCGTCGCTGCGGCCGCTGATCGGATCGGTCAGGGTGGCGTAGGTGAACGGGAACTGGTCGCCGGGCATCCAGTGGTCCTCGTGCTGCTTCGACCAGCGTCCGCCTTGGGCGAAGCGCCAGTTGACCCAGGTGCGGCGACCGGCGGGGATGATCGGCATCATTGCGTCGAACACCTTGTTGCCGTCGGCGTCCTTGTTGAAGCCTTGGTACAGGAAGTCGCGCATGAACCGGCCCGACTGCGAGATGCCTTCGCCGATCGCCACGTCGATGTTGGTCGTCGGGTTGGCGGGGCAGTTGGTGCCGGCGGCGCAGGCGGCGGTTTTCAGGTCGCTGAGCGGGTTGGCGCCGCCCTTAGCATCCGCCGATGCATTGCGCAGGAACGAGATCAGGTCGCGCACCGCGGCGAAGCCGATGCCCATCACCCGCGGATCCTTCGCCCGGTAGACGAAGCTGTAGATCGTGCCCGCGTCCGGCGGCACCATCGCGCCCGACGGGCCCGGCACGGTCGCCGGCGGCGTGA
>Ga0193752_1003808_pt1 | contig 10150 bp, 11 predicted proteins | sample H1c1metaG_FD_144924 | JGI IMG/M metagenome (GOLD analysis project Ga0193752, IMG submission 144924) | Soil microbial communities from a riparian zone of the East river system, Colorado, United States - H1c1 | ecosystem: Environmental > Terrestrial > Soil > Riparian zone | place: USA: East River...
TTCGTTTGGCACGTGCGTCACCAACATTATCGTAAAATGATACCGGTTGATTCGTACAGTTGATCTTTAAGGCTTTTGACATGGATTCTTCATATGATTTGTAATTTACCCTAAATGCCGCAAGTTCACGCTCGTAGTCTACGGCAGCGGCCGTTAAGTTCGTGCCGTCCAGTTTGTTAAGTGCAACACGGCTATTGAATGGTGCCATTAGTCTGGTGGAAATAAGTTCGTATTGCCGGCCTTGGTTAACGCGAAGCAGCGCATCACTCGCATGAAGCTGGTTAAGAGATGACTGGGCTTCGACACAGTTGCTACGAATACGTACAATATGCTCTTCAGTCATAAGCGCTCCTTCTTGAGCATGAACATTGCGTTGCCACAAAAAACCGCCGGTAAGCGCTACGGCCAAGATCGAAGCTACAATTAGAAAACGTTTCATGCTTCCCTATTATCCACCTTAAGGGGCTATTTGGTCAAATGAAAGCTGGTCCCGTTTTCCTGAACTAAACCATCACGAATTAACCCCTTAAGCGCTGGCTCAAAACGATCATCGTCTTTAAAATACACGGCTATTTTTTGCATATCGATTTGTTTCTCTGTTAGCAAACGAAGAATCTGACCGCGAACTTCACGAATACTACCTTTTAGCGGCGACTGTTTTTTGTAGTGCTTACTTTTTTCAAGGTAGCTAAGATGATTCTTTTTCAGCCACGTACCATAATCCATTAGCGCCCAGTAGAATTCACGCGGATGCTGTTTATCGATCGTTTTTTCTAGAAGCATTTTCAATTCACTATCACTTATTTGTACTTCGTCATTAAAAAAATGATGAAAATAAACCGTGCGGACATTCGTTTCAATAAAAACGACTGGCTGATTAAACGCGTAGGCTGTAATTGCCCCAGCGGTACTTTGACCTACGCCAGGTAGTGCAAGGATTGCTTCATAAGTTTTAGGAAATTTTCCAGCATGTTCTGTAGCTATTTTTTTCGCCGCTTCGTGCAAAAATTTAGCCCGGCGGTTATACCCCAGACCACTCCACATGCGTAGGACATCGCCAAGAGAAGCATTTGCTAAGGTGGTTTCGTCTGGAAATTGTTCAATAAAAGCACTGAACTTAGGGACGACCCTATCAACTTGAGTTTGCTGAAGCATCAGTTCACTGACTAGCACATAGTAAGGCCGTGTGTCACGACGCCACGGCATATCACGGTATAGCTCAATCCCTTTTTGCCTGATGAATTCTAGAAATTCCGTTTCATTCACCTCTCCATTATACCTATACCGGAGTATAATAAGAGTATGACAACATATGTTTTAGGTGGTGGATGTTTCTGGTGTATCGATGCGGTGTATAGGCGTATTAAAGGTGTTATAAAAGTAGAAAGCGGCTACGCTGGCGGCTATACTGATTCACCAAATTACTACCAGGTTGCCTCGGGACAAACAGGACATGCCGAAGTTGTGTCTGTTACTTTTGATGAATCTGTCATTCCACCTGACACAATCCTGAATATTTTCTTTTCTATTCATGATCCGACAACGCTTAATCGACAGGGTGCCGATGTCGGTACGCAATACCGTTCAATTATGCTTTACCAGGATAAAGAACAAGAACGAATGTTTAAAAGTGCTATCGAAAAAGCAAAAAGCATCTGGACGGGTACTATTACCACCGAACTTAAACCATTAGAAAAATTCTTTGCGGCCGAAGACGAGCACCAAGATTATTTCAATAAACAACCCGATGCAGGATATTGCCAGATAATTATTGCACCGAAGGTTATAAAAGCGCGCTCAACCTATACTAAGTGGTTTAAGGAGGACTAAAATGATACTGACAAAATACGAGCACGCTTGTTTTACGCTCGAAGATGATGGCCAGATTCTAGTCGTCGATCCAGGTAATTTCACGGGCGACTTTATTGCACCCGAAAATATCGTTGGAATTGTTATTACTCACGAACACCCTGATCATTTTGACCATGAACAGCTAGAAGCTATTGTCGATAAAAATCCCAACGCGGTTATTATTGGACACGAATCAATTACATCTAAAATCGAGGTGTTCGAAGCTCGTGCGGTTAGTGCAGGCGAGACAATGACAGTCGGACCGTTCAATCTAGCCTTTTTCGGTGGTCATCATGCGATCATCCATGAAAGCATGCCAGGCATCGCTAATCTTGGCGTTATGGTTAATGAACTCTTATACTATCCTGGTGACTCGTTCACATTACCCCAAAAACCAGTCGATACACTAGCTATCCCAGCCAGCGCGCCATGGATGAAAATCAGTGAAGCGATGGATTTTTTGACGGCCGTGAAGCCACGTTTTGCCTTTCCAACCCATGATGCGATTCTGTCAGAGGTCGGCAAAGGTATATCCGACCGATTACTTAGCAATATTGCAACGGAAAACGGTATTGAATATAAGCGGCTGGAGACACCGGTTGAAATCTAGTCCATTGTCAGAGCTTCAAATAGCAGCCGATTATCTATCTAAAACTGATCCTATTTTGGCACCGATCGTTGCAAGACACGGGTTGGCTCCATTCGTGCCACATACAAATTACTATCAGGCATTAGTTGGAAGTATCATCAGCCAACAGCTAAGTGTCAAAGCGGCTGCAGCAATAGAAAAACGATTCCTTGCATTATTCGACGACAAATTCCCAACGCCAGAACAGATCTTGTCACGAGATATCGAAGAACTGCGAAGCGTCGGTTTTTCTCGTCCCAAAGCAAAATACGTTCAAGATCTAGCTCGTCACATTTTAGATGGCACAGTGAAATTCGATACGCTTGATCAACTTTCAAATGATCAAATTGTTGCTGAGCTCACTAAAGTCAAAGGTATTGGTGAATGGACTGTGCATATGTTTTTGATGTTTTGCATGGGAAGACTGGACGTTCTACCTGTTGGCGATCTAGGTATTCGAAATGGCGTTCAAAAACTATACCAACTTGATCATGTGCCGCTCGCAGATGAAGTTACAGCAATTGCTACGTCGAACAAATGGGGGCACTATCAATCCGTTGCCAGTTGGTATGTATGGCAATCACTCGATAACGCGCCAAAACTTGAAACAAAATAAAACCGCCCTGCATGGACGGTTCTATTTTTAGTAATGACTTTAGCGAAGATTCTTTTCAGCATCTTTTTGAATATGGCTAGAGGCACGCTTTGCGTCATCAGCAACACGCGCAGCACGAAGTTTTGCTTCGTCACCAAGTTTGCTCGCTTCGCCTGCAACGACCGCAGCGGAACCACGGGCACTTTTGGCAAAGCCTTTTGCTTCGTCACTTACTTCGTCGGCACCTTTTTTCAAAGTCTTACCAGCGCTAGTAGCGGCATTTTTTAATTTGTCAGCTTTTTCGCCTGCATAATCTTTGGCTTCAAGCGCTTTGTTTTTTAGATCTTTTCGAGTTTCTTCACCGCTTTTTGGTGCAAGTAAAATACCTGCGACAAATCCAACTGCGGCTGCTCCGATAACATGTAATGCTTTACCCATAATTCTATTCTCCTTTATTTACGAAATAACTTACTTACGTAACTGATGACTTTGGCTGGCGATAGCCACTCGGTTGCTGATGCGACGTTATCCATCACGGCATTAACGTTTTTGATGAGTCGCTGTACTTTAATAAGTAAAACGGTCATCGCCACGAGCATGGCTACAATAACGATTGACAGTAAAATGACTGCGATCGTGAGTAGCGTGACTACGACGTTCATATCCATCGGGATTTCTCCTTTCGCTGCTTACATGATTTAACCTTAATATAAAGGTTTTATCAGAATATTGCAGTGAGATTTATTACACGCGGACGTGATTTGTTGTTAGTAATGTGTTTGTGTTGATTATTCAACTTTTATTATCATAGCACTATTTTGACATAAGCGCAATAGTTTTATATTTAGCGTTTTATTAAAGCGACGACATACCCACTGAGAAACGTCAGGCAAAGACTAACCGTAAAAAGGTGCCCAAAGCTAAAAATACGGTGATTATTTGCTCCTGGAATGCCAGTATATTTTGTGGCAACAATGTTGTCGATTCGAGCGCTAATTGTATGTGTGTTCTTCACATCTAGCCTTGAAACTGCCTTAGTTAATTTTTGCATCGAAATCCCAAATACGGGCGACCTTTTAAGAGTTCTTGGTGCGACTTTCATTTGAGGGTTGTTTGTCCCGCATATCGTGATGACACGGTGAATATCATCACGATGAGATGCAACGTTAATCGCCATTGATGCACCTGCGCTTTCACCTACAACCGACACCGTGTAGCCTTGCTTTTTGGCAAACTCGATAGCATCGTTGACACGATTATACTTTTCGTCAAATCCTGTGTTTTTGTCCCATTGCATCGGCACGAGTTGCGTTTGCACACCCCAGATCCGCCATAATTTTAATGACAGTCGGCGAAAGTCGTCGTATTGGTCGCCCAATCCCGAAATGTATATAACATAGTGTCTGCGTGATGCTTTAGGCATCCACGTCTAGTTTCAAAGAAAGATCTTTGAGCTGCGTGGCATCTACGACGCTTGGAGAACTCATCATCGTGTCAATGCCCGAACCGTTCTTTGGAAAAGCAACGACTTCACGGATGTTATCTTCACCGATAAGTACCATGAACATGCGGTCAATACCAAACGCACAACCAGCGTGTGGTGGAGCGCCGTATTTGAATGCGTTAATCATCGCACCAAAGCGTGAATCCACATACTCGCGGTCATAGCCAAGTGCGCCAAACGCTTCATACATGACCTCTGGGTTGTGGTTACGAACTGCGCCGGATGAGATCTCGTAGCCGTTCATGACCATGTCGTATTGGTCGGCAACAATACTTAGTTTGTCGTCGGATTGTAAAGCCTCGACGCCGCCTTTTGGCATAGAAAATGGGTTATGACCGAAATCAACTTTTTTCGCCTTGTCATCCCATTCATAAAATGGAAAATCAACAATCCAAGCGAGGGCAATTTTGTTCGGATCTTTTAGTTCAAAATGATCAGCAAATTCAGAACGAAGCCGGCCTAAGACTTTGTTGACAACTTCTCTTTTGTCGACACCGAAGAATATAGCGTCACCGTCGCTTGCGTCCATGCGTTCTTTGATTGCGGTTAGTTCGTCTGACGACAAGAACTTCGCAATAGGTGATTTCACTTCGCCATTATCATAGGTAATGTACGCCAGGCCGCCAGCACCTTCGCTTTTTGCCATGTCCGTAAATTTATCAATCTGCGAACGGCTAAGACTAGCACCTTTTTCAACACGGATTGCTTTTACAACACCGCCGTTTTTAAGAGTGTTAGCGAAAACACTAAACTCAGTGCTCGTTAATACATCGGAGAGATCAGTCAGTTCCATGCCAAAACGCAGGTCAGGCTTGTCAGAACCAAAACGGTCCATCGCTTCAACATATGGGATACGAGGCACTTCATCGGCTACAAGTGTTTTACCTGCAAAACCAGTCACGAGTTGTTTAATAAGTGGTTCTACTGTTTGGCGAACTACTTCACCATCTTCGACGAATGACATTTCAAGGTCCAGCTGGTAAAAATCACCGTAAAGTCGGTCGGCACGTGGGTCTTCGTCGCGAAAACACGTCGCGATTTGGTAATAACGTGAAACACCGCCAACCATCAACAACTGTTTAAATTGCTGTGGAGCTTGTGGAAGTGCATAAAACTTACCTGGGTGAACGCGTGATGGCACTAAGAAATCGCGAGCGCCTTCTGGGCTGGAGTTAGCCAAAATTGGCGTCGTCACCTCTGTAAATTCGTTAGATTCCATGTAATCACGGAGTAGCTTGTAGTAAGCAGCGCGCTTTTTAAGCGTTTCTTGCATTTTAGAACGGCGAAGATCGAGGTAACGGTATTTTAAGCGGTGCTCTTCACTTGCCTGCGGAGCGTCTTCGCGGACGGGAATTGGCAAGGGTTCGGATTTATTTAAAAGCCGGATGTTTTCGGTAACAACTTCAATGTTACCCATTGGAATGTTCGGGTTTTTGAGTGTGTCATCGCGTTCTTTTACGCTACCTGTAATTGAGATGACGTATTCATCGCGTACTTGTTCAGCCAAAGTAAAAGCTTCGGCGTTTTCAGGTTGGACGACTAATTGAATAATCCCTGTGTGATCACGGAGATCAATAAAAATCAGTCCGCCATGGTCACGGCGTGTGTGCACCCAGCCACTAACGGTCACTTTTTGGTTCATCTGCGCAGATAGGTCGCGTACTAATGTTCGTGTCATATAAATTCCTTGTTACGTAGTAATTGTAGAGGCTAATGAAGGGTCGATGACTAAAAGCACGCCGAGCTTTTAGACGACCCGTTGATTATTATCTGTATCAACTCGCCATGTCATATTGGTGTTATTTTACCACCTTACCTCTTATAATTCCAGGGCGGACTAGACGTCTTCGCGCTTCTCTGGATGATTGTTTCCGCGCGGATTGCGAGCGGCAACAATACGCAAATCGTCATGCGCATCAAATTCATCAATGATTTTATGTCCAATAAGTGCTTCGATGACATCTTCGAGGCTTAATAAACCTACAGTCTCACGAAATTCGTTCACCACGACAAAGAGATGGTGATGGGTTCGAAGAAATGCGGCAAGAGCATGCTTTAGTGTTTGGTCTTCACGGATGTAGAATACCCTCGGTTCCATGGCCTTGCCGGCCGTCGTAGAACGCTTACTATCGAGCGTGAACAGATCCTGGATATGAATCATCCCGACAATATGGTCAATATCCCCGTCGACAACCGGAAAACGACTGTGGCCCGTTTTATGCAGATCGTCTAACACCAGCGGACCAAGGAGTTCTTTTTGGTTAATACTGTCGATAACCCCTCGCGGTGTCATAATTCCTTGGACTAGCTTTTCATCAAATGTCAGACTGTGCGTTATGAGCTTTTTTTCGTCACTCGATAAGAGCACGCCTGATGTTTCAACAAGATGGCGTAGTTCTTCGCGTGAATTCAATCGTACAGGGCTATCTACTTCAGGGGTAATACTTCGGAAAAAACGGAGTATGCCGCTGAATTTCTCGACAAAATGAAGAATCGACTGTTCGTGTTTTTCGTAAAGCCCTTGGAATGGTCGTTGCCAAATACCAATCCGGGCAAAACGCCCGTATTCTAAAGCGACAAACACGGATACGATGATGCCGATAAACCATCCGAATGCGACAATTGCGAGTGCAACAAAGACAACTAGTAGAAGTGCCGAGAGAACACGCTGAAGCGATAAAACATCAACAAGGAGCGTTTCGCGGCGCAAAGTCATTTCAGCCGTTGGATCGCCATTGGATTTACGGCGTTCCAGTTCGAACTTACTCACTTTAGCTGCCCGTGGAACGACCCCCGCTACAGCCATCAGCAGTCCAAAAATAGCTACTTCGACAATAGTGAGTGTAAGCATCATATGTTCCCTATTGTACCGCACGCGCGCTTGCTCGAGTACTGCTTTTTAGCTACACTTAATATAGTAATATAAGGAGTCTTGAAGTTGAGTAAAAGAACATGGATAATTTTTGCTGTAATATGTATTGCCGTACTTGGTGGACTCGTCTATCTTTCGGGTAAAAACAAGATTGATGTTAGCAGTGCTGATATAAATAAAGTCCAATCTGCCGCGGCTCAGTCCGGGGAAATAGCCGATCATGTATTTGGTAAAGCTGACAGCAAAGTCGTACTTATTGAATACGGTGACTTTCAGTGTCCAGGATGTGGTGCCGCATACCAACCCGTAAAAGAAGTGACTGAAAAATATAAAGGTCAAGTTGCGTTTATATTCCGTAACTTCCCTCTTACTACTATTCACCCGAATGCCCGCGCAGCGGCGGCAGCGGCTGAAGCAGCAAGCCTCCAAGGCAAATACTGGGAAATGCACGATAAGCTATACGAGACTCAGACGACTTGGCAAAACCTTTCAGGTAAAGAACGAACGGATTTCTTTGCAGGCTATGCGACCGACCTAGGCTTGAACGTCGATACGTTTAAAGCGGACATTGCTGGAAAGAACGTCAATCAAAAGATTAGCTTTGATCAAGCTTTGGGTAAAAAAGCTAATGTGTCAGCTACTCCAACGTTCTACCTCAACGGTCAAAAACCAGAGACTATCTATGGCGAACAGGGCGGAGTCGACTCAGAGAAGCTTGAGGCAGCCATCGTTAACGAACTCAAGAAAAACGGTATAGATCTCCCTAAATAGATCTCTTACCAAATGAAAAACACCCCGGTGCCTTGGGGTGTTTTCTTTTTTGGGGTTGAAATCTCGGGGGAGAGATTTCAACAGGTGAACGATTACTCGCTCTAATGTTCGATATACAGTTGCCATACGGCAGGCACCACATCCACTGCAATCTTTTTGCGTCGAGTAGACACAAATTCGATAGCTATTGGCATGTGTTATTTGTACTCCTTGTACTATGTACAGCCCTGCGCACTTCGACCTTTAAAATGTAATTTTTCGTGTTTTGGCGCCGGGCACATCACTTATAGTACCAATCGTCTGTTGGTACGTCAAGACTCACATGAATCATCATGCTCTTGGTTATTAGTTTAGAATAAGCGAAGACGCTTGGCAAGCCAATAAGTGACAAAAATGAGAGAGAATGTAAATACTACAATAACACCGTACAGCCACGGCTCGTTCTGAAACGGAAGATTGACATTCATACCGTACATTCCATAGAAAACATTAGGGAGTGCGATGAGCAGCGTTAGCATTGTAAGCGTCTTCATACGTTGGTTTAGTACATTATTAGCAATAGTACTATACGCATTGCGGATACTGACAATACTTTGATTATGGCTTTCAATTGCTACAAGCAGCTGGCGGATATAGAGTAAGATATCTTCAATCGCTTCAGAATCATCAGTACCTCGCAAAATCTCCTCGAGACGCTGAGCAACCACCAACATACTACTAAGATTCATGTGGTACTCATTGAGATTATCTTCAACGGTGACAAACTTGATAAAATCATCATTTGTTACCTCGTGATTACGAAGACGCTTTCCGGTATCTTTAATATGACGAGCTGTGCGCTGCATTAGCTCTTCATATTCATTAATAACCATTGCAAACGTTCCAAGTAGCAACCCGGTCGTATCAGACGTCTGAGTCATCATACGAGGCGTCGCAAGACCGTAATCATCAGCCATAGAGGTTGAAAGATTTGCTAGAACAGATCCCTTAAGCACCATTAGGACGGGTGTCGTATATATACGGCCGTGTTTGCCATGTTGCACAGTGCGAACAAACACATACAGCCCACTTTTGCGCATTTCAATACGTGGTAATTCGTTTTCGTCAAGAACGTCGCTGAGAATATTGCGGTCCATTTCGTAACGGTCGACAAGTTCATCAAGGTCAGATTCAGTGACCCTATCCCCATGAATCCACACATTATCCGCAGGCGGTGTTGTTACTTTTTGAAACTGTTCAACACCGCTCCGCTTGACATAATATCTAAGCATACATAAGCAGTATAGGGTAAAAAGAAAGAGCCGTCTAGGCGGCTCTTCTCTATCAAGTGACTAGTTCTATTCAACCACGCCCGGGGCATCATCGCCACCATCACGTAAAGGCTTTTCACGAATCATCGTTGCACCGATTGTCGCAAGAAGCATTAGTCCGGCAGATACATAGAATATAGGACGGAGGCTATCGCTAAATGCGTTTACAACCTTCTTTTTATAGTCCTCTTGCTTTGACTCAAAATCTTTTTTAACAGCCGCTTGTGCAGAAGCTGGTAATTTCTCGATTCCCTTTGCAAGCCCGTCATTAATCTTCTTCTCAGTGTCGTGCGTATTCAAATTAAGCGCAGTGTCGGCGTTAATATTTGCAAGCATCTGAGATGATTCTGGTTGTTGCTTTAGTGTTTGAATGTAAGCATCATTGTTAAGGTTACCTAGGTTTGTCGTAATACCTGCGGTAAGCAAGCTACCTAGTACTGCAACACCGATTGTTGATCCAAGCGATCGGAAAAGCTGGTTGGATGCAGTTGCTGCGCCAAGATCACGCTGGGTGAATTCATTCTGAACAGCAAGGTTAAGGATTGGCATACCCGTACCTAAACCTGCACCAACGAATACCATCAGAATTGCTTCGATCCAGTAGGGGCTGTCTGGCGTA
>Ga0193752_1003810_pt1 | contig 10149 bp, 7 predicted proteins | sample H1c1metaG_FD_144924 | JGI IMG/M metagenome (GOLD analysis project Ga0193752, IMG submission 144924) | Soil microbial communities from a riparian zone of the East river system, Colorado, United States - H1c1 | ecosystem: Environmental > Terrestrial > Soil > Riparian zone | place: USA: East River...
ATAAGGGATGAGATAGCATTGAGGCTATTATACAGGAAGTGCGGCTGCAGCTGCTGGCGAAGCTTGAAGAGCTCCGCCTCTTTAAGCAGGGCAGCGGCATCCTGCTGCAGGGCATAACGCTTCTCCATCTCCGCCATCCGGCGGTACAGCGCCATGGTGACGCTTATGACCAGCAGCAGGCAGGGGTAAAGCATCCATCTTTCAGCCGTGAATTCTTCGCGCACGAATCTGTACATGCGGCGCTCCTCGAAGGATAACAGCCACGGCGTTGCAGCGCCATGCAGCCAGGAAGCGGCGCAGCCGAGGATCAGGCCTGCCGTAAGCGCATAACCGAGGATGCCCACCTTGGTTGGATAGGCATTGATCGTGAATCTCAGGATAAGGGTGCTGAGTCCGGATACCGCAGCAAACAGGAAGCCTTCTTTTAGTGCGAACGCCCAGTCATAATGTCCCGGGAACCGGAGCAATAAGGCTACGCTGCTGCCCGCGACCAGTGAGATCACAGGCAGAGACCACCATATCTTATGCTGAATGTTCATGGAGCTGGGTACCGATGGATTGCTAATGACGAGCGTTGCGTGTGTGCCTTTACAGACTATTATTCGCTGAAAAAAAAAAGACCATTGCGGCCCCTTCGCCCCTAATTTTATTCCTTAATTCTTAATTGCCCCCTAATAGCTCTTGATCTCTACAGAGCCAAAGGAGCAGGACCCGCGCAGGATAAGGGTATGCTGCTCAGCAGACGCGTCATGGGTGCGCACCATCCGGTTATCTTCGACGCTGCCTATAGTCGGATTGATCTCGTTCTGGATCTCCCAGTGAGAGGGCACGATGATCTCTACACCGGCAAAGGATGCATGCACCTCGAGCACCATTGGTTGAATTCCGCTATCTGCGCCAGCGAGATTTATTTCCGCGCCGGCAAAGGTGGCCCGCACATGACCTCCCCTGAAATTGCGGGAGGTGACGATCTCTTTTCGTCCACCGAAGGTGACATCTATGTTCACCGTATCCGCATCGTTTGTCCGCAGCTTGATTTGATCCATTTTGTGGGTTGTGTAGGTCCGTTTGCGGAAGATTATACCGAGGCCACCTACAACAAGCAGTAAGGGCCAGAGTATGCGGCGGGAAGGCACATCGCCAATATAGAAGGGCGGAAGCATGTGAACGCCGCCAATGAGCGTCAGGATCCACCACGCGTTGTTGCGGAAATTGGATTTTAAGCCAATTGCTATGCCAATGATGATCAGGATGAGCGGCCAGCCGAAATGTATGGAGTAGATGATCGGCGGCAGGAGATGGAACATCTTCAGCAGCAGCAGCAAGCCGAAGCCGGCTATTACGATGCCGAATATCATCCTGCCGTTGCCCCGCTGATTTTGCCAGTCCCGGCGGCGTCTGCGCCAGTCCTGCTGCTGCATATTTTCCATGTGTCTTATTTTCTTTAAAGCAAAAGTAGTGGTCCGCACTACCTGCGATAAGACGGTATAGGCGAGGGGAGGAACCTATGTCGGTGAGATAGGGGTAAATGGCGGTTAATTCGCCAATTCGTCAATGCACTTAGCATAGAGCTAATTCGCCAAATCGCCAATTTCCTAATTTCGCCAATGCACTTAGCATACAGCGGGAGCTCCGATGCTTGAACGACTTCAACCTGGAGTTTTCAGCAACGCCTGATCAACAGATCCGCCAATTGCGGTAAGATTATACTTTAATGTCCCGATCCTGCTTTAATGAGGAACGGCCTGCACAAAGAGGAACAACAGCCTAAAACCTTGAGGTAACTTCTCGCTGAAGAACCAGGTTTATTAAATTTACATCTATGGATATTATACTCCTAAAGCGAAACCAAAGCCTGGAATGGTACCTAACCTTCGTTCCTGCAATTTATTTCATGCTGTTAGGGTTGTTTTTGATTGGTTTCGATTTGTGGTATGAATCCCTCAACTGGTTTCAAACATCGTTTTATGTGGCGTTCTTAATTCCAATGATCTTTCGCCGCAAAAGACTCTATCTCATTTGTGGTATTTGCTTTTCTGTCTTGTGGTTTTATCTAATAATTGGCGGTTTGATGATGATGCCTGGAAACACGCACATAACCACTTTACAGGCATGGGGCGTTGCAGCCTGGTTGGTCTTTTCGTTTTTGTGTTCAGTGTCGCTTTGGTATGTAGGTGTCCGGGGAATCCGCAAAAGAAACTTGCCTTGATACTCCTGCTGCCTGGTATCGTTGCCGGAATTCGCCAATTAGCCAATTCGTCAATTAGCCAATGCACTTAGCATAGAGGTTAATTCGCCAATTCGCCAATTTCCTAATTCGCCAATGCACTTAGCATACAGCGGGAGCTCCGATGCTTGAACGACCCCAACCTGGAGGTTCCAGCAACGCCCAATCAACAGATCCGCCGATTGAGAATTGCGGTAACGATATAGTTGAGTGTACCAATAAAAATACTAATTCCACTGTGCGTCGCTTGGTGCGCTGCTATCATCTCTGAATATGATCAGCATCATCCAGAAACCCAACCAAACAATCAGTGTAGTAATACACTGGCAAACTATCAGTAGTAATACCGGATTACGCTCGGTAAAGAATATTGCGAACGGTATAGCAACGACAGGGGCGAAAAGCCAAATTAGGAATCCGACTCCCGAGCCTTTTGCTGTGGAAATTATACACAGGGTTCCAAGAGCGACATAGCCCAACGCCAAATAAAAGGAAAGCTTTGAATTGGACAGCTTCGCCATTACCGTCCTTTATGTTTTGCGGTATTACTTAATCCCTTCGCTATTTTCTTTAATACCGCCATATTCACAGGCGTGCCGTTATCGTACTTAGCGGCGAGCTGTTTATCGGTGAGACTCTTTTTTCTTGCTTCTTGTCTTTCATTTTTGGTGACGGTTACCGTGAAATTAGACCGTTGGAATACAAATTCGCCAATTTGCCAATGCCTTCAGCATACATTCCAACAACTCCAACAACCTCCAACAAATCCAACGCGAAGCGTCCAACCTCCAACTAGAACGGCGGCTCATCTTCATCTCCTCTTGGGGCCGGAAGCCCGCTGCCTGGAGCATCGTCATCATCCCAGGCCATATTATTGGCTTTGGATGGCATGGTCTGGAACCCGCCGGGAATGAACATTTTGCTGCCCCCGAAATCGCTCGGGTCGCGGCGTATGCCTGCCTGGGGATTATCATTGAACGGTTCGAAGCTTCCGCCGCCGGCAAAGCTGTCCTCCAGATCTACGAACTTCTGGTATTCCTTAATAAATCGCAACTTGATGGTATCGGTCGAGCCGCTACGGTTCTTGGCGATGTGAATATGCGTTTCCCCTTCGATCGACTGGCCCATCTCGTCATTATTGATGCCGTAGTATTCCGGGCGATACAGGAACATGACCATATCCGCATCCTGCTCGATCGCACCTGATTCCCGCAGATCGGAGAGTTGGGGGACCTTGTTTTCTTTACGGCTTTCCACACCCCGGTTCAGCTGCGACAGCGCGATGATCGGGATGGCAAGCTCTTTGGCCAGGGACTTCAGGTCGCGGGATATCTTGGAGATTTCCTGCTCACGGTTGCCGCCTTTATTGATATCTGCCTGCATCAGTTGCAGGTAGTCGATGATTATTAGTTGAATATCATGCTTTTGCTTCAATCGGCGCGCCTTGGCGCGGAGCTCGAACACATTGAGCGCCGCCTGGTCATCAAGGAAGATGGTAGCTGCCGCCAGTTTGTTCATCCGCTGGGTCATTTGGATAAACTCGTGCTCCTGCATCCGGCCTTTGGTGATGGCATCCATGCTCACGTCCGTGACCGCAGACAGCATTCTTTTCACCAGTTCGCCGGCACCCATTTCCAATGAAAAGAAGGCGACAGGGTAGGGCTTCGGCGTATGCATGGCAGCATTCATTGCCAGGTTCAGGCAAAAAGCCGTCTTACCGACCGCAGGTCGGGCCGCAACGATGATCAACGCATTTTTCTGCCAGCCGGAAGTAAGCCGGTCGAGCATCCGGTAACCGGTAGGCACGCCGGTAACGTCTTCCTTGCTATTCTTTGCTTCCTCGATTTCCTGCACGGTCTGCACCAGCACCTCGCTCAGGCTCTTAAAATTCTTGCGAAGGTGCTTGTCCGTGATCTCGTATAAGCCGCTTTCCGCCTTATCGAGCAGGTCGAACACGTCGGTGCTGTCTTCATAGGCCTCGGAGATGACATTGCCCGAGATCCGGATAAGCTCACGCTGGATGAACTTCTCCATGACGATCCGCGCATGTGCCTCCACGTGCGCACTCGATACCACGCTCATTGTCAGGCGGGTAATAAAGTATGCGCCGCCTACGAGCTCAAGCTCGCTGCTTTTGCGGAGCTCTTCGGTAACGGTCAGCAGGTCAACCGGGCTGCCTTTATCAAACAGGCGGCGGATGGCTGAATATATTTTCTGATGCGCATCGACGTAAAAACACTCCTCGCTCTGCATGATCTCCAACACTTCGGCCAGCTTGTCTTTTTCAAGCATAATGGCCCCAAGCACGGCCTCCTCCAACTCTATAGCCTGCGGGGGGATCTTACCGTAAACGAGGGAAGTGACGTCGGGTTTGCGGGTCCGGCTTGCGCCGAAATCTTTTTTTATATTGACTGCCATGGGGTAATTACTGTTTTGCTGCTCGGGTTCGGTCTGCGTCTTCAGGGATGTCTGGAGCATGTTACCGTAAGATTACCGGAATGTTACCCCTCCCTGTCCAAAGCGAATCTATGCTGAAGGGCAGACAGCGAAAAATTTTGTTTCAGGGAAATTGCTCTATGGAAATGCAGGATTTAACCATGGTAATCCACACTAATTAGAGGAATGATATAGTTTATGCCCAATTGCCTTTAGATACCCACAAATATTCAACAGCTTATTCAGAAGGGGAGTGGATAACAAATTTAGGATCAGATAGGAAGGAAAATTCCATGCTTGTGTCAGGGCTGAGAATTTCATGGCAGCAAGGATTGCGTAGCGGCAGTTCCGGGCTTACATTCTATAAGGTCGTTGGCCGCTTACGCCCGGCGGCTGCCTCTCGACGGAGATTTACACATTGGAGCAAAAAATGCGAGGGGGGTAGTAGAAATGGCTCAGCCTGTTTCTTCCGCTTTGGTGGCATGCAGAAATTAAAAGAGCTATTTCAATTATAAATACAATATTTACAATGTACCGGACAGACGGCTGCCTGAAAGCTCTGGAGTTGGTTAACATTTTTAAACACAACCATGAAGCAACAAACTTGCCCATCTGCAGCGATACAAAGCGACGGACCCGGCATCCATTGTGGGCCGCGGCCATACATCCAAGGCTTACCATGAGCCGGTATGGCTCAACAGCTTCGCCATACGCGGCGAAATACCAGATTTTCGTGTCCAAAGGTCTGTTTGCCACAGGTGTGCCGTCGACGGCCTTTGGCAAAGGGCGTATTCGTTTGAGGTACTGGCGGATGGTGACCGGCTTGTAAGTAGGATAGATACTGTGATCATATGAAGGCAGGGAGACACAGCAAACCATTAAAATTTACCAGGCTTTAGGGTTATAAACGCACAAATATGGTCAAAACTATATTAGCTGCCTTGATGCTGATAATCGGCAGCTATTCAGAGCTCAGGGCCCAGAACCCGCAGTATGATGTGAATATCGGTGGCTTATGGTGCCAGCCCTGCTGGGTCTTTGGCTTCGGAAATCTGGCATTTCCACCCAGCAGGCTTCAAGTCATTTTCCTACCGTCGGATTTCCCGACTGCGCCATCAGGCGTCATGAAAAACATATACTTAAGGGTTGGACGTCCCGCTGTACTGCATCAACCCACTATTTACTACAATTTCATGGTTAAGATTGGCTATAGCCCGAAGGACCGGTTTCTCGGCTATCCATACACCGATACGTTTATTAAAGACCTCCCAATCGTGTTCAGCGCTTCTCCTTTTGTAATGCCCGGGGCAGATACACTGCTACAATGGATTAAGATTCCCCTAAACGCGGGCAACTTTTATTACGATAGAACCAAGAACTTCGTGGTGGAGCTTTTGCAGGGACCTTCTTTTCCGGTGAATGGCATCGACCTGAATGCGGAGTTTGCATCCACAATCAGGAATCTACGTGGTCCAAGGGATTCTACTACATCAGTTGGTGCAACGGCGGCAATTTTGGACATGGGCTTCGACATCGCTCCCACTGGTGTGGATGATGTCCGCAATATCACGGCATTCGGTCTTTTCCCCAATCCAGTAGTCAATGGGCGATTCAATATCAGCTTCGACGCAACACTGCACGTCGGCGAGGTAACGGTAAATATTACAGATGCTACCGGTCATCAAACGCTCGTCAGGCAATATCACAGTGTGGGCAATAGCTTCTTTAAAGAAATTGCCATGAGTGACGCGGCAAAGGGCGTTTACTTCGTCGAGATTCTTGCGGATGGCGACCGGCTTTTTAGGAGGGTGGTGATACAATAGATACTCCAATCTTATTCAAGGCTAGGCGATACAGAGGACTATTAAATTTACAAAGGCTATAGGCTGCAAATACAGAATCATGATGAAGACTATTTTAGCCTCCCTATTGCTTGCAGTTTGCATCTCTAGTGAATGTAGGGCGCAAGAACCTCAGTATGATTTAAATATCGGCGGTTTGTGGTGCCAGCCCTGCTGGTCCTTTGGAATGGGAGGAGGAGCATTTCCACCCAGCAGATTTCAGACCATTTTCCTGCCGTCGGATTTCCCGACTGCTCCATCAGGCGTCATGAAAAACATATACTTGAGGGTTGGACGTCCTGCCATGCATGGGCAACCAACTACATATTATGATTTCATGGTGAAGATGGGTTATAGCCCGAGGGACAGGTTTCTCGGCTATCCGTACACGGACACTTTTATTAAAGACCTGCCGGTCGTGTTTAGCACGTCTACTTTCGTGATGCACGGCGCAGATACCCTGCTGAAATGGATCAAGATTCCCCTAAACGCGGGCAACTTTTATTACGATAGAACCAGGAACTTCGTGGTGGAGCTGTTGCAGGGACCGTCTTTTCCAGTGAATGGCATAGACCTGAATGCGGAGTCTGCCTCCACGTTGAGAAATCTTCGAGGGCCGAGGGACTCGGCAACAACGACAGGTACAGCTTTCATGGCATCCATTTTGGACATGGGTTTCGACATCGCTCCCACTGGTGTGGATGATGTCCGCAATATCACAGCATTTGGTCTTTTCCCCAATCCGGTAGTCAATGGGCGATTCAATATCAGCTTCGATGCGGCGCTGCCGGTCAACGAGGTAAGGGTAAATATTATAGATGCTACCGGTCATCAGACGCTCGTCAGGCAATATCACAGGGTGGGCAATAGCTTCTTTAAAGAAATTGCCATGAGTGACGCGGCAAAGGGCGTTTACTTCGTCGAGGTGTTGGCGGATGGCGACCGGCTTGTGAGAAGGGTGATCATTCAATAGATTAAAGCAGAGGCAGTCGTTATGAGTGCCTCTGCTTATTCATTTCGCTTACTATGAAATGCCCCCCGTCTTAGCATCGGCTGACGCGGTTATCTTTGTCGCCGCATGATTATCTCCTATCAATGGCTGCTCGAATACCTGCCGCGCACGGTGGCATTGGACGAGCTTAGCCGCATACTCACATCCATAGGGCTGGAAGTAGAAGCTGTCGAAAAAATTGAGGCTGTAAAAGGCGGGCTCGAGGGCCTGCTTATAGGCAAGGTGTTGAGCAGTGCCCAGCACCCGAATGCAGATAAGCTGAAGGTGACTACGGTAAGCGTCGGGGGAGCCGATATCCTCCACATAGTCTGCGGCGCACCAAATGTCGCGGCGGGCCAGATGGTCGTGGTAGCGCCTGTAAGCGCAACAGTTCACCCCAGCAGCGGCGAGCCATTTGTCATAAAGAAGGCAAAGATTCGCGGCGAAGCCAGCGAGGGCATGATATGTGCCGAAGATGAAATAGGCCTTGGCCTTGGCCACGATGGCATCATGGTACTACCGGCCGATGCCCCCCTGGGCATGCCTGCGAAAGAATACTTCAGGATCCCGGAACCGGATTATGCCATTCATATCGGGCTGACACCCAACCGCTCAGACGCAGCCAGCCATATTGGCGTGGCGCGCGATGTCTGCGCTTACCTGAGCCATCATTCAGGTGAAAAAGCCGAAGTAAAGCTGCCTGCCGGGAAGGATATCCAGCCAGGCGGCCAGTCTCCCATTAAGGTTCATATAGAATCGCCGGAGGCCTGTCCCCGGTATATGGGCCTGAGCCTGGAAGGGATTAAGGTGGGGCCGTCTCCGGACTGGATGCGCCGGCGCCTGGCTACCATTGGCCTGCGCAGTATTAACAATATAGTCGATGTGACAAACTACGTCCTGCATGAATGGGGACAGCCCCTGCACGCCTTCGATGCCGATGAGATCAGGGGCAGGAAGATAATTGTTCGCTATGCCGCCGCCGGCGAGCCCTTCGTAACCCTGGATGGCAAGGAGCGGAAGCTTCGCGCGGAAGACCTGATGATCTGCGATGAAGGCGGAAGCCTGGCTATGGCCGGCGTATTCGGCGGCCTGCATAGCGGCGTTTCGGAGACGACGGCTAACATTTTTATAGAAAGTGCATACTTCAATCCGGCAACGATCCGCCGGACATCCCTCCATCACGGATTGCGCACGGATGCCGCGACCCATTTTGAAAAGGGCGTGGATATGGCCAACCTGGAGCCCGCGATGATGCGTGCAGCCCGGCTCATGCTCGAGACAGCCGGCGGCAAGGTAAACGCTGGTATCGCGGATGAATACCCCTTAGTCCCGGAGATGATCGCATTTCCGGTCACCTATGCCTATATCAATAGCCTGAGCGGTAAAACATACGCTCCGGACGCAGCCCGGGGTATCCTGCGCTCACTCGGCTTCGCCCTGCATGACGAAACGGAAACAGGATTCACCGTACAGGTACCCGCTTCCAAGCATGATGTACGGCAGCCTGCCGATGTGGTGGAAGAAGTCATGCGTATCGACGGGCTGGATGAAATCGCCATCCCGGGAAGGCTCAACATAGCCCTTATGCCGGGCAAGCCTGCCGACCGCGTAGCGCGCGAACGCATCGCCCAAAGCCTGTGCGGAATGGGCTTCAGCGAGATCGTGACCAATTCCATCACCAACAGCAAGTATTATCCGGACGATACTTCCCTGGTGCGAATGCTCAATAGCCTGAGCTCAGAACTGGACGTCATGCGCCCATCCATGCTGGAGACGGGTCTCGAGGTTATATCCTATAACCTGGCCCGCCGCAATATGAACCTGATGCTTTTCGAGCATGGGCACGTATATGCAAAAGGGGATGCCGGATATATCCAATCACCTAAGCTGGCGCTATTTGGAACGGGTGTGGCCGTATCCGGCAGCGTACAGAACGGCGCCGTTAAAGCAGATGGCTATTTCCTGAAATCGGCATTGCAAAGCCTGCTGAAGAAGGCCGGGATCAGGAATGCCGTGTTAAGCTATGATGAATCTGCAGTAAGCTGGAAATGGAAGAACCGTGAGCTCTGTACCATCACAGAGATACCCGCGAAAAAGTTACTGGCATTCGAGATCAAGGAGCGTGTGTGGTACGCCCTGATCGACTGGGCGCTCTGGACGGAAGCCATGAGCCAGGCATCGATCACCTATTCCGAAGTACCGCGCTTCCCGGCCGTGCAACGCGACCTGGCGCTGGTGTTGGATAAAGCCGTCACCTTCGCACAGGTGCAGCGCGCCACCGACAAGCTGAAGTTGCCTGCCCTTCAATCCTACGGCCTCTTCGATGTATTCGAAAGCGAGAAGCTTGGCACGGACAAAAAATCGCTGGCACTTAGTTATACCTTCCAGTTGACTGACAGAACGCTCACGGATGCGGAAACGGAAGCGCTGATGCAGCAGCTGACAACTACATATACCAAAGAGCTTGGCGCTCAAATTCGAAAATAGATGGAAGGAATAGAGGATTTACGCGACCGGGTTGCGGCATTGCTTAAACGTTTCGCTGCGTTGATGCATGAGCGCGAGATCCTGAAAAAGGAGCTGAATCTTCTTAAGACGGAAAATAATGATTTGCGTGCGCGGCTTCATCAGACAGAACAGGGCATGATGGCTGT
>Ga0193752_1003811_pt1 | contig 10144 bp, 7 predicted proteins | sample H1c1metaG_FD_144924 | JGI IMG/M metagenome (GOLD analysis project Ga0193752, IMG submission 144924) | Soil microbial communities from a riparian zone of the East river system, Colorado, United States - H1c1 | ecosystem: Environmental > Terrestrial > Soil > Riparian zone | place: USA: East River...
GTGAGGCATGATCACTCCGACCTCAGCCCGCCGACGCCGGAGTGATCATGCCTCACCGCCGCATTCACCGCATCATCGCGCTGGCCGCATTGCTGCTGCAGGCCGGCTGCAGCGCGATCACTGGCGCCGAGTCTGACTTCGAGCGCGCACGATCGAAGTGGATATCCCTTCGACCCGCATCGTACGACTACACGCTCACACTATCGTGCTACTGTGGCGGTGAGGTCACGCGCGCCGTGGTGATCGTCGTGCGTGGGGACGTCGTCGAGAGCCGCACCTACGCCGACAACGGCGCCGTCGTCCCGGCGCAGTTCAACAGCACCTTCCCGACGATCGACGGCATGTTCGAGGAGATCGAGGACGGCTTCGACCACGATTTTGCGCGTGTCGACGTGAGCTACGACCCCGCATTGGGCTATCCCGTGAGCATCGCGTTCGACGGCTCGGTCCAAATTGCCGACGACGAGAGTTGGTACACGCTCACCAACTTTCACGTTCGCTGACACTTTGTCGTCCCGACGGGACTTGCTCGCAACAGGGTGTCGTCCCGACGGGACCTGCTCGCAACAAGGTGTCGTCCCGACAGGAGCGCAGCGACCGAGGGACCTGCTCGCAACAAGGTGTCGTCCCGACAGGAGCGCAGCGACCGAGGGACCTGCTCTTCCGCCTTTAGAGCGCTACGGCATCAACTGCCGCCGAATCGCATCCATCGCCGCTTCGAATTTCTTGAGTGTCCTCTTGTTGGGCTTGAGGACCTTCACGTCGACGCCACCCATGATCGCCAGTCCAGTGACCCGCAGCACTGGCTGAGACGGATCGAGCGCCGTGGCGTCGCCCGCGCTCGACTCGAAGCCACCCATCACCGCGGCACCGAGTGTCTCGACGCGCACGCCGCGCGGAACGACGATCTCCACGCCCCCCATGAGTACCGTGACGTCGATCTCCGTGACACCCGGGGCGAACTTGGCGTCGCGCAAGTCGATCTTGGCGCCGCCCATCATGGCCCACACCTTGAGCTCGCGCGGCACGAGCCAGCTCCCCGAGCGATCGGCGCCTCCCATGAACGCGATCACGACGCCACGGTTCGGAACGAGTGCCGACGGCGCGAGCATCGGTGAATTTCCGGAATCGAGCTTGTGACGATCGAGCGCCGGCAGATCCGCTACCAGCCCGTGCAGCTGCGCCAAGGTGGGCGAGCCGTACACGAGCGACAGCCGCTCTTCCAGCTCGTCCATGCTCAGGTGATCCGCCGCGAAGTGCAGGGACAACTCCTGCGCGACTACCTCTCGCTCCTCGGCACCGGGAAGGCGCGGCGCTGAATCGTAGCTCAGACTTTCAGGGTGGTGCATCGATGTCTGCTCGTGGAAGTCATCCGATATTAGGACCTCTCACCGTCGAGTCAAGCAATCGCATCGTTGCTGACCCGAGTGGTAAGGTTTCTGGCACTCCGGCGTGCTTGCCCGCCCTGTGCGCTGTTCGTATGCTAGAACATGCGGCACGCCGACGCGCGACTATTTCTCGCCCGGCACTTCATCGGAGAATCGCATGAGAGTTTCCGCACGAGTTTCCCTGCCCATGGCGTTCCTGTTCGCGCTCGCTGCCGCGCCGCGACTACATGCGCAGGATAGCGTGAAAGTCGAGCGCCCGACCGCTGACCTGATCACACGCGAACAGATCGTCGGTGTGAAGTCGTCCAATCTGCTCGAGGTCGTCGAGGCGCTGCACAACAACTGGCTGCGCGAACGCATGCCGACCCCAACCGATCGCGCCACCACGCGACAGGACACCACCGGCAGGGCACAGTACACCGCAGACAACAATGGTGCTGGACGCTCCATGCCCGGACAGAACGGAGGCATTCAGGTCTACATCGACGGCACGCGCGTCGGAGGGCTGGCCGAGTTGAAGAACATTCGGCCCGGTGACGTCTATTCCGTTCGTCGCATCAACGGCATCGATGCGCAGGCGCGCTTTGGCATCGGTCACGGCGCCGGCGTGCTCTTCATCTCGTCGGTCACCATGCGCGCGAAGAGTCCGAACTGACCGCGCATCGATTTCTCCTCGCAGCGGCGCTCGGCCTCGCCGCGTGTACGCGTGGGCCGGTCGCTCCAGCGCCCGAGCCGGCGCGTGCGTCGTTCCAGCTCTTTCTGCTCGCCGGCCAGTCGAACATGGCCGGACGCGGTGTCGTGGAAGACGAGGATCGCGTCGAGCATCCTCGCGTGCTGATGTTCGATCGCAGCGGGACATGGAAGCCCGCGGTGGATCCGGTGCACTTCGACAAGTCGGTCGCCGGCGTTGGACCGGGCCGCACCTTTGGTATCGCCGTCGCCAACGCCGACAGCACCATTCGCATTGGGCTCATTCCGACGGCGGTTGGCGGTTCACCGATCTCGTCGTGGGAACCCGGCGCGCTCGATGCGGCGACGAAGACACATCCGTGGGACGATGCGATCGCGCGCGCACGCGCCGCGATGAAGGACGGCGAGTTGAAGGCCATCCTCTGGCATCAAGGTGAATCGGATAGCAACGCGGAGGCAGCGCCACTCTATGGGCAGCGGCTCCGGGCACTGATCGAACGCTTTCGTTCCGAGTTGGGCAACCCGAGCCTTCCATTCATCATTGGCCAACTCGGCCGCTTCGACGGTAAGGCGTGGGATGCGCCGCGCGTCTACGTCGACTCGGTCCAACGTGCGGTCGCGGCACAGGTGCCGAATGTCGCCTTCGTTTCGTCGGAAGGATTGAAGGACAAGGGCGACAACACGCACTTCACGGCAGCGGGCGCGCGTGAGCTCGGCCGCCGCTACGCCGAAGCTTATCTCCGGCTCGTACAGCACTGAGCCGTCTCGCTCACACACGCTTTCCCTCGACCAAACTGCGGGAGCACGGATTCATGATCAGCACTCTCCGATCGCATGCAGTCACCGTGGTCATTCTCGCGGCATGCGTCATCGTGTCGACGACGGCGCTCGCGCAGACTCCCAAGCCTCCGTATCTCGACGAGTCCCTGCCCTTTGCCAATCGTGTCGACGATCTCGTCGGCCGCATGACGCTCGAGGAGAAGGTCCTGCAGATGAAGGACGTCGCGCCGGCGATCGATCGGCTCAACGTCCCCGCCTACAACTGGTGGAACGAGGGACTGCACGGCGTCGCGCGCTCTGGCCTGGCCACGGTGTTTCCACAGGCCATCGGCTTCGCTGCCACGTGGGACGATAGCCTCATCTTTCGCATGGCGACTGTCATCTCCGACGAGTTCCGCGCGAAGCATCAGGAGTATCTCCGGCAGAACAGCCACCAGCGCTACCAGGGTCTCACGATCTGGTCGCCGAACATCAACCTCTTTCGCGACCCTCGATGGGGACGCGGCCAGGAGACATACGGGGAAGATCCCTTCCTGAGCGGCCGTCTCGCCGTGCCGTTCATTCGCGGCTTGCAAGGCGACGATCCGAAATACTTCAAGACCATCGCCACGGTAAAACATTTCGCTGTGCACAGTGGTCCGGAGTCGTCGCGGCACACCTTTGACGCTGTGGTGAGTGAGCGCGACCTCCACGAGAGCTACCTGCCTCACTTCGAGATGGGCATTCGCGAAGGTGGCGCGTACTCGCTCATGTGCGCGTACAACCGCGTCGCGGGACAGGCCGCGTGCGCGCAGGACATGCTGGAGAAGAACATCCTGCGCGGCGAGTGGAAGTTCCCTGGCTTCATCGTGTCGGATTGTGGCGCCATCGACGACATCTACCTTCGCCACAAGATCGAGCCGACAGCAGCTGCAGCTGCAGCACTCGCGGTGAAGGCCGGTACCGACCTCGATTGCGGACGCGTGTATCCCAACCTCGTCGATGCCGTGAAGCAGGGTCTCATCACCGAGGCACAGATCGATGTCTCCGTGAAGCGACTGTTTCTCGCGCGCATGAAGCTCGGGATGTTCGACGCACCGGAGAGCGTGAAGTGGGCACAGATTCCCTTCTCCGTGCTCAATCAGGAGTCGCACAAGCAGCTCGCACTTCAGGTCACGCGCGAATCGATCGTCCTGCTCAAGAACGCCAACAACGCGCTGCCGCTGCGGAAGACGCTCGGCACCATCGCCGTGATCGGTCCGAACGCCGACCAGAGGCAGATGTTGCTCGGCAACTATAACGGCGAGCCATCGGACGCCATCACGCCGCTCCGCGGCATTCGCGAAGCGGTCGCCGCGAATACCAAGGTGATCTATGCGCGCGGTTCCGACCTCGCCGACGACTTCCCTGTGTTGGAAACCGCGCCCGCATCGATGTTCACGAGGCCGGATGGCTCTCCCGGGCTTCGCGTCGAATACTTCGCCGGTCAGAGCATGGACAGCGTGCCGGTTCTCGTCAGCACCGATTCGACGATCAACGCGGAGTGGGCCGACGGAGCCCCGCGTTCAGGGATGAACCCCAATGACTTCAGCGTGCGCTGGTCGGGGTCGATTCGTCCGCCACAGACTGGAGCGTATCGCTTCGGCCTCAGCGGCACGATGAAGTTCCAGCTCTTTCTCGACGACAGCGTCGTCGTGCGCTCCGTGTACGCGCAGCGCAACGGTGAGTTCCCCGATCCGCGCCCGGTGCAGAGCGCATCGATGCAGCTCGACGCCAACAGGAGTTACCGCATTCGCGTCGAAGCGCAGGAGACCTATGGCGACGCGCAGCTGCAGCTGATCCTCTCGGTGCCGCACGAGAAGCTCGAAGTGGAAGCTGTGAGCGCGGCGCAACAGGCAGACGCCGTCGTGATGGTGCTGGGCCTCACCGCGCGACTGGAAGGCGAAGAGATGCCCGTTGCCATCGAAGGCTTCAAGGGCGGCGACCGCACCCGCATCGACCTCCCCGCGGCACAGCAGCGGCTGCTCGAGCGCATCGTCGCTGTTGGCAAGCCGACGGTGCTCGTGCTACTCAACGGTAGCGCCGTCGCCGTGAACTGGGCGCAGGATCACGTCCCCGCTATCGTCGAGGGATGGTATCCAGGCCAGGCCGGAGGCACTGCGCTCGCGGAAGTGCTTTTCGGCGATTACAACCCTGCCGGTCGCCTACCAGTGACCTTCTATCGCGACACGACTGACCTGCCGCCGTTCGAGAACTACGACATGAAGGGCCGCACGTATCGCTTCTTCGAGGGAAAGCCGCTCTATCCCTTCGGCCACGGGTTGAGCTACACGACGTTCGGCTACAAGAAGCTGCGCACGAGCACAACATCGCTGCCCGCTGACGGTGCGGTGACGGTGAGCGTCGACGTCACGAATACCGGCAAGCGTATCGGCGACGAAGTCGTGCAGCTCTACGTGCGACACACCGCATCGAAAGTCACTCGGCCCAAACGCGACCTGCGCGGCTTCAAGCGGATTACGCTGAAGCCCGGCGAGACGCGTACGGTGTCATTCCCGTTGTCGGCACAGTCGCTCGCGTACTGGGACGAGGGAACGCACGGATGGATCGTGGAAAATGCGCCCGTGTCGTTGGAGGTCGGCGCATCCTCGGCAGACATTCGCGTTCGTCAGACGATCCGCGTTGCAGGAAAGGGCCGGTAAGCTTCTCTGTCATCCCGACAGGCGCGAAGCGCCTGTCGGGATCTACTATCGCGCCGACTATATCCGGCTATGGGTAACACACAGTAGGTCCCGACACTCGCCTGCGCTCGTGCGGGATGACAGTTCTACGCGTCGAGGAACGCGCGAGCCCTTTCTACGACTTGGTCGCGAACCGCCGACAGCTCACCAGCGATCAGCGCCCCCGATGCCTTCGCGTGTCCACCTCCGCCGAACTCACGCGCAAAGGCGTTCACGTCCGTCCCGCCGATGCTGCGGAACGACACCTTCACCTTGCCATGCCCCAGGTCGCGGAAGAACAGCGCCATCTTCGTCCCCGCGATCGACCGCGCGTGCTCGACGATCCCGTCGAGATCCTCCGCCTTCACTGCATACTTCTCCAGCGCATCGGCCTGCATGCTGAGCCACGTGAGACCGTGCGCTTCGTCTACCTGCAGCGTTGCGAGCACATCGGCCATCAGCCGCACACGTCCCGCCGGTGCTGAGGCGTAGATCCTCGTGTACATCTCCTCCGGATCGACGCCGAGCGCGAGCAGCTGCGCGGCGACAGCAAGGCAGCGTGGCGACGTGTTGCTGAAGCGAAAGCCGCCGGTGTCCGTGAGCATTCCCGTATACAGCGACCGCGCCACGTCCGGCGTTACATCCCAGTCGAGAACTTGTGCAACATCATAAATCAGCTCCGCCGTGGCGCACGCCGTCGTATCGCTCACGCCGCGCGGACCCGCCGGATCGTCCGACGCCACGTGATGATCGATCACGAGCTTCGGCACCGTGAGCGCACGCACCGAGTCCGTGAGGTGGCCCAACCGCTTCACGTCGCTGATGTCCAGCACGATGAGAAGGTCGATGTCCTTGAGCGCCTTCGAGCCCTTCGACGTCATGTTCGCGAACTCGTCGCCGAGCAGGAAGTCGAACATCTCCGGCCACGGCGTCGGGTTCACGATGCGCGTTTCCATGCCGTGCGCAACGAGCAGGCGCGCGAGCGCACTCTCCGAGCCGCAGCCATCGCCATCGGCGTTGAGATGCGTGCTGAGCGCCACGCGTCGGCCCGGTATGAGCTCCGGCGCAAATTCCTGGATGGCGGCACGCCGCGCGGCCGGAACAGTCAACAGATCGATTGTCATTTGGCTCTAAACGAGGAAGCGGCGCCCCGAGGGACGCCGCTTCCAATGTAGTCGTAAGCGAGCGATCAACCCATGTGATGGCCAGTATCGCCGCGCCCAATGTGTGAGTGACTCTTGCTGTACGCAAAGTAGATCACGAAGCCGATCGCCAGCCAGATCACGAGGCGGATCCACGTGTCCTTGGGCAAGCCCGCCATCAGGCCGAGGCAGCTCAGGATGCCGAGGATCGGCACGAGTGGTACGAGCGGCGTCTTGAAGGCGCGTGGAATCTCCGGCGAGCGCACCCGCAGGATCCACACACCGGCGCAGACGATCACGAAGGCGAGCAGCGTCCCGATGCTCACAAGCTGGCCGAGCAGGCCGATCGGGAGCAGACCGGCGACGATCATCGCAACGGTGCCGGTGAGGATCGTCGTGATGTACGGCGTCTTGTACTTCGGATGCACCTTGGCGAACACGGGCGGCAGGAGCCCGTCGTTGGCCATGGAGAAGAACACGCGCGGCTGGCCCATGAGCATCACGAGCACGACCGACGCGAGTCCGGCAAGCGACCCGATCTCGACGGCATAGCGCAGCCAGGCCAGCGAGGAACCCGCTGCCGCGACCGCAACAAGGATCGGCGCGGGGTCGTTCAGCTTGGTGTAGTGCACCATGCCCGTCATGACGAGCGCCATGAGGATGTAGAGCACCGTGCACACGCCGAGCGAGCCGAGGATGCCGATGGGCATGTCACGCTGTGGATTGCGCGCTTCCTGCGCCGCCGTGCTCACCGCGTCGAAACCGATGTACGCGAAGAAGATGACACCGGCGCCGCGCAGGATGCCGCTCCATCCGAACTCACCGAAGTGGCCGGTGTTGGCCGGGATGAACGGGTGCCAGTTGGCCGTATTCACGTACATGAAGCCGACGCCGATCACGAGGAAAATGATCGCCATCTTGATGAAGACGATGACATTGTTGAACCGCGCCGACTCCTTGATGCCGATGACGAGGATCCAGGTCATCAGCGCAACGAGCACCATCGCCGGGACGTTCAACACCGCGCCCGTCGAGGAGAAGTTGTTCAAGGCGTCCACCGAGATCGGAGCCTGCGTCCACTGCGGCGGGATCTTGATGCCGAATTCCGCGAGGAATGGTACGAAGTTTCCGCTCCACCCCACCGCCACCGTGGCGGCGCCGAAGAGGTACTCGAGCATCAGGTCCCATCCGATGATCCACGCGACCAGCTCACCCATCGTCGCGTATCCATAGGTGTACGCCGAACCGGCGATGGGAATCATGCTCGCGAACTCGGCGTAACAGAGTCCAGCGAAACCGCACGCGAGACCCGCGGCAACCATCGAGAGTACGACGGCAGGGCCGGCATACTGCGCAGCGGCATTGCCCGTGAGCACGAAGATACCGGCACCGATGATCGCACCGATGCCGAGCAGCATCAGGTTGGTCGCGCTCAACGTGCGATTCAGGCCATGTTCACCTTCGGCCGCGGCCTCGCGCTGAAGCACGGCGACACTCTTTCTCGACCACAAACCCATCGGGAAGTCTCCAGAGAGCAGGTACGACGACATCCGCGGCGTGGCGGGCGACGTCGTTGGAGCGGGGAAGGAATTGTATACAGGAGGCGGACCGCAAAACATCGCCGCACGCGGCAACGTTGTCAAGCAAAGTACGACTGCCGTACATGCTTCGTTGGACACTCGCATCCACGAAACCGATTCGAACTTCTCATCCCGCACGCGCGAGCCTGTCATCCCGCACGAGCGCAGCGAGTGTCGGGACCTACTTTCGCTGCGATTATAGCCGGCTACTAGGTACGCACAGTAGGTCCCGACACTCGCTCGCTGCGCTCGCTCCTGCGGGATGACAAAGCGTCAAAGACTGTAGTTCGGCGCCTCGCGCGTGATCGTTACGTCATGCGGATGTGACTCACGCAGGCCCGCTGCCGTGATCCGCACGAACTGCGTGTTCGAGCGAAGCTCCTCGATCGTGCCGCAGCCAACATAGCCCATGCCGCTGCGCAGACCGCCCACCATCTGAAAGAGCACATCGCCCACTGGGCCCTTGTAGGGCACCCGACCCTCGATGCCCTCGGGGACGAGCTTCTTCGGCGACAGCTCCCCTTCCTGGAAGTAGCGGTCCGCACTGCCGTCCTGCATGGCCGAGAGTGAGCCCATGCCACGCACCATCTTGAAGCGACGACCCTCGAGCAGGAACGCCTCGCCCGGGCTCTCCTCTGTTCCGGCGAGCATCGAACCCATCATCACGCTGCACGCACCAGCTGCGAGCGCCTTCACCGCGTCGCCCGAATACTTGATGCCGCCGTCGGCGATGACCGGAACGTCGCCCGCACCCTCGACGGCATCGAACACCGCAGTGAGCTGCGGAACGCCGACGCCAGTGACGACGCGCGTCGTGCAGATCGAGCCAGGTCCGACACCCACCTTCACCGCATCCACGCCGCGCTCCACGAGCGCACGTGCACCCTCGCGCGTCGCCACGTTGCCGACGACGAGTTGCGTATCGGGAAACGCCTCGCGCACGATTGAGGTCGCGACGAGCACCGCGTCCGCGTGACCGTGCGCGGTGTCGATGATCAGGGCGTCAACGCCCGCGTCGATCAGCGCCTTGGCGCGCGTGAGGAAGTCGCCCGCGGCCCCAATCGCTGCAGCGCAGCGAAGCCGCCCGTGCTGGTCCTTGTTCGCGCCGGGATACTGGCGTCGCTTGTGGATGTCCTTCACGGTGATGAGGCCTGCGAGGCGGCCGTCGGTGTCGATCACCGGCAGCTTCTCCACGCGGTGCTTCGCGAGGATGCGCTCGGCGTCTTCGAGCGTCGTTCCCACCGGCGCCGTGATGAGCCGGTCTTTCGTCATCGCCTCGGCGACTGGGCGGTCGAGGCTGCGCTCGAACTGAAGGTCCCGATTGGTGATGATGCCGACGAGCCGGCGCTCACTGTCGACGATTGGAACCCCCGACACCTTGAACCGCGCCATCAGGTTCGCTGCTTCGCGCAGGGAGGCGGTCTCGGGCAGCGTATAGGGATTGATGATCATCCCGCTCTCGCTGCGCTTGACGATGTCCACCTGCATCGCTTGCCGATCGATGGACATGTTCTTGTGCAGCACGCCGATGCCACCAGCGCGCGCCATCGCGATCGCCATCTCGGCTTCCGTCACCGTATCCATCGCTGCCGAGACGAGCGGGACCATCAGTTCGATCTTGCGGCTGAACCACGACCTCGTCGACACATCCTTGGGATGCGTGATCGAGTGACGTGGGGAAAGGAGTACGTCGTCGAAGGTGAGAGCGACGTCATCTCGAACCCTCGCGGCGCCATTGACTGGGCCGGAACGCGAAGACCCGCTCTCAGCATGCGGCTGAGGAGCGGGTCGGGACTTTGAATCAGAGCGGATTGTGGTCGCCATGGATAAGAGTAATCGCGGCGACCACCACGCGCCCGCGGGCT
>Ga0193752_1003812_pt1 | contig 10144 bp, 8 predicted proteins | sample H1c1metaG_FD_144924 | JGI IMG/M metagenome (GOLD analysis project Ga0193752, IMG submission 144924) | Soil microbial communities from a riparian zone of the East river system, Colorado, United States - H1c1 | ecosystem: Environmental > Terrestrial > Soil > Riparian zone | place: USA: East River...
ATCGTTATCTATATTGATGCGCACCACGATGCCTGACTCCTCTTCCGGGTTGATGCCGTGTTTGAAAGCATTCTCGATAAAAGGTATCAGCATCATCGGTGCGATCTCGTATCGCTGTGCCTCGCCGGTCACTATGCTGGAAATGCCGACAGTACGGCCGAAACGCAGCTCCTGCAAGGTTATATAGCTCTCAATATAGCCGAGTTCCCTGGAAAGCGGTACATAGTCAAGCGCGCTTTCATCGGTCACATAGCGCATCATAGCGGAAAGCCGGGCTATGGCGCCAGGCGTTTCGGGCGACCCTTCTATGGACAGAGCGTAGATGGTGTTCAGGGTATTGTAGAGAAAATGGGGTTGTATCTGCGATTTTAGAAAGGCCAGTTCGGCGAGGGTTTTGCCTTCGCGGGCACGTTTCCACTGGTCGCGGATCCGGAGCATCAACGAAATGAGGAAAACTGCAATAAATGGGTAGAAATAATGATTCATGTCCCCCAGCCAGGGAGGGCGCCCCCAGTGGCGAAGCTTCTCGGGCGTTGGAGATAAGGGAATGAGTATGGTCGGTAGCCCGCTAATAGTGATGAAAGTGCAAATGGTTAGCAGAATAAACATTGCAAAACGGCGCTGGAGATAGAATTTCGGGATCAGGTAATAAAAATTCAGGTAGAAATAGCCGATGATAAAGGTGTAACCCATTATATCGCGGAGGTTGGCCCGGCTCCATAAGTCCCTGCCGGTTTCTTCATGCGATAACAGGACCGGTACCGAAATAAAGGCCAGGCAGGAAATGATATGAATAAGGATGTCGCGCAGGCGGTTCATAGGGGGCTCCTAAACATTCAAATATACTCCGCAGGCCGGCGGCAGGGTACCACAGGCAGCAAATTCTGTCCGGATCGCAAAAAAGTCCGGATGGTACTGCCCCATGAATCAGATGCTATACTGTCAATATGTCAATTTTTCCATGGCTGGAATGGGAATTGCCACTTGCCAGGAAAATAGTCAAACTCATTATGCACGAACACGGTACGATCTCCATCCACACGGAGAATATTTTCCCCATCATCAAGAAATTCCTGTACTCGGACCACGAAATTTTTTTACGTGAGCTTGTATCCAATGCCGTAGATGCCACGCAGAAGATCAAGCGCCTGGCAAGCCTCGGTCAGTACAAGGGCGAACTGGGTGAGCCGCGGGTAAAAGTGTCACTTGACAAAGAAGCTAAGACTATAACCATCTCCGATAATGGTCTTGGTATGACGGCGGAAGAGATCAAAAAATATATCAACCAGATTGCCTTCTCCGGAGCCACCGAGTTCATGGAAAAGTTTAAGGAAGCGAAAGATGCCGCCGAAATTATCGGTCGATTTGGCCTGGGCTTCTATTCTTCCTTTATGGTGGCCGACCTGGTAGAGATCCAGACGCTGTCTTACCAGGAAGGAGCTGAAGCTGCACACTGGACCTGCGACGGTTCTACCGAGTTTGATATTTCGGATGGCAGCCGCACAGAGCGCGGTACCGATGTGATCCTGCATATTAACGCGGAAAACGAAGAATTCCTTGAAGAGAGCCGCCTGCAGGCTATCCTGGACAAGTATGGCAAGTTCCTGCCGGTACCGGTACAGTTTGGTACCCGCACTGAGCATGAGGAGGATGGCGAGGATGAAGAAGGCAAAAAGAAATGGAAGGAAGTAGAAGTTGATAATATCATCAACAATACCACGCCTATCTGGACCAAGTCCCCGGCCGATCTGAGCGATGAGGACTACCTCAGCTTCTACCGCGAGCTGTACCCGATGGCGGAAGACCCCCTTTTCTGGATACACCTGAATGTGGATTATCCATTCAATCTCACAGGGGTCCTTTACTTCCCCAAGCTGAAGGCGGATTTCGAGCTGCAGCGTAACAAGATCAAGCTGTATTCACGCCAGGTATTCATCACGGACGATGTAAAGGATATCGTCCCGGAATTCCTCATGCTGCTGCATGGCGTGATCGATTCACCGGATATTCCGCTCAACGTATCACGCTCCTTCCTGCAGGCCGATGGCGCCGTAAAGAAGATCAACAGCTATATCACCAAGAAGGTAGCGGACAAGCTGAGTGAGCTGTTCAAGAGCGATCGCAAGAGCTACGAGGAAAAATGGACCGACGTCGGCATCTTCGTTAAATATGGCATAATCAGCGAACCAAAATTCGCGGAAAAAGCTAAAGACTTCGTACTGCTGACCAATACAAAGGGTGAGCATTACACGCTGACCGAATACGCGGAAAAAGTTGCGCCGTTGCAGACGGACAAGGAGGGTAAAGTCATATTCCTGTACACACCCGATGCTGCAAAGCAGCATGCTTTTATCCAGAGCGCGGAAAGGCGCAGCTATGATGTACTACTGATGACTTCACCTATCGATAATCACTTCATAGCCCATCTCGAGCAGACGCTGGAAAAGACAGCGCTCAAGCGCGTGGATGGTGATGTAATGGATAAGCTCATTGCCAAAGACGAGCCTATTGAATCGGTACTCAGCGAGGAGCAAGTGGCTAAAGTAAAAGAGATCTTCTCCAAAGCCATTACCAAGCCAGGCATGGAGGTCACGGTTGAAAGCCTGAGCCCGGACGAGCTGCCGGTAACGGTGACCATGGATGAATGGATGCGTCGTATGAAAGAGATGGCTGCTATGGGCGGTGGCGGCATGAGCTTCTATGGCTCCCTGCCTGATCGCTACAAAGTGGCGGTAAACAGTAATCATCCGCTGATATTGCGTATGCTGGATGCCGATAGCGAAGACGGACAGACACGCCTTGCCAGGCAGGCATTTGACCTGGCGCTGCTTTCTCAGGGCATGCTGAATGGTCCTGAGTTGACAGAGTTTGTGCAACGCAGCGTAGGAATGATCTAAGCGGTGAAAACCTGTTTAAAGAAGAAGCCCCGCAGGATTAGTTCCGGCGGGGCTTCATATTTAGGAGAGAAGTTTTAGAAGGGCGTGCTGCGGCGGGCAGCGTGATTTGCTCCCAGTAGCGCTTTAATAAGCGGAGCTGCAGGCGCTTGTGCATGTTTGCTGCCCAAATACTGCCTGAGATCCACGACGACCGGGCCTGCCGCTATAATGGCTTGCTCGAGCTGGGTTTTAGTCACGCTGAGATAACTGCACCACCAGAGCACTTGCCAGGCATCAATCATGTTTATTTCCCGATCGTCCGGTTGCATCATTGCCTGCGTATCGTTGAACCATATGGTAAATACTGTTTGGCATTAGGTTAATGGTATCCTGACGGTTAACCAGCATTTACCGTTTTTCAACGGATCGGCCAACCTATTCCAGGATTTGATTTCCTTTTTATTGACTGGCTATAAGCAGATTTTTCGTGCAAATCCCGTTGTCATGAATGGGTGATGCATGTATAATGTCCGGGGATCCTGTCGCATGGGATTTTTGGTTTTTTCTTATTGATTTACTAATCACCCCTATTGGGTAACTCATTCATTTTCAGTACTCTTATCTTAGCTGCTTAATAATTATTTCACATGGAGCAGCAAGATCAGTACGCTACTGAAAGTGAAACAATCCGGTTAATTGCGGTGGAGGAACTGAAACAGAATTATGAGCTCAGCTTTAAGGCGATGCTTGATCTTTTTTACCTGAATGCCTTCCTTCCAACCAAAGAAGATGATAAATCCGGAAAGTCGAGGCAGTAAGGTGGTGCACCTATTAATGGTAGGATATTAGATACAAGTTCAACAATGGTCAACAAGGATAAATCCTGTGTGTTGACCTGAAAAGGGTTTTCCCGGCGCGGCGAAACAGTGGAACACGGACAACTGTAGAAGAATGCTACTGGATTTGAGTTTGGAAGTAAACTGCCCAGGCAGCGTGACCATTCTTCCGATTAGCCGGGCATTGTATCGCCGGGATGAATCTGATTCATCTTAATAAAGTCAAGAAAATCAGTGTAGGCATCTTCAGCGGATTCCCATTCTCTGTATGCCTTTTCCTGGAATGTCTCTTCAGATGAAGGACCGACACCAGACATTATTCTGCCAGCAGAAATACAGGATTCTGATTTCTGAATGGAATCCAGCAGGAGTTGTTCTAAACGTTCCCTGTAGGTCATAATGCAAAGCCTGGACAGGCAATTCGGGCAAGTTTCAAAGTTGACCAATTAAATGATAAAAAAATTCTTGTTAGCGCGCCGTTAACAGTTTGATAATGAATCATATTGTGTAGCCACATCAAATCACACCCGCTTATCAAAAAGCTGCCCGGGATTTGCAAGGCGGCCGTTTCTGATTAGATTTACAATTCAAAAGCGGAAGTAGCTCAGCTGGTAGAGCATCAGCTTCCCAAGCTGAGGGTCGCGGGTTCGAATCTCGTCTTCCGCTCAATATTGGTAAGGGTTTCAGGCGGAATAAGTCTGAAACCCTTTTTGATTTGTAGAATTTGCACAGGAATTTTCGACGAGTGGCTTTAAAACATTCAAAATAGCAGTATGAAAAAAATAATGCTTTGCGTATGCTTTGGCTTATTAAGTTCCATGCTTCATGCACAGGTTCCTAAATACATGTATTCGTCCTGGATTAGTCCAATTAAGACGAGTGCCTGGTTTTTTCATGTCAGGAATAATAGGGTTCAATCGCTTTATTATCCTACGGAGTTCCCCAATATGCCAGCAGGATATATCACAAGCGTCTATCTAAGGGTAAGTGCTGCCGGGTTGGATGAGGTTGATTATCACAATGTCAGATTGAAGTTGGGAAGCACTTCTGATACTGATTATCAAAGTAATGGGGGTTATTATACATTGAAAACTGGTTTGACCCAGGTTTCCTTCACCACATTGTACCATTTTACAGGTATGAAAACAGAAGGGAAATGGATAAAGTTTCCTGTAATTGGCAATGTTTATTATGATCGTTCTAAGAACATAGTTGTAGATATATCCCATGGTCCTGAAATTGGGAATAATTACGGGGGATTCGATTGGATGGCTTCCAATAGAAAGCAGCCTACCATAAAGGCAGTTGGAGGAGAGCCTGATTCATTAAGAACGAGAAATGGGGGTACTCCTTTCATGGATGTAGGATTTGATATTGCTTCCACGAGCATTGGAGGTTTGGAAAACATACGCAGTTTTGGCCTATTCCCTAATCCAACTACTGATGGCCGCTTCGTTATCAGTGCCGAATCATTCAGGCTCATAAACTGGGCGACAGTTACTGTTCGTAGTTCACTGGGGCAGATTATTTTCACTGAGAAATATAATGCGGTGGGCAAATCTTTATTTAAAGAGATCCATTTGCAGCATGCAAGGCCCGGAGTATATGTCGTGGAAATCGTAATTGACGGTGAACATATTAATCGGCAAATTACTTTGCTTTAAATGTTTATGGCTATCGGTGAATCGATTTGGCAAGTCTGCGCTCACTCCCGCATCGGATTGGACTTGGCAAGTCGGTTCGAGGGCGGCCACCTGATTATAGAATAACATACATGTGCGAGGAAGCTGCCACGGCATTGCGGTAACTTGCGGCCCATTGCAATGTGGCGCACGGTTCTTCTGATTTGTATTCTCTGGTCATCCGGCCTCATCGCTACGGCGCAGGATCTCAGCGAGCGCGTCATTTCAACTATTTCACTCGACGGCAATAAGGTTACAAGACGGAGCATCATACTCCGGGAGCTGCCGGTACGGGAAGGCCAGCGGGTCAGGCTCGATTCGATGCCTTACTACGTACAAATGGCCAGGCTCCGGTTATTGAATCTCGGGCTTTTTACAACGGTACAGATACAAACTCAGCCTTCGGGACCTGACGAGATACGTTGGGAGATAGAGATCCAGGAACGCTGGTACCTGATCCCAAAGCCTATTTTTAAGCTGGCCGACCGGAATTTTAACGTGTGGTGGGATGAGATGAATCGCGATCTGCGCCGCATCAACATCGGGCTGACGCTTATTGACAATAATTTCCGGGGCAACCTGGAGTCGCTCTCGGCCACAGTTCAAGCCGGCTATACGCAACAACTGGCCATTGAGTACATACGGCCATATGTGGAAGAGACACAACGTCACGGCATTGGTTTTTACGTCGCCGTAACCCAAAGCGGCGAGCTGCCTTATATGACCGACAGCAATAAGCAGCGTTTTGCCAGGTTGCCAGGCACGCATATCATCCGGCAGTATGATGCGGGCATTTCCTGGTACTACCGCGGCCACTATGCAGTTCGTCAGTCACTGACCCTTGCGGGCCATCAGGCCGATATTTCGGATACACTGCTTCAGCTGAACGGAGAATACCTTGGCAAAAGCCGCAACAGGCTGCGCTACGGGGACATCACCTATCGCCTTGACTACAATGGGGTAGACAACTGGAATTATCCCTTGCATGGATTTAAGTCGGTGAACCATATAATTGTGCGCAAGGGCCTCGAAGGTTTTGGCTGGCAGGCTCAGTGGAAGACGGAAACAGGTATTTTCCGGCAACTCAGGAACCGGCTTTATGGTCAGGCAATCTTCCGGGGCCGCCTGTCATTGCAGGATGAAGTGCCTTATTTCTTACAGGGCGCTCTGGGCACGAAGACCGATTATGTACGCGGCTATGAATACTATGTGGTGGACGGTACACATTTCGGCCTGGTCCGTTTTGACCTGAAGTACGCCCTGCTTAACCATACATTCCGGAATCTGGGGTTCAGGTATTTGCCCGAATTGCCATTGCGTTTGTATCCCAAGCTCTTTGCAGATGCCGGCATGGTGCACAATCCCTTTCCAGGCAATTCCTTTTTGCATGACCGTATGCTCTATTCGGCAGGCATAGGCCTGGATATGGTATCTGCCTATGATTTCAAGCTCCGCCTCGAAGCCTGCGTAAATCATCTGGGACAATACGGACTATACCTGCACTTGAATGGTGAGTAGAGACGCGATGCCCGCGTCTATTTTGGTTGGATGTTGGAATGGCCGCAGGCCAGACCTAATTTACGTTCCGGACATGGAAGAGAATTTTGGTTCTGTTTGCTACAAGGTTCAACTTCACACTTCCAACCATACATTGAAAGCCGTGGCAGCGCCGGCGTCTCTACTTCCAACTTCCAACATCAAACATCCAACCTCCTACCCTTGCTCGTAGCCATCTACAACCGCAGCTTTGAGGAAGCCAATATTGGCACGCTTCAGCATATCGTCGAGATGCTGGAAACCCATCGCATCGGGATGGTGTTCTACAAGGATTTTTATGAGCGCCTGCAGCCCCATGTCACATTCAACACGCCCCCGCGACTCTTCACCGGAAATCGTGACCTGCCGGCTAATACAGACATGCTGTTCTCCCTTGGCGGCGACGGTACGATGCTCGATACCATTTCCTTTGTAGGCAACAGCAATATCCCGCTGATAGGCATCAATCTCGGAAGGCTCGGCTTTCTTGCGGCTATCCCGGTGGAAGAAGTGGATGACGCTATATTATCATTGGTGCGGGGATCCTACACCCTGGAAAAGCGCTCCCTGCTACATCTTGACTCTTCGACAACGCTCCCTACGCGCTGAATGAGTTCACGCTTCATCGCAAGGATTCGAGCTCGATGATCAAGATCCACACCTACCTGAATGGGGAGTTCCTGAATACCTATTGGGCAGACGGACTGATCGTGTCGACGCCGACGGGCTCTACGGGCTATTCCCTCAGCTGCGGCGGACCGGTGGTTTTTCCACAGGCCTCCTCTTTTGTGATCACCCCTGTAGCGCCGCATAACCTGAATACCCGGAGCATCGTGGTGAGCGATGATAACGTAATCTCCTTCGAGGTGGAAGGCCGTTCCGAACATTTCCTCGCTACACTGGATGCGCGTACGGAAACGATCACCAGCTCCGTACAGCTTGCTGTACGCAAGGAATCGTTTACCATCTCGCTGGTCCGCCCCGACGAGCATAATTTCCTACGCACTATCCGGCAGAAGCTGTATTGGGGTATCGACCGGCGAAATTGAACCGGGAGAACCGGGATTAATTGGATTTACGGATTAGCCTCGCTAAAAAGAGGAGAACGCGCTACTGTGCACGTTTAGAACCACGATTTTTTTGATTTAGGGATTGGCCGCGTTAAAAGCGGAGAACGCGCTACGATGCGCGTTCTATAACCGGAATGTACAGCCACCACCACCCCGCTTAACCGCGAAGCGGTCGTGGAAAATCCTTTAATCCAATAAGTCGCGGTTCTTTTCTATCCAATCGCGGTTCTAAGATCTGCGATCAGGTCATCTACATCCTCAATACCCACGCTCAGGCGGATCAGTGAGTCAGACAATCCGCGGGCGGCGCGCTCTTCGGCCGGGATAGACGCGTGCGTCATGCTTGCCGGGTGCCCGATGAGCGATTCGACGCCACCCAGCGATTCCGCCAGGGAAAACAGTTTCGTATTGCTCAATACCGCCATCGCTTCGTCCATCTTATCGCCTTTCAGCGTAAAGGAGATCATTCCCCCAAAGCCCCGCATCTGTTTGGCTGCAATGGCGTGATTCGGATGGTCTTCAAATCCACACCAGAGCACGCGATCCACTTTTGGATGGGTCCGCAACCAGCGGGCTATTTTTTCTCCGTTCTCGCAATGCCGTTGCATGCGTACGTGCAGCGTCTTGATACCGCGCAACACGAGGAAGCAATCCTGTGGACCGGGCACCGCGCCGCAGCTGTTCTGGATAAAGCGAAGGCGCTCTTCGAGACCTGCATCCTTCATGATGAGTGCGCCGTGCACCACGTCGCTATGGCCACCGAGGTACTTGGTGGCGCTGTGCAGTACTATGTCTGCCCCGAGGTCCAGCGGGGTTTGCAGGTAGGGTGAGGCGAAGGTATTGTCGACGATCAGCAGAGCCCCGGCTTCTTTAGCAATGACGGCGCATGCTGCGATATCGATGATGTTGAGCAGGGGGTTTGTCGGCGTCTCCACCCAGATCATTTTAGTCTGCGGGGTAATGTATTGGCGGATGCTTTCTGCATCCGTCATGGATACAAAATGGAATTTTATACCATACGGTGCGAAGACTTTCGTGAAGAGGCGGTAAGTACCGCCGTAAAGATCGTCGCTGACGATCACCTCGTCGCCTGGCTGCATCAGTTTGGCCACGGCATCGGTAGCCGCCATGCCCGAGGAGAAGCAAAGCCCGTAACGGCCGTTCTCAATGGAAGCCAGGGCATCCTGCAGTGCGGTACGGGTAGGGTTTTGCGTACGGGCATATTCGTAGCCCTTGTGGTCGCCAGGGGCGGCCTGCACGTAGGTGGAAGTCTGGTATATAGGAGTCATGATCGCCCCGGAAAGCGGGTCGGGGGAGACTCCGGCATGGATGAGGCGGGTAGCGAGCTTATGTTGGCTATTCATCGTAATCTGAAAGAATTGAGGGGCCAAAGGTAGCAGATACTGTAGCAGTGACGCCATTAGGCCTTTTAAATGAATGTAAAGCGGTAAAAGGCGCGCCAGTAGCGGCATTCAGCCCTAAATAATCACTGAAAACAATGGGCTTTCCGTACCTTTAAACGGTATGAGTAATCCCTCGCCTGTTCGCCCTGCCAACGAGCTGAACCCTACCGATAAAGAGTATGAGAACAGTATCCGGCCCCAGCAGATCGACGATTTTGCTGGTCAGCCGCATCTGATAGAAAACCTCAGGATCTTTATCAAGGCTGCCAATATGCGTGGCGAGGCGCTAGATCACGTGCTCTTCCACGGCCCGCCGGGATTGGGTAAGACAACTCTATCGCGCATTGTGGCCAATGAACTGGGGGTGAAGATCAAGGAAACTTCCGGCCCCGTCATAGAGAAGCCGGCCGACCTGGCCGGCCTGCTTACCTCCCTGGAGGAACGCGACGTGCTGTTCATTGACGAGATCCATCGGCTAAGCACGGTGGTGGAGGAGTATCTCTATTCCGCGATGGAGGATTTCAAGATCGATATTATGATTGATTCCGGGCCGGCAGCACGCTCGATCCAGATCAATCTCTCGCCGTTTACGTTGGTAGGCGCAACGACGCGCTCCGGTCTGCTTACGGCTCCGCTTTTGTCCCGCTTTGGTATCAAGAGCCGGCTGGATTATTATACTGCGGATGTGCTTCAGGGCATCATCCTGCGGGCAGCCGGTGTGCTCCAGGTAAAGGTCACTTC
>Ga0193752_1003813_pt1 | contig 10143 bp, 21 predicted proteins | sample H1c1metaG_FD_144924 | JGI IMG/M metagenome (GOLD analysis project Ga0193752, IMG submission 144924) | Soil microbial communities from a riparian zone of the East river system, Colorado, United States - H1c1 | ecosystem: Environmental > Terrestrial > Soil > Riparian zone | place: USA: East River...
TCCGTTCGTGGGTGACCCGAGCCAGATCGGCCTGGAGCTGGTCTCGGTGGTCGGCCATATCGGCGACAGCGTCGATCAACTCCATGTCGAGGCCTCCCCCTTCAGGCCTGCCGAGGGACGGCCACAGCTGTGCCCGGAGCCAGCCTGCAGCGTCCGACGGGTCGGGTCGCCCATCCCCTGTTGCCGTTTCCTCGCCTGTGGTGGCGCCGTGGAGCGACGCAACGGTCTCAGGCATACCCGAGTGAGGGTCCGACGTGTTGATGTTGTCCTGGGGCCCTACAGCTGAATTCAGCGTCAGGTCAGGTTCGCAGCACTGGAAGTCGCGATCCACCGCCCCACCCCGGCAGAAATCCTCGTCGAATCTCTGGTGGGTGGCTCCTGCCTGCGAGCACGAACACGGATCAGTAATCGGATCAGTCACGACGCGTCCCCTGCCAGCTTGCGGACGGCGTCGACGATCTCCTGCGGCTCAGCGTCCATCGGCACACGGTCACCGAGGATGTCGATCAGCTCCTGCTGGACCGCGTGGTACTCGTCGGAGACGTACTCGAGGATCGGGACGCGGGATCTCAGCTGGTGGAGTTCCCGGTTCTCGTTCGCGAGATCGGTGGGGCTACCGGTGAGCTGCCCACCACCAGGACGAGTACGAGGGGCGGTCACGACGTCTCCCGCAGCCACACGTCATCCCACGCCACAGCCGGGGACGACGGCCCGCCGGCGAGCAACACCCACAACGCGGCAGCCAACTCGGGGAACGCGGCCTCCACGTCGTGACGCGCGATCTCACCCTCGGGCGGGTCATTCCACAGGTCCGCCACCACCCGGGCCGCAGACGCGAGGATCTGGGCGGGTTCCTCCTGCTGGGTGGCGCACAGGTCGATGGCGTCGTAGGTGTCCAGCGGGACCGCACCGGCGCCGTGAACGAGTTGGCGGGCGGTCATGTGGCACCGCCAGCAGACCCCGAACCGACAAACCGCACGTACACCTCGGGGCCGTTCGTGCGGAACTCCCACTCCCCGACCGGACGGAACGCCACCTTCTCGCCCCTACGGGACTGCGACGCGAAGTTCGCCGCTGCCATCTCGCCCTTGCACGTCTGCAGCAGCGCCCACCGCTTCGGGTGCTCACGAAGCGCCTCGGCCTCAGCCACCCACGCTCGCGCGCCGGGGGCGCCCTGTCTCGATGCGGGTGGTTCCTGCCAGTTCAGGTCGCTCATGGGGTCTCCTCGGGGTTGGGGTTCCAGGCGTCCCGACCGTCAGCGGAATGCGCGCCATCACACGCAGCACGCAGACACGGGAACCCGGTGATCGGATGTGCTTCACACGTGCTCACGCCGCACCCGCATGGAAGCGGGCCAGACGCAACGCCTCATCGACCTGGTCACGCCACGCCACCCACCGCAACGTCACCGACGACGGCAGATCCGCGTTCACCTGCGCCGCCAGGACGGTGACAAGCGCCTGGACCGGATCAATACCGGCGGGTGCCTCGACGATCAGGGCGTGGTCGATCGCCTTCGACACAGCGTCGGGGCCTTCGTCGTGGACGGCGCCGACGATGCGGGCGGACAGGTGCAGCAGGTGCTCGGCGTACTCGGCGTGGTTGGTCACGCGGACTCACCACGAAGCACCTCAGCGAGCGCCTCAGTGCGGGCCGGGTGACACGCCGACTTCGACAGCGGCTTGCCCGTCGACTTCGCCGTGCACCGCGCACCAGCCACCGCACCGCAATGCGGACACGCCACCTTCAACGCATACGAAGCGCGCGCCTCCGAACGGGCCGGCCAACCCATCGACCTCGCAACATCAGCCACAACAGCGCGGATCCGCGCCGCAGCCGCAGGATCAACAACAGCCTCGAGCGCCAGCCGTTCCTGCTGCCGTTCACGCTCCAACCGCTCATGCCGGGCCGCCTTCACCCGCCCGGTGATGTGGGCAGGCATCAGGTAGTCGGGGTTCTCGGAGAAGTGCTCGTGCACTGCGTCGAGCGCCTCCGGGAGGGTCCAGCGGCCGAGTTCGGCGGCCTTCCCCCACGCCAGTACGGCGGCAGGGTTCGGCTTGCGGTTGTCGTACGCCGATACCGCGGTCAGGAGATCAACGATCTCGTTGTGGGTCATCACGACGGGCTACCTCCCGGTAGTGCGCGAAGTTCAGGACCGTTCGTGCCGGTTTGCTTGAGGAGCTGCCAATCCATCGCGGCTGGCCGGTAGACCGACCGGGGTTGCTGCTGGGATTGGATGGCGAGTTCAGCGACGAGCGTTGCTCGGCCTTTGGTGCCGAGGACGCGGGCCGCGGTGAGGACGCGCTGCGGGTCGTTGCCGGCGTCGAGTAGTTCGCGGGCTTCTTTCCCGACTTGGCCGCGTTGCTGTCGCACCGGTTGGTTGCCGGTGGCTGAGAACCCTTCGGCCCAGGCCGCGACGACGTCGCCGGCGGTGACGATGTCCGCGTTGATCACGAGTTCCAGCGCGGCTGGGCCCGCCGTAGGCGGAACGGGTTGCGGGGTTTGGGGTTGTGGGGTTTGGGGTTGTGGGTCCCCTGTAGTCACTTCTGTAGTACCTACAACCCCTTCCGAAGGCGATGTCGCATCCGATGCCCTATCCGATGCCCTATCCACCTGCGGGAACACGACTGATGTCTGATCTTGAGCGCCGAGGGCATGAGAGGTCGCTCGATAGCCATTCGCCATCGATGTCGATGCCGGTCCGATGGGAGTGCCGTTTGAACCACGACCCCCATCGGATACGGCATCGGATGCCCTATCCGATGGGGTATCCGTCCCGGTGGGCGGAGGCGGCTCCGGCAGCCCCGACGGATCCAGCCCGAGCTTCTCGAACTCGGACCGCAACATCACCTTGATCTCCATCGAGCGCACCCCCAGCGCCTCCCGGATGATCAGCGGCTTGCGCTTGCTGTTCTGGTAGCCGCCGTCCCACTTCACGAACGTCCGCACCAACAGCTCGCCGGTTACCCAGTCCGGGACGATGTAGCGCGCCACCTTGAGCTCGTGCAGCGCCGCCTTCAACGACTCCTCCGATGAGGTGCGCGACATCGCCGCCCACCGCGGCGTCCACATGTGCAGCACGCCGGCAGCGCTGATGTCCTTCTGGGTGACGAGCAGGAAGTAGGCCCGCTGCGCGGCCTCGCTCAGCGCGAGGAAGTCGGCTTCGTCCCAGATCGCACACATGATCTGCGAGTAGTTACGGGCCATCAGACGGCCGCCGTTCCGGCGAAGCTGATGTGCAGAACGCGGGGAGCGAGCACGGCGGTCGCCTCCTTCCGAGATGAGTCAGGGATGCTGGGAACCGGTGGCCCCGGCATGTTGAAGATGCCGGGGCCACCGCCGTCAGAACGGTGCGTCGTCGGTCGCAGCGGACGACCAGGCGTCCTGCGACCCACCACTCGTGTCACCCGCAGTGCGGGACACCTTGTTCACCTTCGCCGTGGCGTACTTCAGCGACGGCCCGACCTCATCGACGTCGAGCTCCACGACGGTGCGCTTCTGCCCGTCCTTCTCGAACGACCGCTGCTTCAACCGGCCGGTGACCATCACCCGAGCACCACGAACCAGGCTCTCCGCGACGTTCTCCGCAGCCTGCTTCCAGATGCTGCAGCGCATGAACAGCGGGTCCCCGTCGCGCCACTCCCCCGAGCTCTTGTCGAACGAGCGAGGCGTGGACGCCACCGTGAACGACGCAACCGCTGCACCTGCCGGGGTGAACCGCAGCTCCGGATCGGCGGTCAGATTCCCGACGATGGTGAGGATCGTTTCGCCAGCCAATTCAGCTCGCCTGCTTTCGGTAGTGCCTCTGCGAGGCGAGGGCGCGACACTTTCGGCAGTTCCGCCGACCGCGCGGGTCGATGTAGGTGTTCGCGATCGTGTAGTCGTGGCCGGCAGGGCAGGCTGTCCAGCGGAGACGATCGGCGGTCAGCGACTTGCTGCGTGCGTTGTTGGCCCAGCTCGTCTCAGGCTTGAGGTGGCTCGGGTTGCAGCACCGACGGTGCGGACAGGTCGGGCCGCCAGGGCAGGCTCCGTCGCGGGTGTGGCACAGGTGGTCAATCCCCATGCCGTCCGGGATCGGCGCGACCATCAGCTCGTAGGCGAACCTGTGTGACCTGAGGTTTCGCCTCTCCGCGCGGAACTTGCCGTACCCGTGCGCGGTGCTAGCGGTCCACAGCCAGCACTCGTCCCGGTCGCCCTGTTGCAGGTGTGACCAGAAGAGTTCCTCTGCCGTGCGCGCAATTGGCGCCATCAGGCTGCGCCATCCTCTCGCGTCGCCTCGAGGCCCAGCAGCTTCTGCGCGTCAAGCTCCGACAGAAGGGACGAGAGGACTGCGTTGTCGGTGCTGGCGATCACCTCGGATCCCCGGCTGTTGGTGGTGGCAGCTTCGAGCCTGACCCACGACTCCCACACGAGCATGTCCTTGGGCGACGACTCGTTGTCGACGAACAGCAGACCGACCTGCGGGGCCGAGCGGCGGGGCAGGCATCGGGCTGCCTCGATCTCGGTGAACACCTTGCCCTCGATGAGCCGGAAGTAGGCCTGTGCGATCGGCGCGACCACGCAGCCCTCGTCCTGCACCAGCGACTTCCGCACCTCGGACAGCTTCCGCAGCGTGTCCTTGGTGGCGATCTCGGGGAGGTTCACGCCCGGCGCCCAGGCGTGGCTGACGATCTCGTGCATCCGCAGGGCGGTACGGCCGGTGGCGCTGCGCAGTTCCATCGCAGCCGCTACGAACTCGCCGAGCTGCACGGCGTTGATCCGGTCTCTCATGATGTGATCGCTTTCTGGGAGCTGATGATGTCGGTGTCGATGGCGTCACCGGTGCTGGTGCGACCGGTGTTGAGGGTGGTGAGGCGGCGCTCGATCTGGTCGCGCATCTCTTCGAGTCCGGCGATGAGCTGGTCGCGGTCGGAGTCAGCGAAGTGCTTGCGGTAGCCGAGGACCAGCGTCAGCTGTCGGGCGGTGGTGGAGTCGGTGAAGAACGACGCCAGCTGGCTCGCCAAGGTCCGCACGGTGCGGCCGAGGTCGGGCGGTGGTCCGTCCGGTGTGGACTGTCTGCGTGCCTTGTCGGCGACTGCTGGGGCGTTCTTGTAGCCGCCCCCAGCACGGAGGTCGTCGCGCACGGTGCTGGTGACCCGCTCACGCTCGGCAGCACGGGTCTGCTCGGCGCGCGCGTTCTCACGGCGCATCGCGTCGGCTCGGAGCTCGGCGACCCGCTGATCCTGCTCGGCGCGCTCCGCACGGCGGCGCTGCTCGATGACCTCACGCTCCGCGCGGTCCCGATCAGCCTGCTCACGAGCCGCGAGTGCCCGGTCCATCGCTTCCGCTCGCGCCTTCTCGGCTGCCACTGCGCGCTCGGTTGCGGCCCGCCGCTCGGCCTCGAGTGCCGCCGTTCGACGGGCTGCAGCTTCTGCCTGACGCTTCTGGTCCAGCAGCATCCGGCGGGTCTCTTTGACCAGCGCACCGGCTTGCTGGGTGGACAGCCCGGAGAAGTCCGCCTCGTCGAGGTGCCCGGATTCGACTAGCTCCAGGGCGTTGAGTGCGGCGTGCGTCTTACCAGACGCGTTGCCTGTCCCCTTCTCTGTCCATCCGAGGAACTCTGCAACGGTCTGCGCTGTGTACGGGGCACTTTGTGCAGGCGCAAAGTGCCCCCCGGCAACGAACGACGGCGCATTCCGTACGTGCGCGAGGTTCGCCGCCTCCACCGCCGGCAGTGCGATTAGCCCAGCGCCGTAGGCCTCGACGACTGCCCGCACCGTCTCGTGCTCGACGGCCGCGCTGGACCCCCACTCCTCCATGTTCTCGCGCGCCATGATCTTGAGCATTGCGTCGTCATCGAAGTCCCGGACGACGATGCCGATCTCGTAGTCGGCGGGGTACTCGCGCAGCAGCGCCTCACGGCGGTGGTGTCCGTAGGCGATCTGGATGCGGCCGTCGACCTCCCGGCCGACGAGGTTGTCCCAGAACCCGGTGGTGGCGATCGACTCCCGCAGCGCCGCGATCTTGTCCTCGCGGATCGGGTAGCGGTCGATGTGGCGGAACGGGTTCGCGTCGATCTGATCGATGCGGATCTTCACAGTCGTGCTCCTTGTCAGGCGGCTCATGCCGCTTCCTCGTTCTCGAAGGTTCCGTTGTCGTTCAGCAGCACCCAGCCGTGCCGTGCCAGCCACACCGGTGTCCTGAGTGGATCCGCATGGGACGGCACTGACCAGCCGCTACGGCGTGCATGTTCGGGGTGTTCAGTGATGTAGCCGTGGCATCCCGTGGTGCCACTCCCGCAGAGCGCCATCCCGTTGGATGCCGTCCACGGCCCGCCTTGGGAGGCGTTCTTGCGGTGGTGGAAGTTGCTCGCCGGGGTGTTGCCGCACACCTCACACACACTGTTGGAGCGCTGCGCGACGAGCTGCCGGGCACGCACCTCCTGCGGCGTACGTGGCGTCCGCTGCTGCTTCCGCGCCTGCTGGGTGCGGGTGAGCGCGGTGGAGCGCGCCAACGCACCGGTGCGCTTCAGCGGGCCGCCACCCTTCAGAGGTGTCTTCCGTGTCATCGGGGTGCGCTTCACGACCCGAACCCCCGGCTCGCCCCATACATCGCGATGATCGATTTGTTAACTGATTGCAGGGTGCGGAGCTCGTCCTGCAACGCCTCGGCCAGGCGCTTCCCATGCTGGAACGCCAGGTACGCCACGTCCCGGGCCTCACGCACCTCGTCGGTGGCCAAGGTGGCGGCGTGTCGCTTCTCCGTCTGCGCGCCATCCCAGTCGAGGAACGCCTGCGCGAACGCCCGGTCATACGCCCGGTCGAGGTCGCGGAACTCCTTCTCCGCTTTCGTCACGACCCGCACGCCGCGCGCGATGCGCAGGTTGCAGTACCGCATCGCGGCCTCGATCTGCTCCGGGTTCAGCGGTACCGCGAGCTCGGCCTCCTCAGCGGCGGCCTTCGCGTTCTTCTCCACCAACGCCTTGTCGGCGTCGGTGACCGGTCGCGGTTCCTCCTCGGTCACCCTGTCGCCCCGTTCACCGCGGCAGCGGCTGCCGGCTGCAGCTCGGCCTGCGGCACCGTGAACAGGTACTCGCGGAACTTCGTGATCGACGCGACGTCGGTGGCCTCACCGAGCGGAACGTTCTTCACCTCAGCGAACATCGCTGCGACCACGCGCATGTCCCAGCCGTTCTCCGTACACGTCGCCCGCAGACGTGCACGAGCCGCGTCCGCGCCAGCCGTCGGCGAGCGTGCAGGTTCCGGTGCCCGCTCGTACTGCGACGAGTCCGGGTCCGCTTCGTCGGTGGGCAGGCACAGCGCCTGGAGGAGGGCGATGCGGAACGCGACGCTCATGGCCTTCGCGGTGCCCTTGTCACCGTTGTCCATGGCCTCGCCCGGCACGACCGTCTCGAGCTGTGATCCGTCCGGGCCGATCCACAGGTACTTGACGACCACACAGGTTTCGCGGGCGTTCTTCCCGCTGGAGGTGAGGACGTCGCGGTGCTCGATCGACACCAGCTGCGGCACGACCACCACCCGGTGTTTCCGTAGGGCTGGTCCGACGGCGTTGACGATGGCGTCGATGCCGCGGAACTTGAACTTCGCGCCGGGGGCGTCGTGGAAGCCGTCCTTCCCTACGCCGCGGACCTCTTCCATCACGGCGGCCATGGCGGTGATGACGCCGGTGTTGTCGGTCATGCCGCACCTCGAGGTGTTTCGTTGCGCATGGGCAGGGTGAGGATCGGGATCGGGTGCGCGCCGTTGGAGCAGTGCGGGCAGGCGATGACTCCGGTACCGCGCATGTCACGGACACGGACCAAGCCGATGCGGCCGTTGTTGTCGCAGACGACGCAGAACCGGCGAGCGGACACGAGCACCAGGGACCGGTGCGGGCGGGCGGTCATGACGCCTGCTCGATCTGTCGGGGTGTGCCGTCCCACTCGATCAGCCCGGCATCCACCATCCGAGCCACCGCAACACCCGCAGCGGGATCCGGCTTCACCGTCAGATACCCGGACGGCTTCACCAGCTCGATCCCCGGCGCTGCCGCTTCACCGGTCGCGGCGGACTGCGCGAGCGCGTCGTCGATGACCGTGGAGATGAGGCGGGTGATCTCGACGAGCAGGTGCGGTGCGTGCTCCCGAAGGATCTCGACCGCGGCGGCTTCGTCGGCGATCTCGTAGACCGTCTCCACGTTCCCGGGGAACTCGCGCAGGTGGGCGTGCAGCTGCTCGCGGTCGACGACTGTCCACTTCGGTTCCGGGTCAGTCCGATAGACCATGCCCACCTTCAGTCCGAACAGCGGGTCGCGGAACGTCTCGCGGTGCCCGTCGGGGTAGCGCTGCCCGAACGTGGCTTTCACCAGCTCGGTGCGGGCCTTGACGCGCTTACCGAGTTCGGCGAGGACGAGCGCCTCGACCTCCGGCTTGAGCGGCTCGCTCACTTCGCCTCCTTCCGCATGCAGGGCGGGTCGACAGCGCGGCTGTCGAGATCGGTGGGGTAGGTGCCGTCGCACTTCGGGCAACTCCACGGGGCGGCGTGCGGGCAAGCCGCGAAGTGCACGCCGGAGGTGACTTCGGGCTGGTAGAGCGGCCCAATGACCGGCAGGACGGGGTATGATTCGCTCATGTGGTGACTCCCATGGTGACTAGTGACCACGGTACACCAGAACTGATGAGGTGACTAGTCGCCACCACCCCGAACATGGGACACTTGTTGTGGAGGTGATCCACTGTGACTAGCGTTGTAGACGTGGCCGAGAAGCGCGCAGGAAGTCGCCGAGCGACACGGCTCCGCACCACACAGATCGACGACGACCTCTGGGCCGACGCCACCGCCATCGCGAAGATCCGCGGCGACACCCTGTCCGCCGTCATGCGTGACGCCGTCAAGCGATACGTCGCTCGACACCGCGACCAGCTGCCCAAGGAAGCGGAGTAGGCCATCACGCCACCCGCAGCCCGGACGCCCGCGCCCGCTCGACCCGCATAGCCCTGGTCCGCAGGATCCCCAAGTCGTACGACACCGCCACTGCGGCAGCCCGGTTCCCCACCTTCAACTTCCGGAACAAGCCGCGCACGTGCGTGTGCACGGTGTCCTCAGACAAGAACAAGGCACGCGCGATCTCCGCGTTCATGGCGCCCTTGGCGATCCCGACGAGGATGTCCTGCTGCCGCTTCGTCACGCCGTACGCCGCGGCGAGCTCGGCGTCGACCCACTCGGGCACCCCGATCACGACGCGACCTGCTTGTCGTGGGCGGCCCTCTGCAACGACCGCTTGAACGCCGCCGGTGTCATCCCCAACGTGCGCGCCGCCGCCAACTTGTTGTAGCCGGCCGCGGACAGCTCAGCCCACGCCTCCGCAACCTCGCCCCGACGTCGGAACCCGGGGCGCATCTTCCGCGGCCCGAGGTTCGCGCACCGCGTGCTGCAGTAGGTGCGTTCCTCGAAGTTCGCGACAGCTTCGTGTGGTCGGCGGGAGAACTGGTAGGTGCACTGCGGGCATGTTTTCGTCCGCGGCCTCGGTGCTGGTGGGCCGAGCTCGGCGAGGTCGTGCAACCGGTCGGCGTCGAGGTTGGCTGCGCGCATCCGCTCCAACTCCGCCCGCAGGCTGGCGTTCTCGAGCAGGAGGCGCCGGTTCTCCTCCACCAAGCCGGTCACGACTCGTCCTCCCGCTCGGGGTCCAACCCGCGGAGCACGTCAAACCGTTCGTCGTACGTGCCCGAGTTGCGGAGGTCCTCAACGAGGGCGTCGTCATCAGCGACCGGATCGGTCACGACGCCACCTGCTCGACAGCCAGCTGCACCCATGCGACCGCGCACGCCGGGCAGCAGATGGGGCGGATCCCACCGGCCGCATACCAGGGGTTGTCTCGTGGTGGGGTTTCCCGGCGCATGTCCTGCGCGTCGAGCATCCGGCCACAACGGCACGCCAGGACGGCTGTGCCGCGGCGGGGTGGCACCACAATCAGAAGCTCCATCGTCACGGCAGCACCCACGGCGCTTTGATCATCTCGGCGTATAGGTCGATCGCGGAGAACTGGAGCTCGTCAACGGTGGGCTGCAGCGCATCCCCGGCGGCATCCCAGGCGGCAGCCCTGGCGGCATCCCAGGCGGCAGCCCTGGCGGCATCCCCGGCGGCATCCCCGGCGGCAGCCCTGGCG
>Ga0193752_1003814_pt1 | contig 10141 bp, 9 predicted proteins | sample H1c1metaG_FD_144924 | JGI IMG/M metagenome (GOLD analysis project Ga0193752, IMG submission 144924) | Soil microbial communities from a riparian zone of the East river system, Colorado, United States - H1c1 | ecosystem: Environmental > Terrestrial > Soil > Riparian zone | place: USA: East River...
GACGTGATTCATCCTGAGGATGGCGAAGTCGACGCCGTCCTTCTCGCTGGGTTTTTCCGTGAGTTCGGGCGCCGCGGGCACCTTGCGCAGGCCCGCGATCTTCGCCTTCCAGAACGCATCGAAATCGGCCGGCGCCGGCACCGCGGGGCCTATCTTCTCGGGCGACACCGCGGCGCCGAGTGCGCGCGGCCTGGCGTTGGGAGTGTTCTCGGTCACCTCGACATACACCATGCCGGGTTCATCGAGCTTCGCTTCGATCGTCGAGGGCCTGCCCGGAGTGAGCGTGCCGCGCCCGATTTCGTCGAGATTGTTCCTGCGGATCACGTAGCTGACGGCGGGCGATTTCCACGGCAGCGTGACGTTCCAGCCGGCGGTTTCGCCGAGCGCGTAGATGCCCGAGGAGTGGAAGGGCACGTAGGCGGATCCCGCCGCTTCGTCGGCCACGGCAAGGCGCGTGATGGCGAACGTCGCCATCCAGAGAAGTCGCTGAATTTTCATGATCCCCCTCGTTGAAACGCCGCCGGTCGGCTGCCAGCCCACACTGGCCGCGCGGCCGCGCCGTTTAGATCAAACTCGACCGGGTGGTCAGGGGCCGCTTCGCCATTTTCTGCGCCCGGAGCACGAGCTCGGCGGCCAGCAGAGCCTGTTCCTGATCCTGTGCCACCTGCGTGCGCTCGACGACGTCCGTGACGAACTGCGGGCCGAACGGCAGCGGCACGTCCTTGCAATCGATGTGACGCGCCTGGCTTTTGTCGACGATGTACAGGTGATTGCCGCCGGTGAGCCCGGAGGCGATGTTGGTGTACTTGCGCAGCTCGATGTACCCCTCGGTGCCGAGTACGAACAGGCGTCCGTCGCCCCAGGTGTCGAGGCCGTCGGGCGTGAACCAGTCGACCCGCACGTAGCCCGTGCCACCATTGCCCGACATCACCATGTCGCCGAAGTCTTCGAACTTGGGCTTGCCGGGATAGTTGAGATTGCCGGTCTGCGCCGCGACCACATGCGCGCGGGTGCTGTTGGTGTAGTAGAGAAACTGGTCCGCCTGGTGCGAGCCGATGTCGGTCAGGATGCCGCCGTAGCGCGCCTTGTCCCAGAACCAGTCGGGCCTGCTCGGCGCGTTCACGCGATGCGGCGCGAGGTTCACGGTCTGGATGACGCGGCCGATCGCACCTTGCTTGATCAACTCACCCGCGTACACGGCCGAGCGCACTTCGAGCCGCTCGGAATACATGATGGCGAATTTGCGTCCGGTTTCTTTCACCGCCGCGCGCACCGCGTCCAGCTGCGCGAGCGTCGTGATGCCGGGCTTGTCGGCCAGGTAATCCTTGCCGGCCTTCATCACGCGGATGCCGAGCGGCGCGCGCAGATCCGGGATCGGCGCTCCCGCCACGAGCTGGATGGATTTGTCGTCGAGGATTTCCTGCTCGCTCGAGGCGAGCTTCACGTCGCCGACGCGCTTGCGGAATTCGGCGATCTGCGCCGGATCGGTGGCGTAAAAAGACACCAGCTCGCCACCGCCGCGCTGCACGGCGTTGACCATGCCGTAGATGTGCGCGTGGTCGAGGCCGATGGCGGCGAACCTGATCGAGTTTTTCGGCTTGATCTCGGCCTTCGCCGTGTTGGCAGGGTCGACCGTGAAGGCGCCCGAGGCGCCCTGGGCCAGCGCCTGCGGTGCTACGGCGGAAAACATGCCGGTGAGGCCGGCCAGCTGCAGAAAGTCGCGTCGATCCTTCGCACTCATCTTTAATGTCCCCCGTGTCTGGAGTCGCGACATTACCGCAATCTTTGCAGTTATAAACGACCGTTGGTGTATCTCGGCAAAGCTAGCCTTTGCGTGCCAGCCGCCAGATCGCAACGGCACTGAACATCACGGTGAAGCCCGCCAGCGTCGCGGCCGCGATTGCCACGGGTTCGAACTGGTACTTCGTGACGCCCGCCGCATGCATCGCGAGCTGATTCAGATGGAATTGCGGCCAGATCGGCACCTGCCAGAACATCGATTTCGGCAGCGGGAAGAACATGCCCGACAGGTAACATCCCGGTAGATAGATGAGGTTGGCGTAGCCGGGCGCCGCCGAGCCGTTCACCAATGTGCCCACCATGAGGCCGAGCGCGGCGAACGGAATCGAACCGGCCAGCAGCGCGGCGCTCATCGCCACTATTTGTGGCGGCGCGAGCGGCAGCTTGCCAGTCAAGACGGCGATCGCGAGCATCGGCAGGAACGCGAGCAGGGTAAACACGAAGCCACTGGCGATCTTCGCCACCAGCCAGGAACCCGCGGGCGCGGGTTGCGCGCGCTTCAATCGCATCAACCCCATGTCGCGCTCCAGCGCGAGCGACGTGGCGATGCCGAACAGCGCCGGCATGGTGACCGCCATCACGGCGAAACCACCGAACAGGAACGCGCCGAGCGTCGGGTCCTTGTCGACCGCTTCGCCGGCGATGACCACGGCGAACAACAGGTAAAGCGCGCCGGGGATCAGCGTCATGGGCAGCGCGAAGGCCGGATTGCGCAGGCCGCGCATCAGTTCATAACGGGTTTCGGCCAGATACGCGCCGAGCGCGCGCCGGCTGTCCAGGGGCGTGTCAGCCCTTGTCGTTTTCAATGTCAGGGAGTTCATGCGGCCTCGCGGGTGAGTTCGGTGAATGCTTCGTTGAGTCCGGCCTGGCGAACCTCGAGCCGGGTGAGGGTGGGATCGGTGGCGAGCAGCCGGCGCACGACGGCTTCGGCATCGGTGGCGGTGATCGACAGGCGGTTGTTTTCCCGCTGCGCGTCCACGACACCCGGCCAAGTGCGGACTTCTTCGGCCGGGAGGTTCGATTCACACGCGATCTGCCTTCGCGCAACCATCGCGCGCATCTCATCGACGCTGCCCGAGGCGATGACCTTGCCCTTGGCGACCACCGCCACGCGATCGGCGAGCGCCTCCGCCTCTTCGAGGTAATGCGTCGTCAACACGATCGAGCAGCCTGAGGCCAACAATGCACGAATGCTGTCCCACAATGCCGTGCGGGCCTGGATGTCGAGGCCGACGCTCGGCTCGTCGAGGAACAACACGCGCGGCTGCCCGCAGATCGCCACCGCGAACTGCGCGAGACGCTTCTGTCCGCCCGACAGTTTTCCGTAGCGGCGATCGGCAATGTTCGTGACGCCCGCGCGCCGCAGCGTCTCTTCAACCGGCAGCGGATCGTTGTAGTAGCTGGACGCGAGCGCGACGAGCTCGCGCACGTGCAGCTCCTTGTGCATCTCGACGTCCTGCATCATCACGCCGAGCCCGCGGCGCCGGTCGGCGTCCTGCGGGGAGCCGCCGAGCAGCGTGACTTCGCCGGCATCGGCCTCGATGAGTCCGAGCCACAAGGAGATCGCGGTCGACTTGCCGGCACCGTTGGGTCCGAGCACCGCCAGCAGTTCGCCGCGACGCACTTCGAGGTCGATCGCGTTCAGCGCGGTGACGGCGCCGTAGCGCTTGGTGATGCCGCGCAGACTCGCCACGGCCGGGTTGTTCTGATCTTCCGGCGGCGTGGCGCGCACGATGGGCGCGGGATCGCGGCCAAAGATCCGGTGCTTGCGCCCGTTCAGCAGCTGGCCGATGAAGGTCGGACGTACCAGCAGGTGATAACTCAGGAACAGCACCGCAAAGCTCGCGACCAGGATGAACGGATACTTCAAACCCCAATGCATCGGCCAGTGGCCAACCCACACCTGGAGCGCGGCCACCACGGGTAGATGGGCGAGATAGACCCAGTAGGAAGCGTCCGCGATGTAACGCCGCGTGGCGCTGAAGTTCGACAGGAAGCGCAGCGCGGCGCCGGTCAACCCGAAGATCCAGGTCCATACCGCGACACCGAACGCGAGTGCGAACAGGGTCTTCGTCGTGCCGGGCGAGGCCACCGGAGTCAGGTGCTGCTGGTACAACATGTAGCCGGTGGCGAGCGCCGCCAAGACCAGATTTGCCTGCCAGCGTTTCTCGATGGCGGCCAGCGCACCCGGCGCACGCTGCACGAGCCAGCCGAATACGAACGCCGTGCCGAAGCCGATCGAGGCGGGGACCGCCGGGATCAGCGACTGATCCGGCGTCGGAATTCCCTGCCAGAAGAACCAGAACGGCAGCCCCATGAGGGCAAATGCCAGCGGCAATCCGAGCAGCCAGATTCCATACGACTTGTCGATCGAGTCGGTGACGATGCCGTCGATGCGGTTGCGCAGCCGCTGGTCGCCATCGACCCGCACGATGAGCGCGCGGATCGCGATCACCGCGACGTAGATGAGCATCAGCACGTACAGGAACCACAGATGGGTGAGCGGAAAAGCGCCCAGCACCTTCGGCATTTCAGGCATCGGCGGCAGTGTTCCGCCGAACACCTTGGTGACACCGGTCATCCAGATGTAGCCGATGAGCGGATACAACACGGCCCAGCCCGCGACCAGCGGGATGAGGATGCGCTTGGCGCGGTTCGTCCAGAAGGTGCGGGCGCCCAGCTTGTGGAACAGCAGGCGGCCGAAGTAGCCGGCGATGAAGAAGAACAGCGACATGCGGAAGATGTGCGCGACGAACGCCGCGTCGCGCAGGAACGGGCTCGGCGAATTGTCCTTCATCGCCCAGATGCCCGGCGGCCAGTCCGGCATGAACGACAATGCCGCGTGAAAGGCGACGCCTAACAAAAGCGCGAAGCCGCGGACTGCATCGAGCGCGTGCAGGCGATTCTCCGGATGCGGCAGGGTATTCATGTTGTATTCCTTCAGATGAAATCGCGGCGGCGCGCCGCCACGAAATAGGGTAACGAGCAGATGACGACGAAAACCGCGCCCTCGACGGCGAGCACCGTCCAGAACTCGGAGCCCCACGTCGGGGCCGGGTCCTGCAGGTGATCGCGAAACGCCGGAATCGGGCCGATCAGGAAAATGAAGATCGAGATGGCGATGTTGTGCACGATGATGGACAGAGTCATCACGCCTTCCGACCGCGCAAACAACGCGCAGGACAACACCATCGAGAAGTTGGTGAGCAGGAAGCCGCACAGCAGAATCGTGAACGGGAGAATGCCGTCGGGCATTCCCTGCGCGGCGAGCACCAGGACGACCGCGCCGGCGGTCAAGACCGCCCAAGGCACGAAAAAGCACAACATCAGCCCGACGAGTTTCAGTCGGACATAGTCGCCGTACCCCAAGGGAAGGCTGAGCACGAAGAGCAGCGAGCGTTCCTTGCGTTCGGTCGCGATGCCGAGCATCGCGACGACGCAGCCGTAGGCCGCGATGGCCGTGAGCCAGCACAACATGCCGAGGTTGAAGAGCAGGGTGGTTCCGCCACCGGCGACGAGCAGCGATACCAACCCGATGGCGATCGTGCCGGCGATGAGCAGGCGATGCTGCTGAAAATCCTTCGCGATGAGCTTGTACGTCAGCGAATTCATGAACCTGCGACCTCGCGGTGGTGGAACACGCTCGCGACGAAGATCTCCTCGAGACTCATGCGATGAACCTCGCGGACGGCCGAACCGAGCTGCTCGATCAGGGCGGTCGAGAAGCGGTTGGTGGTCAGCGTGACGAAGCTGCCGTCGGCCACGCGTCCGACGATGTTCGGCAACTCGGGCAGCACCGCGCCCGGTTCGAGCTGCAGCTGGATCCGCCGCCAGCGTTCGAGGAAATCTTCCTTGTCGCGGCTGTCCACGAGCCTGCCGCGATCGATGAACGTGATGCGATCGGAAATCCGCTCGACGTCGACGGTATTGTGCGAAGAGAACAGGATCGATCGGCTGTCGTCGCGCAACACGTCCATGAATTCGGACAGCAACTCGTGACGCGCGACGGGATCGAGCCCCGAAGTCGGCTCATCGAGAATCAGCACGCGCGGGCGGCGCGCCAGCGACAGCAGCAGCAATGCCTTAACGTGTTCACCGTGTGAGAGTCCTTTGACCGGCTGCTCGGGCTTGAGGTTGAAACGCTTCACGAGCGTCGCGGCGTAGGTCGCGTCCCAGCCCGGGTAGATGGACGCGATGAAATTCATGTGCCAGCCGACGGTCGCATGCGGAAACAGCTTCATGTCGTCCGAGACGAACGCCACGTCGCGCTTCGCGATCGCCTGGTGCTCCGGCATCGCGTGACCCAGCAGGCGAACTTCTCCGGCGTCGGGCGCGATGAGCCCCATGGCGAGACGGATCGTGGTGCTCTTCCCGGCGCCGTTGGGCCCGACGAATCCCATGATCTGTCCGGGCGGAAGATCGAGCGTGAGGTCGTCGAGCGTGAAGTAGCGGAACGCCTTGCGAACGCTCCTGAGCTCGATGTGATTCTGCGGGGTCATTTCTTCTCCACACTGCGGCGCGCGCGTTCGAGGCGCTTCGCGAGATCTTCGGGGGTGAGTCCCAGGGTCCGGGCGAGTTCGGCGGCGGCGGTCAGGTGCTCAGCGAGCTTCTCTTCCTGGAGTTCGCCGGCCAGGCCGTTGACCTCCGCCACGAAAGAGCCCTTGCCGTGGCGCGTCACGATGACGCCCTCGCTTTCGAGGTCGAGGTAGGCCCGTTTGATGGTTATGACGCTGACGCGCAGTTCCGCGGCCAGCACCCGGATCGAGGGCAATTCGCGCCCGGCCGCCCAGTCCCCGGCCGCAATGCGCTGCCGGATCTGCTCCATGATCTGCAGATACATGGGGCGGGCGTCGGTCTGGGAGATGTTTAGGCCGCTGTACATACTGTGTATACAGTGTATACTCAGTTCCGTTCGCGATGGAAGGGGTTTTGGCCCCGCGGCCCAAAAGAATTTCGCCTAGCTACTGGGCCTTGCTGCTGCTGCCGACTAACGTCGACGGGTAGAGTGGTGGATACCTGCGAGCCTGCGCTTCGAGCGACAACGAGCCGGGCACGTAGCGGCTGCCCGCCGTGGGCCCTCCATAGGCGTGCACGTTTGCGCTCACGCTGAGCAAGTCCGGATCCGCGGCCTTCGCGGCAACCGCGGCCAGCACGTCTGCATAACGTTCGGGCTCGCGCGCCAACGCCGAACAGATCGCCACCCAGGTGCTCATGGCCTCCGCGCCGGTGTCGTGTTCGAAACCATGCAGCAATACCTCGGCCGCGGTGTCGTACAGCTCTTGCGGCATTTCCGTGTACACACGCGCGGCTTCGAGTGCACGGCGGATGTCGAAATGGCTGCCGCTCAATATTTCGTGGATACGCAGCGTGGCTTCATCCGGCTGGCCATAACGCGCCGGATCGGCGCGATACGGCATCAGCGGTTCGAATCGCAGCGGATCCGCGATGACCTCGCCGACTTGCCAGCCGACACCGTGGTCGTAGAACATCATCACGCGGCCGAGCCCGCGATAGTGGAAGAACATCTGGTCCACGCTGCGCATCCGGTAGCCGTAACCGCGCCGGTCCATGCTCGAGCGGCCGATGATGACGAACTCCGGCGGTCCGCCGATCGTGAAGACGTCGTCGATCATTGCAGTCACGGGCAGCTCCAACAACGCGCGTGCCTGTTCGGTGGTGTGTTTGCCGGTGAGCGATGCGGCGAAATATCGATTGCGCATCGCTCCGATGTCGATCGATCCGGGTTGATACTGCGGCGTCTGCGCCTTTGCATGACGTTGCGCGAACAGTTCGGCCAGCTCGTGTAGATCCTCGCGTTGCTTCGCCTGGTCCTGCGTGTACGGTCCCGGCCCTTCGGTCTTCGCTGCCAGCCTGTTCATGGCCAGTGCATAGCGGGAATTTTCGCTGCGCACGATGATTTTCGTGATCCGCCGCAGATCGGCCTGCGAGAACGGCAGGTTGTTCGCGTTGAACAAAGCGACCTCGGCGATCAGATCGAGCATGAGCGTTTCACGCAGCGTTGCATCGGCCTCGATGTTTGCCAGGATGTAGCGGATATCGAGGCCACGCTCGGTGTTGGTCAATGCGTATTGATACGTCCATTCGAGCGCGAGGCTCGCGCCGAAGCAGGGCGATTGGGTCGCGGCGAAGAACAGGACCGCGGCGATCCCGCGGGGCATGCGCAGTTTCACTGAATGCCGGCTCTGAGCACGCCGCTTTGGAAAGTAGAGTCCGGATACAGCGGAGGATATTTTGCACGCTGCGTGGCCAGCGAAATCGTGCCCACGACATACGGCTCCGCCGGCGCCGCGGCACCCGGTTCGGCCGGCAACTGCGCGAATCGCTTGAGCTTCGTAACGTCGGTCTCCGCCGCGACGCGTCGCAGGATCGAGGCATAACGCGGGCCACCGTGCGAGGTGAGCAGCCGGCTGATCCAGGCGTACATGTCGAGTTCCACGACGAGTTTCATCGAACCAACTTCAGCGCCAGCAGTGTCAGCCTTTTCATCGATCGCCCCAACGTTCCCAGGTGTTGTCGCGGAGTGCCGGGGGATTGTGCCGACGCGGGGAACCTTTTGCCAGAAAATCGAAAAGTCCGCCTTGGCAGTCGGGCGGGTAGTTCGAAGGGCTCTCTGACTTTCGACGAGGGTCTGGATCAGGCCCCCTGGGCTTTCCGCCAGCCTCCCGTGTACGTCTCGCGCACGACGCGCGAATAGGGCACCGGGGAGATCGTGACTCGCACATCCAGCTGCTTGTGCCGCTCGACGGTGGTTTTCTGCGTGCCGCCGCCATCCTCGCCCCAGACCAGCGTCAACTCTTCGCCAATATTGATGTCCGGGTCCACGACGCCAAGCGACAGCGCGGTGCGCTCGTTGTAGCTGTAGCCGCCGAACATCGAGACGCCGACCGTCTTGCCGTTCTTGACGATCTTGTCGTACGACGAAGACGAGTAGTTCGCATTCGGCAGATCGAAGAACTTGTAGTGGTCGGCGCCCGGATGGAACAGCGACGCGTAGATCTTCGCCATGTCGTCCGCATGCCAGGCGAACGTCACTTTCTTGCGATGCGGCTGGTTGGCCTTCCTCTCGAGCGCTTCGCGCCCGATGAAGTCGTGATCGAATTTCACGAACGGGCCGTACCCGAGCTCATAAGGAGTGAGGTAGTAGTCCTCGATGTTGTTGCTCACGAAGCTGCCGGCGATCGATCCGGTGGCTTCGTAGCTGCCGGCCGGCAGCCACTCGCGATACTTCTTCATCTTCTCGCCGGTGTAGACGGCTGGCAGCGGGGAGGGGATCCAGCCCGACTCGAGCGTGTTGCTGGCGTACGCGCGCGAACCCACCGGCACGATGCCGAACTCCTGGCCCTGCTCGAGGATGTAGTCGCGAATCTCTTCGGCCTGCTCGTACGGGCCCCAGATTTCGAGACCGGGAGCACCCGCCATGCCGTGGCGCAGGCAACGTACCTTGCGGCCCTTGATGGTGATCGTTGTCATGGTGAAGAACTTGACGTCGGGAATCGGCCCGCCGTTGATCTTGTCGAGGATCGCCTTCGCGTTCGGCCCCTGGATCTGGAAGCGATAGTGCCGGCGCGTGACGGCCTTGCCCTTGGGGTTCGACGGCGAGCGGTCGTCGCGAATGAAGTCGACCTTGAAGCCGCCGGTTTCGGCGTGGAACTGCAGCCAGTTGACCGTGGGAGCGCGGCCGACGAACAGCAGCTCGTCCTGGTCGAGATGGAACAGGATGCCATCGCCGATGACATAACCGTCGTAGCTGGTCGGCACCATCTGCTTGGCGCGGTTGACGGGGAAGTTGGCGAAGCTGTTGATCGTGGTGTACGTGCACAGCCTGAGTGCGTCCGGGCCCTTGATCGTCAGTTCGGCCATGTGATGCGACTGGTCGAACAGCACCGCGCTGTCGCGCCAGGCGCGCTGCTCGTCGCGCCAGTTGTAGAACTCGCTTGGCACCACCGGATACACATACGCGCCAATCTTCGAATTGCGCAGCATCTGCACGGGGTTGCCGGCGGCGTTGAGGACGCCTTCCAGGGTTTGCGGGGCCATGTCTTCTTCCTTCGAACGGGTGTGCATGCATGTTCGGGATCGGGCGGCGCCGCGTCTCGCCCGTGAGTGAACCCGCAATGGCCTGATCACGAATCCGGGTCTGCTAGCTATCTGAACCTGATAGATTTCCAAAGGATCGGCGGCAATCGGGCGTTCCCGAGACCGGCCGGGACCTCAGAGGTATCGATGACATGAGCGACCCCGGCATCACCTATCGCGGCATGGTCCACCAGTGGCACTGCGACCACATGGGCCACATGAACGTCATGTGGTACGTGGGCAA